>Ga0210401_10002183_pt1 | contig 21881 bp, 45 predicted proteins | sample IncBWH32MmetaG_FD_150866 | JGI IMG/M metagenome (GOLD analysis project Ga0210401, IMG submission 150866) | Forest soil microbial communities from Barre Woods Harvard Forest LTER site, Petersham, Massachusetts, United States - Inc-BW-H-32-M | ecosystem: Environmental > Terrestrial > Soil >... | reverse complement strand
CATTGCAACCAACGACAACCCGCTGCAACCCGAGGCGGCGATGCTCACGAAACCGGAAGCCTGCGAGCTGCTCGGCAAGTCTGAGCGCACGGTGAATACTTACATGTCGAGCGGCCGCCTCGCGTTTCGAACGATCGGCGGCAAAGTCATTTTCGACCGCGCCAATGTCGAGCGGCTGAAGGCAGATCTCGAAACGCCGGTGGTGCGCGGTGCTGTGGCCAGGCCAGCATGGAACCCGCCGCCTATATCGCAAAAAAGTGATAACGCGGCTTTAGGGCCACACCAGGGACAAGATACCGGCGCGCTCGCGCGCATCGATCCGGAAAATGTGAAGACCGTAGCGGACGCGTTCGCCGCGGCGCTTCGAAGCGGGTTGCAGCCGCTCGAACCGAGGCCGGTGACGAAACCCTGGCTCACGCTGGCTGAGGCGGTCGAGTATTCGGGCCTGCCGGCCTCATATCTGATGAGCCAGGCGAGAGCGTCGCAGGATGCCGATGTTACCACCGACCGCGGGATTGTAGTGATCAATGTCGGCAGCGATAAACAGCATCGGTGGCGATTTCAGCGCGACTCGTTGGGAGGTGCGACATGATATTTCCGACCCCGGAGGAACTGCGCGCGGCGCATGATTCCATCGAAAAGGACGGACCGAACGCGAATACTACAATGGCGCTGTCAATACTCATTCTGCGCGACCCGCACCTGAAAGCGGTTGTCGATCGCCTGACGCCGATCGGAGCGCCCATGGTGAGCCAGGGGATCATAATGGCCGCGATAGCGACGGGCCTGAACTACGCCCTCCGTGTCCACGAACAACGCATTGCGAGGGTGTCGTGAATCTCGCGCCGCCCCAGCGCGTCGAGGCGAAGGCAGTGAAGCCCAATCCGGATGGCGGAGCCACTTGCCCGTGCGGTAAAGAATTCTCGGGTAAGTTCTGGATCTGTTTGAGGTTTTTCGGTTACGTCTGTTGTGACAGGTGTGGACGGGAATTCCAGGGAAAGGCGGCCACATGAGCCAGCTCGATCATGAATCCGACGACCAATCTGCTGCAGCTAACGCGTTGGTCCGCAAGTTCGGGCCGCGCGGTTTAATAAGTGAGTCGGGGGAGCGCTGGCGCATCGGCTCGAAGATTCCTATCAATGTCTACGCGGGCGACCGACCCGTTTGTCAGTGTCATACCACCGACGATGCGAATCTGATCGTGTTGGCCGTTAATGCGCTGCTCGAAAGCCGGGAGCGTTTTAAATGAGCTGCCCTTTCTATGGCGCGTCGCTTTATTTCAAGCCCGGCGTAAACGAAGGCGGCGTGCTGTTTAATTGCGGCGGGAACCGCTGCGCGTTAATCACATCGGCGCACTCTCCCTGCTGGATGGAGGTCGGCGAATCGCGCCCGCCCGACTGGGAGGCGTGCCCGCGCAATCCGGAATACCCGGCGCACGCCTTCGCAGAGTTCGCTGGCGATCCGAACGAGCGATTGCGTTTCTCGGATTGCGTTAGCTTCCTGGTCGGGATGCAGCGTTCCCGCGCCGAGTTCCGCGAGGTGGCGCAGCTGGCAAACCGCGCGGGGCTGGAGGGTTTCGAGTTTGAGGGGTTGGAGATGGGGCTCGATAGCGATCTGGCTTTCAGTGCACCGCGTGACACGCCGCTCGACAAGCTTTGTAGCATCCGGGTCACGTATCGGAAGAGCCCCACGCGCTGCGGGCACTGCGGCGCGCCTGTCGCCGATCCGTCAAAGCACGCCTGCGAAGACGCGGGTCGAAAGGCGGACACGTGAAATTCCGTCAGAACCTCGATACGACCAACCGGCTGCTGAATGACCCCGCCACGACTGCGATGGGCGGCTATTCGATCGGCATTGTGTCTTCGCTGGCGGAGCAGGAAGGCGTCGTCGCGCCCGACGCGTTGCTTGAGGCCGCAGCGCAATGCCAGACCGTCAAGGAGGCAGTTGATCTGTTTCGGAGCTGCGTTGACCTCCGGAGGGGTAAGGCCTCCACGTGAAGGGACTTCATCTCTCTGACGATCTGACGCTGCCTCTCGATGCGGTCACGTCCACGCTGATCGTTTACGGCGGGAAGGGAATGGGTAAGACAAATCTCGGCACCGTCTTCTGCGAGGAACTGTCCGCAGCGAACCAGCGCTTCTCCGTCATCGATCCGATGGGCGTGTTTTGGGGATTGCGCCATTCGGCCGACGGCAAAGGCCGCGGTATCGAAGTTCTGATTCTCGGCGGTAAACACGGCGACATGCCGATCGAGCCCACCGGCGGCGCCGTCGTTGCCGACCTGGTGGCGGACGAATCGATCAGCGTCATTATCGACATATCCAGAAAACCGGATGGGAAGATGTGGGCGCGCGGCGAACGAACCCGCTTTGTCGCCGATTACTGCACGCGCCTCTATGAACGCCAGGGTGAACGCCGGCGGCCGCTGATGCAGATCATCGACGAGGCCGGCCGCTTTTGTCCGGAGCAGATCCGCAAGGATGAGATCGACATGGCGCGCTGTCTTGGCGCAGTGGCTTCGCTCGTGGAGGAAGCGAGAAACGTCGGCGTGGGGGTGATGCTCATAACCCAGCGATCGGCGCGCATGAGCAAAGCGGTGTCGGAACTCGCCGATGCGATGTTCGCATTCCGCACCGTGGGGCCCCGATCAGTGGATGCGATTCTCGACTGGTTCGGCGATCACGTGCCTAAGGAGCGCTGGAAGGAACTGATCGGCCAGCTCCGGGCGCTCCCTCGCGGTACCGCGCTGGTCGTGTCGCCCGGCTGGCTGGAGTTTGAAGGCCAGGCTGCGATTCGCATGCGCGCAACGTTCGATTCATCCGCTACGCCGAAGGCCGGCAAAGAACAGCACGCCTCCGGATCGGGCGCGATACCCGATCTTTCGCGTTATGCGGCGCGGATGGCGGAAACCATCGAGCGCGTCAAGGCGGACGATCCGCGCGAGCTCCGCCGCCAGATCGCGGAGCTGAAGAAGCAAATCGCGAAACCGCCGGCAGCAGCTGCTCCCGCGAAAGCGGCAAAGGCGCCTGCCGCGTCGAGAGAGGACCTGGACAAAGCCACAATGCGCGGCGCCATGCAGATGGCCAACCAGATGTCGCGGGAATTCAAGGTGATCATCGGACCGGTTCGCAAAGGGTTACTGCAAGGCATTGCAACCCTTCGCAAGGCTGCCGCTGAACTCGAGGCGGCGCTTCCGCCCGAAACGATCGAATTCAAGGCGATGGTGAACCTGCCTACCGCCGCGCCTCCGGATCCGCCCGCAGTTCGGCCGCCGGCACGGCCCGTTGTCAGGCAACCGGCGCCGTCTGCAGTTCCGCGCGACAGCAGCAACGGAACGCTGCCTGGACCTGAACGCAAAATTCTGACCGCTCTCGCCCAGTATCCGGACGGCCTCACCAAGCAGCGGCTGGGCGCGCTGGCCGGATATACCGTCAATGGCAATTTCTATAACCTGCTCGGCGCGCTGCGGGCGAAAGGCGCCGTCACGCCGAAGGGAGTGGATCCGATTGCGATCACGAACGAAGGACTGGAAACGCTCGGACCGTTCGAGCCACTACCGACAGGCCGCGCCCTTCGCGAATACTGGCTGAACAAAATCAGCGCGCCTGAAGCAAAAGTGCTGAAGGTTTTGTTCGATGCGTATCCCGCTGAGATGACGAAGGAAGATCTCGCCTCGCAATCCGGATACGTGGTCAATGGCAATTTCTACAACCTACTCGGCGGGTTGCGAAGCCGCGGACTGATGACGCCGAAAGGCACGAGCCCGCGCGCCGCGCACGAGATGTTCGAAGAATGAAGCCACTAACCCGCCGCCGACTTTTCGCCCTCCTCGCCGCATTCGCTGGCCGCCTGTTCGCGCAGCCGAAACCAAACGCGCTTCCGCTGCTGATCGATGTGGGGCCCGGCAAGAATGTGACGATCACGTTTCGCGGATACGATAACGCCAGCCTGACCGGAGTAGTCGTCGACGTGTTGATGTCCAGCGAAGACGCGGCCGCGCGGGCACGGCTGACACATGTCCTCGGAACGGCGACAGGGCTGACAGTGATTCTCACGACTAGCCGCGATAGAATCACGCCTGCGCCGAAATGAGCGCGCGCGGTCGCTGATATTTTCCTTACGCTCGGGCGCTGAACCTGTCAGACTTGGGCGGTGAACCTCTTCGGCTTCAGCGGCGCGACGACCAGCCAGATCGCGCTGCTTCAGGCGACGGCTAACCAGATCGTCGCTACCCTCCAAACCCTGCAAGCTCAAGGAGCTATTTTAATGGGCACCACCGCAAACATTCTCGCCGCGCAGCAAAAGACAGCCGCTGACCTTACGGCCCTCTCAACCTCCACCAAGGCTTTAATTGCCGCGTTCGCTGCCGGAACTATTACACCCGCCGACGCAGCGACGATTCTCGCAAACGAAGCGGCGGAAGACACCGGCGCTAACACCCTCAATACCAGCATTCAGGCTGTGCTCAATCCGCCGGCAACCGGTGGCCCGCCCGCCTCGCAGCCAACCGCGTAAATATGAAGTGTCTGTTGTTATTCGCGCCGGCGGTGTTCTGCTTCGCGCAGACGCCGCCGCCCGCGGTCTCGCCGCCCGCGATCTCAGCTTTTTATCGCCTCGCGGGGCAGGCCGTTAGTCCGGACGAAGGTAAGACGTCGGGGTTCGTCCAGTACAAATGGGCGCTCGTCGACTCTCCGCTCACGTTCACGTTCGACCTTGCAGGCGCGCCACACCTGGGGGTTTCCGGCGCTGTCGGCGCAACAGGTCCGTCTGGCGCGGATGGCCTGCCGGGCACCGCAGGTCCTGCAGGAGCTTCAGGCGCGCCTGGCGCAACCGGTCAGCAGGGCGGCGCTGGTGCTGCAGGCGCGGCCGGAGCTGCAGGTCCGCCCGGCGCGACGGGCGCAGCGGGCTCCGTCGTCGGCATGACGGTCGAAACCGGCTGCGCTACTGCCGCTGGCTGTGTTGTACTCGGAACCGCGACCACGCTCGATGTCGAGCCCGGCATCGGCACGCTCTGCGTACCGCAGCTCGATCCAACCAAAGGCGTGATGACGTTGCAGTGCAGCAGCGACACGTCGATCATCGCATATCGGGTTGATGTTCCCACCGGCGCCGGCCCTTGCGTCGATCCGCTTGATAAACACGCCTACGGTGCAAGCGTGTGGGCTTCAGACGCATCCGGCTTTTACACTTGTGTGCTGCCCCCCGGAACGGTGTTGCCCTTGGCGCCAGGCGTGCCGCTGGTCCTCGTGTGGTCTCGCACCGCGGCGACTGTGAGCTGGTAAAGCGCCTATTTTTCTGTCGACGCGTGAGCTCCCGCGGGCACTGGCTGAAATTTGCCAAGCCGCAGCGGCCGGGTGAAACAGACGAAAGGCAAGGAAATGAAGCACAGGCGCGCGATACCCTGGCACGTAGAGTTGCGGACGCTTCTTCTGACGCCGCTCACAGGCAAAGAGATCGCGTTCCAGATGGGAATTACGCTCGGCACTTTGAAGGTCTACGCGGGCAGGCTCTATAGAACGCTCGGGGTGCACAACCGCATTGAGCTGATGGCCGGCGAGATCGACCGGATGAAAGCGTCAAATAGTCCTCTCCCGCTGGCTACCGGCCGGTAAGCGCCCTTTAAATTCGGTCGCGGCCAAACAGCACGAGCAGCACCACCACAAGCAGAACGATTCCGAGGCCGCCGCCGGCGCCCCAGTGGTTATAGCCGTAGTAGCCACCGCCGCCACCAAACACCAGCAACAGCAAAATCAGAAGTAGGAGCATCAATCCAGTGTTTCAGATAATGCCGGACGATCGGTGGCGTCAGTGACGCATTACATGGGCCGCGTTGCTGATCACAGCCCGGCTCTGGTGATGACGGACCTTTCGAGCGCACAATGTACGCATGCGCATTGGTATCGAGATGGCTGGCGGGACGGAAGGCAGAAGCTGCGATGTACGCGCTGCCGGATGGGTACGATCGTCGGAGTGCGACCCAGCCGGTTAGTGAAGCTTTCCATTCTCGGCCCGAATTATGTGGCCGGTTTGAGTATCAAACAGGCGATGAAAAAGACCGGCTATACCTACGGGTGCGTACAGCGAATCTATATACTGCTCCGCGCCAGAGCTAGCGTGCTTTGTCCATGCGGGCGGTCGGCAAGTCACAGCGGCCGATGCAGGGCGCGGCGGGAGAAGGAAGTGAAACGCGAAACACCCTGGCACGTGGAATTGCATGCCCTGCTACTCACAGACCTGAGTGGCAAACACATCGCTCGCGCGATGGGTATTACCTATGGCACGCTCCACAGTTATACGAATCAGCTTTACCAGAAATTAAACGTGCATGATCGCGTGGACCTTATGTCGCGAGAAATCGAAAGACTGAAGGTTGCCGCTTCGCGTGCGAGTCCGGTGGATAAAAAATGGGACAACGATGACCAGCACTGAAGCGTATAAAGCCGGCATCGGCCCGACTACTCCATTACCTGAACTTTGCGGCCCTTCCTTTAGCGTCGCGCCATTCGAAGTTTCCTGTGCTTCGGCCGCGCGTCTGCGCGCCTCGATTCAAGCCGCGGCGTGATATTTCTGTGCGCGGTCACAAACCTGAAAAAGCTGTCTGCGAATTTAAGTATCATCTGGTCTCACGCCGCTTTCTTCGCCGGCGCCGCCGGCGTTCCGCGTTCGTAGCTCGTCACGGTGCGCGATCCGGTTTGCGCCACCGATGTAACGCTGGCCGCCACGTCCGCCGAAACGTGCTCGGCAAGATCCTTCAGTGTCGTCTGCGCAAATGTGCCGAACAGTTTGACTCCCACTTTTTTAATTAAGGCCGGGATATCGAAGCTGCTGACATTACTGCGCGGTCCGATCAGCACGGTGAAGCGATCGCCCGACGCTTCGAAGCCTCTGGTTGCATCGGCATCGTCGTAGAGCTCGCGCGCCCATTTGCGAAGATTCGTCTGCCGGGTGAGTTTCGATTTCAGTGGCGCGAAAAACTGGTCTAATTCGCCCAGCTCGTCGAGGTTCTTTCTGCGATCCGCCTCGAGCGCTGCAGCCGCGGATGTGGGGATAACTTTACTGGATTTGGGCACACCGCTATATCGGCGCGGCGCCTGCGAACCGTGCACGCCGGTGCGGAACCGCAACTCCGCGATCGCTTCGCTGTGCCGCTCTGCGACCCATCGCAGGGAATGGCCCATCGCCTTGGCGATCGCCGGCATCGTCATTTCGGCCGAACCGTAGCGCATCGATAGAATGCGCCGCTGATCGGCCGATAACCAGGTTGTGGCCGCAATCGTTTTCAGGAGTTGCTCACGGGTGTGCGCGTCCCGTTCCTGGTTGGCCACTGTCGGCGCACAGGCTACGCCAGGCGCGTCGTCTTCGTTTTCGCCGGTACTGAGCGGAAGACACGTGCCGGCGGTGTAGTGGCGCCCGGTGACAGCGTCCAGCATGGCGCCGCGGATCCGCTTACGGGCGAAACACACGAACGGCACGGGTTTCGGGAAGCCAGAGCGCTGGTGCGCGGCCGGGTTATATTGCGTGGCGGCGCGGAGCAGACCGATCACGCCTTCCTGTACGAGATCCTCGACCGGAAACGAAGGCGGCAGGGTTCGGCTCAGACCGCGGGCGATATGCCGGATCAGGGGCAGGTGCGCGTCCACAAGTTCGGTGTGGCACAATGTATTGTTTTTCACTGCCATACTGATGAACGAGATGATCGTACCGCGAAAAAAGGCCGTGCCCGCACACTGTAACCCCCGAGTGACAGGCCGCAACGGAGTGTCGCAGACGGTGGCGCGGACCATCCTCGTGTGGCTGGAGCGTATCGGGAAGAATCAGACCTGGCTTGCCGAAGAGTCAGGCTTGTCGCGCAAACGCGTAAACGAGATCGCCGCCGGACGGCAGAGTGAGATCCACGCCAGCACCCTTTTCCGGCTGGCGCTGGCACTTAAGCTCACGCCGAACGTGTTGTACGGGTACGCGCATCCGGATTATGTTGTGCACCCGAAGTTCACGCCAGGAGCGGCCCGGGTTTTTCACGGGCTGGTGTAGGACAAACTCCGATTTCGGGGTTTGTGACGGTCACAAACTCGGTTCGGGTTTGCGGCGGTTTTTCCCCGCCTGCGGTCGCAGCCGCCTCGTTCGGATCAGGCGCGGGAGGGTCGGAACGGCATCACGCCCATTTATAGGACGGGTTTTGCCCGGAGCTGGCACGTTGCCTGTCCATGACTTAAAGAGTTCGGACGCGTAGCGGCCGTTCCTTTGGTTTTTAATTCAGAGCTGGATCTAAAACTGGTGGTCTGAGCGAAGCGATATCAATTCCGGAAGCGGAGCGACGCTTGCGGCGCGACTTCCTTAAATTCTGTCTCTTCTGTGAGAAACACCCACCCACCCGCAGGCCAGGGGGAGGGAGTCTTGAGCTTCAGAATCTTCAATAAGGTATGTCGCCGCTAAGTAGTAGCTGTACTTCGTTTTCTGGCGTCTGCACTTCGCCAAAAGCGAACTGTAGTTCCGCGCAGTTCTGGAACTGGAGTTCCGCACTCAACGCAACACGGCTTTGCGCGTCGAAAGATTTGCGAGCGATCCGGACTACTGAGGGTCGGCGGCCGGCAGAGGGGCCTCCACGAAACGGACGTGCTCGATCCCGCGCTGGAGCGCGCGTGCGGTGTTATCGATCAGAGGCTGGAATTCATCTTCGAGGAAGATGATTGTTCCCTGGTCGGGGACCGCCACGATCAGTTGCGTGCCCTCCATGCCGATCTGTCGCGAACGGAGGATCCAGTTGTGATATCGCTCGTCGCTGAGCTGCGACTTTATCGCCCGCCGGACGGCGCCCCAGTGCCCCTGATCGCAGTCCGACTCCGCGAAGAATAAGGCCATCGCCTTTTCGGTCGCTCGCCGGGCTTCCTGGAACTGGGTTTCTCTGGCTTCCTGCTCCTCTGCCGCGGCAAGGGCGGCCGCCTTGGCGGCCCATGCGGTTCGGACCGCTTCCTCGCGCCAGTCGCGGCCGCAATCGCGTGCCAGATCCTTTACCAGACCTGACTCCTTATAGACGCCCTTCCGGATCTTTTCCCGCACCCGCTCGGCGAGCATTTCCGCCGGCGCGCCATCAGAAAGCGCGACAACTTCGCCCAAAAGGCCGTCATCTGGCAGTTTACCGAATAGTTTCAGGAAGATAGGGTCTAGAACCGCGTGGAATGAGGCGAATAAAGGGCGAACCGTAGCGAAGTGAGTTCCGGTTTTTATGCTTTCTTTAGCTAAAACGCTGCCCTCTGGAATGGCTGGACCACGGTCGCGAGCGACCACGGAAACGACGTTGTTTTTGTCGACCTCCCACGTGAACGCGACGGGCGCCGATGCCTCGCTGACTGCTCTGACAGACACCGCTGCCGGATCGATGCCCTTCAGCAGTCCGTCGATTAATGGGATCGGCGTATCGCTCAGCGTGAAGCGGCCGGACTCATCGCGAGGGACGTGGTTCGGCACCGGCGACGGGTTGCCGCCGCGGTCATAGCGCGCTACGGATTTCAGATCTTCCGGAACGATCTTGCAGAGCCAGTGACGGCCCTCTTTTTTTCGGCGGAATAGTTGCCGGCCTTCCTTCTCGTTCGTCCCCTCGTTCAGTGCCAGTTCAAACGCCTTCGCCGTATAGTTGGCCCGCTTCGCCAATGGGCCGAATTTGATGAGCGCCCACTCGTGCACGCCGCGCTCGCGGCCGAACGTCCAGCGGACAATTTCCTGAGCCAGAATGGATTGCACGTGGCCCGAAAATTTATCGTGGTGCTCGAGCAAAAGATTGGGCGACGGCGACCAGCCTCCGACCTCGGCGAAGCGGTCGGTCGGCTTCATGGCCTCCAGTTCCGCTATGCGCTCGGGCGTCAGCGGCGGCGGTAACTTCTTTTCCTTTGTGGCACCGGTCCCCGCGCTCACGCCGTCGCCTTTCGCCTGCGCAGGTTCCGCAGCCGGAACCATTCGCGCTGGTGCGCCAAGCGGCATTTCTCGCAGCGCGTCCGCGGGTTGCCCGCCTGGGTATCGAAGATCTCACCGCACGCCACGGCTTTTCCTTTGGCGGTATAGCCCCCGCACTGCACGCGGTTTGCGGGCCACGCGAACCCGCCACGCCCCACGGGTGCATAGCGCGCCAGATAACCGGCTGGATGAGGATCGCGATACCGCAGCTTCATTCGCCGCCTTTCGCGTCGCCGGCGCCCGCATCATCGCGGTAGCTATCAGCATCCGCGCCCGGCCGAGGTTGGGGAGCCGGCGCAGGCGCGGACGCGTCGCCGGGAAGAACCCCCGGCGCGCCGAACAACGCGACGGGGCCGGCGAGGGCGGGGAAGGTGACAGAGCCGGGGAAAGGAGCGGGGAAGCCTGACCAGCAGAAGCTCATGGCGTCGGCCCTTTCGCATACTGCAGCACCAGCGCCTGCGCGCGGATGAGGTAGTCTTTCGCGTCGCGGAGGCGCTGCTCCTGTTCAAGCGAGGCTGCAACCTGCGCCGAACTGCCGCGCCACATATCGGGCCCCCGCCGCGATTCGATCTCGCGAATCTCGGCGAGCGCGCTCTCGATATCGATCTGCAGGCCGTCAATCGGGTGATAGCGGATTGCCGGCATAATCGCCAGAGCGCGCGCAGAGCTGCTCAATTGCGTGCCCCCATGCCCAAAAACTCATCGACTATGGCCTGTGCGGCTTGCCTATGGGTTGCCGGCGTCACGATCGTGCCGACCATCCTCGCGGAGCCTACCAGGGAATCCGATAGCGCTTGCGCCTCGGTAATGTCCCCATCGGACGGCTTCTCCGGTCTGGAAAACGAAAGCCTGACCGCGATCGCTGGCCCGTTGCGTTCCAGCCTCCAGCGCACTATATTGCCGCTCGCGAGCATTTTCTCACCCGTCAATTGGCGCACCCCCTTCCGATGAGCTCGCCGATCCGGGCCTTCACGGACTGGACATCCTCCCGGCTGGCGTGTCCACGTTCAAGCAGCCTGGCTCCCGGTGGCCTCAACTCTAAAAGCAGGGCGAGAACCTCAACGTGATCGTCGGCGGAGCTGTCACGATCCAGCATGATCTCGACCGCGGCGAGGCCGCCGAGACCATCGGTGATCGACCAGTGCGCCACGTTGCCGCTTGTTAATGTCTTCTCGCCGCTCATAGGATCATCCTCAGCGGAAATGCGTTCGGCCCGAGCGATGGCGCGCGCTGTTCCGTCAGTTCCCGTTCGAATTGCGTCAGGTCCTGGCTCTCATGCGCCGCGATTCGCGTGATCAGACATTGCACCTGAACTCCGCTCTCAGTTCGGCCTTCCCAAAGGCGGCAGGGGACGTCATTGACGTAAGTTAGTGCCGTCGTGCTCTCGATGGTGATCCTCATTGCTCGCTCCCGGTCCGCATCGCCCGGCGGACGTCGGCATCTGTAGCGAGCTGCGGATCGTCGAGCAGCTCGGCGACTTCGCGACCGTGTTGGTTGGCGATACTATCGTTCCGGCCGGAGATGTTAGGTTCCGGGGCAGGTGGTCCAAAGATGCGCGCCCGATCATGGACGCCCTCAGCTCTGTCAGCTGCGGAATCCAAGGCCGACTGGTATCCGGTGCGAGGCGGGGCCGGGCCGTTCCGCGTCCATGCCCTGCGCAGGCCGGCGCGGGCCTGGGCGGCGCTGTAGCCCTCAGGGATGGGCGGTGAGTCGCCGAGCCGGCTGTGGCAAGCGCTGACCGCGCGCATGAAGCTTTCCCGTGTACGGTGACCGACGATCACAGAACCGGTGGCGCTGGCTCGCCTGTCCGGACGGATACTGCTGGAGTCGATGAATTCGCTATCGTCCGGATCATCCCGCAACCCGCGATGCTGTAAAGGCACGTGTCCGCGGGTTTTCATATGCGCGCCCCCGGCCGCTGGCAGCAGTAGGCGTGATCGCCATCGCGCCCGTCGCAGAAGATACAGCGGGCATGCCGGCGGCGGTCGGCCCGGTAGCGTAACGCGACTTTGATCGCGAGGGCGGTGCCGAGCGCGGTGGCGGCGTAAATCAGACAGTCGAGAAAAAAGGTTGGCAAAATATCCCTCCTGATAACTGGGAAAATATCCAGGCCGAAAAAGTACTGTCGGGTCTTGCGGGAGGGAACGGCTGGCGGGTAAAATGTTTTTACGTTACGCTGGAAGAGCGTCGCGCAGATTACGCCTGCCTCCTCGCAAAACCTGCTAATTCACCCTGGAAAAGTTGTTAGCAGACAGCGCGCGGAAACGACGCTCTCACGGCGAATGGCTCTCGCCAGTCGCTTTCAATCCACGCGCATTCGCGCGACAACCACTTAGCTGAAAATTGGGGGAACTCGTGACGGAGGAGAGGTGCGTCCGAACATGCCGCGTGGCGCGGCGTAATTTGACATAAGATGTGGCCTCGGAAGCTGCGCCACTAATTTGACATAATATGTGGCGTCGGAAGCTGTTTTGCGTTTTCGCCCATTGCGCGTTGGCGCAGCTGCGCACGGGGGTTATGCTGCGCTCTTGTCCAGGTCCTGCCTGCGGTTGGTTTGGTGTCATAGGCCCCCTACGATGGGGAAAGAGTGGGGCTGGTGATCGTAGCACCAGCCCGCGCCTCTCATCCGGACAACATCGCGACTGCACTTCGAAATGCCGCCGCGAAACAACAGTATGCGCCGCAGAGGCCCGGAGCGCAAGTACCATTTTCGGGGTAGTACTCACGCGGCCTCCTTTACTTTTTCGAGCGCCTTCACTACTGCCCATGCGGCCAGCATTCGGTCGCGCATGGCTTGCGCCGCTTTCTTGCGCTGGTCCGGATCCTTCCAGCGGGCGGCGGCAGCGACGCGGGCGCGCTTCTTACGGCTCATTCTGCGGGGAGGCTCCTTGTCCGGTTTGGAGCCGCGGATGGCGGTCTTTTTTTTGCGGCGCGGGGGCTCCCGGGGTGGGCCAGGCATATAGCGGCTATGATACTCCTGGCCCAAACACGAAATCAAGGGCCATTTGTAAGTTAACAAACGAGTTAGCATCTATATGCTAGCGATTATCCTTTATTTAACAGGGGCTCTGTGCAATCCCGCCCTCATTTCTTCCACCGCGCCTCCGCCGCCTTTTTCGCCACCGCTTTCCGTTCTTCCGGGGTCATTTGAGCCGCCCTGGCCTTGCCGCCCATCTCCGCGATTTCGCGCCGTTCCGCTGCCGTCAGTACTGCTGCCCTCGCCTCGCCGCCCGCTGATTGCCGATCCGTACTAGAACCATAAAGTAACCGCATATCTACTATCTACCATGCTTGCTTGCTACAGTCGAGAACGTGCCTGATGTCCAGATTCCGCGTACGACCGTCCATCGCCGGGAAATGACGTTTGCGACGCTGCTTCTGCGCGTATATCCCCGGCGGGCCGTTGCGGCGTTCGAGGGACAGCGTCTCAAGCCTGGCGCGCTCATCGATGAGGCGGAGCTTTGGCCCACGCAGGAATACCCGTCCACACCGATCCTGCTCGAATACGCCGGCAGCGATCACTCCGGATGGGGTCACCGGCGTTCGAACGATATTTACCTGCTGTGGAAGTATGACAAGACGCGCGGCCGCTGGACTGAACTCGCGAGACACATAGGGCAGGGAGCGGAATGGCAGGAAGCTTTTAAGACCATCGCTTTTCGCGAGATCGCGCGCGATGCTCCGCCCATCGACGCCGCAACCGCGGCAGCCGTCAGCGGGCGAGTGCTCGGCGTTCTCGATTCCGAACTCGAACTGCTGGGCTCCGCGGACCGGCTCCTGGTGATGAACTATGTCTACCAGGAGTTTTCCGCGCGCGCCGTCCAATACGGCTGACATGATTTACGCCGCTGCGCCCCCTCCCGTCTTCCTGCCGAGGCCCATGGCCTTGCCGTTGCCCTTCTTCGTCGACGCGTTTTTTGCTGCCGTGCCACCGCCGCCTTTGCCAGTGGTCCCCGAACGCGAGGCGGGGGAGCTCGCCGCGGACCTTTTCGTTGCGCCGCGGGCGGGTGTGGATGCTGCTGCGCGGGCCTTCGCCGGCGCTTTTTTCGGAATTGCCATACCACCAAAGTACTGCTTTTCCTGGGGTTGCGTTCAAAAATATTTATGGTTTCGCCTTCCATTCACCGCGCACCGAAAAACACCACGATGATGACGACGATCGATTCCGGCCGGGATTCCGGCTTAAGTAAGGCGGTCGAGGACTACCTCGCTTCGCTCGAGCGCCGCGACGAATCACCGCACACGATAAGAAACTACGGCGCGGATCTTCGGGAGTTCGCGGTCTATTTTTCGGCAGACGGAATCGCGCCGGCCGACTTCGATCTGCACTCGCTTCGCGGCTGGCTCACCCATCTCGGCACGCGCGGGCTGCAGGCAGCCACGATCCGCCGCAGGGTAGCGTCTCTGCGCGGCTTCTTCCGTTTTCTTTCGCGGGAACGGCGGATCCCGTCCGATCCCGCGCGGCTGCTGCGATCGCCCAAAATAGCCGCGCCGCTGCCCCACGTTCCATCCTGCGAAACGACGAATGCTCTGGTGGACACGGTCGGCGCAGACGGTCCTGACCGCCCGCATCCGAGGAGGGACCGCCTGCTGTTTGAGATTCTCTATGGTTGCGGCCTGCGCATCAGTGAAGCGGTGGGGCTGAATATGGATGATATCGACCAGACCGAACGCTGGCTGCATGTCAGAGGCAAAGGAAAAAAGGAACGGCCGGTGCCGTATGGCTCGAAGGCCGCAGGCGCGCTCATCGTATATCTGGCGGAGAGGGCACCGGCGGACGAGTCCCGCGCGTTGTTTCTGAATCACCGCGGCCGGCGGATAACGGACCGTGGCGCGCGCAACATCGTCAAGTTCTACGCGACCTTCGGAGCAGGTGACGCATCAATACATCCGCATACGTTGCGCCACGCGTTCGCCACAGATCTGCTGAATAGCGGCGCCGATCTCAGGGCGATACAGGAACTGCTGGGCCACCGAAGCCTGTCCACTACTAACAGATACACGCGCGTTTCGCTGTCGGATCTGATGCGGGTCTATGATCGGGCGCATCCGAAAGGGAACGGTTAGGCGCGCGGATCAGTGCTCATCCTCATGCGGATCGTCGGCATCGATGCCGTCCCGATCCAATAGCTCCCTCGCATGGCAGATACACGCGCAATCTTCGTAGTCGCATTGCGCGCAAAACTTCCGATCGAAGCACTCCGCGCTAACGGTATTCGCGTTCAATGGTCGCGTCTCTGGATGCGCCGCGTAAGTTCATCGAGCATCGCAAACGGGTCGCTCATGATCAACTCTCTCGCTCCCTCCTCGTTGGCATCGAACTCGAAAAGCAGCTCCTGTAAAGCCTTTGCGGAATTTGTACGGCCGGCATCGAGAAGCACTGGAATGATGGCGCGGGAGGCCTCGGCGATTTTCAGGAGTATATTCGATTTCCGGATCAGAATGGCGTCAAGTTTTTTACCCTGCTCCTAGTGGTGTCAAAGGCCCGCCTTTCCCTGTTGGCGAATTCTGATGCCGAGCGAAATTCCGTCGGCTCCTTCGAGCACGCGATCCCACAACTCCAGCTCGTAATAAAACGGTGCGCGCGCCGTCCCGATCGATGACCCTTTGGGGCTGGCCGCTGCCACCGCATCGACAAATTCCTGCCGGGTCGCGCGGCGCTTGATCGCGATGCAGCGTTCGCCGTCTTTGCCGACGATGAGGCCTTGGGCTATTGCCTCGTTCGCGCCGATAACGACCCGGCCGCCGCTGGCCAGTAAATCCGCAATTTTCCTGAAGCCCACTCCTATCGTGGCTTCGCCCATGTCGCCGTCATTGATCTGCATCTACGCCCCGGCCCTCCGCGCGCGAAGGAAGCGATCCGCTTCCGCGTCGGAGACGAGCTCGACCAGCGGCGCGTCGCGTTCGTCATCGGAAGGCTTGTTGAAGCCGCGCTCTAGCGCCGCCCGCATCTGTGCGGGGAACTCTTCGTTGCCATCCGTGCTGCCGTCATAACCAGCCATTTCTTCCGCGCAGAACGAACATATGCCGCCGCCATTTATCTGCATCACCGCGATGCCCGGGCCAGTCGGGATCGGCACCCACGAGCAACTCTCGCCCGTCGTCCCGTCCACGCAGGCGTTGTCATCGGTGCAGCCGCAGACGATGCAAGTGATCATTCGATCGAGCTCCCCAACTTGAGCGGCGTCTCGCCCCTCAACAGATTAAACGTCTCTTTGGCCAGGCGCGCAGCTTGCCGCCTCGTCGCCCCGGGTGGATCCCCACGCGTGCCGCCGCAACATAAGCACTCGCCCAGCTGGTGCGCGGCTGAGCCGAGCGTCATCCTGATGAGGCACTCGTCGTGGACGCGGTCACGTCCACCGTTGACCGAGCCGAAATGTTCGCCCTGCAGAATCGGTTCGTCGCAATAAAGGCAGATCATTCGATCGACCTCGCACTTCTGCCTGGTTGCAATCGAGGTCACCGCGGCTCGTTTTTTCCGCGCGAGCGCTTTCATCAGAAGAGCCTCTCCTGCTGTAGCTTCGCATCGCGGGCACTCATCCGCGGCGCCGCCCACGCCGGCGCCTGCTCGATCTCCGGAAGCAGCCACAATTGCCCGTATCGCCTCGCGCGGATCCGCCGCCAGATCGCGAGCCGGTGTGCAGCGTCATGGCGATTGTGATCAGCCGCGCACATGAGAGCGACGGCGGATGTCAGAGGATCGTGCGTGAGGTGGACGAGGTTCAGATAGCGCAATACCTCGCGGCCGCAAACGGAGCAGATCGGGCCGCGCTGCAGGATCAGCTCGCGTCGATACGCGCGCCATTTCGGACCGTAGAAAAGCCGGAACTCAGGGCGCAGCGCCATATCACCCTTGCCCCATCCGCACGCGCATCTCGATTGTGATGCGCCGGCCTTCTTCTTCGCGCAGTGCGCCGTCCGGCTCGATGCGGAAGGCTCCAACGAGATCCGTCGGCCCGGCTTGAAACAGGAATCGCGCGAAGGCGCCGCCGGCGAGAAACTCGGCCGACGCGCCGGGAAGAAGAATCCCGTCGCGCGAATCCCGCGACATCGCCTCCCCAATAGTCTGGAAGATTCCTTCGAACTGCGCCTCCCGCTTCGCCATCACTCTCGACGCGCCACAATTCAGCACCACACGATCACCGAGCTGCAGGTCGTTAATGTGCAGCGGCATCAGTGCACCACCACCGCCGTCGATCCCGGATCCGAATCCGTTCCAAAGATGACGTATTCAAGACGACCGATCCTCGCGTGAGTGAGCGCGTTGACGGTGATCTGATGCCGGTTAATCGCACGCTGAAGCCTGGCCCACCAGACGGTCAGGACCAGCAAGGCAATCACGAGCACTACAACCAGGCAGCTAAGCGCGAAAGTCACAAAAGCCATTACCGCTTCTCCGTTCGGCCGAGCGCTTCGAATCTCTCCGCGAATCCGCGCGCCGCCTTCGCTTTTTCCGTGACTGATTCCGGCGTGTCGGATGCCTCACGCGGATCGTAATCGAGCGCCGGGTTGTCTCCCAGACCGATCAGTTCAGCGTGCGCGGTAAAACCACAGCGGAGGAGGCCGGCGCGGACATCGTCGATTAATCGTCTTGCGATCTGAGCACCGGGCCCGCTGTTTAGCGGATGCCGGAGTGCGAGCTGAAGATTGCCACACAGCGACATCAAGCTCGTCAGGTCGAGTTCGAATTGGATCTTCCAGTCCCCCGCGCGCTCCTGTTCTTCCAGCGCGCGGTGGACAAGGCGCGCCTTCGGCGCCGTTTCGCGGGCGTCGCTCATAGAGGGTCATCCTCGTGCGCGCGGGCGTGGCAATAGGCGCGCCACCACAACAGTAGAGAAGCAGCAGACCCAATGATTGGCGTGAGCATGCCCAGCGGCCTTGCGTGCGCGAGCGCGTGAATCTCGGGCGAGAATGAGCGATCGATCAGAAAGTAACGCCAGTTCATATACGTCATGCCGCTTTGCATAGTCGCGAGGAATAGCCACATGGCCGTCATCAGCCTTCCCCCGCGGCCTGATCCGCTTCATGCCGTCGCGGACCGATAACCGTGCCGTCGCCGAACGTCGCGCGCATCATAACCTCATGGCCCAGCTGATCCTTCAGCGGCGGGATGTAAATCGCAGCCACCCCGCGGGGCGCGTGCACCGTCGTCGACCATACGACGGCGCCGGTGTCAGGATGGAGCGCTTCGAGGGTGAACGGATAGAGCGCGCGCGGAAGATCGTAACGCGGCGCCGCGGCGGTTCCCATGCCGGACATTGTAGCTCGAAAAGAGCGAAACTGAAATGCGTTTCAGTACTTTCCCGCGTGCGTAATTGCCGAATTGGCATCCATTCGAGCCTCGCGGATCTTGCGAATAGCGGAACTCCGGTCGGGGCACGGCGGCGCGCCGGCGACGATTGCCTTCACCGCATCGGCGAGCGCGGTCCGGATCTTCGAACCCGCGATTGTCTGCTCGTCCGTCCATTTGTGATAGTCGAAGGCGTCCTCGATTTCGGCCTCGACTTCGGGAGTCAGGCCACGCGCGCGGGTGAAGTCCATCTATTCACTCTACGCCTGTCACCGACAATTGGGGCGATGTCCAGCAAACGGAGAATTCGGCGCAGGCAATGCGGCGCGAAAATCAGATTCGCTGACCAGACGCTGGCGGTCCGGGGCCTCAGAAGTTTTATGCGAACGGGCGCGTCGGGCATGAGCACGTATCGATGTCCTTTTTGCCGCGGCTGGCATTTCGGGCATTTCGGGCGCCGGCAATGAGCCGTAAGATCTGGATGGATCTAAACGAGCCCGTCGACCGGATCCCTGCCGCCGGCGATTACCTCGTGACCCGCGGCAAACGCGGGTGGGGTTCAGCGTACCTGATCGTCGCGTGGCGGGAAGTGCGGCGCGTCGGCCGAAAAACGCCGGAGCGAAGATTCGCCCTTACGGTTCAGCCGGGATATCCGATCGAAGAGGCGCTTCGCTTCCGGCCATGGGTACTGCGCTGGTATTCGCGGGCGGCACGCCTTCCTCGTAAGCCCGCGCGACCTGACTCTCGATCATCAATCTGATCGTCGCCGCTTCATCGGGCTGAAGAGGGCCGTTCGCCTCGATCCAATTCGCGGCACGCTCAATTCGTTCTGTGAGCTCGTACACGTCGTCGACAAGCGTCCACCCGCTCGTGATATGACTGAATCCCTGGCGCATGACGCGAGTGTAGCGCCGCGGGGCTCACGCCATCATTTCCGCGCGCGCGTAGGACGTGTACCGTGGCGTTCGTCCGCACGCGGAGCGGCCCGGCATCAGAATGCCATAAGAATGCCAATGTTTTGCCTGTTTTTGCATGATTTCCTGCCTTCGGCCGATATACTCGTTTGGATGCGAATTCAACCTTACTCCTGGATAAAGAGGACACCCAAATGAAAAACATTGGCAGAAAAGCGCGATTTCGGGCCCCAATTCAACCGTCTGTAGAGACTGTAGAATTCGCGGCCGAAACGCCGAAACCTAAGAAAAAGGCATTCAAACGAACAGAGCTCGATGAGAATATGTACCTTCAGCCGGAGGAAACGCGGGCTTTCTTTGAGGCGGTCGAGAGCAGGCGAGACCGCGCCATCTTCAGGGTTCTGTATCACTACGGTCTGCGCGCGCACGAAGTCGGCGTGCTCCAGATAAGCGATTACAAAGACCGTGATGGCATGCTCTACATCCGGAGGGGGAAGGGAAGCGTCTCGCGCGACCACCGGCTGATACCGGAGGCGCTGAAGGCCCTGCGCAGCTACATCAAGTTCGACCGGGGAACGCAGCCCGGTCCGCTGTTCCAGTCACGCAAGAATCACACGGCGCGTATTCCGCGATCGGTGCAGGAGTTGGATCTGGCCGCGCGGCGGGGACGCCTCGGCATCAGCAGGTTTATGATCTTCCGGCTGATGCGCCAGTATTGTAAGGCTGCAGGCATCCCTCCGGAGAAAGCGCACCCGCACGCCTGGAAGCATACGTGTGGAACGTCGATGGCGGACCGTGGCAATGATACCGATGCGATTCAGGACTGGCTCGGACATCGCGACTCCAAGAGCACTGAAATCTATAAGCACTTCAGCAGGTCGCGCCGCGATGAGTCAGTGGAGAAGAATCGGGACTGGAGTTAAGCGCTATGCCAGCAACCGCTGTAAAACGTATGGCAAAATCCGCAGTACCGAGTGGCGACGTCGTTCGGGTTGCGGCTGGTGTTGCGGCATGCGGCGCATGTGATCGAGTCGCCGGCGGGCGAGATCCAGCAGAGGATGCCATTGTCTACCAGGAATGCTGACGCGAGCCCTGCCATCTCGCGCGCCGAATCGGGGAAGTAAACCGCATGCGCCTTCTCCCACGCGACCGCCAGGATCGCGAGCTCTATTGCGGCGCGGCAGTTGACGGTCTCAGCCATTTCCTGATTGTTCTCTCAGTACCAGATGAAGACGAGCTCGGCCCAGTTGTGCTGGCGCGGATCATTCAACTCGGCCCAATATGCGGCCGCCTCGATGCGGCGCGTCTCGAACCGGGTTGGCGGCTTTTCCGGGTGAGGGCCGGGCGTTTCGCCCCGCGTTGCCTCGGAGTCGATGGCATAGTCATCAGACGTATAGATCCATTGCCTGGTTAGCTCCGGCTGTACATTGCTGCCTGGTATCAGGCCGCCGCGAACCGTCCACGATGCTTTGAGTGCTACTGGCATGCCGCTATTCTCCCGCGTTCTGTTTCTGCTCCGAATCCCTGGCTTCGATCTGCACGATCTTAATCCTGCTGATGATGACGTTGCTTCCATAGCAATTCGAACAGCACACCCGGTCGAGGTCCTGCCCTATTGAAACATCGAGATAGTTCCAAAACGTCTGGCACCGGCGGCAGCGAAATTCAACCGGCGTGATCTGCTCACAGTTCTCTCTTTTTCTGACGTTCTCAAGGCGAAGCAACGTGCCCTTCGATCCGCATTTGATGCAGGAAGATATGACTAAGGTGGTCACGGCGTTTCTCCCACATTCCGCTTCTGCTCCGCTTCGAGCCTGCGCTTCCCGCAAGCGTCGTCGTCGCGGCAGACGAGCACTTTCTGCTTGGCATTCTTCGTCTGCCCGGGGAAGCCGCGCCAGTATGTCCCGAGCCGCATCTCCACCATCACGCCGTCAGAGAAGCCCTTCAGTTCGCAGCCGCAAAGCGCGCACGTCACGAGAACACCCGGCCGATCAATACCGCAATCAGCACCACCACAATCACGCCCGCGGCCGCGATGAGAAGCATCGCGAACGCCCGTCTGGCGAGGCGGCCGGCGCGGTGTTTGGCGGTTTCCAACATGCATTACTCCGTAAACGCGTCTCGATCATCCGACCGGATACTCCCCGCAATACGCGGACGCCGGCAGCGGTTTCACGCGCTCGGCGTTGAGGCGCTTGAACTCCTCGAAATCGATCCCGCCGGCAAATCGCACGCCGAGTTCCAATAGCATCGGATTCCAGCCTGGCCGCGATAGCGCCAGTTCGGCAAGCGCGAGAAGAATTACCTGGCGCTCGCCATCTGTGACGTCGATCATCATGGATTTCACCTTACCGCTTAACGTTCAGGCGCGGCAACAGCGGAATGTGCGACGGCAGAAGCGGCGCGACGCAACCGGTGAACGGCGTCGGTGGCACCGTGAGCACGGGAGGCGGACAGAATATCGGCGGAAATGGCTTCGGCGGCAGGATTACGAGCAGCGCGAAAACGAGCAATTCGAACATGACGGGTCCTTTGAGCAATGCGTTCAGGTGCAAGCCGGAATATCCCGCCGGCGCGGTGAATTCGTGCTTTCGTGCTTTACGGCTTCGGCGCGGGCTTCGGCATCGCGATCACTTCTGCCGGGCCAGCCGTGATCTCGCGCGATTCGATCGTGTGAGTATGCTCCCAGCGCCGCGCGCCAATCGAGAAGATCACCTTCGTGACGCGGA
>Ga0210401_10002181_pt1 | contig 21891 bp, 24 predicted proteins | sample IncBWH32MmetaG_FD_150866 | JGI IMG/M metagenome (GOLD analysis project Ga0210401, IMG submission 150866) | Forest soil microbial communities from Barre Woods Harvard Forest LTER site, Petersham, Massachusetts, United States - Inc-BW-H-32-M | ecosystem: Environmental > Terrestrial > Soil >... | reverse complement strand
CGAAATAATGGAGGAGGAACGCCGTGGATCCGATTTTCCATCTCTTGCCCGATGCGCCCAAACCGGTGGCGCCCTGTAGCCATGCGGTCGAGGCCGGGCCCTTCGTGTTCGTGACGGGACAGCTTGCCACCGATCCCGATGATGATTCGCTGCCGATCCCGCCGGGCATCGAGGCGCAGACGCGCAAGGTGATGGACAATCTCGCGCGCGTGCTCAAAGGCTGCGGGATGACCTTCGCCAACGTCGTTTTCGTCCGAATTTACCTGACCGACTTCAAGCGCGACTACGCTGCCATGAACGCGATCTTCTCGACCCATTTCAGTGACAGTCGCCGGCCCGGCCGCACCACGGTCGGTGTCACCGACCTTGCGCGCGGCGGTATTGTCGAAATCGACTTGATCGCCTTCAGGCCGTGAGCAGCATCATGGAAACGCGTATCGAGATTCCGGCTCGCCACGGCAAGGCCGCCTTCGTCGCTGCCGGACAGACCGTCACCGTCATCAACACCCATGGCGAGCAGGTCGTCGACACCTGGGCGTTCAACCGCGCCGATCTCACCGAATTCATGTCGAACGAGCACACGCGCGCCCACAGTCTTCATCTCGTGCCGAAAGTGGGCGACGTGCTCCGCACCAACAAGCGCCGGCCGATCCTCACGCTCACGGAAGACACCTCGGGCGGCGTGCACGACACTCTGATCGCGGCCTGCGACCGCTATCGCTACGCCTTCCTCGGCGTGGAGGGCCATCACGACAATTGCACGGATAATCTCTTCGCAGGGATGGCCGAGCTCGGCCTCATGCCGCCGGAAGTGCCGAGCCCGCTCAATCTGTTCATGAATATTCCCTGGGAAGCCGACGGCACGATCGGCTTTGCCGCGCCGCCGCGGCCGGTGCCCGGTGGTTATGTCTGCCTGCGTGCCGAGATGGATCTGGTGATCGCCTTCTCGGCCTGTCCGCAGGATATCCTGCCGATCAACGGCAAGGCCGGAAAGCCGGTCGAGGCGCATTTCACAGTGACGGGTGAACCAGCCGGAGCGAAAACATGAGCCAGACGCAAGAGCAGATCGAGGCCAACCGGCGGCGCTACGAAGAATTGCGCGCGGCCGGTCAGGAGTTGGCGCCGAAAGGGTTGCCCGAGCCGACCGCGCTGGACGGCGCGCCGATCGCGCCGGATGCAGTGATTCATCGCGAGCATGTACCCGCCGGTTGGTATGCAACGATCCGCCTGCGCCGCGGCGAGGCGCTGCGGATCACAGATGAGTCCGGCCGCTCCAGCGTCTGCCTGATCGGCTGGCGCGAGGAGGATACGTCCGAGCGGATCAACTGTGCCGACACCGTCAAGGTGCAGTGGAGCGCTGCGGTCGGCAAGGGCAGGGTGATCCTGTCCGACATGGGGCGCGTGTTCCTGTCGGTGATCGAAGATACCAGCGGTGCACATGATCTTCTGGTCGGCGGCTCGACACCTGCTTCGGTGCTTGCCGCCTTCGGCGTGCCGGGGCGCAACACCCAGGAGAACTTTCTCGCTGCCGCTTCCAAGATCGGGCTCGACGTCAGGGACATTCCGCCCTGCGTCACCTTCTTTGCGCCGGTAACGCTGGACGAAGCCGGTCGCTTCCGCTGGCGGGAGGGGCGCAAGCGGCCGGGCGATTTTGTCGATCTGCGCGCGGAGATGAATCTCATCCTCGTCGCATCGAATTGCCCGCATCCGCTCGATCCGGCGCGGCCTGCGGCGACGGGGCCGGTCACGCTGATCAAGCACCGCGCAGCTACTGCGACGGCGGAAGACGCTTGCCGAACAAGCTCGCCCGAGGCCAATCGTGCCTTCGCGTTCACCGACCGGCTTTTCATATGAACAGGAGCTGCCAATGAGTAATGCAGAGATCTCCGACGCCGCGTACATCTGCGATATCCCGGCCGAGCGCCCCTGGTCGCGCGTGCTAAGGAAAGGGCAGACCTTGCGCATCATCGACAGCGAGGGACAGCAGGCGGTCGACGCGCTGCTGTATTGCGCCGACGACAAGAGCGAGCGCTACAGCTCGCAGGATACGCTGCGTGTCCAGGGGGCGGCCTATATCGACCTCGGCACGCGGTTGATCTCCAACCGAGGCCGGGTGATGGCGCGTGTCACGGCCGACACCTGCGGACGTCATGATACGTCGGCCGGCTGCTGCTCCTGCGAGAGCAACGCGGTGCGCTTTGGCGAGCCGACCAAATACCAGCACGCCTGCCGCGAGAATTTCATTCTCGAACTGTCGAAGCACGGGCTGACCAAGCGCGACATCGTCTCCAACCTGAACTTCTTCATGAATGTGCCGATCGATCCCTCCGGCAATTTCACGGTCGTTGATGGCATTTCGGCGCCGGGCAATTATGTCGACGTGACCGCGGACATGGATGTGCTGTTCGTGATCTCCAACTGCCCGCAGGTCAACAATCCCTGCAACGGCTTCAACCCGACGCCGATCCGCGTGGTGGTTCGCGATGCGCCGGGCTTGTGACGCGTGCTTCGGCAGGGATGTCTTTGCTGCCCGTTGGAGAATCGTGCATAGGTCGTGCGCGCAAGTCGACTTGCGACCGGGCAGATCGGGCTCTCTAGATGAAGAACTTCGTCATCAACCTTGGCCGTCAGCCCGAAAGATATGACAATTTTTTGCGGCTGAATGCGGCCACGAAAATCGCTTTCGAGCGATTTGACGCCTCCGACGGAGTGTTGCTTTCCCGCGAGGATGCGGTTGGAATGAAGCTGGTGGCGCCCGGCACACAGTTCACACCAGGTGCCGTTGGCTGCGCGGCCTCACATTTTCGGATCTGGCAGCAGACGGTTGAAACGGGAACGCCGGCAGTGGTTTTTGAGGATGATGCGATCCTGCGCAATGACATAAACGAGCGCCTGGATGTTTTGCTGCCTGCTCTAACGAACTGGGATTACATTGCGCTGGGCTACAACACGGACCTTGTCCTGGACCTTGATTGGGCGCCGGGCATGAGGGCGATGATGGTGTTCCAGCCCAAATACCCGAACGACGAAAACGCTGCGGTCTTTCAGGTGTCGACGGCACAGGTGGCTGCCATCAGGCTCAACAACTGCTTCGGTACGCCAGGCTATGTGATTTCGCCGGTGGGAGCGCGAAAGCTGCTCCAGCTCTGTTTTCCGATGGACAATCGGTCTTATCCGGTTCCGGCATACAATGCCACGGGCAAGGTTATAGGGATCGACAGCATGTTGAACACTGTTTTTGCCTCCGTCCGGGCCTTCGCTTGTTTCGCGCCACTTGTCGTTACAAAAAACGACCAGGCGACCTCGACCGTGCAGACCGGAGCCGCTCAGCTCTGGTGATGTGGCGAACTTGGCTTAGGCAGACGTGCCTGCGAGCGCCAGCGCGATCTTGGTCAATGCACCGTCTGCGCGCCGCAACTGCTCCAGGATCGTGAAGTGATCTGCGCCCTCAATGGCGATAAGTTCGCCCGCCGCGCCGGCGGCCGCGCGTCTTTGATAGAAGTTCCGGGAATCCCACGCCAGCGCCGGCAATTCGGCAGAACCATAGGCGATGGCGAGGTGCTTCTGCACGACGGGCAGCCGCAGCGGCGATAGCTGGGTGATCTCTTCGTCGGTCAGCTTCAAGGCGACATTCAGCGCGGTGTCGCGGATCGGCGCGAGGTCATAGACGCCCGAGATCGCAAGGCCCGCGGCCACGACGGGATGATCGAGCGCCATTGCCGTGAGCTGCGCGCCCGCCGACCATCCGGACAGGATGACGGGGCCGGCGATTCCATGCGAGGCGCCGTTCGCGGCCAACCAATCGAGCGCGAGCGAGATTTCGCCGACGATTTCGCTCAGGCTCGCCTCCGGCGCCAGCGAATAGCCGGGGATGGCGACCGACCAGCCATGCGCGGCCATTCCCTCGACCAGCATGGCGAAGACGTCGCGCGAATTGCGCTGCCAGTAGCCGCCATGAATGAAGACGAGGCACGGCGCCACCTTGTCACGGGCCGGGTAGAGATCGATTTTGGTCCGCTCGCGCTTGCCATAGGGAATGTCGAGCGCCGTCGCATGGCTCGCGCGAAATTTCACCGAGGCCTCGTTTCGCGCGGCGATCAGCGCGGGGCTGTTGGCGACGGCCTTGTTGTTGTCATAGGCCGCATCACGCTCGGCCTGTGACAGCGCGGCCCAGTTCTGGCGGGGGTCGTTCGGAAGGTTGCTGGTCATCCCTTGCCTCTAGCACGACTACAGCAGAGACGACCATGGGCTTGCTTCGTCCAGCGACGCATGGCCGGCGTGCACAGCCGCCGCGGACACAAGGAAAGCGGTCACCGATAGTTCCAGTAGTCGCGCTCCAAAGCCTGCACGAGCTCACGGTGTATGGCTTCCAGACGTCGCAGCGCGGCGTCGGCCTGGCTTGCCAGCTTCGCGGCGTTGAACGAATAGCCTGGAGTCGGCGGCAAAGCCGTGTGCTCCCAATTCCATTCGACGAGGCCGATCCGTCCGCGCCAGACCGCAAGGCGGCCGCGCCATCCTTGCTCCAGATCGTCGAGAATTTCCTGCGGCTCGGAAGCATCGAGCGGACAGGTGGAGATGGCGCGGAGCACCGCGCTTGCCTCGCTGACGGTGTCATACCACGCGAACTCGGTTAGCTCGGTGTCCGCCATGATGACGGGCTTCACCGCAAAATGCGGGAAGGGGCGTCGCAGCTGGTCGGTCAAGCCGGCTTCTTCTGAGGCGGTGATGAGCCTCCGGTAGTAGGCGACGAGCTCTTCCGTGTGTCCAACGACGTCGGCCGTGATGATGCCGCTGGACACACGCTGTGGCAATTCGGGTGGCACGATTTCTGCCAACACCACGCTTTCGCGCCGGCCGCTGGCGTCCGCGTCGCGCAGGGTCGTCAATTTTCCGTCGACGCGGAAGCTGACATCGCAGACGAAGTCCGCGACGGGATGTGAAGCGGGAAGCCAGACGCGGTCATCGAGATTGGGTATCGTAGACGAGGCGTGGGCCTTGTCCCGATTGCCGGGTTCGTCACTGCCGGCAACGCGACGGAAAATGCGGCTACCGAAATCATAATCGTATTCCGCGCCACAGGCCGCGCAGATGGCCCAAAGGCTTCGCACCGTGCGGAACCTCATGGTCGGTCGCGCGTCCCGCAGCGCTGCAACCCGTTTGGTCCATTCCGCGTCTGCCCGATGCAGCGATGCAGCACCCAGTATCGCTCCGCAACGCTCGCAATGAGTCCGCTCGGCGATCGCTCGCATACGGCGGCGGTTCCACACCCACGACACGATCGCGATCGGGACCGCCACCGGAAACGCAATCAGGATAATCAGCACGAGCAACGGGAGGGGCAGTCGGCGCATGCCGGCATGATAGCATTCGCAAGCGGCCATCAAAACCGTCGCGCTGCCCCGCGGATTGTCGGCGCGGGCGCTGGTGTCTCCGTCGTGGAGGCAAAAAGGCGACAAGCTGACCGTGGCCGACGTCTGATTTTTTGTCGTGGCCGATTCGAAAGGCCCACAAACCTTCGTATAGCTGCTTCATACCTTTCCATATCGGCTGCTTACCTCGGTAGAATTGAGCCGTCGGCCCTTTATCACCTACTCTTTTCACCCAATTGTAGAGCTTATTGCGGGCGGTGGATGGTCGCCATCCCATACCGGGATGCGCGCAGTATGGACGATCCGGCTGCTTGGGTTGATCTGCTAACATTTACGCGAGGGGTTACTGCCACAATGACAGATTCCTCCAGCATCGCGCTGTTCATCGATGGCGCCAACCTCCATGCCACCGCAAAGACACTTGGCTTCGACATCGATTACAGGCGCCTGCTGAAGGAATTCCAGAGCCGCGGCACGCTGCTGCGCGCGTTCTATTACACGGCGATTATCGAAGATCAGGAATATTCCTCAATTCGCCCGCTGATCGATTGGCTCGACTACAATGGCTATACGGTCGTCACCAAGGCGATGAAGGAATTCGTCGACGCCAACGGCCGCCGGAAGATAAAGGGCAGCATGGATATCGAGCTGGCCGTCGATGCCATGCAGCTTGCCGACCATATTGACCAGATGGTGCTGTTTTCCGGCGACGGCGATTTTCGTCCGCTGGTCGAGGCGATCCAGCGTCGCGGCGTCCGCGTCACCGTCGTTTCGACCATCGCGAGCCACCCGCCGATGATCGCGGACGAACTGCGCCGCCAGGCCGATGTGTTCATCGACGTCGCGGAACTGCGAGCCAAGATTGCCCGCGAGTTCGTTGAACGTTTGCCTTCAAACGAGCCGCGTTCCGTCGGTGTGGCTTTGGGCTCCGTGGCATCCGCGAAAGCCGCTCCCGGCCGGTAATTTGCCACCGGAATCTTGCGAAGCACTTGAGCGGGCCTCCCGAAAAACTACGGTGCCGCAAACTGCAAGCGGATGCTTGCAATCGGCATGAGTAAAAATCGGCGATCCGTGCTATCAAGAGCACATGGAGAAGAGCATCATTCGTCGCGCCTGACTGTTGCGCGGCGATTGCGCTGATACTGGCAATTTCACTAATCCCTCTTCCCTCACTCGCCGCGCTATTTTGTCGCGGCCATCTTGCCGCATTCAACGTACGAGACTGCATTCAACCGATGAGGCCACAGCGTGAGCCAACGCGTATTTGGAGTACCCGGAACTGATGAGTTGAACGAGCTGGCACGATTGCTGGCGAAGCTGCAGGAGACAGCACGGGAGCTTCCGGTGGGGGTCGAGCGGGAGGAGGCCATGAGGCAGATAAGCAACTTCGAGCGACGCTTGGCCACGTTGGTTGCCCGCGCTGCATGATCGTCCCACGCTTGGTGATGGCACTCGGCTGATATGCGCCAGCTTTTTATTTCGGGGCAATGGCTGCCGATCCAGCTCGCGCCGGAAGACTGTGATCTGGAGCTTGGCGAGAGGAGCAAGGTCGGCATTGCGCCGTGGAGTTTTCCATGTCGTCGCAAGTCCGACATCTGGTTCAACGTCTGGACGAACGAGCCGGTTCTGATCTGTCCGACGCACTGGAGAATTTGGCGCAAGCCCACGCGTTGTTGATGGACTTCTGATGGTCGCTGGCGGTGCTGCAGGTAACCACAAGCCGTGGATTGGCGCGATGAGCATAACCAGCACAATCGAAGTAGAGCACAGTTTTTCGCCCTTGGAGCAGCAGGCCGCCGATGCGCTTCGGCGGGCAAGGCACTTGCCTCCCGGCTCGGGCCGAAGCGATCTGCGCCAGCTCGCTTCAGCGTTGCTTTGGCTGCATCGCAACGGTATGGACGCGCTGGTCGAGCGTCGCAGGGAGATCCGGGAAAGCGGCAGCAACGATCTGCGCTTGCGGTAGATCGTTGCGCGATCTCACGTCTCGGCTTTGCTGGGGCCTGCCTCCAGCGCGGCCTCCAGGCATTCGATCAGCTTGTGAACGGCGAAGGGTTTCGCCAGAAAGCAAACGGCTCCTGCCTTTATCGCCCTCGCACGGATGCCCTCATCCGGGTAGGCGGTGATGAAGATGAAGGGAGAATCGCAACCCTTCGCCCGCATCTGTGTCAATAGGTCGAGACCGGTCATGGCCGACATCTGCACATCCGCAATCACGCATGACGTCTCGTCGAGATATGGCGAACTGAGAAACTCCTCGGCCGATGCAAAGGTGTGGACGACGTAGCCGCGCGATCTCAGAAGATTATTGGTCGCAACCCGGACCGAGGCGTCGTCGTCAACGATCGAAATGACTGCAGACGCGGGCAAAACGACCCTCCTGAGGCGGGAAGGCGTGCCGAGGCATACCGGCCCGTTGAAAGGGTGGGCTTTCGCGCCGAAATTGTAAAATCATACTTAGGTTTGTAGGGCTGCGGCGCGAGGATCGGCGCCCTTGCGCTCAGGTCATTGTTGTACAAGGCCTTTTTTGAAAGGCCTATTTCCCGTGCGCGGTCACGCCCCGGAGGGCCTGCCGGGGCGAATTCCGAGCGCCTCTGTCATCCTGATCAAATCCGCGAGCGACTTCGCTTGCATCTTCTTCATGATGTGCCCGCGGTAGATCTTGACCGTGATCTCGGCAAGGTCGAGCTCGGCGGCGATCTGCTTGTTCATCAAGCCGGCGGCGACGAAGGCCAGCACTTCGCGTTCGCGGCTGCTCAAGGTCTCGAACAGCGCCTGCAGGCTCGCGACCGCCTTGTCGGATTCCCGCCGCTTGCGATCCTTGTCGATTGCGCCGACCACGGCGTCGAGCAGGTCCTGATCACGGAACGGCTTGGTGAGGAAATCGATTGCGCCGCCTTTCATGGCCCGCACCGTCATCGGGATATCGCCGTGGCCGGTGATGAAGATGATGGGGATGCGAACGTTCGCCTTGGCAAGCTCAGTCTGCAGGTCGAGGCCGCTCAATCCCGGCAGGCGGATGTCGAGCACCAGGCAGCTCGCAACCTCCGGCAGCTTGTTCCTCAATAGTTCGGACGCCGAGCCGAACGCCTCGACCTCGAGTCCCACCGACTGCAAGAGATTGGTGAGCGCCCTGCGCATCGAAAGATCGTCATCGATGATGAAGACGATCGATTCCCTGACCGACTCCTTGCCGCTCGCCGGCTCGGGCGACGATTTCGGTCGCTCGGTCACGCCTTGTCCCCTTCGTGCACCGGCAGGACGAATTGCAAGACGGCGCCGCCGCCCTCATTGCGGGAAGCCGATAGCCTCCCCTCGTGAGCTTCCACGATCGAACGGCAGATGGAAAGTCCCATGCCCATGCCGCTGGATTTCGTGGTGAAGAACGGAGTGAACATTCGCTCGGCATCCGCTTGGAGGATTCCGACGCCGTTGTCGGCGACCGTGAGAAATACCCGGTCCGTGTCATGCCGGCCCGAGCCGATGATCAGTAGACGCGGTCGATCCGAAATCGATTCCATGGCTTCAACCGCGTTGATCACCAGATTGATGATCACCTGCTGCAACTGGATCCGATCGCCAAGGATGAGGGGCAAGTGGGGCGCGAGCTCCAATCTTGTTGATACGTCGTGGCTCGAAAGCTCGCGCTGCACCAGCGCCATGACGTCGTTTGCGACATCGTTGATATCGAGCGGCACCCTCTCGATTTCGGTCTTTTGCGCCAGCGCGCGGACGCGGCGGATCACCTCGCTCGCCCGGTTGCCGTCTTCGACGATCCATTCCACCGAGCGGCGGGCGGCGTCGAGATCGGCAGGATTGCGGTCGAGCCAGCTCAGGCACGCCTCCGCATTGACAACCACCGCGGCGAGCGGTTGGTTGATCTCGTGTGCGATGGAGGTGGTCAGCTCGCCGAGGGTTGTCACGCGCGTCACATGGGCAAGCTCCGCCTGGGCCTTGCGCAGCGCCCGTTCGGCCTGATCGGCGCGAATGCTTGCGGTGATGTCGGTGCTGACGCCGCGATAGCCGAGAAATTGCCCATTTGCGTCAAACACCGGCTTGCCACTGGTGCGGACGTAGATCGAAGATCCCATGCGGTTGTCGGTGCGATATACCAGGTCGCGGAAAGGCAGGTGCGCCTCGAGCGTCTTCCGGTGCTGCCGCCATTTCTCCGGCTCCGATTTGAAGTCGGAGGCAATCTCCCAACGCAGCTCACCGGTCGCGGCGGGCGCCGGAATGCCGGCCGCGCTGGCGTGCTCGGACAGATGCGTGACGCGGTGGTCGGGACCGGTCTCCCACAGCCAGTCGGAAGCGGTCTCCGCATAATCGCGAAAGCGCTGCTCGCTCTCGCGCAGCGCCAGAACGGCCTTTTCCAGCTTCTCCTTCGCTGCATATTGCTCGGTCACATCCATATGCGTACCGATGATCTCGCTGACGTTGCCGCCACCGTCGAGCACCGGATGCGCCACCGAATGGACGCCCCTTGTCGTGCCGTCGGGCAGCAATATCCGAAAATCGAATTCGAACTGTCCTTGCCGCGTGCGGACGGCCTCCCGCACCACTTCACCGAGCATTTGCAGGTCTTCAGTGGGAATGCGCGACTGGATTTGTTCCGCTGTTGCACCTTGCTCCGGATCGAAGCCGAACAGGCGATAGACTTCGGCCGAGCGGTAAGCGAAGTCGCGGCGGCGGACGTCCCAGGACCAGCTTCCGGTGTGGCTCATTTCCTGTGCATCGGCGAGATAGGCCTCGCTCTGCTGCAAGGCGTGTTCGGTCTGCTTTCTCTCGGTGAAATCTTCGCAGGCAACCAGAACGATGAGCTTGTCGTCGGCCCGCCGCATCGCCTTGGCGTTTTCGCGCACCCAGAGCAGCGAGCCGTCTTTCCGGATCTTCCGGATCTCCCAGGTGTGCGACTGGCCGACCGCTTCCAGACACTCCGCAACGCACTTGCGCACGAACGCGCGGTCTTCGTCGAGAAAGACGTTCTGCACGGACTTTCCCACCAGTTCCGGGACCGTATAGCCGAGTTGTGCGGCCCCGAAGCTATTCACATTGAGGACAGTACCGTCCGCATCGACCATGAAATACATGACCGGATTGTGCTCGAACACCTCCCGCCATTCCCGCTCGCTATTGCGTAGTGCGACCTGGCTGCGTCTGAGCTTTGCCTCGGCCTCCTGCGCGACATGCTTTTCCTGCCGTGCGGTTCCGATCAGCCACGCCACCATCACGGCCGTCACACAGAAGGCGGCCACTACGACGATATGCCGCGGGTCGTCGACCACGAAGCTGAAGGCGGGTGGCGCGAAGAAGAAGATCAGGCTCGCGACGGACAGGAGGCAAAGCAATACCGCGGCGGCGAAACTGCCGATCAGGGAGAACAGCAGGATAACGATCAAGTCCGCAAACGCGGTTGTGGCGATGTCGGCGCGAATTTGGTGGAAAGCCAGCGTTACCAGTGCCAGCGCAAGGCTGCCGAGGAAGAACTGCGCGGCTGAACCTGCAAAGTTCCTGGTCTGGTTTGGCGTCATCGCAAACCGCCTCCGTCCCGCGACAGAATAGAGCATTTTGTGCAAAAAAGCGGCAGTCCGTTTCCGAAGTGGCCTACGTCGTTGCAATAGCTCTTCGGCCAGTTCGGGCGGTCTTGCGGCTGTCCACCCGTGTTCGAGGTCGCGGCTACATACCTGGGTATAACCCGCTGAACCCTTTCGATATCGCCTGATTACCTCCGTACAATTGAGCCGTCCCAGCCGACCGTCCTAGATTTCTCGCCAATTGGGAATAGCCGATTGCAGTGGCTCAATGGCCTTAAGGGATTCGCCCGCAATCGCGATGACAAAGGCCGGAATCGTATTTCGCCTGGCCTGTGACTGCACCTGATAACTGAACCCAGCTGCCCCCAGGAGGCGGCCATGCGAGTGAAACTGTGCGCCACGTGTCCTTACACGCCGCGCGATCTGGCAGATCACTACGATCCCGCAGCCGCACTCCACCTATGTGCGACGTGCGATGTCGAATGCGGCCTGCGCGAGACCCAGAGGAGACGGACATGCCCAATCACGACGACCAATACCATCCGCACGGCCGAGCCGCTCGCTGCGCTCTTTGCGCCGGTAGGTTCGGCCTCATTCGCTACTATCGCTGCCGCACCGCCCTGTGCTCCAGAAAATGCGTCGAGCATTTCAAAATCCGCCGGGACGACGACAGCCGCTGGCTATGGCGATTTCGCGTCGCCTGAAGACGGCAGCAAGCGCGTAACAAGCTCGCGGCGCCCGACGTCTCCGGACGAGGTGTCGGCATGTTGAACGTGCGATGCGCGCTGCGATTTTGGAGCTGCCTACTGTGGCTCTCGGCAATCTGGTGCCCGCCTCAACACGCCATCGCGCAGGACGCCACGTCACACGAGCACGGCCAAGCCGAGCGCCACCATCCGCCCCAGGATATGGCGCTGCACGAAAAATTCTATTCGACCTGGCACATGCCCGACAATCCCACGCTCAGCTGCTGCAACAACGCAGACTGCTATCCGACCGACGTCAAATATATCGACGGCAACATCTACGCCAGGCGCAGGGAGGACGGGAAATACATTCTGATTCCGGCGCAGAAAGTGGAGCATAACAGAGACAATCCGGATGGGCGAAACCATCTCTGCGCGCCGCCACCCGGTCTCTCGAACTCATCCGATACGGTCTATTGCTTCGCCTTGGGAGGCGCCACATGAACTTTGTGTTGGTCAACGGCAGGACGCCTTTCCGGAAAAATTTCTGTGTGCTTTGCTCCAACCCGATCGGCGAGGAAGGCTATCTGCGGGACATCCGGACGCAGCTCTGTTATTGCGGACTGACGTGCTACGCAGTTCAGTCCAAAAGCGGCATGCTGCTTCTGGAAATTCAATCCAAGGCCTCGTGAGGAGGTCCTGAAGGGGCTCTGGCATATCGAAAGTGATCGGCCCTCGTCATGAAGTTCGTATTGGTCAATCACAGAACTCCGCTCGACAGCCAGATCTGCGCCGAGTGCTCGGGATCGCTCGGATCAGGCTATCTGAAAGCCGTGCCGACGCGGCGGCAGTATTGCGACTATGACTGCTATGTTCGCCATGAGGCGAGGAGTCTGCTGACTCCATGGCTCACCGCACCCTACGAGGCTCCCCTGGAAATGATGACCTCGTTTGCCACGGCATGCTGCTGCTATTCGATTGCGCTCGCCAGGGTGTCGTTACGCGTCGGTGAACTGATAACGGCGGAAATTTCCGGCGGCGATCGGCGGAAGACGTGACGGCTTGGCAGCCTTGGATCGTGGATCCTTCAGCCAAGAGCCGCAAGGGAGCTCGCAGTCACCCGAGCGGTCATGGCCTCCCAGTCGAAGCGATGTTCTCCAGGACTGGCGCGCATCGGCAGTCTGGGCCGATTGACCCCTGCTCAATGCGTTACTGGTGACCTCGATCGGCGACTAGCGGCCAATCTTGCCAATCGCTGCTTTTTCCGTAAAGCTTCACGCCAAGAAAATTTAGCCGCGGAGACGATGCGAAACGCCATGCGACCGGATATCCCGCGGCGGACGCTCTACCGCTGCTAACAAAAACGAAGGGATCGCGCATGGGCCTGCCCACCACCAATTTCGAACCGCCCTTTCGCATCACGCGGGCGAGCCATGTGGTTCTCACCGTCCGTGATCTCGCGGCGAGCCGGCAGTTCTACGAGAAGGTGATCGGCCTGATTTTGACAGCAGACGAAGACGACACGCTCTACTTTCGCGGGGTCGAAGAGGCGTGTCATCACAGCCTGGTGCTGCGCAAGGGCCGCGACGCCGCCTGCGTGCGGCTCGGCCTGCGCGTGTTCATGGACAGCGATCTCGACGCGCTCAAGACCTTCTTTGAAGCGCAGGGATGTCCGGCCGCATGGGCTTCAGTGCCGCATCAGGGCCGCACGCTACACGCCACCGACCCGGCCGGCACGCCGCTGGAGTTCTGCGCGACCATGCCGGTGCTGCCGCGCATGATCACCAAATTCACGCGTCACGCCGGCGGCTCTGCGCTGCGGCTTGATCACTACCAGATCCTGACACCTGACGTCGCCAAAACCTGCGCGTTCTACATGGCCGCTGGCTTTCGCCTCAGCGAATACATTGCACCAACGGGGACCTTCGACCTGCGCGGCGTTTTCCTGCAGCGCAAGGGCAATCCGCATGACATCGTGTTCTTCAACGGCGCAGGCCCCCGCCTGCATCATTTCGCGTTTCTCGCGCCGGAAGTGCATCATCTCCTGCACGCCTGCGATCTTGCGGGCGAGCTCGGCTTCGGCGCATCCGTCGAACGTGGCCCGGGCCGGCATGGGCCAGGGCATGCGATGTATGTCTATATGCGCGACCCTGACGGCCACCGCGTCGAGCTGTTCAACACCCACTACCAGATCATGGATATCGAGAACGAGCCGGTCGCGTGGGACCCGGCCGATTCCAGCATCTCTTTCCCGTGGGGCTTGCCGGCGCGTCAAGCCTGGTTCGAGGAGGCGACGCTCTTTGAAGGCGTTGCCGTGCGCGAGCCGGAGATCAAGCCCACACCGATGACCCTGGAAAAGTATCTCGCCAAAGGTCGGGCGCAGTGAACCAAGCTTACCACGTCGCGATCGTAGGCCTCGGTCCCGTCGGCGCCATCTTCGCCAACCTGCTCGCCCGATACGGCTTGAAAATCGCAGTCGTCGAGCGCGCCGCCGCGATCTATGACAAGCCGCGGGCGATCACGCTGGATCACGAGGCACTGCGCGTGTTCCAGGCGATCGGCCTCGCCGACTACATGGATGCGACGATCGCGCCGCATAACGGCTCGCATTATCTCGGCGTCGATGGCGAGCTCATCAAGATCTTCGATCCGATGCCGCCGCCTTATCCGCTCGGCTGGATTCCGAACGCGACCTTCGTGCAGCCCGATGCAGAAAGTGCGCTGCGCGAAAAATTGTCCGAATATGGCGGCGCGGAAATATTCCTCGCTGCAAGTGGCGTCTCGTTTGCGCAAGGTGACGAGACGGTGTCGCTGTCCGTGCGGTCGGAGACGAGAGGCGAGTTCACGCTTCACACACGCTATCTCGTCGGCTGCGACGGCGCCAACAGCTTTGTCCGCAAGCAGCTTGGCATCGGGCTCGATGATCTCGCTTTCGATGAATGGTGGATGGTGGTGGACACGCTGACCAGCGAGCCCGACAAGCGGCCGGCGAAGAGTTTTCAGTATTGTTGGCCGTCGCGGCCCGGGACGTTCGTCCCCGGTCCCGGCCGGCTGCGGCGTTGGGAGATCAAGCTGCTGCCCGGTGAGGATCCGGAAACAACGGGTGCAGCGGACAATGTACTCCGGCTCTTGAAGGGTTTCACCGACACCTCCGACCTCACGATCTGGCGTTCGGCGGTCTATCGCTTCCATGCCTTGCTTGGACAGAGCTGGCGCGACCGTCGCGTCTTCCTGATGGGCGATGCCGTGCATCAGACCCCGCCGTTTCTGGGGCAGGGGCTCTGCGCCGGCATCCGCGATGCCGCCAATCTCGCCTGGAAGCTTGCGCTCGTGCTGCGCGGCGAGGCGGATGATGCCGTGCTCGATAGTTATGAGGCCGAGCGCAAGCCGCATGTCCGTGCCGTCGTCGCCAGCGCCAAGGAGTTCGGCACAATCATCGGGGAGCTCGATCCCGACGCCGCAGCGGAACGCGATGCGCGCCTGCGCACGGAACTGAAATCCGGCCAGGCCGTGACCATCCGTCAGAAGTTCATTCCCGATCTCGCCGATGGCCTGATCGCAGAGGATGCGAAGCTTGCCGGCCGCCTGTTCGTACAGCCGCGCGTGCGGGCAGTGGATGGTCGCATCAGACGTCTCGATGACGAGCTGAAGGACGAGTTTGCGATCGTAACGCGGACACAAGAGGCGATGTCCGGCTTGTCGGAAGCCGCGCTCTCATCCTGGCGGAAGCTTGGCGGCGAGCGCGTCGTCATTGCCGCGTCCGGCGAGAGCTCGAGGGGCCAAACCCTGACGGTCGTTGAGACCGAACAGCTCTTTGCGGACTGGATGCATGACAACGGCGTCGAAGCCGTCGTCGTTCGGCCGGACCGCTATGTGTTCGGTGGGGCTGCGACTGCGGGCCAACTGAATACGCTGGTGGCGGACCTGGTCGGCAGGCTTCAAGGCCGACGCTAGCTGGAGCCGACAAGCAGTTTTTCAGAATGGACGGTAGAAACCGCGCCTTACTTTGCGATCCAGACCGTCATGCCCGGTTCGAGCGCAGCTACATCTCCTTGAGGGTCGAGGCGCAGGCGCAGCGTGTTGCGGTCATGATCGCCGATCACCCGCTCGGCCTGCCAGGTGGCGAAGGTCCCGATCGGCCGCAGCTCCGTGACGACGGCTTTGGTTGCGGCATTGGCGCCGTTTCGCAGCACATCCACGGTCTTTCCGACCGCAAGACCGCCGAGATCATCCTCGCGCGCGTTGAACGAGAGCCATTGCTCGCCCGCCGCCTCGACCATCAGGATCGGCTGGCCCGGGCGAACGTTCTCGCCGACTTCCGCGGCAATGACGCTGACGACACCGTCGGTCGGCGCGCGCAGGGTCATCTTGTCGAGCCGTCGCTCGAGCACTGTGGCAGCGGCCGCCGCGGCTTGCACCTGCGTGTCGGCGATCGCGCGTTCCTCATGCGTAGGGCCCGCGACAGCCGCATCGTAATTCGCCTGAGCCTCCGCCACGTCGGCCTGCGCACTGGCAACGTCGTTGGTGGCCTGGTCCAGCGCCTGCTGGGATTCAAAGTTCTGCCCTGCCAGCGTGCTGGTCCTGGTGAGCTGGAGCTGCACATATTCGAGGCGCGCCTTGGCCTTGGCGATTTGAGCCTTCAGCGAGTCGACCTGCTCGTGACGGACGCCGGCATAGACGTTGTTGCGGTTCGCGGTCGTCGAGCCCACCGCAGCCCGCGCTTGATCGAGCTGTGCCGTCAGTTCCACCGCGTCGAGCTTCGCCAATACATCCCCCGCATGCACGCGGTCACCTTTCTGGACCGCAATCGAGACGAGCTGGCCGTTCACCTCCGGCTCGACCCTGACTTCCGTCGAGCGCACGACGCCGATGAGCGCGGTCGGCGCCTCCGGACGACGCGCGGAATAGATCACAGCGCCGCCGACAAGCACGACTGCGATCGCAATGATGGCGGCACGACTAGCCCTTCGCATGTCGCAGTCCTCTCTGAAGCGCGAACGCCGAGATCACGGCGAGCACGAAATAGCCTATCGCCAGGCACCACAGGCCGAGCCAATCATGCGAGACCTCCCAGATACTGGCACCAAGCTGGTTGCTGCGCACCAGGCCATCGATCGCGGTGTCGGCGGGGAAGAGCCGGCCGAACGCCTGCGCCACCTCGGGAATGGCCTCGCGTGGCCAGGCGAAGCCCGCCATGAAGAACTGCGGCAGGCTGGTCGCAAGCAGCAGGATGGTCGCGTTCTCCGGCCGCGTGAACCAGGCGCCGACGGCCTGTCCCATGAAGCTCGTCGCCAGCAGGAAGAGCGCGGCGAGGGCGAAGAGTTGTGGCAGATGTCCGAGCGTCGAGAAGCCGTAAACATGCGGCAGCACGATGAGATAGAGCGCGACCGCCGGCAGGTAGATGGTGAGATGCGCGACGCCGCGGCCGAGCACGCCGGCGAAGGCGCCGCCGCCTTTCGCAATCGCTCCTCTGGTCAGCATGGCCGAACCGATCAGGAGGGTCTGCTGCAGGATCAGGATGAACGCCGCCGGCACGACGTAGCTCGCGTAACCGCCGACGGGATTGAAGATCGGTTGCAGGAGAACGTCGGCCGGGCTCATGCTCGCCAATTTCGCCTTGACGAGGCTTCCATCGGAGCGCGCGCCGCGCGATACGAGGTCGGAGGTCAACGTGCCGATCGCGGTGGCGACGCCGCTCGCGGTCGACCTGAAGACGAACAGATAGGTGGCATCGGCATAGATCGGGATGTGGGCGGTGATGCCCTTGAGCACATCGCGCTCCGTGCCGGGTGGAATGTCGACGGCGGCAAAGGCCTGCCCGCGATCTATTGCCGAGCGCGCCTCGGCAAGCGTTCGCGCACGAACCACGACGCTCAACGCACCACTTGCGTCGAGTGTTTCGACGATCTGGCGGCTGAGATCGCTCAGGTCATTGTCGACGACCGCGATGGGCAGCTTGCGGAGGATCTGGTTCAGATAGGGTTGCGGATAATAGATGCCGTAAATCAGCGGAGCGAGGAACAACAGGGCGAAGGCGCCCCGCGTACCCAGCACGCGGCGCCACTCGGCTGCGAAGGCGCCGCCGATGCCGCGCGGTGCTGGTTCGACGTCGGCTTGCTCGGCAGGTCGCGGCGTCGCGAACCAGCCGCTGCGGGTGAGGCTCGCCATGCGCAGCAAGGCGAGGACGGCAAACAGCAACGCGAGCCCCGCAAGCGCCGCAAAGGGCACGGCGGAATCCGAGACCGGCATTCCTCGCGCTGCTTGTCCCAGCAAGACCGCCATGTACCAGCGCAGCGGCAGGATGGAGCTCCAGACCTGCGCAAAGGTATTCATGCCGATCGTGGGAAAGCCGACGCCGGCATAGCCGAAGGCGGGGGAGGCAATGAGGCCGGCAAGTCCGAGCCCCGTCGCCAGCTCACGGGCCAAAAGTTGCAGCAAGGCGCCGAGCGATAGGTAAGCAATGATCAGGAGGCCGCCCGCAGCGATCAGCAGCGGCAAGTCTCCCTTGAAGGGGATTTCCAGCACGCCTTCGAGAACGAACGGCTCGGCCAGCATGATCAGCACAAAGATGCCGAACAGCGGCGCGAGCTTGCCGGCGAGCGCGACGACCGGATTGCCTCCGGCACTTTCAAGCCAGGCCCGCGCGTCGCGACGGCGGAATTCGGAGCCGACGGAATAGCCGGCGGCGAGCGTGATCACGACGTGGATGATGGTCGGCAGCAGCGCGCGCAACAGGAACTGCGCATAGTTCTTTTGCGGATTGACCAGCGCGATGGTCTCCGCACTCATCGTCCCGATCGAGGCGGGCGCCGGTGCGGAGCGCTTGGCAGGAGCGGCCACGGCGGCCGCAGCGGACAGCGCATCGTTCAGGCCCGAGGATGCAATGCCGGAGGGGGTCAGGTACTGCTGGTTGTAGAAACCAACGACCTGCGGCCGGCGGTCGGCTTTGAGGTCGCGCTCGAAATCCGGCGGGATATAGATCGCCGAGATGGCCTTGCCGGAGCGGATGTCCTTCACGGCAGTCGAGAGCGTGCCGGCGCGGTCGACGATGTGCAGGCTCGGAGAGGCCGCGACATATTCCACCAGCGCGCGCGACGCATCCGATTTGTCCTCGTCGACGACGGTGACGCCAAGCCCGCGGATGACGGGATGGCTGAACACGGTGGTGAGAACGATGAACGCGAATAGCGGCACGCCGAAGATCAGCAGCAGCGCCACGCGATCGCGCAGCAGCCAGCGACACTCGCGTTGCGCGACCAGCAGGAAACCGGGCTTTGATGCCAGGCTCATTGCCGTGACTTCCAGTCGAGATAGGCGCTCATGCCCGGTCGCAGCTCAGGCACCGGCTGGACCGGATAGGCGCGGATCGAAAACGTTCGAAGATCGAAATCGCCGGTCGCACGCGTGGCGCGCCAGCTCGCGTATTCGCCCTTGGTCGCAATCAGCTTGACCTCGACCGGGACGACCCGGTCTCCAAGTGCAGGAATATGGACATCGAACTTGTCGCCGACCTTCAAGCCCTTCACCAGATCCTCGCGCAGGTCGAAGTGGATCCAGACGTCCTTCAGGTCGATCAACGTCACGAGCGGCACGCCCGGCGATACATATTCGCCCGGCTCCACATTGCGCTGGTAGACCTGCGTAGCGACGGGGGCGTAGACCACGAGTTGATCGATGATCGATTGAACGCTCTGGATGTCGGCGTTGGCCTTTTCGACGCTGGTGCTGGCGATAGCCCGCTCTTCCTTGGTGTAGCCGTTGACCGCCTGCTGGTAGGCCGAGGTCGCCTGATCGACGCCGCGCTCGCTTTCGTGCAGCGCGTCGGTCGTCTGGTCGAGGCGGGCTTGCGGCGCATTGCCCTGCTCGGTCAAAATGCGCGCGCGCTCATAGGTCTTCTGCGCCAGCACGAGGGCCGCCTGGGCGCGCTCCATCTCCGCCTTGCGCGCGGCAATGGTCTCCGCCCGCGTCCCGACGAGGACGTTCGCAAGCTGGGCATCTGCCACGGCCTTGGCGGCCTTCATCTGCTCGAGCTTGGCAACCGTCTCGGGATTGTCGATCCGCACGAGCACAGCGTTTGCCGGCACGTTCTGGCCGCGTTCGACGGGAACTTCCTTGACCCGCCCGTCGACACGCGCGGCGATATCGAATCGCGTCGCGTCTGCCTCGCCCTGCACCAGCAGCGGCTCGGGGCGCAACAGATAGAAAAGCGAAAGCCCGATGACAACAGCTGCAACGACGGCGACGATGATGGCAGGAGTACGCGTCGCGGGCTGCGGTTTCTTCACCCCTTCGGCATTTGGCGCCTCGGACGTAGTTTGAACTTCCTTGCCGGGGGCCACGTCCATGTCTGTCTCCACTCAATCCATCACCGGACTACCGATGATTATGCCTTGGTTGTCAGGCCGCGTGCAATCTCCATTGGCTGTTTCGGATGGCCAAATCCTTCGGCAAGAAGACGAACGTCAGCGCGCCGTCGCATGCGAACGGTCATCTCGCACGCTTCGCTTGTAGAAATGTGCTTCAGTTTGCAGAAATGTGACGCGCTCTCTCGGAGGCGCTAGTTTCGCCGGGCCGTCCAATATCCCGAGCAGCGCGATTGTCCCGAATAGCCGCTCCAGCTGCCGCGGCCGGAATTGCTCGCGAGCCTGCCCGAGCCGGAGGCGAATTTGTCCTGGACGGTCACGGAAGCCCGAACCGCGCCGGAGCGCGCCACATAGCCCCTGAACCGCACGAGATTCGGGTGGGTGACTACTCCGTCAGCAATGTTGACGGTGAAGCTGTAGGTCGGATCGCACGCGCCCCTCTGCGTGACGAAATTGAGGTCCCACGATCCGTCATAGGCCGAGCTGGCCTGCGCGATGGAAGCCGAGGCAACGAGGAAGCCCGTGATCACTGCGGAAAACAAAAGGCGCTTCATCATGATTTTCTCCGGAGCATTGTCGAAGTTGCCGCGGATATATGGTGATGAGCACTGCTGGCGCTTGTTCAAATTTGCTTCAATCGCTCGCGATCATGGCACAGCGAAGCGCGACGCAAAAAGCGCGACGGGATCCCTCTGATCCGCGTCGCGCTTTGAGAGTCCCGGATGGCCGATGATCCGGAAGAACGCGATACGCTTCTTCCGGATCACGCGCCAAACGATCGGGGACCGCCAATGTTGGGATCGGCGGTCCCCGGAATGATTACTGATTCGCCGCCGGCTTCTTGATGTGGACGCGGGCGTAGGCGTTGCGGACGTTGTGCTGGTCCGCAGGCGCGACCGTCGCAACATTGGCCGACCTCGGCGGATCGAGATAGCGGAGCTGGTCCGGAGCCCCCTGAGCGGAGGCAGGGGCGAGCGTCGCGGTCGCGAGCAGGGTAACGGCAGCGGCCGAGCCAAGAAGGGCCGGCAGGCGGAGACTGTTCTGAACGAGTTTCAACATGATGATGCTCTCTTTCTCGGTTTGGGCGTGCGGCTCAACGCTCGGGCGGATGGAGGGCAATAATACCGTCGCCTCAAAATAAGCTGACCGGTCACATTGCCGTGAGCGTATAAAAAATTCCGACTTCCCCCATCTCTAGCTGCACATGCAACTCAATCTGACCGATCGACTTAGAAGTGTCAAATGATAAATTTCATCACTTTTACTTCAGAGGTACTTGCAGCCTACTTCAGCAGCGCCTTGAAGGTGAACTGGAAGAAGTCGTCGAGCGGACCGCGGTCCTGGGTCAGCTTGACGCGAATCGTGGCGCCTTCCCAGGAATTCACCACGTAGCGAGCCAAAAGCGCCGGATCATGGCGCGGATCGACCTCGCCGGCAGCCTGGGCCTCGCGAAGAACTTGCTCGACCGCCTGGCACCAGGTCTCGAACACGAGGCGAAGCTCCTCGCGCATCCGCGGATAATCCTGGGTCATTTCCGCGGCAAAAAGTCCCAGCATGCAGCCGCGCTCGAAGCCCGCACTGGCGAGCCGATTGGCCAGAAACTCGAAATGACCCCTGAGGCGCTGCAACGGCGGCACGCCTTCTTCGAACAGCATTTCCGCCCGCGAACCCTCAAGGTAGCGCCGCAGCGCGTCGATCGCGAGATCTTCCTTGTTCTCGAAATGATTGAAAAACGACCCCTTCGGGACGCCGGCAGCTTGGGTGATGTCCTGAATCGAACACCCTTTGAAGCCATTGGCATGCAGGGTATCTACCGCGCTGCTTGCCAGTTTCTCGCGCAGGCTGGGTCTGCCCATGGGCGCCTCCCGGAAGTAATGTTCTACATTACGTGACAAATATACGACCTGTTGCTTTAATTCAACATGTTCGCACAAAATATGACCAG
>Ga0210401_10002180_pt1 | contig 21897 bp, 20 predicted proteins | sample IncBWH32MmetaG_FD_150866 | JGI IMG/M metagenome (GOLD analysis project Ga0210401, IMG submission 150866) | Forest soil microbial communities from Barre Woods Harvard Forest LTER site, Petersham, Massachusetts, United States - Inc-BW-H-32-M | ecosystem: Environmental > Terrestrial > Soil >... | reverse complement strand
CCAATCGATAGTTCTCAACACCTGCGTGCCTACTTGATTCGGCATAAACTTCCACCCTCCAGCTTTCGAAAATGCGAGCTACCGTGACCCACGCCTTTGATGCTGCCCGTTCAATCGTTGGAACAAATAATAACGACCGCCCCCGGGCTTGAAAAACCGTACCATCTAACGACAGCACGGCCAATAAGTCTTTGACCTCGTATAGTTTGAGGGTAACGGGGGCCAGAAGCCAGCGGGTTGCGGCGAACGGTCGAATACGGGGGTCGAACGGTAGAAAACGTGGGTTTGTGGGTAGCCCGATGGTGCCCTAGGGAGGTTACCCATAGGCGATTTCTGGTTGAGAAAGGAAGACAGAAGGAAGAAATGTGCCAGCAGTTCGCGCAGGGAAACGTACCAGCCGAGTCCTACTCGTTTAGCACCGGGCGTAGTACCGAGATGACGAAGTGAGCGAAGTGCGACGCACTTTCATCGAGTTGCAGCCAGCGCACCACACAATGGTCGGCTAAATATTTTCCGACGCGCGTCTCTGCAATCCCCAAATGGGACGCCAGTTGCGGTTTGATCGAATCGGCGCCCCGACGGCTCGATCCACCGCGCAACAAGTTCGGGATCGCGATGCGCAAAGTTTGGCAGGCTTCGACGTAGTAATAGCTGGTGAGGTCGGAATCCGTGACCAGGAACACACCCGGACCAGCGGGAGCCCGGTCGGCTTCATCAAGTTTTACCGGGGCGCACGTGAGCAACCGGCGGAATTGCATTTCCAAAAGTGAAAGACGCGAAGAAAGTCCGGGGTCACCGTAGCGCCCGCGGAGCGCGATGCCTCCGGCGTCACCCATCGGTTCGACTGGAAGACGAGGCATGACGGATTCGGAAGGTCTACTTGTTCGCGGCTCCACGGAATCTTCGGGCGGCGCGGAAACGGGTGCGCCGGACGAGGAAGGTCCTGTGGCATCTTGTTGCGTCGAGGCGGCAGGCGTTTCGCGAGTGACGCTTCCTTTGCGGCGGTTACGCCCACCGCGTCGGCCTCGACGACGACGTGGGCCTTCAGCGGCAGGTCTTGACGCGGTGGCGGCATCCGACGCCACCTCGGGTTGCTCGTCCGGCGCCTGCTCGTCTGGTTGTGACGGCGCGGTAATGGCTTCAAATACCGTCGCGCTTTGTTCGAACGGAAGCCCAGGCTCAGGCATCGTGAGAGAAGGACTGACTGCGGGAAGATCAGAAGGCGATTCCAGCGGAGCTTCCCCGCCGAGCCGGACGGCTGCTTCCTGTGCCTTGGTCTTCCAATCCGCACGGCGAAAACGGGCGGCGGCGGTCGTGTACCATTTTGCGGCTTCGGCATTTTGGCTGGCGGTTTCGAAATGACGCGCCAGTTCAAAGGCAACCATAGCGTCCTGCGTCTTCTCGTAAAGATTGGAGAGTTGCGCTGCGGGATCCTTGCCAGTGCGTGCGCGCCGAATGCGCGCTGTGATTTGTTTCCAGTCCGCCATAGGTTGATTTCTGGACGCATTGTAGCAGCGAGAAGCTCCCGCGGCTAGTGCGAGGGGCAAAAGCAGCGTGCTAGGACCGTGACAGATTGTTTCGGCACAAGCGCTTTTACACGTTGACGCGGAATGCAGGGGTCAGTATTCTTGGCTTCAGCCCTCTTGGAGAAGCGATGGCGCGCTTGCGCGACCTTTCACGGATTACCGCTGCCGTAGTCTTGTCCTTTGCCTTGACCACCGCTTCTGTCTCCACAGCATCCACTCCTGGATTCGGGACGGTCGTCTCGGCGGAACGTGCGCACGTGGGGCGCGCGGCTGCGTCGGTTGGGACCACCGTTTTTTCCGGCGACAGTCTGGATACCGAAGAACTGGGAAGCCTGCAAGTGCGATCAGGGGCGGCGCGTTTGCTGCTTACGGCTTCGAGCCGCGTAACGTGGGGGACCGACGAGGGTGCCTCCGCGGCCACACTGAAGAGCGGGACGGCCATGTTTTCTACGGCGGCCGCCAAGGCCTTTGCCTTGCACGCCTCCACCGCAGTGATTCGCCCGAGCGGTGACGGGCCGACCGTCGGCAGCGTGTCCATCGTCAGCCCGAAGGAGCTGCGGGTGAGTTGTTCGCGCGGTACTCTGGCGATCTCGGTAGACGACGACACAAAAATGGTCGCCGAGGGCACCGCGTATCGCGTGGTCCTCGATCCTGATTCCGTGTCGGACGATGGCAGCTCGCCGGGCGCTGGACCCGCGGCTCAGAAGCAGCCGAAAAAAGCGGGTAAAAATAAATTTTTGATGTACGTGATTATCGCGAGCGCTGCGGTCACTGGAATTGTGCTGTATTATGCGCTGGAGAGTCCCGACAAACCGTAGCTGGTAACATTCTTGCTTGCGGCTAGCGGAAGATAGTTTTCGTGTTCTTCGCCACGTTGTTCAACACCTTGCGTCGCCGTCCAACGTTATACCTGTAGCCGCCACTCTCCGAGAGGCTCGGCTATTTTGACTCGGGCACAGTTTAGGCTGGGTAAACTTTGGACGTTCCATCAGGCCGATCCTCTTTCAGGCTGTAGATTGCCTTGCACTGGCCTTTGGAGTTGTTCGCTTATGAAAGTCTTGGAGTGTTTAGCGGAAAGGCACCGTTCTGCTATGTTGGTCTCCAAACGTCAGGCGAGTTATGCCCGCCTGATACCTTTGGCGATCGCGCTGGAGAGCGCAACGAATGCTCAATCCACTGGACTACCCATTTCTCATTCTCGCGGTCTCCCTGCTTATTTTCTGGACCGCAGCATGGGTCGGCAGCGCGCTCCGCGGGAGACAGTCGGACCAGAAGAAAGACGATCACGATGATTTCGCGTTTGTCCTCGGTGGTACTCTGACGATGTTAGGTCTTATCATCGGCTTCACTTTTTCGATGGCGGTCAACCGGTATGATCAGCGGAAGAACTACGAGGAGCAGGAAGCCAACGCAATCGGAACGGAATACGTCCGAGCCGACTTGTTGCCAGAGGCGGACGCCTCGAAAGTGCGCGCCTTGCTCAGCAGCTATCTCGACCAGCGCATACTCCGCTACAAAGCCCGGCGCGATCAACAACTTCGCCAGATCAACGCCGAAACCGCTCGGCTGCAGACACTGCTTTGGACCGCCGTCACCAAGCCCGCTGCCGCTCAACCAACCCCTGTCACCGCTCTGGTCGTTAGCGGCATGAACGATGTATTGAACTCTCAGGGATACACTCAGGCCGCCTGGTGGAACCGGATTCCCATCGCGGCATGGTTACTTCTGATCGCGATCTCCATTTTCTGCAACATATTGATAGGTTACGGTGCGCATGGAAGAAGCGCCTTCCTTTTTCTGATTCTGCCTATCGCTCTTTCCATATCGCTCTTTCTCATAGCCGACATTGATAGCCCGCATCGGGGCGTCATCCGCGTGTGGCCCCAAAATCTCGAGAGCCTCGCCGAGTCCCTGCATCCGCAATGAAGCCGGAGCAACATCTCCACGAGCGTGAACCGCCATGGGTCTTGGGACGCTGTGGGCGTTGTGACGACGATCAGCGCGACGTAGAATGGAGGAGCGAGGAGAAATTGATGGCTACTGCAGAGACAACCGTTCGGGTCGGTGACTTCGCGAATGAACCGTTCGTGGACTTTTCACGGCCCGAGAACCAGGCCGCTATGGCGGCCGCGCTCAAGAAGGTGGCCGCGGAGTTTGGGCGCGAGTATCCCATGTACATCGGCGGGGAGAAGGTTTTCACTACGGCGAAGATGATGTCGACCAATCCTTCGCATCCCTCGCAGGTGATTGGAGTGTTTCAGGCGGCGTCGGCGGAGCACGCCAACCAGGCGGTGCTGGCGGCAAACAAGGCGTTCGAATCCTGGAAGCGGGTGCCTGCGGAACGCCGGGCGGAATGTTTGTTTCGGGCGGCGAAGATTATTCGTGAGCGGAAATTCGAGATTTCGGCCTGGATCTGTTACGAGGTCGGCAAGTCTTGGGCGGAAGCCGACGGAGATACCGCGGAGACCATCGATTTTCTGGAATATTACGGGCGCGAGATGTTGCGTTTGGCGGGGCCGCAGGCCACCACGCCGATGAAGGGCGAGAAGAATTTTATGGTGTACATCCCGCTGGGGGTGGGGGCCGCGATTCCGCCCTGGAATTTTCCGGCAGCAATCGCGACCGGGATGACGGCGGCGGCTTTGGTTACCGGGAACACCGTGATCCTGAAGCCATCAGAGGAAGCGTCGGTTGTGGCGGCGAAGATGGTCGAGATTTTGTACGAGGCGGGGATTCCGAAGGACGTTTTGAATTTTCTGACCGGCGCCGGCGAAATTGTTGGCGATGCTTTGGTGAAGCATCCGAAGACGCGGTTTATCACGTTTACCGGGTCGAAAGAAGTGGGCTTGCTCATCAGCGAGGCCGCGGGAAGGAAAATGCCGGGCCAGATCTGGATCAAACGCACCGTCCTGGAAATGGGTGGCAAGGACGCGACGATTGTAGATGAAGAGGCGGACATCGACGCGGCGGTCGAGGGCGTGGCGCAGGCGGCCTTTGGGTATCAGGGTCAGAAATGCTCGGCGTGTTCGCGCGCGATTGTCTCGGAGAAGGTCTATGACACCTTCGTACAGAAGATTGTCGAACGCGCGAAGAAAGTGACCGTCGGACCGAGCGAAGAACCCGGCAATTATATGGGTCCGGTAGTGAGCAAGACGGCGCTGGAGACCGTGCTTGGATATATAGATGTGGGAAAGAAAGAGGGGCGCCTGCTCGTCGGCGGCGACCGCGCGCCGGGCGATGGGTATTTTGTGCAAGCTACCGTGATTGCCGATGTGGATCCGAAGGCCCGTGTCGCGCAAGAAGAGATTTTCGGCCCGGTCTTGGCGGTCATCAAGGCGCGCGATTTCGATCACGCTCTGGAAATTGCCAATGGCACCGAGTTTGGACTGACCGGCGGCGTCTATTCGCGGAATCCACAGAAATTGGAAAAGGCTCGCGAAAACTTTTACGTGGGGAATCTCTATTTGAACCGGAAATGCACCGGCGCCATGGTGGGCGCGCATCCTTTCGGCGGATTCAATATGTCGGGCACGGATTCGAAGACCGGTGGGAAGGACTATTTGCTGTTGTTCCTGCAGGGCAAGAGTATTGCGGAAAAAGTCTGAAGCAATGGCGTGAGGAACGTAATGAAGTATAGAAAACAGCTCGCGAAGTCTTAGATTCTGATTTCGTTGTGACGTTTGAGCCTGTCGTTCCTTACGTCTTTACATCTTTACTTCGCCTCTCGTACTCGCATATTTCATGGCGCGGTAGACCGGGTAGCTTGCGATCAGCATGAGTAGCGCCAACGGCGCGTTGTGGCGGTCAGTCGCTATGGACCCGATCAGGAACAGAATCGAGCCCGCCAGGGCGATGCTCGTGGTGTACGGGTAGCCCCAGGCGCGATAGGGACGCGGCATTTGCGGTTCCTTCCGGCGCAGAATAAATAGCGAGGCGTACGTGAGCGTGTAGTTGGCTACGAAGAAAAACGAGAGCATCGCGATGACCCGTTCGAATGGACCGAGCACGAACACCACGGCGACGATGGTGCTGAGCAAAAGCGCGGACGCGGGCGTGCCGCCAGTGTTGACTTTGGCGGCTTGCCGGAAAAACAGGCCGTCGAGACTCATGGCGTACAGCGTGCGCGAACAGAAGAGTTGATTGGCGTTCATGCACGAGAGCAGCGAGATGACCATGATGGAACGAATGATGGGATCACCCAGGTGGCCGAAGATGCGATCGGCCGCCGTGCCTAACGAGAAAGTGTTGCCGGCGACTTGGTTGAGCGGGAGAACATAGAGGACTGCGGCATTGATCAGCAGGTAGATCCCCATGATCGAGAAGACGCTGCCGAAGATGGCGCGCGGAACATCGCGGCCGGGGTTGCGGACTTCCTCGCCGAAGTAGACCACGCCGTCCCATCCGTCCACGGTATACAGCACGGCTTGCAGCGCTAGCATGAAGGCAATGATGAGCGGCCAGCCGGATTGCAGCGTGGGCATGGCGGCGGCAGCGTGGGCTGCGCTGGCGGCTTGGGCCGCCGTTGGGACGGCGTTGCGCGCTTGGCCGCCGAAGAGGAAACATGCGGCGACGAGGATCAGGAAAGCGATAGTCTTCATCGCAGCGGTGACGAGTTGCGTGCCCTTGCCCCAGCTGATTCCGCGCCACTGCAAGACGAAAAATCCTACGATAACCGCAATCGCGATGGGTTGGACGTGTCCCGCGAGTGCGGGAATCAGCGCGCCGCTGTATTCGCCGATGACGATGGCGACGGCGGCGGCGGTGCCGCAAGTCGAAAGCCAGTCGCTCCACCCGACGACAAACCCGGCGTAGTCGCCGATGGCACGGCGCGAGAAATTGTATTGGCCGCCGCTGCGCGGAATCGCGGCGCCCAGCTCGGCCATCGACGATGCGCCGACCAGCGCGTAAAGTCCGCCGAGGATCCAGACGCCGAAGAAGAGATAAATATTGGGCAGCCACTGCGCGATATCGCCGGGAGCGCGTACGATTCCCGCGGCGATGGTGTTCCCCACGGCGGCGGCGATCCCGAACCAGACTCCGAGAACTTTCAGCAGCCCGCCGCGTGAGCGTACCGCGTCGGCGGCGCTTGCAGCGATGGGGCCTAATGGCGCGACGGGACTGGTGGTGGACGCGTCGGATGTGTTAGACAATGGGGTCACAGTGGGAGCTTGCAACGATGTCGCCATAATAGTGTCGGCGCAGGAAAATGCAAGCCGGAAGTCTTGCTCGGAATAACGACCGGAAGTGTTGTTCGGGATAGTGATTCGGGAAATGAATTGACCCTGGATACCGTTAATACGGAAATTTCGACGCGCCTCGTCGCGCAAACGATCGCGGGCACCGCCGATGTGTCGGTAGTGATTCCCTGCTTGAACGAGGCCAACTCGATTGGCATCTGCGTCGGGAAGGCGTTTGAGGCTTTTCGCGCGGCGGGACTCCGCGGAGAGGTCGTGGTCGCGGACAACGGCTCTACGGATGGGTCTGTCGAGATCGCCGAGAAACTTGGCGCGCGGGTGGTGGCGGTGGCGCAACGTGGGTACGGAGCGGCGCTACGGGCCGGAATTGCGGCGGCCCGCGGCGCGTTCATCATCATGGGCGACGCCGACGATAGCTACGATTTCAGCGAGGTGCCGCGATTCGTCGAGAAATGGCGGCAGGGCTACGAGGTGGTGATGGGCAACCGCTTCCGCGGCGAGATCAAGCCCGGGGCCATGCCTTGGCACCACAAATATATCGGGAATCCCGCGCTGTCCTGGGTGCTGAATTTATTTTTTCACGCGGGAATCGGAGATAGCCATTGCGGTATGCGCGGATTTACACGCGCGGTCTACGACCGCATGGATTTGCGCAGCACCGGAATGGAGTTTGCGTCGGAATTCGTGGTCAAGGCCGCGCAACTGCAGGCCAAGGTTACGGAAATTCCCATCACACTGTGGCCGGACAAACGGGGACGCCCGCCCCATCTGCGAAGTTTTCGCGATGGATGGCGGCATCTGCGCTTCATGCTGCTGTATGCGCCGAACTGGTTGTTTCTTTTGCCAGGCGCGTTCCTGGTGGCGGCGGGATTGTTTCTGGTGTTCTGGCTGCTGCCCGGCCCGCGTGTTTTGACGCCGCGCGTGACGTTGGACGTGCACACCATGATTTTTGGGTTGATGTTTACGCTACTGGGCGTGCAGATTCTGTCGATCGGAGCGTTCGCCAAGGTGTTCAGTTATGCGGAGCGCTTCGATCACCGAAATCGTTCGTTGCGGCGCGCGCTGACGCACGTGACGCTGGAATCCGGGCTGCTCCTCGGAGGCGGATTGTTTGTCCTGGGACTTGCGGGTTGCCTCTGGGTGGTGTGGGGCTGGGTGGCCAGCGGGTTCGGGCCTCTGCACCAGGTGCGCGCGGTGCTGTTCTGGTCGATGTGGTTGTTCATCGGGATTCAGGTGATCTTCGCGTCGTTTTTCCTCAGCATGCTGGGCATCAGCCGGGGCACCTACATCGGCGATTACGACCTGAAATAGATGGCTTACACCGGACTTGACCATTTCATTGCGAGGCTTCGATTTCGCGCCGCGTATCCTTATATCCGCGCCGGCTCAAGTGTGTGCGATTTGGGTTGCGGGCTGGATGCGGCTTTCTTGAACTATGCTGGCGATCAAATTTCGCACGGCGTCGGCGTCGACGACCAGGTCGAAGACGGCGTGCGCGGGCGGTGGTGGCGCATTCGCGGAAACATTGGAGCGCCGTTGCCTTTGGAATCGGGGCAATTTGATCATGTCGTGATGCTCGCGGTCCTCGAACATCTTCCGGACCCAGACCCGGTGCTGCGAGAGGCGTATCGGATTCTCAGGCCGGGCGGGTCGCTGATCATGACTTGGCCTTCGGAAATGGTGGATCCAATATTGAAAGTTCTGTATGCGCTGGGCCTGATTAGCGATGAGATGGAAAGCAACGAACACCAAAAACGGATTCCCGTCGAGGCCTTGCGCGCGATGCTCCAGAAAATTGGTTTCAAAGAGTTCCATCACGAGCGATTCGAGCTTGGACTAAATAATTTGATGGTGGCGTCGCGGTGATTAGGACTTGTACGGGCGCAGCATTGCTGCGCCCCAAACGCCCAGGCGCCACATTTGAGCGCCCATCAACCACGTCTTGACGCAAGATGCCACTAGGTGAAACCCCATGAACAAGAGAACATTTATCAAGCTTTCTTCGGCGATGATGGCGACTCCGATCATCTCGCCGCTGCTGGCGGCCATGCCCGATGACAAACTGAAAAACTGGTCAGGCAATCTCGAATATGGCACCGAGCGCCTCTACTCCGCGAACTCCCTGGAAGAGGTCCGAGCATTTGTGGCGAAGCAGGGCAAGCTGAAGGTCCTCGGCACGCGCCACTGCTTCAACACCGTCGCCAACAGTACCGACCAATTTCTGTCGGTGCGGCCGATGGCGAAAATTGCGGCGCTGGACGACAAGGCGCGCACGGTCACCGTCGAGGGCGGCATGAGCTACGGCCAGCTGTGTCCCGATCTCAACAGCAAGGGCTTTGCCCTTCACAACCTCGCATCGCTTCCTCACATTTCGATTGCCGGGGCATGCACCACCGCAACGCACGGTTCCGGGGACAGGAACGGGAATCTGGCGACGTCGGTCTCCGCGCTGGAGCTGGTCATCGCGTCCGGCGAGGTGGTGGGATTGTCGCGCCGCGACGATGGCGAGACATTTCGCGGCGCGGTTGTGGGACTTGGCGCTCTGGGAGTGATCACCAAGGTGACGCTGGACATACAACCGACCTTCCAGGTGCGCCAGTTCGTGTATGAAAATCTGCCGATGAGCCAGTGGTCCGAAAACTTTGAGGCCATTGAATCGAGCGCTTACAGCGTCAGCCTGTTCACCGACTGGAAGCAACAGCGATTCAACGAGGTCTGGCTGAAGAAGCGCGTGGAAGAGGGCAAGGCGATATATGCTCCGGAAGAATTTTACGGTGCCAAACGCGCGACCAGGAATCTGCACCCGATCGCGGAACTCTCCGCGGAAAATTGCACCGAGCAGATGGGTGTGCCGGGTCCGTGGTACGAGCGGCTGCCACATTTTAAAATGGGCTTTACGCCCAGTGCCGGTAAAGAACTGCAATCGGAGTATTTCGTGCCGCGCCCAAATGCGGTCGAAGCGGTGATGGCGGTGGAGCAGCTGCACGAAAAGATCAGCCCGCACCTGTTGATTTCGGAAATCCGGACGATTGCGGCGGATGATTTGTGGATGAGTCCTTGCTACAAGCAACCTTGCGTAACGATTCACTTCACCTGGAAGCAGGATTGGCCCGCCGTGCAAAAGCTGCTCCCCCTGATCGAAAGAAATTTGGCGCCGTTTAGAGCGCGTCCCCACTGGGGAAAGCTGTTCACCATACCTCCCGCGCAGCTTCATCCGAATTATGCAAAGCTGCCCAATTTTGTGGCGTTGTGCAAGAAATTCGATCCGCAGGGAAAATTCCGTAATGAATTCCTGAATGCCAATATTTTCAGTGCGGCTTGACTACAACGCGCCATGATTGTTGTAAGCACGTGGCACTGCTTTACTCCGAGGTTGATAGTGGATCATCAGTCCCGCATCTGCTTAACCGGGCTGTGCCGTCGTGCAGGGAGAGGTAGTGCCTGGCAGCGCTTTTCCTAGGTGGTTCAAAAATTCCTGAAGAGTTTTTTTAACCCTTCGCAGTCCGGATGCGTGGGTAACCTGTCCTGTAACCCAACTAGCAGTCTGTTGAATAATCTGATGTTAGTCCTGCGTTTTCTGAATTCTGGAGTCTTGTTGCGTCTTGAACTGGCGGTTAGGTTGCTCTATTTACAGTGCGAGGCCGAGATCAAGACTTCGTCATGTTCTGGCCGTCAGGTTTCGTAATCGGCAGAGGTTGTAAGCAGCTCCGGTGAAAGTGAACAGCCACCCCACTTTGGCGATCCCTCGCAACTTCACTTTCTTTAGCATCCCGATCATCTTCAGGGCTGAGACGGGAGCATTTGAATTTCGTTCGAGAAAAAGTGAGAGTTTGGCTGGTTGACTCCTAGAATTTGTAGCCGGCCCATAGGGCCCAGTAATTCAGGTTGCGGCCTGGCTGACTTTCTTTGACAAATTTGCCTGCATAAAAAATCCCGTAGTCGGCTTGAAACCATAGATATTGGTTCGCCTGCCAGCGAACCTCCGTGCCCGGACGGTTTCCAACGAAACGTGCGTTGCTCTTTCCTGCAGGAATAATCAGAAATCCGGGAACGGAGTACACTCCGTCTCGAAGACTCTCGCGCCACTGAAAGATCCAATCGACGGAGGCAGTCACGCTGTACGGCAGCGTCGCTTCAGCGCGAGGGTGTACGTCAATAAAGTTGATGGGGCCGGGGCCAGCTGTAGCGAGAATCGCAGTGCATCGGCGAGCGAACGGACACCGTCCCAGCGCAATTCCAAGTTGTAGTTGAGCCCGCCCCGGATCGGATGCATGTGTGAATCGTTGAGACCATGGATGACGGTTCGCCGGCGCCCGTCAATTACGCGCGTTTGCGGGCCGCGAAGGCGCACAATCTCGTCGTTACCGACAGCAGCTATCTTTCCAGCCGTGATGGCAATCGCCTCTACAAACGAGGTTACGCCGTTTGTGGCGATCTTGGCGTTGTGCAATATGAGCTCAGCAGACACGGTAATCTCCCTTATAGATTTTCCAAATGGATTGAGAAGGGCGGAGGAGGCTCCGCCCTTCAGGTTTTACTTGTGAGCTGCGAGGGCGGCTGGAACTATATATTCGGCAAACTTCGTTGCTGGCAAACCATGGACCATGGTGTAAGCGTATTCGACCCCAATACCATAGGCTCCGAGATGCGTTCTCACGATGTCCATGACTGCGTCGTAGGTTCGCTTCTGAGCCCAATCGCGTTGCCATTCGAGCATGACCTGCATTGAGGTGACCGGCTTTGCGCCGGCTTGAATGACGCGCTTCATCGCGTTGTCGTGAGCAAGCTGGCTCACATCGCCGCAGCAATCTTCCACGACATAGACTTCGTAGCCGTCATGAATCGCTTGCACCGCGGGAAACGCAACACAGACTTCTGTCCAAAGGCCGGCCAGAACGATCTTCTTGCGGCCGGTTTTCTCGATTGCCGCGACGAAGTTCTTGTCATCCCAGGAGTTCATCGAGGATCGCTCGATCGGCTCCTGGCCGGGAAATACCGCGCGGAGCTGCGGCCACATATTTCCGCTGAAAGACTTCGTCTCGACCGTACTTAAGACAACAGGCACATCGAAGACCTTTGCGGCTTTTCCGAAGGCCACGGTGTTGTTGATAATAGACTGTCGATCGAAGTTGCTGACGCCGAATAGCATCTGTGGTTGATGATCGATCAAGGCCACAACGCAATTGTCAGGTGTCAAGAGCCCCTTCTCGCTGAGTTTCGGACGATTGCTGTTTGGTGATTGTTGAGCCATACGATTCAGATTCCCCTTTCAATTGACATCCCCGAAGCTGGCGCTATCAGGGAAGGCAACTGTGTGTCCAACGCCGACCATACGCGTGAGAATCGGCAATCCGCCTTGTTTTCAGCAAGAAGGGGACGGTAGATTCAGAATGAGGATTCCTATTTGCAGCTGCGGCATGCCAAGACTTTGACGATCGCGTCAAGAATTTGGCGATAAAGTCGAGGTCAGGACTAAATGTCGAGCTCTCGCACGCGGTGCGGACGTAGCGTGCCCGCGCAAGACCTTCGCGTAATCTCTGGCGGTATCACCGATTAGACAGCACTTCCGATTTCTTTCTGCAATGAACTCGTTAAGCTTTCGATTCTACGGTGCAGATAAAGGAACGCTTCGAATCGGCCCGCGGTCGCTCGTTGTGGTTCCGAGCCCTCGTAAGACCGCGCGTTCCAGGGACGTAAGCGACTCTTCGAAGAGGTCTGACTGCGATGGGACGCCCTTCCATTTGATCTGCGATGGCCTCCAGTGCTGGCCCCGGTTCGTCATCGAAGGCTCGCTGAGCCGCGCCTACAGCCTGGGGTAACTCAAAGCCTGGAAGCCCAGCGCGGTATTTCCAGAGTGCAATTTCAGCTATGAAAAGCAGCCGCAGCTGCGGCTGCCACTGTCTGAACTTGCTGCGCCATGCAGGGTCTTGCTGTGGGCAATCGGCAACTTTCGCGAAGGGCAACTGTCGCACATGAAACGGTGGGTAGCAAACAACTGATCGGCGGACGCTAATACGAGCAGGATCCAGAAGACTAGCGCCGCGGTCGCCGGAATTCCCCCAATTTCGGGGCGCATTCGCATTTCGGGCTATTCAACCGATTCCAAACAAGGTCGACGAGGTATCGTTTCGGCTAGGGTTTTGAAGCTGTTCTTACTGATCTTCAGTGATCGAATCTTGGACTCCAAGGTGGATCGGGCTATGCCCAGTTTGGTGGCCGCGCCGGAAGGTCCGAAGACCCGCCCTGCGCTTTCTCGTAAGGCAGCCTCAATCATCTCTTTTTCCTGAGCGGCGAGTTTTTCGGAGAGGTCAAGCGGGGTTTTCGGTTCGGTCGCGAGCGGTTGCTGAGCAAGCCAGGTCTTGTCGACCGAGAAATTCTCTGTGTCGCACATGATGACAGACCGCTCAATCACGTTCTGCAATTCGCGGATGTTCCCTGGCCACGGATACGATTGGAGCAAGTCCAAGCTGTTCTTCTCGATCCCCCTTATGTTCTTTCTCACATTCCTCGCGCAACGATGAATAAAGTACTTAATCAGTACGGGAATATCTTCCCGGCGTGCTCGCAGAGGGGCAATCTCGATCGGGAAAACATTGAGCCGATAAAACAGGTCGCTACGAAAGGTTCCAGTAGCAATGGCCTCCTGCAAGTTGCGGTTCGTGGCAGCAACCACTCGAACATTTGTTTGGATGGATTGAGTTCCGCCGACACGCTCGAATTCGTGTTCCTGCAAGACACGCAGCAGCGCCATCTGCGTCTCCATAGGAAGCTCTCCAACTTCATCCAAGAAGATGGTGCCTCCCTCCGCCAATTCGAACCGGCCCAGGCGCTGTTGTAACGCTCCGGTGAAAGAGCCTTTCTCATGTCCAAACAATTCTGAGGCGATCAAGTCGGGTGGGGTGGCAGCGCAGTTGACACTCACAAATGCGCGTGAGGAACGCCGGGACCGCCTGTGGATGGCACGGGCTATAAGTTCTTTGCCTGTTCCCGTTTCGCCTGTGACCAGAACACTCGCGTCCGTGGGAGCGACCTTGGATACGAGAGACAGTACCCTCTTCAGTGCGGCAGACGTTCCGACGATCTCGTCGCACATCGATCCCTTATCGATTTCTTCGGGCAGAACGACGCTCTCGTGTTGGAGTCTCTCTTCAGAATGCTTTGGATCCGCCATGATTACCGCGACGCTAGCCATAACTTGCCCCTTATCTGGAACGTTGTACCCTGTTGGCCCTTTTTTTTCACTGTGCGCATTCTGGAGGCGCGCCCGTCTGCCGCCAACCCTATATGGAGTCGCCGTGCGCACCATATAGGACCGGGAGGGATACCCTTTTGAAGTGCGTGGGGACTAACCCTAAGGAGGCAGGGGATCTAACTCTTTCGGTCTGGAGGGTCGATGCGCTTCCATCCAAAAAGGCGGGCATCGACGGACCAGGCGCCCGGTCCGAGCATGGCCAGGGCGGCACCGACGGTCCCCAACAGGATATAGCTCCACGGATCATGGGGATGCGTGAAGGCGCTCCAAATCTCAATGATCGCGAGAAGTACTCCTGCGATGGGCGTCCATAAACCTGCGAGCAGGAGTATTCCTGCGGCAATCGCGAGAACGTGGATCACTGCCAGGCTGATTGGCGGCGCACTTTGCAGCTCGATCATTCTTCGAACGACCAATGCTATGCCAACGACCAAGCGCATGAGTAGCAGGCCGGCTCCGGGCCAGCCGTGAGCGAATGTGGAGAAAAGTCGTCGCAAAACAGGTCGAGCGTAGAATTTCCCAACGCCAGCCGAAAACCCCAAAAGGCACGTGCGAAACACTCTTTTGAGTGACCTACTCGATGATTCCGCGCTTCAAACCGATCATGGCGGCATGCGTTCGGTCGTTGGCCGCCAATTTGGACAGGATGTTCCGGACCTGGCCCTTGACGGTTTCTTCGCTGATGGAGAGTCGCGCGGCAATCTCTTTGTTGGCATTCCCTTCGGCAATGAGCCGTAGCACGCGCACTTCTGCCGGGGTCAGCGCGTCATCCGTGGCATGCTCGGCGAGTTGCATGGAGGCCTCGGTGGAAAGCGCCCTTTTTCCTGCATGAACGCTTCGGATGGTCTCCAGCAATTCCTTGTGCAAGCTATTCTTTAGCAGGTAACCCCGCGCGCCGGCTTTGAGCGCTCGCACCACCTGCACGTCTCCGGCATAAGTCGTCAGCACGATGATTCGTGCTTCTGGAAATTCCCCGCGAATCGCGATCAGTGCATCGAGCCCGTTCATTTCCGGCATTTGCAAATCCATCAGCGTGACGTCCGGATGATGCGTACGGAATTGCTGGATGGCTTCGCGCCCATTCGACGCTTCGGCGACTAAGCTCATGTCCGCCTGACCACCCACCAACGCAGCGACCCCTTGGCGTAGCAATGGATGATCATCGACAGACAGAATCCGAATTGGTCCGGGATCGGCACTCATGACTTCACTCCGTGTCTCTTCCAGAAAACTTCTCAGCCGGCCACCAGCGCCGTCGAACGGGCGGTCTCTCATAAGCTCGTGACGCAGGAATCCTCAGCTCCACCTCTGTACCCGAATCGAGTTCACTCCACACCGCCAGCTTGCCGCCCATAAGCTTGGCGCGCTCGCGCATGCCCCGCAAACCATAGTGTCCGGCGCGTCCGTCATCATTCAGAAGCTTCGGGTCAATGCCCTTCCCATCATCCCGGACCCGCAACCGAAGCTGCCGCTTGTCATACCGGATTTCCATTTCGATCCGCTGCGCCTGTGCGTGGTGGAATGCATTGCGCAATGCTTCCCCAGCAATCCGGTAGATTTCGTCTCGCAATATAGGATGGAGGTCACGCGGCGTACCTTCTACATCCACATGAAACTCGGCAGCATTTGGATTGAACTCACTGCGCGCAAGTTCTGTTCCGAGAGCGGTTATTGCAGTCGCGAGATCGTTGGTCACGGTCATAGATGACCGTAACCCCTGCACGGCATCCCGCCCCTCGGTTACCGCTTGTGCCGACTGATCGATAGCATCATCTAGTTTTTGTTTGGGCTCGCCTGCCGGCAGTAGGTTGGAAACCGTTTGAAACCGCAGCAACAATCCGTGAAAACTTTGCAGCAGCGTGTCGTGCAATTCCCGCGCGACACGCGTGCGCTCACCGACGCGCTCTTCCAGGCGAATATTGAATTCCTTGGCGAGCTGGCGCAAGCGATAGAGGTACACGCACCACACCAAAAGAAGAATGGAGGCGGCGGAGCCAGTCCGAAACCACCACGTTTGCCAGACGGTCGGTTCAACTTCGAACCCGACCGCAGCCTCGGACTCACTCCACAGCCCTTCGCTATTACAGGCTACCACGCGAAAACGATATGAATGAGCGCCAAGATTAGTGTACACGGCTTCCCGGGTTGCAACCGGCTCACTCCAGGAGCGATCGAAGCCTTCGAGAAAATATCGAAAGCGAATACGCCCAGGCACCGCGAGGCTCAGCCCCGTGTACTCAAACGTGATTCGCCTGGGAGATGGAGGAATTCGAACGGAGCCAGCGAGGTTTACGGGGTTGTTATCGGCGGTGATCGCCTCGATGTGAGGCAGCGCGGGAACTGAATAGTCCGTGATCTGGGATGGATTAACAACCGACAAGCCGCTCCTGAGTGAAAACCAGATCCTGCCAGCTGAATCCGAGACCACCGATGGGCTCCGCTTCACTCCTTGAGTGCCCTCTAGACCATCGGCCTGGTCATACACGCGAACATCAACTGCCTTGACAACACCGCTTACCAGTTTGTCACGCGGAACGCGCAAAACATGATCTGAGGTCGCGATCCAAAACCTTCCGCTCTTGTCCTCCGCCATTCCGACTATTTGTTCGCGCAAAACATCGGGCGATTCATGAGGAACTTGAAAGCGGTTAGAGGCAAAAAAGGCAAGACCCGTAGACGTTCCACTCCAAAGAGTTCCGGATGAATCCTCGAAAAGGCAGTTCACCTCTGGCGAAGGCAAACCCTCTACCGTTGCATAGGTTCTCCATTGGCCGTTTGAAAAAGAACTCAGCCCGCCAGGTGTGGCAAACCACATTGCACCATCGCGGGTTTCGAGGATGGACGAGACGGTATTCGAAGCGAGGCCGTTGGTCGTCGTATAAGTGGTGAAGTGCCCGTCTTTGAATTTGCTGACGCCGCCGTTTAGCGTGCCGGCCCACGCAGAGCCATCGCGACTCTCATAAACAGCATAGGCACTGTTTTGGGCCAGTCCGTTTGCCTCTGTATAACTCTGGCTCGCTATCGCACCGTTGCGAAATCGTAAACGGGTCAGTCCCCCGCGTTGACGTCCGACCCACACCACATCTGCCCGTCCACTTATGGAATAGACGACCTCATTTGGTGGTATCGATCGAATGGGTTGAACGCGTCCATCCTGCAGAACATACAGCCCACCTTGAGCGGGAGCCAACCAGGTGCGGCCCTCCGGGTCGACATATACAGGGCCATTGTGTTCGAAACGACGATCGCCAGCAGATGAATAAGTTACGAACGCACTGTCCCGAATGCGGCCTAGCCCCCGCGCACCTCCGATCCAGAGATTCCCCTCGCGGTCCTCAAACAGAACGTTAATCCCGCCGTCTCCGCGAACCTCATTCTCTTCGGAGAACGAAATGCCTTTCGCGTTGATGCGTAGTAGCCCGCGCGTCGTACCCGCCCAGATATTCGAATCACGATCACGCAGGAGGCTCAAAACCTGGACATTGCCGGGGAACGACGGCAACTCGATCCGACGAAAGTCTTTGGCGTTTCCGCGATACAAGCCCGTGTCAGTGCCGACCCACAACTCGTCACTACCGATCGCCAGCAGACAATTGATCTTTCGGTCGGGCAATCCCGCGTTTACCTGGGTAACCCGCCCGTCCCTAAGAAGAAAGAGGCCGTCGCCGAGTGTGCCGATCCAAATCTTGCCTTCGGCTGTTTCTGCTAAAGAGATTACTGGCGCTAAAGCGGGCCCCAGTTTCTGAACCTGGTCTTCCATGAAACGGAGTGTGCCCTGCTCTTCGTCCGAAACCAGTACTCCGCCGCGGTTATCTTTTGACAGAGCGGTGATTGCGACTGGACCGTATCTGACGCTCTCAAACTTGCCGTCTTTCTGCCGTACGAGATCGGCGCCCTGTGGACGAATCCACAGTTTTCCGCCAGCATCCGTAAGCAGTTGCAATATGGGAACGTTCGAAGCGGTGCCGATGGGAGCAAAAGAGACTGGCCTGAAATTAAAGCCGTCGAAACGTATCAGGCCTTTGTCCGTTCCAATCCAGAGGTATCCATCTGCGGTTTGCGCGATGCCGTTGACAGCGCCGCCGGAAAATCTGGTTTCAATGGTCCACTGTTCGCGGACGTATTGCGAAGGCAGACGATTAGGATCGAGTCCGCGTGCATCCGTGACCAGGCCCGCTAGCACGATTCCAATAGGAATCCATCGAGTTTGCTTCAACCAGCAAATCACGGGAGGTACTCGAATTTGTCGATGATGACCTCATTTTCGTTTTTCAGGGGTATTGGGCCTTGATGAAATACAAACAAACTGATGCGTACCGATTTTCCCTCCGGGGAAGGCACACCAGAGGTAAACACGTGCTGGTTAATGACGCGGCCGCCTGTATTGCCCGATCCGGCTACGGTCGAAAACATGACTTGCCCAGGTTCCCAGCGGAAGGAATGTGTGTAGGCACCAGCCGGGGACCGAAAGGCGATAATGTTCGCTGGAACAAAGTAAGGTTGGACAACATAATTCACGTTGGTATTCTCAAGCTGTCCCCAACGACCCAGCTCAACGTCCAACTCGCGTCGGGTGCTCTCTGTGCCAACGCCGTCCCAGGTGATTAGCGTTAGAAGAGCAGAAGGTTCGAGGTGAGAGACATCGCGCAGCTGGAAGCTGTAGGTCCCGTATCCCAGGCTGCGCGTGAGCTTCACCTCCGCCGCAGTCCATTTTCCCGGGCTTCCCGAAATGCGAAGATGCAGTGCACCTCTTTCGTCCGTCCAAACGTTCGCAGGGTCGAAGAAGTTTCTTGACGCGGCGCGAAAAATTGGCCCGGTGCTCGTCGTCCACTCGTAACCGCTGAAATTCAGTATCTTGGGCGACGGGAGTACCGGCGCTGCGCCTTCCCCGTTAACAACTGCCAGCGCCACCACGCCGTTGCCGAGGATCGGCAGCGATTCAGTTTGTTCAGGCGGATTGTAGCTTGGATCAACCAACAGAGCGGCATATTGTAGGCCCAAGTGGACGGAAGCTTTCCACCGGCCGTCAGCTTCGATATTCGTAAACGGCTGGCCCGATTGCCGGCATACGCCCCATCGTCCATCTGTATTTGCGTACAACACCAGGCGTTGCCCGGCTCGCGCTCCTGTGGCACGACCCTCCATTATGTCTGTCTTGTAGTCACGTTCGAATATGTCTGTCTTGTAGGGGCCCTCCTGAAATGCGGCGGCAACCTTGCTGAAGGCAATTGTCGGAGCTGAATTTCTTGACGACGAGTGGCATCCGGTCAGCGCAAAGTATAACAACAGCACTGAGAATGTTGCGGTACGTGCGACTATGTGCGGGCGCGCCACCATCGCGCATCCCGCATTGGCTCGTCGAGGGTGGCTCCTTGTGAGCATGTCAGACCCCAGGGTTTTAACTCGGGCGATATAGCCAGTCTGCTATGAAAGCAAACCCAAGTCGAGGTTGGGCGCTGGCAGTGCACGTATGGACGGAACGAGGGCCCTCTAGCGGCTACGAACATCAATTCGTTTCCTCCCAAATAGCATGGCGTCGATAGACCATGCGCCCGGTCCAAGCATCGCTAGACTCAGTCCGAGAACCGCAAGCAAGAGATCCAAGTCCAAGTGCCCTCCACGAGAGAAGACAATCCACACCCCGATGATCGCTTGCAGAGATCCTGCAACGGGCGTCCACAATCCTGCCAACAGCAAACTTCCGACGCCGATCGCGATGAATCTTGCGTAAAGCCCGTCATGTGACGCTCCCCAAAATCTGAAGCCGCCTTCAAGTAATAACGGGATGGCTGCCGCTAGGCGCAGCACAAGGAGTCCGGCGCCGGGCCAACCGCCAGGAAACATAGTGAACAATCGCTGCAAGTTCTCACCGCACCATCCCGCTGTTCAACATAGGGGAATCGCCTGGATTGCGAATCCTCAATTGTGGGGGCACAATGCGACCATTTCGGGGGGGAAGACGTTTATAGTTCGATGATTCCGCGCTTCAACCCTACGGTTACGGCGTGTGTCCGGTCATTAACACCAAGTTTGGAAAGGATGCTCTTTACGTGGCTCTTGACCGTATCCTCCGAGATCGACAGCTCCTCGGCGATCAGCTTGTTGGAATTTCCGGCTGCAATTAGCGACAGAACTTCGATCTCTCTTTCACTCAAAGCGTCATCAGTGGAATGGCAGGCGAGTTCGGCGGCGACCTCCCCGTGAATGAACTTTTTTCCGGCGCGAACAGCTCGGATCGTGTCCAAGAGATCCTTCCGCACGTTGCCTTTTAAGATGTACGCTTGCGCACCGGCGGTCATCGCTCGCTTGCACAGTGCATCGCCCGCGTAGGTCGTTAACACAATGATCCGCGCGTCTGGGAATTCGCTACGAATCGCAATAAGGGCGTCGATCCCATTCATTTCTGGCATTTGCAAGTCCATCAAAGTGATGTCCGGCTGGTGCGACCTAAACTGTTCAATCGCCTCGCGCCCATTCGAGGCTTCGCCGACTAGACGCATATCCTTCTGATTGGCGATGAGCGCCGCGACTCCTTCGCGGATCAGAGCGTGGTCGTCCACCGTCATTACGCGAATTGCAGTAGGACTGGCGCCCATTTCAGGACCGCTGTTCATCGGTTCGCTCAGTCTTCTTTCGCCAGAACCAGAATCCGCGAGGCGCGTCGGATTTGCCATACGCAATGCCCGCAGGAACAATCAGCTCGATTTCCGTTCCGGCTCCGCGTTCGCTCCAGACTTCCAGCTTTCCGCCAAAGCTCTTGGCACGCTCGCGCATCCCCGGGAGTCCCCAGTGTCCCGCGCGAGCGCCCTGAATGGCAACTTGGGAATCAATCCCGCACCCATCGTCTCGCACGCGCAACGAAAACTCAGAATCGCCGTATGTAATTTCCGCCTCGATCTTTTGTGCCTTCGCGTGGCGAAAAGCGTTTCGCAACGCCTCGCGCCCAATGCGGTAAATTTCATCGCGCAACACGGGATTCAGCTCTCTCTCTTTCCCCTCCAGCAGCACGCGCACGCGCGGCACCAAGCCGTTGTCGCTCTGTAGCGCCAGTTCCTCGCCCAGTGCGGTCAGAGCCTGCGCAACGTCGCTGTCGCCCATTAGGGGCTCGCGCAAGTCCGAGACTGTGTCGCGGCCTTCCGCGATGGCTTTATCTCCGCGCTCCAAAGCGCTGTCGAGTGCTTGCATGGCTTCGCTCGCTCGCCCGGGAAGCAAGTCGCGCACCGCTTGCAAGCGGAACATCAATCCTTGAAAGCCTTGCAGCAGCGAATCATGGAGTTCGCGAGCGATGCGCGTCCGCTCACTTAAACGCTCTTCGAGGCGAACATTGAATTGGATATTAAGTTGATGCAAGTGGTAGCGGTGGACGCTCCATACCAAAAATAGAATTAGCACCAGGCATGTGATCTGAAACCATCGAGTGGCCCACCAGGGTGGCAGGATCTGGATGCGCAGTTGCGCGCCGGGTTCGCTCCATGGACCTCGGCCGCTCGCACCCTGCACATGAAACATGTAAGTACCTGTCGGCAGCGTCGTGTAGCTCGCAAGCCGCTGGTCGGGTCCCACCTCGTTCCACCTTTGGTCCAATCCTTCCAACATGTAGCGGTAGCGGTTAGTCGCAGCATTGAAATAGCTCAATGCGGAAAACCCGATGGAGAAAATATTTTGCGAGTGAGAGAGTGTGATCGTATCGGTGTAGTTGACAGCTTTCTTCAGCGGCGAGCCGGGGCTGAGGGTGACCGGTCTTCCGAATAATCGGATATCAGTCAAGACAATCGGTGGGACAAACGCGTTCGCAGCGACCGCGTCGGCCACTACCTGGTCGGGAAAGAATGCGGTCACTCCGCTGAAGCCTCCAAAAAACATCTCACCCGCGGCACTCTTGAAGCACGCGCCCCACCCGGTAAGATCTGGCCCGGGAAGACCG
>Ga0210401_10002178_pt1 | contig 21907 bp, 17 predicted proteins | sample IncBWH32MmetaG_FD_150866 | JGI IMG/M metagenome (GOLD analysis project Ga0210401, IMG submission 150866) | Forest soil microbial communities from Barre Woods Harvard Forest LTER site, Petersham, Massachusetts, United States - Inc-BW-H-32-M | ecosystem: Environmental > Terrestrial > Soil >... | reverse complement strand
TGCGCGTTGAAATGAACGCCGTGGGCAAGCCAGGTACGCGCATTCAGACCGCCGCATTGCTCCAGATAGTCGAGCGGCCGGCAGCCGTGCATCTCCTCGCAGAACTTGTTCTCGTTTTCGGTCTCCGCCAGATGGGTATGCAGGCGGACGTCGAGCCGGTCGGCAAGTGCTGTGGTCGCGCGCATCAGCGACGTCGTCACCGTAAACGGCGAGCATGGCGCCAGCGCGATCTGCACCATGGCGTCCTCGCCGCGCTGATGATGCCTTGCCACCACGCGCTCGCTATCGGCCAGGATCGTATCTTCGTCCTGAACGACGCTGTCCGGCGGCAATCCGCCGTCGCGCTGCGACCGGTTCATCGAGCCACGAGTCAGCAACACGCGCACGCCGAGCCGCTGTGCGACGGCCACCTCGATATCCACCGCATTCTCCAGCCCGGCCGGAAATACATAATGATGGTCGGTCGTGGTGGTGCATCCCGAAAGCAGCAGCCCCGACATCGCCACGTTGACGCCGAGTTCGAGCGCTTGCGGCGTCAGCCGCGCCCACACCGGATAAAGCGCCTGCAGCCACGGAAACAGTTCGCGATCGAGCGCCGCCGGCAGCGCACGCGTCAGCGTCTGGTAAAAATGGTGATGGGTGTTGATCAACCCGGGCAGCACCACATGGTCGCCCGCCTCAAAGAATGTCGCAGGGGTCGCCGGCTGACGGCCCTTCGCCACCAGCTCGACGATCCTGCCGTTCTGGACCACGACGCCGCGCTCGGCGCCTTCGGCGAGGATTGCCATGGGATCCTTGATCCAGATCGCGTGCTTCGGCTCCATCATCCCTTAACCTTTTGCTTGAGATCGATTGCGGGTGGTATCTCACTGAAAGCGTCAGCCTATCCGTTGACCTTGATGCCATCAACGGACTCGCGCTGCCGGGTTTTGCGCAATGCCCCGCGCGATCGATGCGGGGCGCATCGATCGGGTTGTGCGGCTTATCGACAACGGGGTGAAGTTGTCGGCTTTCCGTCAAATCACCGGTGCGAAAACATCGGGGATCAGGGAGTCGATGCTGAGCTTGCCAACAAATGCAGCTTGGCATGGGCCTTGTATTGGTCTGAGATGACCACGCCACCGCGCGAAGGACAAGCCCATGACCACTCAAGTCCATTCGGTAGACGAAATCCTCCCAGTCCCTCGCCTGCTGGCGCTTGGGCTGCAGCATGTTCTGGTGATGTATGCCGGCGCGGTCGCAGTCCCCTTGATCATCGGGCGGGCGCTCAAGCTGACGCCGGAAGAGGTCGCTTTCCTGATCAGCGCCGATTTGTTCGCCTGCGGCATAGCTACCCTGGTGCAGTGCATCGGCTTTCCCGGCGTCGGTATCCGGCTCCCTGTCATGATGGGCGTGACCTTTGCGTCGGTCGGGCCGATGCTGTCGATGGCGGCCGCGCCTGATATCGGATTGCTCGGGATCTACGGTTCGGTCATCAGTGCCGGAATCTTCGGCATCGTTGCCGCACCTTTCATCAGTCGGCTGTTGCCGCTGTTTCCGCCTGTCGTGACCGGCACGATCATCATGGTGATCGGCATTTCGCTGATGCGCGTCGGCATCAACTGGGCCGGCGGCGGACAACCGACGCTGCCGCCCAAGCTGATCGAGGGTGCCATGGTCGCCTTTCCCAATCCGGCGTATGGCCAGCTTCAGGGACTTGGCATCGCCCTGTTCGTGCTGCTGGTGATTCTCGGCCTGATCAAATGGGGAAGCGGCTTCGTCGCCAACATCTCGGTGCTGCTCGGCATCATTGCCGGCGCGATCCTGGCCAGCGTGCTTGGCGTCATGCATTTCGAGAAAGTGCTGGCGGCGCCCTGGGGCGATGTCGTGATTCCCCTGCATTTCGGGATACCGCAATTCCATCTCGTGCCCATCATCACCATGTGCATCGTGATGATCGTGGTGATGATCGAATCGCTCGGAATGTTTCTGGCGCTCGGCGAGATCACCGGCAAGACCATCGATCGAGATGCGCTGACCCGCGGATTGCGCGCCGACGGCGTCGGCACACTAATTGGCGGTTTGTTCAATACCTTTCCCTACACGTCGTTCTCGCAAAACGTCGGTCTCGTCAGCGTCACCGGCGTGCGCTCGCGCTGGGTAACCGTCACCGGCGGCGTCATCATGCTGCTGCTCGGCCTGCTGCCGAAGATGGCCGCTCTTGTCGAGGCGGTGCCGCTGGTGGTGCTCGGCGGCGCCGGCCTTGTGATGTTCGGCATGGTCGCGGCGACCGGCGCGAGAATCCTGACCGCCGTCGATTTCCGGAACAATCGTTACAACCTGTTCGTGGTCGCGATCTCCGTCGGCTTTGGCATGATCCCCCTTGCCGCGCCGAACTTCTTCCGCAACCTGCCGCACGATCTTCAACCGCTCCTGGAATCCGGCATTCTGCTCTGCGCGGTCGTCGCCGTCCTTCTCAACGCATTTTTCAACGGTGTCGGCACCAAGGCCGCCGCGGAGGCGGATGCGGTGACGGCGGCTTCATCGGCGCAACACGTGTAGTCTTGGACCGTAGGGTGGGCAAAGGCGCTGTTGCGCCGTGCCCACCATCTATTCACTGCGTCATTCTGAATGGTGGGCACGCTGCGCTTTGCCAACCCTACAGAACTGCCTTTACCTTGAGGCGCAAGTGCTCAGCTTCCGCGATAGGTCGCGTAGCTCCAGGGCGTGACCAGGAGCGGCACGTGGAGATGGCCTTCGGGCTCGTTCACGGAAAAACGCAGCGGAATCCGATCCAGAAATGGCGGATCCGACATCGGCACCTGGCGACCGGCAAAATATTTGCCGACCGCAAACGTCAACTCGTAATGGCCGATCGGCACCGGCCGTCCGTGGACCAGCGGCTGATCGGTTCGTCCGTCCGCATTGGTGACGGCGCGCGTGATGACCCGGCTTGCCCCAAGGTCCGACAGCTCCACCAGTTCGACGTCGATCCCCACCGCCGGCTTGCCGCTATGGGTATCGAGCACATGGGTCGACAGGCGCCCGTGCACTTGCAGCCGGTCGTCCGCAGTCACGAGCTGGTCGAGGCGCAACGCGGCGATTCTGCAAATTTCCTCGATCGATTTCTGCATCTCGGTTACGGGATCGTTAGGCAGACGGCGCTCGAAATCGCGCAAAATCGAATCCTTGGTGTGGCGGCGCACGCAAACGATATAGGGAAAACCGAACTTGGAGCGGTAAGCGTTGTTGACCCGTTCGAAGGCCTGATATTCGGCGTCGGACAATCGGTCGAGACCGGCGCTGTTCTGTTCGGCATTGGACTCCGCGGTCAGGCCCGCGGCGCGCTGGGTCTTGTTGGCAAGATCGGGATGCACCTTGATCAGGGCCAGACGACGCTCGGGCGGCGCGTGATCGACCGCGGCCCTCATCTCGGCGAACAATTGGTTTAGGCGGGCGAATGGCCGCATCGAGGCGGCGCGCTCGGCGATCCACGGCGAATATTCGAAGATGTTCGCAAGCGCTGCGACAAAATCGTCCCTGCTGCACGTGTTCAGGTCGGAAAGCGCTTTCTGCGACATGGGTCCCGACTATCCGACGTGCGGCGCATTGGCCGCAAGATGTGAGAGATTGGCGTGCCAGTGCTGGGCGATCTGCAACCGCGTCGGCACCCAGACCCGTTCGTGGTTCACGATGTAGTCGAGAAATCGCATCAGCGACGCCGCGCGGCCCGGGCGTCCGACGAGCCGGCAGTGCAGGCCGACCGACATCATCTTGGGTGACGTCTCGCCTTCCGCATACAGCACATCGAAACTGTCCTTGAGGTAGGTGAAGAACTGGTCGCCATCGCCAAACCCCTGCGCATTGACAAAGCGCATGTCGTTGACGTCGAGGCTGTAGGGGATGATCAGATGCGGGCCGGCGGGGCCTTTGATCCAATACGGCAGATCGTCCGCGTAGGAGTCGCACGAATAAAGGAAACCACCGGCCTCCATCACGAGCTTCACTGTGTTGATCGAAGTCCGCCCGGTGTACCAGCCGAGCGGGCGTTGCCCGGTCACCTCGGTGTGGACACGGATTGCATCCGCGATCTCGACCCGCTCTTCGGCTTCCGACATGTCCCTGTGCTCGACCCACTTCAGGCTGTGGCTGGCGATATCCCAGCCGGCTTCCTTCATCGCCGCCACCACTTGCGGATTTCGCCTCAAGGCAGTCGCGACACCGAAGACCGTCGTCGGCAATTTGCGCGCGGTGAAGATGCGCCATAGCCGCCAAAAGCCGGCGCGCGAGCCGTACTCGAACATGGATTCGATATTGGCGTGACGCTGCCCCGGCCAGGGTTGCGCGCCGAGCACGTCGGAAAGGAACGCCTCCGAGGCGCGGTCACCGTGCAGAATGTTGTTTTCGCCGCCTTCCTCGAAGTTCACCACGAACTGCACGGCGATGCGCGCATTGCCGGGCCAGCGCGGATGAGGCGGATTGCGGCCGTAACCGTGGAGATCCCTGGGATATCCGCCATCCGCCATCTACACTTCCTCGAAGCGGACTTTCTGCGCGCCCTTCCAGAGCACGGTCTTGCCGAGCGCCGGCAGGTTCTCAAGACCGGAGGTCAGCGTGATGAAATGATTGCCCGCGAGCTGGCCGACCTTGCTCGCGAAATGGACCCCGCCATAGGCCAGAAGAATCTCGGTTTCGCTGATGCCGCCGGGATAGAGAATGATCTGGCCCGGCGCCGGATAGCTCGTGTGGTTCTCAAAACTCACGCCGAAATCGAGATCGCCGAGCGGCATCCAGACCCCTTCGCCGCTCCAGCGTACATGGATGGCCTGGCTCTCGAACGGCATCGCCCGACGGAAGGCGGCGCAGGTCTTGGGCGCCAATTGCTCTTCGAAACGAGCCTGAAATGTGAAATCGCCGGCGCGGAAAACGAGTTGGCTCATTCATGATACCTGTGACAGCGTTCGAAGGATGCGTTCGAACAAACAGGCCGGAATTTCCAGCCGACCCGCGGAATTCTAGGGCCTTTTGCGGGCTTCAGCAAAGGCTGATTGGCGGTCCCAGCTTCGGGAAGGAACTGGCGCCTGGTACCGGAATCCGCACCCTGACACGATGGCTTTCTTTCGCCGCGAAACCATATTACAGCGATAGACATCCTTTGACCGATCCGGTTCAATAGAGAGGGAGCCGGTGGATGTTTCGCGAGAGAGACCGATGAAGAAGCTCGTATTTGCCATTCTCTTGATCTCATCGCCCGTGATCGCGTCACCCGCCTGGGCGCAAACCAAATTGACGCCCAAGAACGTAACCGCGCGGATAGATAATTGTGCGCCAATCGGCCGCACGGCAGACGGCCAACTGGTGTACTCGATGAAGTGCGAGAATTTGCCGGCGCCTCCCCCGCCGCCTCCGCAGGCTGAAGTCGCGCCACCGCCCGAACCGGAAGTGCAACGCAGTGGGATCTTCGGAATGTCCTTCTCGCGATCCGGATCATCGATAACCCCGGCAGCGCCCGCCGGTCAGTAACCCGTCGCATTCGACACTTCGCCAGCAGCCGACCGCGCCTTGCCGGACGGATCGCCGGCCGCGCCAATTTCCCGATTTTATCGCTCGATAAACTGAGATAGGGTTTTGCCTTAGCGGCGCTCCCTTGCCGATGCAAAAGTGAAATGAGGCCATATCGACAGGGCTGGTCGCTACGGGTAGGGTCCGCGGCCTAAAAAAATGATCCGGAGAAACGCCGTTGTCGGAGAAGTTCACCTGGAAACGCGATTACTATGCCGGCGGCCTGATGGTTCTGCTCGGCGTAGGAGCCGCGGTGACCGGCTCGGGCTATAAGTTTGGCAGCCTCGCCCGCATGGGCCCCGGCTTCATGCCGGTCGTGCTTGGCGTTGTCCTGGCCTTTCTTGGCATTCTGATCGCTGGCACCGCGCTCGGCTCATCCGAACCCGACGACAACAAGTTCCTGCCGGACAACCCGCAATGGCTCGGCTGGTTCTGCATCCTCGCCGGTCCTGTCCTGTTCATCATCATCGGATATTATGGCGGCATGATCCCGGCGGTGTTCGCCTGTGTCTTTGTCTGCGCGCTGGGCGACAAGACCGCCACCTACAAATCATCGTTGATCCTGGCGAGCGGCGTCACCGTGTTCGGCGTGATCCTGTTCCACTACCTCCTGAACATCCCCTTTCCGTTGCTGCGCGGGGTGAATCTGTGATCTCGACCGCGCTTACCGATCTCTGGTACGGCTTCGGCGTCGCGCTTGAGCCGCACAACCTGATGTATTGCTTCCTCGGCGTGCTGGTCGGGAACCTGGTCGGCGTGTTACCGGGCATGGGGCCGGTCGCGACGATTTCGATCCTGCTGCCGCTCACCTTCGGCATGCATCCGGTGCCCGCGATCCTGATGCTGTCCGGCGTCTATTACGGTGCCCAGTACGGCGGAGCGATCTGCTCGATCCTCCTGAATCTACCCTGCCACCCGCCTCATGCCGTCACCTGTCTGGACGGCTTTCCGCTGACCAAGCAGGGCAAGGGCGGCACGGCGCTCGGCATCACCGTCATCGCCGCCTTTATCGGCGCATCCTTCGGCATTACTGAGATGATTTTCCTTGCACCGTTCCTGGTCAAGGTGGCGCTGGAATTCGGACCTGCCGAGGTGTGTTCGCTGATGCTGGTGGGACTGCTTGCGGGGTCGACGCTTGCCAAAGGTTCGCCGCTCAAGGGCATCGCGATGACCGTCCTCGGTCTTCTGGTCGGCATCGTCGGATCCGACATCGAGACCGGCCAGCCGCGTTTCACCTTCGGCATCACCGAGCTGTTCGACGGCGTCGAGATCATCGCGCTGGCGCTCGGCATGTTCGGTATCGCCGAGTTCATGAACAGCATCAACAATACCGAATCCGTCGACATGAAATACGCCAAGGTCGGAATCTCCGACATGTTCCCGTCGAAGGCCGACCTCAAGCTGGCCTTCTGGCCGATGATCCGCGGCACCTTTCTCGGCAGCCTGTGCGCGTTGATTCCAGGCACGGGCCCGACGATCGCCTCGTTCGTGTCTTACGCCACCGAAAAGAAAATCTCGAAAACGCCGGAGCGTTTCGGTCACGGCGCGATCGAGGGCGTGGCGTGCCCGGAGGCCTCGACGCATTCCTCGGTGCAGGGCGACTTCATTCCGACCATGAGCCTCGGTATCCCCGGCGACACCGTGATGGCGTTGCTGCTCGGCGCGCTGATCATCCATGGCATCGTTCCGGGTCCGCAACTGATCAGCCAGCACGCCGACATCTTCTGGGGCCTGATCGCAAGCTTCTGGATCGGCAACATCCTCCTGGTCATTCTCAACGTGCCGATGATCGGGCTTTGGGTGAAGCTGCTGAGCATCCCCTACCGTTACCTTTATCCGAGCGCGATGTTTTTCGTCTGCATCGGGGTCTACGCCGCCAGCAATGACATGTTCCAGGTCGGCGAGACGCTGGTGATCGGCGTCGTCGGATACATCCTGCTGCGGCTTGATTTCCACCCGGCGCCGATCCTGCTCGGCTTCGTGCTCGGGCCGCGCTTTGAGGAAAACTTCCGGCGCAGCCTTTTGATCTCCCGTGGCGACCTGATGACGTTCGTCGAGCGCCCGATCAGCGCATTCTTCCTCTTCATCTGCGTCGTGCTGATCGCCGCCCAGATTTACGTCTGGCTGCGCAAACCGAAGATCGTTCAGGAAGAAAAAGCGATCGAACGACAGGTGCCGGCGACGCCCTATTCGGAAGTGGCGGGCTGACGGCTCGCCGCTGATCGCCTCCGAATCTAAAATCCCCGCCTATTTCTGCGGGCCGCCGCCGGACAGCAGTTTGACGAGCCGATAGAGATATTCTTCGCCTTCATAGAACGATTTCACGAGGACCCGTTCGTCCTTTCCGTGGATGCGGATGTCATTGATATCGCCGGCCAGGCCGGAATGGCCATAGGTCGGAACGCCGGCGTTGCGCAGATAGCTTCCATCGGTAGCGCCCGAGCTCATGGTCGGAAGCACGACCGCATCAGGCCAGAATTCACGCGACAATTTCTCGATCGATCCCATGATCTCCTCGTGCAGCGCGGATGGCGCGCTCAACACCGGCTGGTCGAGCTGCGTCACGGCGATCTGGTCGTCCGCAAGCACGCGCTCCAGCGTCGCCTTGACCTCATCGACCGGCTCGCCCGGCATGATCCGGCAATTGACCTTGGCGCTCGCCAGTTGCGGCAAGGCGTTCACCGCGTGCCCGCCCTCGAGCATCGTCGCTACACAGGTGGTCCGCAGTTGCGCGTTATAGACCGGGTTGGCCGCGAGCCGGACAAAGGACATCGCGGCCGGATCGGGCTTCTCTGCCAGCATCGCGCGCATATCGGCTGCGGTCTGTTCGTCCTCGAACTGCGCGATGCGCTCGAAATAGGCGCGTGTCGTCTCGTTGAGCTTGAGCGGAAAGCTGAATTTCGACAGCCGCACCAGCCCCTCTGCCAGATGGTAGATCGCATTATCCCTGGTCGGGATCGAGCTGTGGCCGCCCTTGTTTCTGACGTCGAGCCGATAGCTCAGCGAGACCTTCTCGGTGGTTTGCACGCTGTTCCTGATCGCTTTTCCGTCCTTGAGGCCGACGCCGCCGCCCTCGTTCAGCGCAAACTCCGCGTCGATCAGGTCGCGGTGATTTTTCAATAACCACTGGATTCCCACCGCATCACGGTCGAGGATTTCCTCGTCGGTCTCAAGCGCAACAATGATATCGCGGTCGGGCTTGTAGCCTTCCTGCTTGTAACGGATGAGGTTGGTGATGAAGGCCGCCGCCATGTATTTGTCGTCGCCGCTGCCGCGCGCATAATAATAGCCGTCCTTCTCGGTCAGCTTGAACGGATCGACCGACCAGTCCTCGCGGTTGGCCGGCACGACGTCGAGATGCGCCAGCAGCAGGATCGGCTTGCGTGCGCCGGTGCCGTGTAGCCGGGCAACCAGATTGCCCTTGCGCGCGGCCGGCGAGAACGCCCGAACGTCGGCGTCTGCAAAACCCGCGGCCCGCAGGCGTGCCGCCATCGCCTCCGCGGCGTGCGCGGTGTCGCCGGTGGCGGTCACGGTGTTGATCTCGATCAGCTCCTTGTAGATGTCGAAGGCAAGTTGCTGTTGCGGGCTTAAGCCTTCGGCGGCCGCCGCGCGCGGCAAAGCCGGCAGGATCGAGAACAGGGCGGCGAGGCAAGTGACCCACAAGCCATTTCGCGAAACGATGTCTTTCAACCCCGATGCCACGAACATCCCGCTCTCCCAACAAACGCCGCTTCCCTTCCGAATTCAGACAGGTAACCGGTTCGCTGGCAAGTGACCCGCTACGGCCCTTGCCGCTGCTCAGCCATCCGATTCGGCATCATTGCCGACGCCTGCCTTCGGCCTATGGCCCCTCGCGCTTTCGAGGCGCTTCAGCGGCGAACCGCCCGAACGTCTTCGACCGTCACCGCGTCCTGATAGCGGTTGCCAAAATGCGTCCGCACATAATTCACAACGGCGGCCACCTGCTCGTCGTTCATCATCGCCCCAAATGGCGGCATCCCACGCTGCCCATTGACGACAATCCCGATCGGATATCCGCTGGACTCAAGATTGCCGTTGCCGGCAAGCGACGGATAGGTTCCCCCGCCCGTCGCACCCTTGCCGTCGGACATGTGGCAACCCTGACAGACGCTGGCAAACAGCGCTTCGCCGCTCTTCTCGATAAATCCTGATCCCGTGCTTAAAGCCGGTTCCGATGCCGAAGGTCCGGCGCCTTGCGCGAATGCTGGAAACGCCGGCAGCAAGCACGCCGCCCAAATTGTCGCCGCGACCGCGCTTTGACAGTTTGCCTTTCCTCGCTGCACCGATCCCCGCGTTCCGCTCATTGCTTGACCACGCGATCGTGCAGCCGGGTGATGGCGTCCAGCGACGACAGGATCGCTCCCTCCTGCCAGGCGGGAATATAAGAGGCATGCTCACCGGCGAGCACGATCCTGCCGTCGATCCGGCAGAGATTATCGTAATGTTCCGCCCTCGCCTGGTCGGTCCAGCTGCCGGCGCAGCCCAGCGTAAAGGGCACCCGATGCCACGCGACCGCAATGCCGTTCTCGTATTCGGTCCGGTATTGCGGGTGAAGGCGGGCGCCGAATTCGACGGCGCGCGCAATGCGCTTAGCTGGAGACATTGATGTGAATTCGTAGGCATTGGGACTATCGAACAGGTATGCCCCAAGGAGCACACCTTTGCCGGCGCGGTTGAAGCCGGTGTTTGGATAAGCGATTTGCCGAATGGGCAGATCGGTGTAGCTGATGCCGCCATAGATCGCCTCATCCTCCTCCCAGAACCGCCGCTTGAATTGCAAACCGATCTTGACGGAAGGCGTATAGGGGACCGCGTCGATGGCCGCCTTCATGCGACCGCTTACATCGATTGGGATTTGGCTCAGGATCGAAAGCGGAATCGTGCAAACGCACCAGTCCGCCGTTGCCTGTTGCGGCGCGGCCGGCGATTTCAGATCGATGTAGGTCACGGTGACACCGCGGTCGTTCTGCTGGATTCGGGTCACTTTCGCATCGAAGCGAATGAGGTCGCCGAGTTCTCTTGCAAATGCCTTGCCGATCATGTCCATGCCGCCGACCGGCTGAAACATCGTAGTCTGGAATTCGTAGCGCGCGAAATTCCGCAGATAGCGCCAGAGTCGTGACTGAAGGATATCCGAAAGATGGATCGGATCGCTCGGGACCGGCTCGGCGCCAAGGCCGCCGCCGGGCGCTCGGGCATAGCCCCTGACGTCACCGGAAACCAGATTTGCCTTGTAGGCATAGTTGGCATCGAGCGCGCCCCAGCTTCGCAACGCTTGCAGCAGGATTTCACGATCCTCCTTCGACACGGCTTCGTCGAGCCTTCCCTGCTCCGTCGCCTTGGCCAGCAATTCCGAAACCTGGCCCTGGAAGTCCATCTTGATGTCGCGAATGCGCTGCGGAACGCCGCCGAAGGCGCCGGCGGCGTGCAGGAGCGCGTTGTGGTTAAGCTGGATGAACGGCTCAAGCGCCACGCCGAGACGCTTGCAGTAATCGAGAAGCGCGCGGTGGTGATAGGGAATCCGCCATGGTCCGGGATTGATGTAGAGTCCCGGTTCGAACTCGCACGTTTGCCGGACGCCGCCGAGTTCGGTGAAGGAATCCCCGCCGCGCAGTGTCCAGTTGCGGCCTCCCGGGCGGTTGTTGAACTCCAGAATGCGTACCTGGTATCCCGCCTTGCGCAGTTCCAGCGCTGCCGTCATCCCCGCGAGTCCGGCGCCGAGGATCAGCACCGAGGCGCCCTTCGGATCACCGCCGAGCGTGATCGGACCCTTGTAGGGGGAGTCGGACGCAAACCCGAGGCTGGTCATCGCATGGTACATCGCAGCGCTGCCCGACACTGCTCCGATCAGGGATAGCAGGTCGCGCCGCGTCACCGCTGCTCGTTCGGTTTGCATCATGCTCAATCCGTGATCGGCACCGCACAAGGATCTCGGGCAGAACGGAGACACTATTATATTGTATGTCAAGAGCCGAACTTTTATCGTTTGCCGCAGCGCTCGGTCGATCAATCTATCGAGATTGCTTGTTTTGATCACGTATCCGCATTCGCTGCTGCGGTATCTGGAAGCCAGAAAACAATGATGTGGGAATCCATACTGACGGAATGGACGAGCCTGATCCTGCGCTGGTTGCATGTGGTAGCCGCGGTCGGCTGGATCGGCAGTTCATTCTATTTCATTCACCTCGATCTCAGTTTGAAGCCGCGCGGCGATCTGCCCGAGGGTGCTTATGGAGATGCCTGGCAGGTGCATGGCGGCGGCTTTTACCGGATCGTGAAATATCTGGTCGCGCCCGCCAAAATGCCGGACGAGCTGACCTGGTTCAAATGGGAAGCCTATGCCACCTGGCTCTCCGGCTTCGCGCTGATGGTTGTCGTTTATTATCTCGATGCCGAACTGTTTCTGGTCGACAAATCGATCCTCAATCTGACGCCGCTGCAAGCCGGATTGTTCAGCCTATGCAGCCTCGCCCTCGCATGGCTGTTATATGAGGGCGCATGCCGATCCGGTCTTGCGCGGCACGAACTGCCTTTCGCGCTCGGCGGCTACGTTTTCCTGGTCGGCCTCACCTACGCATTCACCCATGTCCTGAGCGGCCGCGGCGCGTTCAACCAGATCGGCGCGATCGTCGGAACGATCATGGTCGCCAACGTGTTCGTGGTGATCATTCCCAACCAGAAGAAAGTGATCGCGGCGCTGTTGGCCGGTCAGTCGCCCAACCCGGAGCTCGGCGTGCAAGGCAAGCAACGATCGGTTCACAACAATTATCTGACGTTGCCGGTGATCGTGCTGATGATCAGCAATCACTATCCCCTGCTGTTCGCCACGCGCTACAATTGGCTCATCGTCGCGATCGTTCTCGCGCTCGGTCCGATCATCCGGCACTTCTTCAATGAGCGGCATGCTGATCGGAAGTCGCCGTGGTGGGTATGGGGTGTCGCCGCCGCCGGCATGATCGCCATCGCGGCTCTTTCCGCGGCCGGTCCCCGTGAGATCAAGACGGGATCGCTTTCGACAACCCCAACCTTCGCCAAGGTTGAGGAGATCGTGCTGTCGCGTTGCAGTATGTGCCACGGCGCGGAGCCGGTCTGGGAATCGATTGTCACGGCGCCCAAAGGCATCCTGCTGGATCAAGCCGATCACATCCGTCGCAACGCCCGCCTGATCGGGCGCAATGCCGCGTGGTCGAGCGCCATGCCGCCCGGCAATGTCACCGAGATGACCGGCGAAGAGCGCGCAACGATCGCGGCATGGCTCGAGGCCGGCGCGCGGTAGCAGCGATGCCGCCGTCAGCGCCTTCCGTAGCAGTGGAAGCCGCCGTAGATTCCGGACCGGTCCAGCGCAAAGCCGATCGCACTTCGTTCCTCGTCGCGACGCCAGATCTGCCGCAACGATGCCAGTTCGGTGCCCTCCAGCGGAGATTCAACGCCGGCGGTACGAAAGATCACGTGAACATTGTCGCTGCCGGTACGATCGATGGCGTCCCACAGCGCGCGGATTTCGTCCACAGCCATCCAATCTTGCGAGTCGAGCAGGATGACGGCATCGACCTCGCGGGCTGGAAGGCTTTCCAGAAACAGGCGAAGATTGGCGTGGACCGGAATAATCAACCCGGCGCCATTGCGCATGCGCTCATATTGGCCGCGTTGCAGATATGGCGGCAGGCAGCGATCGCCCGGGCCGGGATAGCCGCGATGCAGCGCCTGCCAGGCAAAATAATTGGTCTCGTTGGGGTGACCGTTGATCAGACGCAACAGGCGCTGGTAGAGCACCTCGTTCAGTGGCGCGTCAGCTCCGAGCAAAGCCCGTTGCTGCGGCGGAATACCGAGGCTGAACAGCAGCGTCGGGGTGGCTGTCAACAGCCGGGCCAAGGGCGAGTGAAACAGGCGATCCAGACGGTTGATCGCCTCGATGCGTTCGGGCGCGTCCGCTCTGCCGTGCAAGAGCGCCGCGAGGTCGATCCCGGCCAGTTTTGCCACCAGATGGGCAAGGCCGATGAAGCGGCCGAGCATGCCGTGGCGATAGAACCCGTCGGTAAAATAGGCGTGCCGCGGACGCCCGACGATGTTGCGCTTGTCCCAATACGCGCGCGCCTGAGCGTCAAGCATCGGGCGCAGCCGCTCGCGGTAGAGTTCGGAATTCGAGGACGAGGCAGCCTCGCCGAAGAACTGCCAGAACCCGGCGTAGTCGGGGAACGCGCGAATACCGGCAAGCTTGAGCTTCAGCAACGAAAGATGCGCCTCGTTGAGATCGACCGCATAGACCTGCGCCGGTTGCGCCGTAAGATATGACAGCGCGTTGCATCCGCCGGACGATATCGTGACGATGGTCGATCCGAGCGGCAGTCGCAGGGCCGCAAGATCGGCTACCGGATCCTCCCAGATCTGCGTATAGACCAGGCGACGAAACCAGAACGCGAAGAGCCTGTCCCAAACTGTCGCTTCGCCCTCGCCCCGGCTGTTGCGTACGGCGTCCGCGATGAGCTGAGTGTTCATCCATTCCTCGAATCAACAATCCGATAAGGATATCGCGAGCTCGCTGCAGTTTTGCGACAGCCGCCGGAGCAAACGCCGTCGTGATGATTGCGCCATCAACCAGAATCTTAACGGTTCCCTCCGCTGTCCCTCGATCTGTCACATCCTTGTCGCGCGAACATCGCAAGGAGTGAACAACACAGCTTAGCTGAGGTGCATGGATGTCCGCGTATTCTCGCGATATCGGCGCAGCTTCGTCATGGCCGATCGAAGCAACCCGCCGCATGAACCGGATGTACCGCCGGCAACGGCACATCTACGACGGAACGCGGTGGTATTATCTCCTCGGCCGCGACCAGATGATATCGACCCTGCGGCCGGAGGCTGGCGCGAGCGTGCTGGAGATCGGATGCGGAACCGGAAGAAACCTGGTGTTGGCGGCGCGGCTTTACCCAGATGCCCGATTCTTCGGCGTCGATGTCTCGACGGAGATGCTGACCACCGCTATCTCGGCAATCTCGCGCGCCGGGCTGTCGGGCCGCGTCCGTGTCGCCCATGGCGATGCTACGGCCTTCGATCCCAAGAGATTGTTCGGCACTTCCCAATTCGACCATGTGATGATCTCCTACAGTCTTTCGATGATCCCCGACTGGCGCCGCGTTCTGCGTGCAGCCACCGGCCACCTCAAAGGCGGCGGCCGTCTGCACGTGGTCGATTTCGGCCGCCAGGAGCGATTGCCACCGATAGCGCGCACGCTGCTGCGGCGATGGCTCGCCATGTTCGACGTCACGCCGCGCGACGATCTCGAGCATGAGCTGTCGGTCTTGGCTGATAGCGCCGGTGCAAGGCTTGGTTTCGAAAGGCCGTTCCGTGGCTATGCCCAATATGGCGTACTGACATTCCCGCTTGTGCCGAGGACGCCGTGAGCCCGTGGCTTGCACTGGTGGCAGCCGGTCTCCTCGAGATTGCCTGGGCGTTTGGCTTGAAATATTCCGACGGCCTCACCCGGTTCTGGCCGACCGCCGCAACCGTGGTCGCGATCCTGTTGAGCTTCGCCCTGATGGCGCTTGCGCTGCGGTCGCTGCCGTTTGGCACCGCCTATGCCGTCTGGACCGGCATTGGCGCCGCCGGCAGCATCATCGTCGGAATGGTGATTTTCAGCGAACCCACCGATCCGGTTCGAATCATTTGCCTCACGCTGATCGTTGCCGGAATGGTGGGACTCAAACTGAATTCACCCGTGTAGGAGGCAACGCGGTGGGCTTTCAGGATTTCCGCTGCGCGCGCAGATTTCGCCATCCCTCCACGAGGCCGAAAAGGCCGAGGGCGAAGATGAAGGGTAGGAAGTGATATAACAACCTGAACATAAGGAGCGCCGCAACCAGGGGCTCCTTGTCGTCATTGCCAAGCCCGATCAAGAACGTCGCGTCGAATACGCCAATTCCCGCCGGCGTATGACTCGCAAAACCCAGCAAGGTCGCGGCGATGAATACGGCCATGATCGGAAAAATCCCGATATTCGGACCCGCCGGAATCAGCACATACATCGCAAGCGCCGCTGCGCCGAGATCAAGAATGCCGATCGCGATCTGCAGCAGGACCAAAGGGCCGGAAGGAAGCCGCACCGGCCATCGCCTGGTCCCGATGTTTCTGGGAGCGGCCCAACACCAGGCGAGGAAACCGGCGACGCCGAGAAGCAGCGCGCCCGCCAGCCATCGATTGACCTGCGCCGGCAGGAAGTCGACCTGACCGATGGCGTCGGGTGCGTAAAGAAGGCCGATGCCGAGTGCCGTCAGGTTGCCGAGCCAGAAGGTCAGTCCCGTCAGAAAGCAAATATTCGCCACATCGAACGCGCCAAGACCGTTATATGAATAGATTCGATACCGGATGACCGGCGAAATCAGCGAAACAGCTCCAACGCCGTGCGCGATCGGATAGCTGGTAAAGCTTGCCAGGGCAGCGACCCGATAGGGAATGTCGTTGCGTCCGATTGTCCTGAGCGCGAGCAGGTCATAGAGAGTCAGACTGAGATACGATGTCACGACCAGCATCGCGGCCAGCGCAATGAGACCGGAGCTTGTATGCCGGATCACGTCGAATACTTGATCGTAATCGATGTTCCTGAGCGTATGCGTCAGCACGAGGATCGCAACCGCGGCGACGGTAATGCTGACGACAACGCCCAGGCCCTTCAGCCTGCCGCTGCCGCGCCGCGGCTTTGACAGCACGGGTGCCTTCAGTTTGTTCATCCGATCGGGCAACGACATCCAGTATCGTGCCATCTGATTCGCCATGGTCGATGCTGTCCATTGACACGTTGATGTGACAGCCGCGTTACTGAACATTGCCAACGCCCGGCGATTCAAGAAAAGTTGCATACCTATCGAATTCCCGACTCATTGTGGTCGCACCGCGTTCACGCTCGCTCTGTAAGAGGTCAGCGCAAGCCGACCTGATCGAGGCATCATGAACGACGAAATCGACTACGACCTCTCACCCGACCAATGGGAGACGCTCAAGGCGCTTCGCGCGCCGGTCTCGCGGCTTCCAACGTTGAGTCGATTCGTGCTCGAGGATCTCGTCGCACTTGGCCTTGCGACGACGTGCGACGATGTGCCGGTTATCACGCCGAAGGGACGCAAGGCCTTGGTAAGGGGCTCGTCCAAACTATGGGATGTCGCGGCCTGAGGTCTGGCTGCTCTCGGCGGCGCCATCCCCTATGTCTACGGGACCCAAATTTGAGGTTCCAGCCCCTCGACTTCTCCACTCAAAGCCGTGGCCTTGTGGTGAGCCTCGGATAGGTTCAAAATGTGCCGTTTTGGTCGAAATGCGCCTTCCGATCCCCGGGGCGCTCGGGCGCCCGAAACACACCTTGATTGGCAGGTAGCCTCCGTCTGAACCGAAAAGTGCAATCCTTTCCGATTGTTAATGCGACAACATCAATCGGAGACGTTCAAATGCGGTTGCCTGTGAACCTGCGAGGGGGTTCAAGAGGCAAACCGGGGGAAGTCGCTGCGACCGCCCAAACACCCATCCGATGGCAGGTTCATGAACCAACCGATAAAAAACCTTAAGGAGGCGCCCTCAATTGGCCCTTCACAGATTACCAAGTCGCGGTCCCGCCGACGGTTTGTACTGACATCCGGCATCGTTTTGCTTTTGCTCGTCGGCATCGTCTGGTGGAGCAGGCAAGGCAGCGCGCCACAGCCGGCCGGTGGCGGCCGCAATGCCGCGCCGATGTCGATAGTGCCCGAGGTCGTCGGAAAGGGAGACATCGGGATCAGCATCAACGCGCTGGGGACGGTGACTTCGCTGGCGACCGTGACCATCAGAACCCAGATCAGCGGTTACTTGATGAAGGTCGACTTCAAGGAAGGCGACGAAGTCAAGAAGGGCGATCTGCTGGCCGAAATCGATTCACGGCCCTATGAAGCGACGCTGGCGCAGGCCAAGGGGCAGCTCGCGCGCGATGAGGCGATGCTGAAAGGCGCCCAGGTCGATCTCACCCGCTACCAGGGTTTGGCGGCGCAGAATGCCGTGCCGCATCAGACGCTGGATACCCAAATCGCCCTCGTCGCGCAGGACCAGGGCACGGTGGAAGCCGACCGGGCCTCGGTCAAATCCGCCGAGGTGAATCTGCAATATTGCCGGATCGTATCGCCGCTCGACGGCCGCGTCGGGCTGCGCCAGGTCGACCAGGGTAACTACGTGACGCCCGGCGACGCCAACGGTCTGGTGGTCATCACGCAATTGCAGCCGATCAGTGTTCTGTTCACGGTGCCGGAGGACAATCTGCAATCGATCGCAAAACGCCTCCAGGCCGGCGCGCAATTGCCCGCAACCGCGTATGATCGCAGCAACGCCGTCAAGATCGCCGACGGCGCGCTGCAAACCTTCGACAGCCAGATCGATCAGACAACCGGCACCATCAAACTGCGGGCGCAGTTTCCGAACGAAGATCGGGCCCTTTACCCAAATCAGTTCGTCAACATCCGGCTGCTGCTCGACACGCATAAAGACGTCACGTCGATCTCGACATCAGGCATTCAGCGCGGTGTGCCGGGCACGTTTGTCTACCTCATCAATGCCGACAACACGGTATCGGTTCGCCCCGTCAAACTCGGCGTGACCGACGGCGACCGCGTGGAGGTTCTTTCCGGACTGGTGCCGGGCGACCGTATCGTGATCGACGGCGCCGACAAACTGCGGGATGGAGCGAAGATCAACCTGCGGTCGGAGGCCAACCCCACGGCTTCACCGGACACCAAGTCGCCGGACCAGGACAAGTCTGGCGGCAAGAAGAGGCGTTCCGACGGCGGACAGAAGCAATGAGCCCATCGCAGCCGTTCATTCTACGGCCGGTCGCAACGACTTTGCTGATGATAGCCATCATGCTGTCGGGCTTGCTGGCGTTCAGGTTCCTGCCGGTTGCGGCCCTGCCCGAGGTGGACTACCCGACGATCCAGGTCCAGACCTTCTATCCCGGCGCCAGCCCCGACGTGATGACTTCATCTGTCACCGCGCCGCTGGAGGTGCAGTTCGGACAGATGCCCAATCTTAACCAGATGAGCTCGGTGAGCTCGGCGGGCGCCTCGGTCATCACCCTGCAGTTTGGGCTGACGATTTCCCTGGACGTTGCGGAGCAGGAGGTTCAGGCCGCGATCAATGCCGCCGGCAACCTGCTGCCGGCCGACCTCCCCGCACCGCCGATTTATGCCAAGGTGAATCCCGCGGACGCGCCGATCCTGACACTCGGATTGACGTCCAAAACCATGCCGCTGACGCAGGTGGAGGATTTCGTCGACACCCGTCTGGCGCAAAAGATCTCGCAGCTTCCAGGCGTGGGTCTCGTCAGCATCAGCGGCGGGCAAAGGCCGGCGGTGCGTATCCGCGCCGATATCCGCAAGCTCGCGGCCTACGGACTCAACATCGACGATCTTCGCACCACGCTGAGCAATGCCAACATCAACACGCCGAAGGGAAACTTCGACGGGGCGATGCGCGCCTATACCATCAACGCCAACGATCAGATCAGGAACGCCAGCGACTACAAATCGTTGATCGTCGCCTACAAAAACGGCAATCCGGTCCGGCTCAGCGACGTCGGCGACGTCATCGATGGCGCCCAGAACGACAAGCTCGGCGCCTGGATGAACGAAACGCCCGCCATTATCCTGAATATCCAGCGGCAACCCGGCGCCAACGTCATCTCGGTGGTCGAGGGCATCAAGGCGCTGTTGCCGCAACTGCAGGCTTCGCTGCCGGCCGCGATCGATCTCAATATCCTGACCGACCGCACCATTACGATCCGTGCCTCCGTGCAGGACGTGGAATTCGAATTGACGCTCGCCGTCATCCTGGTGGTGCTGGTGATCTTCGTGTTCCTGCGCAACGCGCGGGCGACATTGATCCCGAGCCTGTCGGTCCCATTGTCGCTCGTCGGCACGCTCGGCGCCATGTATCTGTTCGGCTTCAGCCTCAACAATCTTTCTTTGATGGCCTTGACGATTGCAACCGGCTTTGTGGTCGACGACGCCATCGTGGTGATCGAGAATATCTCCCGCTACCTCGAAGAGGGCGATACGCCTTTGCAGGCGGCGCTTCGCGGCTCGGAGCAGATCGGCTTCACCATCATCTCGCTGACGGTGTCGCTGATCGCGGTGCTGATCCCGCTGCTGTTCATGGGCGACGTGGTCGGACGGCTGTTTCGGGAATTCGCCATCACCTTGTCGGTCACGATTCTGATCTCGGCGGTCGTTTCCCTGACGCTGGTGCCGATGGCCTGCGCCAAGCTGCTCAAGCCCGAGAGCGAGGCCCATGAAAACGCGTTTCAGCGCCACAGCCGCGAAGCTTTCGACCGGATCATCGAGATTTACAGTCACATGCTCACCTGGGTGCTCGACCGTCAGACCTTCGTGCTGATGATCGCGCTCGGCACCTTCATCCTGACCGGCGTGCTCTACGTTGTCATTCCCAAGGGATTCTTTCCACTTCAGGATACCGGAGTCATTCAGGCAATCTCCGAGGCGCCGGAGTCCGTTTCCTACGCGGCGATGGCGGAACGCCAGCAAGTGCTCGCCAGCACGATCCTCAAGGATCCCGACGTCGAAAGTCTTTCCTCCTTTATCGGCGTCGACGGCACCAACACCACGCTCAACAGCGGTCGGATCCTGATCAATCTCAAACCGCACGACAACCGCAAGGGCGACATCGCCACGGTGATGCGGCGCATCCAGAAAAGCACGGCGACACTGACCGGAATCACTCTTTATATGCAGCCGGTTCAGGATTTGACGATCGAAGGTACGGTCAGCAAGACCCAGTACCAGTTCATCATACAGGACGCCGATCCGGCCCAGCTTTCGGAATGGACGCCCAAACTGGTGGACAAGCTCAGGCAACTTCCGCAACTCGGCGATGTCGCCAGCGATATCTCCGACAAGGGACTTTCCGTCTTCGTCGAGATCGATCGCGATCAAGCCGCCCGCTTCGGCATCACGCCGGCCACAATCGACAACGCGCTTTATGACTCCTATGGCCAGCGCATCGTCTCCACCGTCTTCACCAACTCGAACCAGTACCGCGTCATCCTGGAGGCCGACCCGCTGCTGCAGACCTCGCTGAAATCATTGTCGGACATCTACCTTCCCTCCTCGGTTGGCACCGCGCCCGTGCCGCTGGCTACGATGGCCAAGTTCCGCGAAGAAACCGCGCCGCTGCTGGTCTCGCATCTCGGGCAGTTCCCCTCGGCAACAGTGTCCTTCAATCTGGCGCCGAACGCTTCTCTCGGCGAGGCAGTGACGGCCATCAAGCAGGCGCAGGCCGAGCTCGGCGTGCCCGCCAGCGTGATCATCAGCTTCCAGGGAGCGGCGCTGGCGTTTCAGTCGTCGCTTTCGAATCAGCTTTTTCTCATTCTGGCGGCGATCGTCACCGTGTATATCGTGCTCGGCGTGCTCTATGAGAGTTTCATCCATCCCGTTACCATCCTCTCGACACTGCCGTCTGCCGGAATCGGCGCATTGCTGGCGCTGATGGCGGCCGGCGACGACCTCACCATCGTCGCCATCATCGGAATTATCCTCCTGATTGGCATCGTGAAGAAGAACGCGATCATGATGATCGATTTCGCGCTCGACGCCGAACGCAATGAGGGCAAGTCGCCGAGGGATGCGATCTACCAGGCCTGCCTGTTGCGATTCCGCCCGATCCTGATGACGACGATGGCTGCCGTCCTTGGCGCGTTGCCGCTGATGCTCGGAACCGGCGCGGGCTCCGAGCTTCGCCACCCGCTCGGCATTTCCATTGTCGGCGGCCTTCTCCTCAGTCAATTGCTGACCCTGTTTACGACGCCGGTGATCTACCTCTGGTTCGATCGCCTGGCGGCGCGGTTTGCCGGATCTTCCGGCGAAGCTACCCAACCGACGAATTGAAAATCATGGGCCCCTCAACGCCTTTCATTCGCAGGCCGATTGGAACGACGTTGCTGACCTTCGGTCTTGCAGCGGCGGGAGCCGTGGCGTTTTTCAAGCTGCCGGTCTCGCCGCTGCCGCAGGTTGATTTCCCGACCATTTCCGTGCGGGCGACGCTGCCGGGCGCCAGTCCGGAGGACGTTGCGACCACCGTCGCGAGCCCGCTCGAGCGTCACCTCGGGCAGATTGCCGATGTCACCGAGATGACCTCGTCGAGCACGGTCGGCGGAACCCGTATCACCCTGCAGTTCAGCCTCAACCGGGACATCAACGGCGCGGCACGCGACGTGCAAGCTGCGATCAATGCGGCGCGCGCCGACCTCCCGACCAGCCTGCGGTCCAACCCAACCTATCGCAAGGTCAATCCAGCCGACGCGCCGATCCTGGTCCTGACCTTGACT
>Ga0210401_10002176_pt1 | contig 21917 bp, 18 predicted proteins | sample IncBWH32MmetaG_FD_150866 | JGI IMG/M metagenome (GOLD analysis project Ga0210401, IMG submission 150866) | Forest soil microbial communities from Barre Woods Harvard Forest LTER site, Petersham, Massachusetts, United States - Inc-BW-H-32-M | ecosystem: Environmental > Terrestrial > Soil >... | reverse complement strand
GTCGATGTGCGCGCCGCTGGTCGAGCCTTGCTGCGCGTCGTACATCGAAGTGTTCACGCGAACTTCCTGAATGGTCTCGGGGGCAGGCGTTGGGAGAGCCTGACCGACGGCGAGATAGGGTGACGCCGTGGTTTGAATTGGTTCAGCCGTCGTGTTGTTTGCTTGCGTGACACCGGTGTTGTTGACGATGCGGGCTGACGCTACCGAGCTCGTGCTCTTGCCATTGAAAAGGTTGCTGGCGTCGACGCCGTTGAGAAGAAACGTATTACTGGTATCGCGCTGGCCATTGGCCCAAATCGGCTGGTTGCCGAGGCCGGTATTGACGCCCGTGCCGCCGGAAAGTTCGGCGTTCACGCCGGGAGAGAGAATGGCGACTCCTGTAAAACTGCCCGTCGGAAGCGGTATGGTATCGAGCTGGGAAGTATCGAGGACGTAGCCGTTGGTCGTATCGACGGCGTTTGTGAGCGGCGTCTCTTCCACCGTGATGGTTTGCGAGACCTGGCCGACTTTCATCGTGGCGTTTACGGTCGCGGTGCGGTTCGCCTGGACCAGAATCGATGGGACGTTCTGCGTTTGGAAGCCGTCATGAGTAAAACTGAGCGTGTAGTTGCCGATTGGCAGATCGACGAGGGTGTAGACTCCGGTTGCATCCGACGTGACGGTGCGCGTGAGATGCGTCTCGTCGCCCACGATAGCGACGGTTGTGGCGGGCAGAGCGCCGCCGGATGTGTCGGTTACCTGGCCGGTGATGCCGCCAAGAGTTTGTTGGGCAGACGAAACAGAGGACGCTAACCAAACAGAGACTCCCGCGAGAAACGCAAACGCCGCCAACCGCTTGAGCATATCCACCCTCCCTCTAAAAATGCAGAATCCGCGCGCGGGGGAAGTGCTCCTTCCCCGGCGACGCGCCCACCGCCGCCGAATCTATTCTTGGGAACGATCAGGTAAGAAAGGAAGGTATGCCATTTCGAGCCGAAATAGAAGTGGCAAATTCTGATTTAGTGGATCAGAAATTTCGATTCGGAATTTTTACGATTTCCTTATGAAACTTCGTGGGGCGCTTCGAGACTTCGCCCCGATCTTTCGTTGACGGCGCGATGTTCGGTCGCCTATAGTGACTCACTTTTTACGAGGACGACTCATTTGCTCGAGCGCCTGTTTCATCTTTCGGAAAACAAGACGACCGTCCGCCGCGAGCTGCTTGCCGGGCTGACGACGTTTATGACCATGGCCTATGTGGTCGTGGTGAATCCGCAGATTCTTTCGCAAGCCGGAATGCCCGTGGATGGGGTCCTTTTTGCGACGTGCATTTCGGCGGCGATTGCGACGCTGGTAATGGGGCTGTGGGCCAACTATCCGATTGCGTTGGCGCCCGGAATGTCCTTGAACGCCTACTTCACTTACTCGATCGTGATCGGCCGCGGCGTCCCTTGGCAAACGGCACTTGGTGTCGTGCTGCTTTCCGGAGTTCTGTTCCTCGGATTGACGCTCACGAATGTGCGGGAGCAGATCGTCAACGGCATTCCCGATTGTCTGAAACACGGCACCGCAGCTGGCATCGGCTTATTTATCGCGTTTATCGGGTTTCGTAACGCAAACATCATTGTCGCGAACCCGGCGACATTCGTCGGCCTGGGGAAATTCTCAGATCGCGAAGTGATCCTTGCGTTGGTGGGCCTGCTGTTGATCGCCGTTCTGGTTGCGCGGGGCGTGGGAAGTGCGATTCTGGTCGGAATCGTGGCGATCACGATTGCCGGTATTCCGCTTGGCGTAAGCCATTGGCCCCAGCATCTTTTCTCGTTGCCGCATCCCTCAGGCACTCTCCTAAAACTAGATTTACGTTCGGCGGCGAAGCTTGGGTTGGGCGAGCTTGTCTTTGTGTTTTTCTTCGTCGATCTGTTTGACAACGTCGGAACGCTGGTCGGAGTGTGCGAGCAGGGCGGCTTCTTGCGTGACGGCAAGTTGCCACGTGCGAGCCGCGCACTTCTTTCAGATGCGATCGGTACGATCATTGGCGCGCTCACCGGTACCTCCACCGTGACCAGCTATATCGAGAGCGCAGCTGGAGTGGCAGCGGGTGCGCGGACGGGCCTCGGTAATATCGTGATCGCCGGATTGTTTTTCTGCGCCATGTTTTGCGCGCCAATCGTCGCGGCGATTCCTTCCTACGCGACCGCACCCGCCCTGATTCTTGTCGGCGCGCTGATGTGCGGCGCCGTGGCGCGCGTGAAATGGGATGATTTTACCGAGGCCGTCCCAGCGTTTTTGACGCTCATCGCGACACCGCTTACGTTCAGCATTGCGACGGGCTTGAGCATGGGGCTGCTCTCGTTCACTTTTCTGAAGCTCTTCTCGGGCCGGCGGAAGGAAATCAGCCCGCTGATTTGGGTTCTCAGCGTGCTGTTCTTGGCGCGCTATATCTTCCTCGGCACCGAATAGCTGATCGCTCACTGGCCGCAGCTTCTCTTTCCTTGCCGCGAGGCTCATTCACGATAGCGGATTAGCGCATCACCGAGAGCGGCCTTGAGGGGGGCGAGCCATGGTCGGTAATTGCGCCACCCGGTGAGTCCTGAGTGAAAAATCGGCTGGCGGACTTGTTCCGAGCTTGGTGTGCCGACGCTGCGCTCGGTTTTGTGGAACCGAAGGCAGCCGGGCTCGAAAAGGAGGCCGCAGAAGTCGAGGATGCGGCGGACATTTGTTTCGAGATCCTGCACCACATCCTCGTAGCGGACCCGCAGCGTTTTTGCCGGCAGCACCGCGTCCCAGTGACACATCAGGTCCAGATAGTTCCGGTAATAGCGAGCGATGTCGTCGATGCTGTAGGTGAACTCCTGTCCGCCGGCGAATAGTTGTTTGAAATTGCTGAAGCAGCAAGCCATAGGCTCGCGGCGCGCGTCGATGATTTTCGCGTTGGGCAGAATGAGGTGGATCAGGCCTATATGGCGGAAATTGTTCGGCATCTTGTCGATGAAAAACGGCTTGGCGCTGCGATAGTGGCGCGTCGATGCGATGTAGCTTTCGCCGAAGCGGTGAAAATCTTCCGGTGTCAACGCGGCTAGTGCATCCGGATCGTGAGGGTCGTTGGTTTTTGCCTGGCTGCGCCCGATTTCACGGGCGATGCAGTGGATATCGGGAAGTTCCTGTGTGCCTTGGACCTGTGAGTGCGAGGCGAGGATCTGTTCGAGGAGCGTCGATCCGGACCGCGGGAGGCCGACAACGAAGATTGGATCGCCATGCGGTGCGCCGACGCCCGCGCGCTCGGCGAAGAACCTTGCGTTGCATACTTCGATCTGTCTGCGCGTGATCGCTTCGGCCGCCTCCGGGTCGTAGCGGCATTCGGTTCGTTTGAGTTTGTTGCCGCGCTCGTAGAAACGCCACGAGTCCGCATACTCGTCTCTGTCCTCATAAGCTTTGCCGAGCGCAAAACACAGGTGATATCGATCCACTGCGCTCGTTGCGGGTGCGGCTTCTTCGGCGCGCATGTGAGCGATCCCTGCTTGCGAAAACCGATAGTCCTTGAGATTAGCCAGACTCCAATAGGCGTCGCCAAAATTTGGCCGAAGAGCGGCGGCTTTCTGGTAGGACTCAATGGCGTCTTGCTGGCGTCCGAGGCTACGGAGCGAGTGACCGAGGGCCACGTGGAGCTCGGAAGATTCGGGGCGAGCTCTAAGAAGGCGGCGATATGAGCCGAGCGCTTCTTCCTGTCTTCCCAATCCGACGCACACGGCCGCTCGTAGTGAAACCAAGTCCGGATTCCGAGGCTCAGCGGCCAAGAGACTCTCGATCACTTCCAGCACTTGCGGATATTTCTGCTGCTCGATCAACAGACGGGCGTAATCGGCGCGCGCGGCGCTGTAATTTGGCGCAAGCTTCAGAACACTTTCCAGCAGCGGTTCGGCTTCATCGAGGGCGCCGCGCTGGTGTTTGATCCTCGCCAGCAAACGCAAGGCCTCGACGTGGTCGCCTGCCTTTGCCAAATACGCGCGAAGAATTTCCTCTGCCGCCGACAGGGCGCCATCGGAAAACAGACTGCCCGCCTGAACAATTTCGGACGGCAAATTCCTCAGAATTGAGATCTGCTCCGCAGCCACTGCCGCGTTTTTCTCGTCACCGCTGAAGCGATAGAGACGATCGAGCGTAATCCAGCTCGTCGTGAGTGCGGGATTGATACTCACGGCTCGCGAGAACGCTTCGATCGCTCGGGGAGCATCACGGGAAGTCAAAAAACATGCGCCACGCTCCTGATAAAGCAAGCTGAAACGCGGATGGTGCTGTTCGAGAAGGGCCAGGGTTGCTAGCGCGTCCTGTATCCGGTTCAGGCAACGCTGATTGCTTGCAATCAGATACAAGAGATCGCGATTCTGCGGCGCTCGGTTGGCCAGCGATTCGGCGGCGGCCAGCGCTTCACGATGCTTGCCGCTCCTGCTCAACTCGCGGATGCGGTGGACTTCGGACTCGATCGGCGATGACGCGGGCGCGCTTGCCATGGCGGCCAATACTATTGACGACGAAGTTTGCAGAATTGTTACGGCGCGTTAAGAAGATTTATCGCCAATTCATCATCGCTTCATCGGCTGGCGACAATCCCTCCTTAACTTCATTCCGCACCAGCAGGTCGGGACAGCGGTTTTTACCGCGCAATCTTTGAAAAAAGGAGTTACTCCATGGCTGGGATTGATCGACGGAGGTTCATGCAGTTGATGGGCGGAGCGGCCACCTTCACCGCTTTGCAAGCAAACATCGCGAAGGCGCTGCAGATTCCCGCAAACAACTCGACGGGCACGATTCGAGACGTCGAACACATCCTCATCCTGATGCAGGAGAACCGTCCGTTTGACCATCACTTCGGCACGCTGCGCGGCGTGCGCGGCTTCAACGATCCGCGCGCGGTGAAGATCAATCTTCCGCTTGCAAGCGGAACCGGCACGGCGCCGGCTTCAGTCTTTTTGCAACCAGCCGGCGCGGCCAATACGTCCGCAGGATTCGCGGTCTCGCCGGGAAGTCAGGGCGGCCCTGCGAACGGAGCGGGCGTGGTTCCGCCGTTCCGCGTCAACCCCAACGGCGCGAACCCTGGCCTTACGTATTTGCCCGGAACCGATCACAGTTGGGGCGCAACGCATGAATGCTGGAACAACGGACAGTACGACAGCTGGGCGGTAACGAACGGACCGATGGTGATGTCGTACATGAAGCGCGAAGACATTCCTTACCACTACGCGCTGGCGGATGCGTTTACGGTGGGCGACAACTATTTCTGTTCGATCATGGGCCCAACGAATCCGAACCGCATGTATTTGTGGAGCGGTTGCGTCGGCAACCTGAGCAATCTTGGTGCCGGCGGCGCAGACGAAAAGGGCGCGGGTCCGGCGACATACAACGGCCTGAGCGTGAACAATGCGTACTGGAATTTCCCGACTTTCCCCGAAGTGCTGCAATCGGCCGGTGTGAGCTGGAAGATTTATCAGGATCTCGCCGGACAGACGTTCGCGCCGGATTTTGGAGACGGTACCGGTAACTCGTTTGCGGGCAATTTCACAGACAACCCGGTGCTTTACTTCAACCAATATCTGAATGCGCCGATGAATTCGCCGCTGTTCCAGAACGCTTGCACGGGTACCTCGATCATGAACCTAATCCCGAGCGGAGGCGCGTCTGAGGAAGCGTGGCTTGCGTGGGCCGAGCATCTTTTCGATGAATTCCGCAAAGACGTGCAGGACGGTACGCTCCCGCAGGTTTCGTGGATCGTGGGTCCGGCTGGCTACACGGAACATGCGGATTGGCCGATCGATTACGGCGCCTGGTATATGTCGCAGATTTTCGACATTCTCGTTTCCAACCCCGAGGTATTTGCCAAGACGGTTTTCATCATCAACTACGACGAAGCCGACGGCAGCTTTGATCACCTCGTGCCGCCGACTCCGCCGCAGGGCGCAGCTTTTGGCGCTTCGACGGTGAGCATCGCGAACGAGATCGTAACGACGTCCACGCCGAACGGGCCGATCGGGCTTGGCACGCGCGTGCCGTTCCTTATCGTTTCTCCGTGGAGCAAGGGTGGATACGTGGATTCGGAAGTGTTCGATCACACGTCGGTAATCCAGTTTATCGAGAAGCGCTTTGGAGTGCACGAGCCCAACATCTCGACCTGGCGGCGCGCGGTGACCGGCGATCTGACGTCAGCGTTCAACTTCCAGGACCCGAATCACGCACCGGCCAAGCTGCCCGATACGTCGAGCTTCTTTCCTCCGGCGGATGAACTGGCTGGCGGAAACACCACGACATTCATCCCGGCGTTGAACAACGTGATCGTGGGAATTCCGCAGCAGGAAAGGGGCTTGCGGCCCTCGCGTGCGCTGCCTTACGAGCTGGATGTTCACGCAAAGGTCGAGCCTTCGAGCGGGACCGTAGTGCTGAAGTTCATCAACTCAGGCGACGCAACGGCGGTTTTCCAGGTGCGGTCTGCAAATACGGCCGATGTGGTTCGTAACTACACCGTGGAATCGGGCAAGGAATTGTCTGATTCTTGGAACGCGTCACCGACCTACAACCTTTCAGTTTACGGACCGAACGGATTTGTGCGCTTCTTCGCCGGCAGCACCGGCGCACACGCCGCCGAACTCGAGGTGACGACGAAGTTTCATCACGAAGACCGGCACTCGGCCGAATGGAAGGTCACAAACGTCGGCAGCAATCAAGTAGCGGTGAACGTGACGGATGCTTACACGGGCAACGCCTCTTCGCGGTTGCTCTCCCCGCAGGAAAGCTTCAAAGATGAGTGCACGACCGAGTTCTACGGCTGGTACGACGTGATCGTGACGGTCGAAGGCGACTCGACGTTCAACTACCGGCTTGCGGGACACGTTGAAAGCGGACAAGACAGCTTCTCGGATCCGGCCCTGAGCGGGCTTGTGACGCTCAAGGCCTGATTCAGGCGACACCAGGACGCTATTGCGCATGCATTCGCCGCGAGTACGCGAGGGGTTCACGCTGTTTCTCACGGGCCTGCCCGGAGCAGGGAAATCGTCGATTGCCAGCATCTTGCTGGCGAGGCTTCCCGAGATGGACGAGCGGCCCGTGACGCTACTCGACGGCGATGCAGTGCGCAGGCATATTTCCGTGGATTTGGGTTTTTCGAAGGAAGACCGCGACCTGAATATTCGAAGGATCGCGATGATCGCAGCTGAAATTAGTAAAAACGGCGGAATCACCATTTGTGCTTCGATCGCGCCGTATGACGCGGCACGGCGCGAGACACGCGCCCTGATTGAAAGCGGCGGCGGTAGGTTTCTGTTGGTGCATGTGGCGACGCCGCTCGCGGTGTGCGAGCGGCGCGATCTAAAGGGTCTATACGCGAAAGCGCGCTTGGGTTCCTTGCTACGTTTCACCGGCGTTTCCGATCCTTACGAAGTTCCAACCGACGCAGAATTGGTAATCGACACGACAGGTATGACACCCGGGCAAGCCGCGCAGATCGTTATCGATCGGATCGAAAAGGAAGGCTACTTCGTTCGGACAGAACCGTCGCCTCTTCGTCGCGAACTGCAGAGCGCCACGCGATAAAGAATCCAAGCCGTTGGCCAATCACCGCACGCTTGCGGGCGGTTCAACGTGGTTTGGGACCGTTCGGACGAATCGAACTGAAACGTGGGACACGTACAAGGCCCGCGGATCGACGACTCAATGAGCTGCCTTTGCAAGAGGCAGCGGCTGGTGTCTGCTGGCAGCGTCGACGACCGAGACCAGATCGTGCACAAGGGAGCCCTTCGAGACATAACCGAGTACTCCCGGTTGTGGTGGCAGGTGGGCCAAAGAGCGAGCGTCGTGCTCGGTAACAATCAAAACCTGGACTCGCGGCACTTTCTCATGAATAGCTTTCGCGGTTTGGAATCCGTTGAGCCGGGGCATTGACACGTCCATAAGAACGATGTCGGGTTGAAGCTCGATGGCCTTTTTCAGTGCGTCCTCTCCATCGACAGCCTCTCCACAAACAGTCCATTCCGGGCGCGATTCCAATATCGAACACAAGCCGCTTCTCATGAGCTCGCTGTCGTCTGCAATGAGAATTCGGACACTACTCTTGTTTGCTTCGGTCTCGTTCATTGCGGAACTCCTGAACCGGTCGGCAGGGGAGCTCTTTGGAGCGTTTACCCGGTAGAGGAACGCGAGTCTATGCCAAATCCGTCGAGCGGTCAAATATAGCCTCACAGGGATCGGACTAAAGGGAACGCTGTATTGTCGGGCTTCAGGGGGACAATAGCTTAGGGCAGTTGCGCTGTGGCTGGTCGGGTGGCGCTCCTCACTCTCGAGTCTGTCGAAGTCAGAAATTGGCGCGCAAAAAGGATCTTAGCCCGACGATATCCAATCGAGTCCGAAAGGTACCTCGGTCCGCGTCGCGATCCCGATCCGAGAGACGGTGAAAGCCCGGAGCTCTGGCTGAAAATTAAGTTCTCGCTGCACCGGTTACCAAGCGCGGTCGCTCGACGCATTTCGATTGCGACTCCAACATACCCGACAATAACTCCTCTCCTCCGTGCGGACTATCTGACCATCGGCGGACTTCGTATCGGACAAGAACGTTTCGCAGATTGCTCGATTGTCGCTAGGTATTGCCGTTGGTTTCTACAACCCTTTCTTGCTCGACAAGAACTCACAGATTTGTTGTGAAGCAAACGCCTGACGGGAGGAAGACGAGATAAGTGGAGGGCCCGCGTGGAGGCAGGCTAATTTTGCACGGCAGGCCTCGCTACAGACGTGTCGTTTACAGAGAACCCATGGAGGAAAGGGAAGGCTTGTGGATGCGCCAAGCCAAGCCGAGTTTCTTCAGTATCCAGATACCGTACCAGTTAAAATCGATTTCATACCACCTGAAGCCATGCCGGGCTGCTACGGGCTGGGCGTGATGGTTGTTATGCCAGCCTTCGCCCCACGTGAGGAGGGCAACCCACCAGCTGTTGGTTGATCGGTCGTGAGTTACAAAGCGTCGAGAACCCCACGAATGGGTCGCTGAATTCACCAACCACGTTGAGTGCAATCCGATAACGGTGCGAAGAAAAATACCCCACAAAAGGAAGGGCAAGCCTCCGATCAGAACCAGAATGATCGCCAGAGCGATGATCGGCAGGTAGTGATATTTCGTGATCCAAACGTGGAATCTGTCTTTGGTAAGGTCGGGGACATAGCGCGCCAGCAGTTTCGTGTCGTGGTGCAGCGATTTGCCAAGCAGTATCCAGCCCATATGCGCCCACCAGTTCCCGTCGCGAGGCGAATGGGGGTCGCCCTCCTGGTCCGTGTGTCTATGATGCATGCGATGTGTCGCTACCCAAAAAATCGGGCCACCTTCGAGTGCCAAGGTTGCGCAGACCGTTAAAAAATATTCCAGCCACTTGGGAGTTTGATAGCTGCGGTGAGTGAGTAAGCGATGGTAGCCCATGCCAATTCCCGGGCTCGCCGATAGCCACCACAAGAAGAGGGCCACATAAAGTGCCGTCCAGGTAAAGAAGAACAGCGCTGCCACCGCCCCGAGATGGAACAGAAGCATAAACCCTGACGTCGTCCAGTTTATTCCTTCCCGGGCGGCTCGTTTTCTAAGCAGACTGAACGTTTCCCTCTTCATGCAGCCTCGACCCCACGAGACGAGAGATTTTCAGAGCGATCTCACCAGCCAAACGATCAAGCAGATAACGACGAGAGTTCCGATAATTCCGTATCCAAACATGATAGAAACCTCCAGACACGCATCTTCTGACACGTGTAACGGCTACTTCTTTGGGCTGATTCTTGCTCCCGATTCTCCGTACCCGAACCGTTGCTTTTGCGGGCCCCCTTTACGGAGCCAGGCAAGCTCGTTGAATGCGGGAGCGTCGACCAGTTCCAAATCGGTTCCTTCATTCCACAGATCTCGGCCGCCCGGTTCGCCTCGGCCCCCGTCGAATCGCAGCCGAACTGCAAATCACCTAGTCGCGCCCGCAGCCTTGGTCGTTTCATCACGGTCAGGCGTCGTTGAGGCCTCTCCTGTGGACGTGACATCCTCTCGCCAGCAACTTGCAAGAGTTCTTTAGCACGCTTGATCTCTTCGGAGGTCTCGCAATGGACCGACAGCGGGATTCCGCCTGTGGCAAGGCGATCCTGATATCGCTTCCCCTCGAATTCGGGTGTTCCCATGCCGATCAACGCGCCGGCGACACCACCAACGCCTAGTCCCGCCAAAGCAGCCCTAATCGGACCCGCAGCGATAAAGGGACCCAGACCTGGAATCGCCAATAAACCGACACCGGCGAGCAATCCCAATTTGCCTCCGATCGCTCCGCCGGCGGTAACGCCTGCCGTCTTGCGGCAGCGGCAATTCGGCATGGGCTCGCGCGCCGGAAGGCTGGTAACGAGACAAGTACCGCTTCCATAATCGGCGAACTCAGAGCTAGCGGCTATACCGGGAAGAAAGTAGCGGCAGGCATATTAATGCTTAGCGGGATTGATGCGTGCAAACCTCGGCGTCGATTCTTGATCTTACAATCTCGTGAGTCCCGGGAGTGGACACGCGAATCGCGGTGAACTTCCACCCGGGCATTCAACGTACAATGTAAGCCCCACCTTTGTACGTGTCCAAGACTCCGAGGAGAGAAAATCCAATGGCGCAGCTATCGCCAAAACAGAGTAGCTTGAGCCTGCCCGCCACTGGCAAAAAGCGCGCCAATTTTCTTCGCCGTTTAGGGCCTGGCCTGATCACCGGAGCTGCTGACGATGATCCGAGCGGAATCGCGACCTATTCCCAAGTCGGGGCGCAGTTTGGGATGGGCATGCTGTGGACCATGCTGTTTTCGTTCCCGATCATGGCGGCGATGCAGGAGATCTGCGCGCGGTTGGGGCGTGTCACCGGCGCCGGGATTGCGGCTAATCTTCGCGGCCATTATCCGAAACCACTGCTCCATGGCGTTGTCCTCCTGCTGGTTGTGGCCAACGTATTCAATCTTGGAGCGGATATTGAGGCGATGGGCGCAGCGTCACAGCTGGTCTTCGGCGGGAATCTCAACCTCTACGCTATCGCTCTCGGACTATTGTCCGTCATTCTCCAGGTCTTTGTTCCATACAGCCGCTACGTCGGTTATCTCAAGTGGTTGACCTTGGCCCTGTTCGCGTATGTTGCCACCGCATTTGTTGTTCACGTGCCGTGGCTAGCGGCGATTCGCGCCATGGTCATACCGGAAATTACGTGGAGTGTGAACTATTGGATGGCACTGGTTGCTGTCCTCGGCACGACGATCAGTCCTTATCTGTTCTTTTGGCAGACGTCGGAAGAAGCGGAAGACGTTCAAATCAATGACGGAGAATCTCCGCTCAAGAAGAAACCGATGCAGGCACCAGAGCAGTTTCAGAGGATTGGCATGGACACGAAGATCGGGATGGGACTCTCGAATCTTGTCGCGTTTTTTATAATTCTGACGTCTGCGGTGACGCTCCACCAGGGCGGATCCGGCAAAGGGATCGAGACGGCGGCCGATGCGGCAAAGGCGCTACAACCGATTGCCGGCCAGTTTGCATTTCTCCTGTTCGCTCTCGGCATTGTAGGAACGGGACTCCTTGCGATCCCGGTTCTAGCCGGCTCTGCCGCATACGCCGTCTCGGAAACTTTCGGGTGGAAAGCGAGTCTCGAGAGTAAGCCGAAACGGGCCCCCAAGTTCTACCTCACGGTCGCCACGGCGACGATACTAGGCCTCTGTCTGAATTTTGTGGGTATGAATCCGATCCGCGCACTTTATTGGTCGGCGGTTATCAATGGCGTTGTTGCCGTTCCACTCATGGTCGTGCTTATGATCATGTCGGCCGATCGCAAAATCGTCGCGGAGTTCCGGCTGCCGCGCTATCTTCGTGTCATGGGGTGGATCGGAACCGCAATCATGTTAGTGGCGTCTCTCGGATTTGTTCTGAGTGCGGTCCGCTGAGTATGTCGCGTCGCTCGCCAGATTGCCGCTCGGCTTTGGAATCATGAACTTACGGGCGGCGTTCCTTCGCAATTGGCATTTGAGTGCTTCAGGATCAGAAGTGTATCTGCGTTCGTGCAAGCCAGTTTTGGGAGAGGGCAAACGGCGAGGAAAAGGGCGCTGCCCGCCCAGCCCGGGCTTCCGGCAAATCGCGCTCTCCCGCGCCGTTCACCGCGGGTATGTTAGGGAAATGCGCGAGAGCAAACTGTGCTGTTTTGCACAGTTCGCCGTGCGCCCTTTTGCTAGAGTCAGTGGCCGCGGGGCAGCCGCGTCGAGACGATGTTTTCAACGTAGACGATGAAACCTAGCAAACGCAAAATCAACGGAAGTAGCGACCCCTTTAATCCACAGGTATTTCTGGACACTGCGGGTGTGTCGAGAAAACTGATGGAATTCCGGCGAGGTGAGTCGATTTACTCCCAAGGCGACCCCGCAGAAACCGTGATGTATGTCCAGAAAGGGGGCGTGAAACTTGCCGTGGTGAATGGTGCCGGAAAGGAAGCCGTCGTTGCCATGTTTGGTCCCGGTGATTTTTTCGGTGAAGGATGCATGGCAGGCCAGCTTCTTCGCATCGGCACGACTTCGGCCATAACGCCCACTACGCTCATGGTCATCCAGAAAAAGGAGCTGGTGCGCGTGCTGCATGAGGAACACGAGTTGTCCGATCATTTCATTGCATACATTCTCCTGCGCAATATTCGCGTCGAGGAAGATCTCATCGATCAGCTCTTCAATTCCAGCGAAAAGCGCTTAGCGCGGACCCTCCTTCTTCTCGCGCGATACGGGAAACAAGAACAGCCCGACCGTGTTCTGCCTAAGGTTTCTCAGGAGACACTTGCGGGCATGATCGGCACGACGCGTTCGCGTGTCAATTTCTTCCTCAACAAGTTCAGGAAGCTCGGCTTCATCGAATACAACGGCAAAATCAAAGTCAACAAGTCGCTGCTGACGGTCGTCTTGCACGAGTAAAGCGTCAATTATTCAGTGGCGGCCCGAGCTCATTTCGGATCCCACGACAACTCTTGTTGGTCAAGCCGGGCCCCAGTCCCAACAGCCCTTTGACAGTGATGCGCTCACTCTTCAGGAAATTGCGGGTTTACAGGACTTCAAATGTCGATACCGAAGACGATCTCGTTAGAAGAAATCTTTGCTCTGTCAGATGTGCCACCCCCTATTTCCGAGGAGACCGAGGAGCGCCTCAAGCTATCACTGACACCTCCGCACCCCGCGTTGCCCAAAAGAATCGCAGTGGTGGGAAATTACCTACCGAGGCTTTGTGGAATCGCGACGTTCACCACAGACTTGTGCGACGCCCTTCATGCCGAATATGGAGCGACCGATATCCTTGCTCTTCCGATCAACGATACCGAGGAAGGCTACGACTATCCTGGCAGAGTGCGGTTCGAGATGTCCGAGAATGACCTGGCTTCCTACCGCAACGCTGCCGATTTCATAAATTTCACAGATATCGACGTGGTTTGCTTGCAGCATGAGTACGGAATCTTTGGCGGCAGCGCCGGCGGCCACATCCTCGAGTTACTCCGGCATCTGCAAGTGCCTTTCGTTACCACGTTGCACACGGTGCTTCGCGAGCCCAATCCGGAGCAATACGCGGTGATGAGCGAAATCGTCTCACTTTCGGATCGCTTGATCGTGATGAGCCAGCACTCGGCCGAGATCCTGCAGGAAGTCTTCCATGTGCCCGTCGAAAAGATCGATCTCATTCCGCATGGGGTCCCCGATCTGCCGTTCACCGACGCCAATTTCTACAAGGACGAATTCGGGACCCAAGGAAAGCAAGTCTTGCTCACCTTCGGTCTGCTCTCCCCGAACAAGGGAATAGAAAATGTAATTCAAGCGATGCCGGCAATTCTGGCGCGCCATCCCAATGTTGTGTACATGGTCTCCGGCGTAACTCACCCTCACTTGCTCCGGCACGAGGGAGAGAAATACCGGCATTACTTGCGGAAACTAGCCAAGGAGCTGGGCGTCGAAGACAATGTGATCTTCCGCGACCGCTTCGAGAGTCCTCAGGGCTTGGTTGAATTGATCGGCGCGGCGGATATTTACGTCACGCCATACAAGCACCAGGCGCAGGTGGTTTCAGGTACGCTGGTATATGCGTTGAGCGCAGGGAAAGCGATCATTTCGACGCCCTACCTGCACGCAATCGAACTACTCGATGGTGAACGGGGCGTGTTGGTTCCCTTTGATGATCCGGGGGCCATAGCGGAAAAAACGATCGCACTTCTCGACGACGAGACGGGACGCCACGCCATGCGGAAGCGGGCTTATCTTTACGCCCGGGACATGGTATGGAATCGAGTCGCGCAGAAATATATGAAGAGTTTTGAAAGCATCTACAACGAGCGCCTGCGAAATCCCCGCGCCACCTTTTCAGCGCAGAACACGGCAAAGACGTTCGACCGCCTCCCCGCCTTGAAGCTGGACCATCTATTCCAGATGACCGACCACACGGGGATAGTGGAACACGCAGTTTTCGTGGTGCCGAATTACCCCGAAGGCTACGCGACAGATGACAACGCTCGTGCGCTGATCGTAGCGATTCTTCTCGAGGAGCGCGGAATTAGCAGCGCGCGAGATGCAGCTGGTCTTGCCTCCAGATATCTGGCGTTCCTCTGGCACGCGTTTGATCCGGAGACCAAACGATTCAGGAACTGCCTTAGCTACGAACGCCGATGGCAGGAGCCTCTAGGTTCGGAAGACAGCCATGGGCGGGCTATATGGGGATTGGGAACGGTCCTCGGCAGGTCCAAGAGCGCAGGACTGCGCGGCGCGGCCGGGCGTTTGTTTGAACTTGCCGTTCCCGCCGCAGTCGAATTCCGGAGTCCTCGGGCGTGCGCATTCGCCTTGCTAGGGCTGCAGGAGTACCTCGATTCGTTTCCCGGAGATCGTGCGGCGCTCACCGCGGCGGAAGCGCTTGCCAATCGATTACTGAATTCCTATCGCGCCAATCATTCCGGCAATTGGAAATGGTTTGAAAATGTACTCTCGTACTCCAACGCGCGACTGCCGCAGGCTCTGATTCGAGCAGGTGTCCGCATCGCAAGCGACGAAATGGTCTCGGCCGGGCTCGAAGGATTGTCCTGGCTGGTCGCAATTCAGCGTTGCGACACGAAAAACCATTTCGTGCCGATCGGATCGCACGGCTTCTATTCCAGAAACGGGGAAAAGGCGCGCTTTGACCAACAACCGGTCGAAGCCTGTGCGTCAGTTTCGGCCTGCTTGGAGGCTTATCGTGCCACCGGAGACGGGCTCTGGCGCAAAGAGGCTTGGCGAGCCTTCAACTGGTTTCTTGGAGACAATGATCTTCAGATCGCGCTCTATGATTCGGCAACCGGTGGTTGTCGCGACGGACTGCATCCTGACAGGGCAAATGAAAACCAGGGTGCGGAGTCGACTTTGTCCTACTTGATGGCGCGCCTGGAAATGCAGAAGTCGGACGAGGACCCCAGCGCGCAGAGAAAATCCTGAGACGTCCGGCGGTTTCGTCATCGCCGAAAGGAAACGACGACAAAACGCTCCATCCGTGCAGCGAGACATTTCATAAAGGCAGAAATGACAAAACATGAAACTCTATTCTTACGGCATCCTGCTAATCCCATCCTGACGGCGAAGGATTGGCCATACTCCATGAACAGCGTGTTCAATGCCGGCGCGACGCTGCTGCCGGACGGGTCAACCCTTCTGTTGTGCCGAGTGGAAGATCGCCGTGGGCTCTCCCACTTGTGTTCCGCTCGATCGGCAAACGGCGTGGACAACTGGCGGATAGATCATGAGCCGACTCTGGCGCCTGATCCGGAGAAATACCCTGAGGAGATATGGGGCATCGAGGATGCGCGCATTACGTACGTGCCCGAGCTCAAAAAATTTGCCGTGGCTTATACCTCCTATTCTCGCGGTGGCCCCGGCGTCTCTTTGGCCCTCACAGAGGATTTTCGAAGTTTCGAGAGATTTGGTGTGGTGATGCCGCCCGACGACAAGGACGCCGCTCTGCTCCCTCGCAGAATCGGCGGATACTGGGGGCTGATTCATCGGCCGATGACGCCGCTTGGTGCTCACATTTGGATTTCCTACTCACCCGACCTGCGCCATTGGGGAAGTCACAAACTGATGTTGGAGGCACGCCGCGGCGCGTGGTGGGATGCGAACAAAATTGGCATGTCGCCCCCGCCGATTGAAACTCCACGAGGGTGGCTGATGATTTATCATGGTGTGCGACGGACTCCTTCGAGTTCCATCTACCGGCTGGGCCTTGCGCTTTTCGATCTCCAACAGCCTGAAAAATGCTTGGCCCGCGGAGATTCGTGGATGTTCGCACCCGAGGAAGAATACGAGCGTCATGGTGATGTCCAAGACGTCGTGTTCCCCTGCGGCTACACCGTGGCAGCCGACGGAGACACGATCAACCTTTATTACGGTGCTGCCGATTCATCTATCGCCTTGGCACACGGGAGTATTCGCTCTCTGCTGACTTGGCTCGACGCCAACGGCCATTCGGAAAAGAGCAACGACCGGCGCCGCAAGTAGCTCTCCGGACGATAGCGCACTCGAACCCCGTGGCAACACAAAATCGGCGGTCAGCTTCATTGAAGATTGTTACTGCGATGCCTCGTCAACCTCGGCGGCACGGACAATCAAGCGCCTCGGCGCCGGGCCAACGTAGTAGAACGGGAAGCACGTGACCAAGGTCAGTTCATGGCCGGTCGACGGCGCCAACGCCTGAACATTGGACGGGGCCACAACTGCAAACGACTCTACGCGATAGGCGAAGCTGCTGCTTTCGGTCCTCAAGAGAATGTCGTCGCCCACTCGAATATTACGGAGCGGGCGGAAGAAAGTGTCCCTATGGCCGGCCAGAACGATATTCCCCTGCTCGCCGGGCAAGGCCGACTCTGAAAGATGCCCCACGGCACGCCTTAAGTCTCGGTTCGAGTCGCCTTGAACAACGACCGCGTTAAGCTGTAACCGTGGAATTTGGATTTCGCCCAGAACGTCGCCGTCGGCCAACACATGCGTCTTGGGCACAGCACTCGCGTGCTCAAATTTTCTGATCTCCACCGCTTGATAGATATGTGAATCAGCGAAAGCGAAGCCGGCGTACCCCAAAGCGAGAATGCCTAGCGCGAACATCACGTGGGAAACTACGTGAAAAGCGCGCCGCGTTGGACGAGCAGTTCGCGTTTGCTGGGTCGGCGTATTCATCTGGACTCCGGCTGCCCGGGAAGCAAGGTCGACGCGGCAAGCGAGTAACCCTGCCGAGTGCGGACGCGCACCTTGCCGTGCCCCGGCACCCAAACTTTCACTTCGATCTTTCGGAAAGCTTCGGTACGCTCCGGGTTCTGCGGAACGTACCCGAGCGTGTATTGTTCGCGAAGGTCGCGAGCGATCTCTCTTGATACATCTCCGACGGACTGGCTTTGACTCGGAAAGTAGGCGGTACCTCCGGTATCCCTGCAGAGCCTGAGTAGAAGGCGCGGATTTTCGTCGGCGTCATCCGGGCCGAACAAAGCGATCGCGTAGATCGAAGCCTGCGATTGGCGCGCTCGCGCCAGGACCTGCGAATACGTGAGTCGGCTGGCATTGTCTCCACCATCACTGACGATCACGAGCGCCTTCTTTGTCCAGCGGCCATATTGCAGATGTTGGAGGCCCTCACCGAGGGCATCGTAGAGGGCAGTGCGTCCTCGCGCGGAAACGGCAGTGAGAGCTTCCCCGAGTTCCGCTGGATCATTCGAGAATGATTTGCCCCTCATCAGCTCAATCGAAACGTCATCGTTGAAATCCACTACAAACATTTCGTCTTGCGAATTGCTCGAGTGCGCGAAGGAAGAAATTGCGGCGGCAACGTCCGGGAGCTTAGGACCCATGCTCCTGCTGTGGTCAACGACGAGCCCCACGGTGACGGGCTTGTCCGCTTCGTTGAAAACCGTGAGTTGCTGGGCCTGCCCGTCCTCATAGACGTGAAAGTTTTGCATCTTGAGACCCTCGACCGCTGTTCCGTGTGCGTCAGTCACATTTACAGGCAGCAGGACGAGGTTTGCGGTCGCAGTGAATCCAGCCTGCACTTCGACGCTCATCGACCATCCCGCCACAAAGGATTGAGGCGAGGTGGCGATGCCAAACAAGAGCGCGAGCGGCGTGAAAAGGAAACGCCAGTTGTGCCGTTGATCCTTGGGCTGATTGGGCTTGAATATCACGAAGGCGCTTTCTGACGACGCGGGACGTGATGCCGACATCACGTCCGCGGCGCGGAGGGACTGTCCGTGCTTACACAGTCAGCTTTGAGAAACGCCTCAAACCCAGGCCAAGTCCGACGAGGGCTACGCCAAACAATGTAAACAACGGCAGCGAGCTCGCAGTCTCTGGTAGCTGCTTGGTTTCGGTGACCTGCGCAACCTCGACTGGAGCAGCAGCTGCGGCGGCCGGCGGCGCGGTTTCGATGACCGTGGACACTTCCACTTCTTTCTGGTCGGGCGTGACGGCGACGATCGGAATCGTCTTCATCGCAGCGCTGTCAAGCGCATCCGCTTCAAGGGCCGGTACGGCGACCTTGGTCGTTTCGGCCAATTGCACCGCACGAGCCTTGGGATAGACGAATTCCTGTCCGAAGTTGTCACCGGGATAGAACCAAGCGCGCAAAGCGTCCGGTGAGTCGGCCGGGCGTTCGCTGAACTTCATCACGTTCTTGCCCGTGGGCTCCAGACGATAGTCATTGATTGCGAGAACGGTTGTGATGAGATGGCTTCCGTCCGAATTGAATATTTCGACGATGTGGCGCTCGCCGGCGCTTTCCATCAACTGGAACGTGTATGTTCCTGCGGGCAGGGTGGTCCCGGGGACTTCCACCGCCTGATCGAACGTGACGACCGTCTTCTTGTTCGAGTTATCCGCGCCGACACCGGGTAGAACCGCGGCACCCAGCAGAATGACGGCGAGCAAACAGAATCCTAGTTTTGCAGCTCTCATGCGAATTTTCTCCTGATACTTCTTCATGTCTGGTTGCATAGGATGGAGCCGAGACGATCAGACAAAAGGGTGAAAGGGCCCGCTCGAAAGTCTTTTTGTTTTTTCCTACGCTTCTATACTGGCGAGAACTTGCAAGAAAGTCTGTCCACTTGAGCACACTCTCGTTGCGGGGAGACTAGTACGCTTTGAGAAGTTCATTCACGAGTCGTGTAGCTTCCCTTATTCGCTCTTTGTAATAGTTGGGACTGACAAGTATTTTCCCAACTCCCACGTGCAGATGTTTTCCAGCGCCCTTCTTCGATAAAAACCGACTCAAGGCCCGGTATGTCTTGATTTCCTTCTCCAGAAACTTGATTACGCGTCGTTTGTAATCTTCCATCGTCAACCTCCAACCTGCACAGAAATGGCCGACCGTACTACGAAGATCGAGCGTTGATTTCTATCTGATTATGACGAGCCCCACCACGCCCCAGCAAAGGGACGGTCGGAGTTTACCTGGTGGACGGAGTAGACCAGACCTCGTATCCCTCGGCAGGGACCTACAGGCGCCCGAGGATCAACAGAATCACAACAACAAATAGAACCAGTCCCACTCCACCGGACGGTGCATAACCCCATTGCCGGCTGTGCGGCCATGTTGGCATTACTCCGAACAGTGCCACGAGCAGGATCACAATCAATATGATTCCGATCATTTTCTGTCCTCTTTTCTCTGTGCGGCGATTGGCGAGATTGACTTTGATCTTCATTCCGCGGTACGGGGCGACCCGAACGCATGGATCGCCTCGATACCGGTTTGGAACGATGTCTACATCACGACGCTAATCGCGACGCGAACGCCGGGATAATAGGGATCGCAGAGGTAATACTGGCCGTCGATGTAATCGACGTAAACATCGTCGGTGTAATACCAGTCGACTGGCCACGGCTGGACGAATCCGAACCAATATCCGCCGTACTGGAAGCGGGAATAACCGTCAACCATCCGCGGACTCCCGATACGAAATTCGTGCGTTCGGCCAAAATTGGACTGGAAACGCTCCTCGGGAATTCGGCTGCTGCTCGTCGCGCTCAGACGGAGCGAAGGCTCAGCGTGCTGTCTGGTCCGCGCCTCAGGCGTGCGTTGCGGAACTCGTGACGATGTGGACTGCTGTCTTGACAAGATGGCCTGCTGATTCTTGGCTTGCTGCTGCTGATGGTCGTCCGCTTTGGTCTGTTCTATCTGGCTCTTTGGTTGTTGCTGTGGCTGCCTGGAGGTCTGGGTTTGCTGTTGCGGTGGCTTGCCGTTCGCCTTGGACTGCCCGGGCTGCGTCTTTCGTTGCTGCTGCTGATAGTCGTCCGCTTTGGTCTGTTCTATCTGGCTCTTTGGTTGTTGCTGTGGCTGCCTGGGGGCCTGGGTTTGCTGTTGCGGTGGCTTGGCATTCGCCTTGGACTGCTCTGGCTGCGTCTTTCGTTGCTGCTGCTGTTCCGGCTTCGCGGGCGCAGCCTGCTCTTGTTTCTGTTGCTGTGCTTGAGGGTTCGCCTGCGTCCGCCCTTCGGGCTTCGCTTGCTGTTGTTCTTGCGGCTTGGCCTGATGCTCCTGTTTCGGGGCTGAATCTTGCTCGCGTTGGTCTTGCCGTGCATACGCGGGAGCAACGGCTCCCAAGAAGACAAGAGTAATTCCCGCGCCAATAAGGTTAATTCGTTTCATGATTTTCGCCTCCCGAGGCTGCTTCCAGGCGCCCGCCACTCATTACGTCGGGCGCGGCTTTTGATTCCAATTCCTCTTGCCAGTGGCTGTCTCTATAGATAGCGCGCGGGCCACGATTCTATTGCTCGTCCAGATCCGCTCACGTCCCGATACGTACGTGGGGGAGTGAATGAAAGAGGCCGAAAATATTCAGAAGCCACAAAATAACGGCGATCACCACGACCGCATTCAAGATCGATTTGATACTCCCCGCCATGGGTATGAAGGTATTTACTAACCACAGAAGGATACCCACCACAATCAGGGCCACCAGAATTTGCATGAGAGGCATGATCTTTTCCTTTTCTGCCTGCGCTGCGCGACACGCGTGGCGTGGCCTCCAAGTCGTTTCGTGCACTGTCCGGCGCGGACAACTCGGTGAGCCGCTTCAACTCCACAATTGAGTCGACATTCTGTCGAGTCAGAGTGTCTGCTGAAGGTGTCGTTCGATTTCCTTGGCGCTTGTTAAAGCTGTGGGAAGCAAGCTCCGGGGACGGGCCGGCCAACAACCAGCCCTCTACTACTCATTGCAAAACAATCTTAGTCGTCGTTGAAGGGCAAGTCTGTTCACTTATATACAACTTGAATTGTTGACGATCCGCGGATCTTCGGAGAAATCTCGCAACATTCTCCGCCAACCGAGTTTGGATTTTGAAAGCGTCTCGGGGAAGGTCGCAGCAGGTTCAGATGCGCGCGGCCGGTGTTGGGTTCTTCTCAAGATCTGCTAAGGAAGGCGAACCACAGAGGCGGTCTTCTGCGTCGGCGACGATTTACGATTTCCCCTGATCAATTGTAGACTTACCGCGCGCGGGTTGGGCGAACTTGTCAGGTTATGAATGTCCCTGCACGCTGTTGATCTGGACCAGACCCGGTGCTGGCCCATCCGAACGGGGAACCAGGCCGGGTCGCATGAACTGAATCGCCCGGCGGCCTTCAGCTTCTAGAGACTCGGCAACCTTCCGTGCGTACCGGATGAAGTGGTGACCGGAGAGTGCCAGCTCGAAGCCAAGTCGCCGTTTCTGCGGGTGCCATCCCCAGCGCAGCATGAGCCGTCGCATGTAGCCCCAATACGCACGGCGATAGTCGGAAAGCACGCCTTGTTTCCAGAAAGATTTGAGCAGCGATGTCAACAAATACAGCAGGGAAATCCCCGAAGCTCTCTGTTCAGGTTGAGGTTGCCAGTGCCCGAGCGAATCGAGCACGCGTTCGTAGAAGCGGCCCGGATC
>Ga0210401_10002175_pt1 | contig 21921 bp, 20 predicted proteins | sample IncBWH32MmetaG_FD_150866 | JGI IMG/M metagenome (GOLD analysis project Ga0210401, IMG submission 150866) | Forest soil microbial communities from Barre Woods Harvard Forest LTER site, Petersham, Massachusetts, United States - Inc-BW-H-32-M | ecosystem: Environmental > Terrestrial > Soil >... | reverse complement strand
AGCATCTGCAGCGCCATGGCCCGGTCGTCGTCGGAGGCTTTGGCAAACGCCCGGTTGTAGCTTTCCTTGATCCAGACTTCGTCTGTGGCGGCGCCGTCGCGCGCCAAGGTCAGCCACATCAGGCCGCGCGCGGCCTGCCGTGGCAGCCGGTCGCCGTTGAACAACATCTGCCCGAGCAAGGCCTGCGCCTGATGCTGTCCCTTCTGGGCGGCAAGTCCAAGCCAGCGCGCGCCATAGGTGAAATCATCCCGCGACGCATCTGGGGTCTTCAGATAGAGCCGGGCCAGATCGTATTGCGCGTCAGCGCTGCCGAAGTACGAGGCGGCATAGGAGAACATCTCCCGCGCCCGCTCCGGATCGGACTTGATCTCCGAATTGGGAATGCCGTTCAGGTAATAACGTCCCAACGCGACAAAGGCGTTGGCGACGACCACAGATTGCGGCGCGGACGGGCTGTCCTCGGCGTGCGCGCTGGCGATGCGGCTGAAATATTTGAAGGCGCGAACGTCGTCTTGGGCGACGCCGTTGCCGTCGGCATACATCCGGCCCAGTTTCCATTGCGCGATCGGATGACCGCCCTCTGCGGCATATTGCAGTGCGGTGAGCGAAGCGTCCGTTACGGCAGCCGGCGCAACCGACTTCTTCAGAGCGGCGGCGGTACCGGGCTGCGCCGAAATCACGGGGATGGTCGTATCCTGGTTGACCGGGGCGCCATCAAAAGCGTGCGCGGGCGCAGCCAGCGGCGCGGCCGCCAACATCAACGCAAAGATGATACGCTCAGATGTCCGCATAACACTGTTTCTCGCGCGCACTCCCCGGATGGGTCACAGCCCCAGCCACCGCTGGCCCAACTTGCTGGGCATATTTCCAGAGCACACCCGATGTATGATTTGTCTCGCGGGGCGCCCACTTGGTCTTGCGTTCCGCTAGCTCGGCATCGGTCAATTTTACGTCAAGTGTCCCGGCCACGGCGTCGATTTCGATGATATCGCCGTCTCTAAGCAGCGCGATCGGCCCGCCGACGGCGGCTTCCGGCCCGATATGGCCGATACAGAAGCCGCGGGAGGCGCCGGAAAACCGGCCATCGGTGATCAGCGCGATCTTGCCGCCCATGCCCTGCCCGGTCAGCGCCGCCGTGGTCGAGAGCATCTCGCGCATACCGGGGCCGCCCCGCGGTCCCTCATAGCGGATCACGAGGACCTCGCCTTCCCGGTAGGTTTTCTTCTGGACCGCCTCGAACGCATCTTCTTCACGGTCGAAGCAACGGGCTGGACCGCTAAATCTGAGGTTCGACATGCCCGCAACCTTCACAATCGCTCCTTCTGGCGCAAGATTGCCCTTCAAGCCAACGACCCCGCCCGTGACGGTGATCGGCTTGTCGGCGGGCCGCACCACATCCTGGTGCGGATTCCATTTCACGCTTTTGAGGTTTTCGGCGATCGTCCGGCCCGTCACGGTCAAGCAATCCCCGTGCAGGTAGCCATTATCGAGCAGCGTCTTCATCAGCAGCGGAATGCCGCCAGCTTCAAACATGTCTTTGGCAACATAACGGCCGCCCGGCTTCAAATCCGCGACATAGGGAGTCTTTTTGAAGATTTCCGCCACGTCGAACAGGTCGAATTTGATACCGCATTCGTTGGCGATCGCCGGCAAATGCAGCCCGGCATTGGTCGAGCCGCCGGAGGCGGCGACCACGGCGGCGGCGTTTTCCAGCGACTTGCGGGTGACGATGTCGCGCGGCCGGATATTGGCGGCGATCAATTCCATCACCTTTTCGCCCGCTGTCGTGCAGAAGGCATCGCGGATCTCGTAAGGCGCCGGCGCCCCCGCCGAATACGGCAAGGCAAGCCCGATGGCCTCCGATACCGTCGCCATCGTGTTGGCAGTGAATTGTGCGCCGCACGCACCAGCCGACGGGCACGCCACCCGCTCGATTTCATCGAGATCGGCGTCCGACATCTCGCCGATTGAATGCTTGCCGACGGCCTCGAACATGTCCTGCACCGTAACCTGCTGGCCACGGAAATTGCCGGGAAGGATCGAGCCGCCGTAGATGAAGATCGAGGGCACGTTGAGCCGGACCATCGCCATCATCATGCCCGGCAGCGACTTGTCGCACCCGGCGAGCCCGACCAGCGCATCATAGCAGTGGCCGCGGACGGTCAATTCAACGGAGTCAGCGATGCACTCGCGTGACGGCAATGAGGAACGCATGCCGTCATGGCCCATCGCGATGCCGTCGGTGACGGTGATGGTGCAGAATTCGCGCGGCGTGCCGCCGGCCGACGCGACGCCCTTCTTGACCGCCTGGGTCTGGCGCATCAGCGAAATATTGCAGGGCGCGGCTTCGTTCCAGCAGGACACAACGCCGACAAAAGGCTGGTGGATCTGCTCGGTCGTCAGCCCCATGGCATAGAAATAGGACCGATGCGGCGCCCGCTCGGGACCCTCCGTCACATGACGGCTAGGAAGCCTTTTCTTGAGGTTGGTCTTGGCGTCCATCGCAACCCTGTTTCCCCAGCCATCTCCTGTTGGACCCGGGAAAACCAGTAAACATCCCTTCGCCTTCGCGAGCGCCTTGGCCAAAAGCCCTTGCGAAACAACATTTCATTGAGGGGTGTGGCAAAAAAGCGGCGCAAGCAAGAGCCGGCCGCGGTGGTCACCAAATGTTCGTCGACTGTTGTAAGAGCGCAACATCCGTGGCACTACGGCAACCATTTTTAACCCTTGTGTCAAATCTGGGACCCGCGGCGAACTTTGTTCCAAACCCGCGCGCGTCTACTCGATCTTGACGTTGGCGGCTTTGATGACGGGCCACCATTTGGCGATCTCGGCCTTCTGCCAGTCGCCAAGCGCCTCGGGCGTCAGCCGGTCGGCAGGCGGCATTTGCAAGCCCAGATTTTCAAGCTGATGACGCACGCTGGGATCGTTCAGCGCATCGACGGCGGCGGCATTGAGCTTGGTCACGATCTCCTTCGGCGTGCCCTTCGGCACCCACAAACCCGACCACAGCGTCATGTGAAACCCGGGCAATCCCGCCTCATCGGTGGTCGGGATATCGGACGCCTGCTCGGCGCGCCTGGCGTCGGTGACGGCATAGCCGCGGATGGTGCCGGCGCGCACCTGATTGATGGAGTTGGAAAGCTGATCGACGATGATGTCAATCTGACCCGCGACGAGATCGTTCATCGCAGGCCCGGTGCCGCGGTACGGCACATATTGCAGCTTGACGCCGCTCGCGGTTTCGAAGGCGAGGCCTGCGATGTGACTGCCGGAGCCCGCGCCCGCGGTGCCGGCGGCGGCCGGCTCTGGCCGCGACTTCAGCCAAGCCAACAGCTCGTTCAGCGATTTCGCCGGAACGGCGTTCTTGCTGACGATGATCATGGGATTGCTCGGCAGCAGCACCACCGGCTCGAGATCGGTGACGAGGTCGTAGCCGAGCTTGTAGATCGCGCCGTTGGCGACATGTGTGCCGAGATGACCGAAGCCTATGGTGTAGCCGTCGGACGCTGAATGCACGACGCGGCCGACGCCGATCGAGCCGCCGGCGCCTGTGGTGTTCTCCACCAGGATCGCTTCGCCGAGTGTCGTCTTCATGCGTTCGGCGAGAATTCGCGTCATCGCATCCGACGGACCGCCGGCGGAAAACGGCACCACGATGGTGATGGGATGCGACGGATAATTCTCCGCCGTCGCGGCGCTGCTCAGTGTCAACAGCGCCATGAAGGCGGCCAGAGCTGTCCTACGCATGCGCATCCTCCAACGTCCCACCATCGTCGTTGCGAGCCAACGGGTCGCGCGAATGCGCGCCCGATGCTTCGCAATGACGGCCTAGAGACTTGCGTAGTCGATCGGCTTCAAGCGATCGAGCGTGCGGTCTACCTTCGGCAACGGGTATTTAAGGCCAGTCGCGCAGTTGAATAGCATCACCCGGTCATTTTTCGTAACCCGACCATCGTCGAGGCTCTGCTGGTAGGCAGCGTAGGTCGCAGCGCCCTCGGGGCACAGCAGCAAGCCCTCCTCGCGTGCGACTTCGTTCTGCGCGGAAGAAATCTTCTCATCGGTGACCGCAATGGCAAAGCCTTTGCTCTCGCGCACCGCGCGCAGGATAAGGAAATCCCCAATCGCCTGCGGCACACGGATGCCGGCGGCGATGGTATGGGCGTCATCCCAGCGCGGCGCATGCTCAGTGCCGTTCTCGAACGCGCGGACCATCGGCGCGCAGCCGGCCGCCTGCACCGCCACCATCCGCGGCCGCTCCGGGCCGATGAAACCGATCGCCTCCAGTTCGGCAAACGCCTTCCACATGCCGATCAACCCGGTGCCGCCGCCGGTCGGATAGAAGATCACGTCGGGCACCTCCCAGCCGAGCTGCTCGGCAAGCTCCAGTCCCATCGTCTTCTTGCCCTCGATCCGGTACGGTTCTTTCAGCGTCGAGGTGTCGAACCAGCCGGCCTTGGCTTTGCCCTCGCCGACGATCTTGCCGCAATCGTCGATCAGGCCGTTGACGCGATAGACGGTGGCGCCCTGCAGCTCGATCTCGCTGAGATTCACTTCCGGCGTATCGGCGGGACAAAAGATCGTGGTCCTGATGTCGCAATTCGTCGCATAGGCTGCAAGCGCGGCGCCGGCATTGCCGTTGGTCGGCATCGCCATGTGCTTGATGCCGAGCGCCTTGGCCATCGATACCGCCATCACGAGGCCGCGCGCCTTGAACGAGCCGGTCGGCAGCCGGCCTTCGTCTTTCACGATGATCTCGCCGCCGCCAAGTTTCTTGCCGAGCTTCGCCAAGCGGACCAGCGGTGTCATGACTTCGCCGAGACTGACGATGTCTGCAGTTTTCCGCACCGGCAGCATTTCGCGGTAGCGCCACAGGTCGGCCGGCCGCTCCCTGAGCGCGTCTTTTGTCAACGCCTGCTTCACCCCTGCGAGGTCGTAACGCACCAAGAGCGGCTTGCCGGCCCTGGAGAGGTTGTGGATCTGGTCGGCGGGATAATAATCGCCTTCCATCGCGCATTCGAGATGGGTCACGAAGGTCGGACGTTCGATGGTCAGATTGTCATTGTGTTGCACGATTTTTCTTTCTCTGCCTTGTCATTGCCGGGCTCGACCCGGCAATCCATCATTTCCTGAAAACTCTTCAGAAGCACGATGGATGCGCGGGTCAAGCCCGCGCATGACAAGCCATATTACATATTCAACACGCGGCCATAGGCGTCCAGCACCGCTTCCTTCATCATCTCCGACAGCGTCGGGTGCGGGAAGATGGTGTGCATCAGCTCTTCTTCCGTGGTTTCAAGATTCATCGCAACCACGTAACCTTGGATCAGTTCGGTCACCTCGGCGCCGACCATATGCGCGCCGAGCAGCTGGCCGGTCTTCTTGTCGAAGACGACCTTGACCAGTCCCTGATCTTCGCCGAGCGCAATAGCCTTGCCGTTGCCAATGAACGGAAAACGGCCGACGCGGATCTCGCGGCCACCTTCTTTGGCTTTTGCCTCGGTCAATCCGACCGACGCAATCTGCGGATTGCAGTAAGTGCAGCCGGGAATGAGGTTCTTGTCCATGGGATGCGGGTGCATGCCCTTGATGGCCTCGACGCAAACGATTCCCTCGTGCTCGGCCTTGTGCGCGAGCATCGGCGGCCCGGTGACGTCGCCGATCGCATAGATGCCGGGCACGTTGGTCTTGCAATAGCCATCGATCGCGATAACGCCGCGCTCGGTTTTGACGCCGAGCTTTTCCAGCCCGAGATTCTCGGTATTGCCGACCACGCCAACCGCCGAAATCACCCGGTCGACCTCGATCGTTTGCGGCTTACCCTTGCCGTCGTCGATGGTGGCAACCACGCTGTCGCTCTTCTTTTCGAGCTTTGTCACTTTGGTATTGGTGAATATCTTGATGCCCTGCTTCTCGAACGCCTTGTGGGCGAATTTGGATATTTCGGCATCCTCCACCGGCAAGATCTGCGGCAGTACTTCGACGACGGTCACTTCGGCGCCCATGGTACGGAAGAACGAGGCGAATTCGATGCCGATCGCGCCGGAGCCGACGACGAGCAATGACTTCGGCATCTTGTCCGGCACCATCGCCTCGAAGTAAGTCCACACCAGCTTCTTGTCTGGCTCGAGCCCCGGCAGCACGCGCGGCCGCGCCCCGGTCGCAATGATGATGTGTTTTGCCTGGTAAGTGCCCTCACCTGACGCGCCCTTTGGCGCCTCCACGGGAGATTTTTTCACCGTGATCTTGCCGGGCGCGTCGATGACGGCCTCGCCCCAGATCACCGCGACTTTGTTCTTTCTGAACAGAAAACCGACGCCGTCATTGAGACGCTTCACCACGCCGCGCGAGCGCTGCACCACGGCCTGCAGGTCGAACGAAATCTTCTCGGCCGCAAGACCATAGACCTTGGCATGCTGCATCAGATGATAGACTTCCGCCGAGCGCAGCAGTGCCTTGGTCGGGATGCACCCCCAATTGTTGCAGATGCCGCCGAGATAGGCCTTTTCGACCACGGCGGTCTTGAAGCCGAGTTGCGCTGAACGGATCGCGGTCACGTAGCCGCCGGGGCCGGCGCCGATGATGATGACGTCAAAGGAGGTGTCGGGCATTGTTATGCGCTCATTGTCATCGTTAGCCGGACCGACTGTTCGCTTTCGTCATAGCCTGCGGCAAACGCGAAGCGTTTGCGCGAGGAAGCACTTGCGACGAAGCAATCCATGCTTCCGGCGGTGAAATGGATTGCTTCGCTGAGTTTATCATCGGGCGCGCATTCGCGCGACCCGTTGGCTCGCAATGACGGCATGCGTCATCCGCTTCTTACACCATCATCATCACGGGGTTTTCGATCAGCATCTTGAACGCGCCGATCAGCTCAGCGCCGAGCGCGCCGTCGACCGCGCGGTGATCGCACGACAGCGTAACACTCATCATATGCGCGATCTCGATCTTGCCGCCGCGCACCACGGCGCGCTCCTCGCTGGCGCCGACCGCAAGGATGGTCGCGTGCGGCGGGTTGATCACGGCGGTGAAATGATTGATGCCGTACATGCCGAGGTTGGAAACCGCGGTGGTGCCGCCCAGATATTCCTCCGGCTTGAGTTTGCGGGCGCGGGCACGCGCGGCAAAATCCTTCATCTCGGTTGAGATCGCCGAAAGCGATTTGGTCTCGGCTTTACGGATGATCGGCGTGATCAACCCGCCCGGCATCGCTACCGCGACCCCGATGTCAGAATGCTTGTGCTTGAGCATGCCGGCCTCGGTCCAGCTCACATTGCAATTCGGAATCCGCTGCAAGGCGATCGCCATCGCCTTGATGACGAAATCGTTGACCGAAAGCTTGTAAAGCGGCTTCTTCTCCTTGTCGGTTGGCGCGGCCTCGTTGATCTCGGCGCGGGCGGCGAGCAGCCTGCCGATATCGCAGTCGATGGTGAGATAAAAGTGCGGAATAGTCTGGATCGACTGCGTCAGACGCTGCGCGATGGTCCGTCGCATGCCGTCATGCGGCACGATCTCGTAAGAGCCGGGTTCGAACAGTGCGAGGATCTGCTTGTCGGACATCGACGGCGCGATGACAGGCGCAGCTGAGGGCGCCGCGCCAGGTGCTTTAAGTCCCTTGCCGGACTTGGCCTCTTCCACATCGCGGGCGATCACGCGGCCATGCGGGCCGGAACCATTGATGCGCGCGAGTTCGATGCCGGCCTCCCTGGCCAGACGCCGGGCCAGCGGTGAAGAGAAGATGCGGCCTTGGCCGTTGGTGTGAGGCGCCGGCGACGCCGCCTGGAGCGCGGGCGCAGCCGCTGGCGGCGCGGGTTTTGCCGCAGGCGCTTGAGCGGCTGCCGCGGCAGGCGCTGCTGACGCGGCGGCAGGCTTGGGAGGCGCATCGGCCGGCTTCGGCGCTGGCTTGGCGCTGCCTGCTCCCGCTCCTGCCGCCTTCACATCCTCGCCATCGCCGGCCATCACCGCGATCACGTCATTGACCGGCACATCCTGCGTGCCCTCAGGCACCAGAATCTTTGCGAGCGTGCCTTCGTCGACCGCCTCGACCTCCATGGTCGCCTTGTCGGTCTCGATTTCCGCGATCACGTCGCCGGACTTGACCTTGTCGCCTTCCTTCTTGAGCCACTTGGCGAGGTTGCCCTTCTCCATCGTCGGCGACAGCGCGGGCATCAGGATGTTGATCGGCATGATGATTGGCCTTGCTCTGTCAGCGGTAGCAAACGGCTTTGGCGGCAGCGATCACCTCTGCCGTCGAGGGCAGTGCGAGCTTTTCGAGGTTCGCGGCATAAGGCATCGGCACATCCTTGCCAGATACACGCAACACCGGCGCATCCAGATAATCGAAGGCGTGCTCCATGATGCGCGCGGCGACCTCGGCGCCGACACCGTTCTGCTGCCAGCCCTCCTCGACCGTGACGGCGCGTCCGGTCTTCTTCACGGATGCGACGATGGTGTCGGTATCGAGCGGGCGCAGCGTCCGCAGATCGACCACTTCGGCCTCGATACCTTCCTTGGCGAGTTCCTCAGCCGCCTTCAGCGCATAGGTCATGCCGTTCGACCAGGAGATGATGGTGACGTTGCCGCCCGAGCGCGCCACGCGCGCCTTGCCTATCGGGATCACGTAGTCGTCGAGTTTCGGTACCTCGCCGGTGTGGCCGTAAAGCATTTCATTTTCGAGGAAGATCACGGGATTGGGATCGCGGATCGCGGCCTTCAATAGGCCTTTGTAGTCGGCCGCCGAGAACGGCGCGATCACCTTCAGGCCGGGAATTTGCGAGTACCAAGCCGAGTAATCCTGGCTGTGCTGGGCGGCGACGCGGGCCGCAGCACCGTTCGGCCCGCGGAACACGATCGAGCAACCCATCTGTCCGCCGGACATATAGAGCGTCTTCGCCGCCGAATTGATGATTTGGTCCATCGCCTGCATCGCGAAGTTGAAGGTCATGAATTCGACGATCGGCTTCAAGCCGGCCATCGCGGCGCCGACACCGACGCCGGCAAAGCCGTGCTCGGTGATCGGCGTATCGATGACGCGCTTGGCGCCGAATTCCTGCAGCAGCCCCTGCGTCACCTTGTAGGCACCCTGATATTCCGCGACCTCCTCGCCCATGATGAAGACATCGCCATCGCGCCGCATTTCTTCCGCCATCGCATCGCGCAACGCTTCGCGGATGGTCATGGTCACCATCTCGGTGCCGGCAGGTACTTCGGGATCGGGCTCGGTGACCGCGACCGGCGCGGACGGCGCCTTGGGCGCCGCTATCATCGGCTTGCCTTCGCCGACCGGCGAGCGTGACTCCGCGACCTCCTGCGCAACGCTTGGCGTCGGCTGGGCGGGCTTCGGCGGCGGAGCCTTGGCGAGATCGGCGGCGTTTTCGCCGTCGGCCAGAATGGTCGCGATCGGCGTGTTGACGGCGACGTCCGCGGTGCCTTCCGGGATCAGGATCCTGCCGAGCGTGCCCTCGTCGGTCGCCTCGACCTCCATGGTCGCCTTGTCGGTTTCGATCTCGGCGATCACGTCGCCCGACTTGATGGTCTCGCCTTCCTTCTTCAGCCACTTGGCGAGATTGCCCTTCTCCATGGTCGGCGACAGCGCAGGCATCAGTACTTGAATGGGCATATCAGCTCCCGAAATCGCTCTTCTAGAGCCGGATGACTATTCTTCGAATCGTCATCCCGCTCTGTCTTTCTTGTTTGAGCATGATCTTTTCGGAAAACCGGTACCCACTTTTCCGGATCATGCTCTAATTTTGGTCTGCGCTTACCTTGTTTGACGCTTCACTTTGTTTGACGCGTATTCTGATCGCAAAACCGGCTCCCTTTGCGGAGCGTCAGCGATAAACGTCGGTGTAAAGTTCGGCCGCATCAGGCTCGGGATCGTGCTGCGCGAAATCCGCCGCCGCATTGACGATCTCGCGCACCTCGGCATCGATGGCCTTCAATTCCTGCTCGCTCATCTTGGCCGCCAGCAGCCGATTGCGGACCTGCTCGATCGGATCCTGATCGTGACGGACTTTGTCGACCTCCTCGCGGGTGCGGTATTTCGCAGGATCCGACATCGAGTGGCCGCGGTAGCGGTAGGTCTGCATTTCCAGGATGTAGGGCCCCTTACCGGCGCGGCACCAGGCGACCGCCTCGTCGCCCGCGGCCTTCACCGCGCGCACATCCATGCCGTCGACCTGCTTGCCCGGAATATTGAAGGAGATGCCGCGCTTGGAAAAATCGGTTTGCGCGGATGAGCGCGTGACCGAGGTGCCCATGGCGTAACGGTTGTTCTCGATGACGTAGATCACCGGCAGCTTCCACAGCTCCGCCATGTTGAAGCTTTCATAGACCTGGCCCTGGTTTGCCGCGCCGTCGCCGAAATAGGCCAGACTGACGAAATCGTTACCGCGATAGCGGTTGGAGAAAGCGAGGCCGGTGCCGAGCGGCACCTGGGCGGCGACGATGCCATGGCCGCCGAAGAAATTCTTCTCCTTGCTGAACATGTGCATGGAGCCGCCCTTGCCCTTGGAATAGCCGCCATGCCGTCCGGTCAATTCGGCCATCACGCCCTTGGCGTCCATCCCGCAGGCGAGCATATGCCCGTGATCGCGGTATCCGGTTATGACCTGATCGCCCTTCTTCAGGGTCATCTGCATGCCGACGACGACGGCTTCCTGTCCGATATAGAGGTGGCAAAAACCGCCGATCGCACCCATGCCGTAGAGCTGGCCAGCCTTTTCCTCAAACCGCCGGATCAAGAGCATGTCGCGCAGCGCGACCAGTTCCTGCTCTCTGGTGAATTCCCGGAACGAGCCGTTTGTCTTGTCGTGATTTTTTTCTTTGATGTCACTCTTCTTGGGTGCGGCCATTGGCAATTCCAAAAACGAGAGATTGGGAAACCCTCTCTATCCCAACTCAAACGGCTGCGAAAGGATTGCGTGGCGGCGCCAAAATTTTAGCTATACCGCAGTGCAATGCGTTGCGACATTTTCGAAATCGATGCGCCCGGTTTTTGAAATGAGCGCACGATCCGCAAAATCCGGATACCGGTTTTCCCGGACAAACGACGTCGTTCGTCCAAAGATCGTGCTCAGTTCGGATTGTTCATCCGAACCAGGTCGCGCGGGTTGGCATAGTCGAGCTGATAGCGCGCGCGCTCGTCCAGCATGTCGGGGTCGACCCGGTCGGATCTGAGCAGCGACACGCGCTGCTCGCCCTCGGCGCGTTCCCGCTTCAAACGCGCGAGCTCGCTTGTCAGCGCGATGATCTCCTGGTCGAGTTCCTGGCGGGCGTTCAGGCCGTACTTGCCGGTATAGGCATTAACGCCGAAATAGCCGACCATGAGGGCCGCCATCGTATAGAGGGTAAGCCCCGTCAGGATCGATTTGAGTCGGGAGCGCGTGACCATGCTCCCGAACATGGGACAGCGGAGTTAAGGGAATCCTAAGGAAGGCTCGCGGGCGTCCGATCCCGTTACCCGTTTGCGCGCGGAATACGCGCTATTTGTGAGCCTTTTCGATGAAGGCGGCGTAGGCCTCGATATATTGCTGCAACACCTTCTGCAGGGATTCCTTGCTGAGCGCGCCCTTGTCGTCGAAAGCATCGCCCACGGAATTGAGATAGACTTCCGGCTGCCCCAGGATCGGGCCGGCAATGCCGGGCAGGATATTCTGCAAATGCTTGGCCGCGCTGACGCCACCCAGCGGTCCCGGCGAATTGGAGATGATGCCGACCGGCTTGCCGAGGAACGAGCTCTTGCCATAGGGCCGCGATCCGACGTCGATGGCGTTCTTCAAGACACCGGGAATCGAACGGTTATATTCCGGCGTGACGAACAGCACCCCGTTCGACTTCTGCAGCTCCTCGCGAAACGCCAGCCAGTCGGCTGGGGGTGCGGCTTCGAGGTCCTGATTGAAGAAAGAAATGCCGTGCAGCGTGGTGACGTCGAGCTTGAGCGACGCCGGCGCGAGCTTCGCCAGCGCGTTGGCGATCTTGAGCGAAAAGCTCTCCTTGCGCAGGCTGCCAACGATGGTGACGATGGGATGCGGGGTGGCCATGGAATTTCCTTCTTGCAACGGGACCGGTCTCTTCAATTACGCCATATCGACAGAAAGATGCAAGTGCATGAACGTGCAGTTTCGGAAACGCTGCGTTCACGCGCTCCGATGTCAGCCGGCCTTGTTCGGGTTGATGAGATACTTCTCGCCGGTCGAGCGTTTTGCGTAGACGGCGATGTTGGAAAGCGCGAGCGCTTCCTGCAGCGAAACGACTTTCGTGTAGTGGCTGGCGAAGGTGGTCTTGAGTTCGGCGACTACCCGTTGACGCAGCCTTGCGCCATCGGCCGCACCGATCTTCATCAGGAACGGAAACAACAGCCAGCCGCCGACGCCCCAGGCCATACCGAAGGCGCGGTTCAATTCGACCGGGCCGGGATCGAGGCTGCCATAGATATAGACCTGCTTGTGCACGCTCGATCCATAGCGGCTATAGACTTTTGCCGTTTTGTTGGCCGCGATCTCCATGCAGGTGAGGATTTGGCCCGCGAGCTTGCCGCCGCCGATAGCATCGAACGCCAGCGTCGCGCCGGTTTCCACCAACGCATTGGTGAGATCATCCATGAACGTCGGCGCCGTGGAATCGACGACATGTTTGGCGCCGATCTTGCGCAGGAGATCAGCCTGCTCCTTGTTGCGCACGATATTGACGAGGCCGATGCCATCCTTGAGGCAGATCTTGTTGAGCATCTGGCCGAGATTGGACGCAGCCGCGGTGTGCACCAGCGCCTTGTGGCCTTCGCGCCGCATGGTCTCGGTCATGCCGAGCGACGTCAGCGGATTGACGAAGCACGAGGCGCCTTCGGCGGCGGTGGTGCCGGCGGGCAGCTCCAACACGTCTCGCGCTTTGATGCAGCGGTATTGGGCGTACATTGCGCCGCCGATCATGGCGACCATCTTGCCCATCAGCGCCTTGGCGGCGTCCGATGACCCGGTCTTGATGACGACGCCGGCGCCTTCATTGCCGACCGGCATGGATTCATCGAGCCTTCCCGCCATCGCCCGCATTCCAGCGTCCGGAACTTTTGCGGTGACGACAGGAGATTCCTTGGTGCCGGACACCTTTGCAGTCGTCAGGTCGGCGGCGCCGGTCAAAAGTCCGAGGTCCGACGGATTGATCGGCGAACCCTCGATGCGGACGACGATCTCATCCTCCGCAGGCTCCGGGATTGGAACGTTCACCAGCGATATCTCGAGCTCGCCGCTTTTCTTGATCAGCGAACGCAATTGCAGCCCGGTCTTGCCGTCACTCATGAAAATCCTCCCGCTTGTTTCCTGCAGTCTTTGGTAGCGTAAACTCAGGCCAGCGCCTTCAGCGCGCCCTTCCCTGCGTATTTCGCCTGCGAGCCGAGCTCCTGCTCGATGCGCAACAACTGATTGTACTTCGCGGTGCGGTCGGAGCGCGCCAGCGAACCGGTCTTGATCTGGCCGCAGTTGGTCGCGACCGCAAGATCGGCGATGGTGGAATCTTCGGTCTCGCCGGAGCGATGCGACATCACGGCGGTGTAGCCGGCCTTGTAGGCCATCTCGACCGCGGCCAGCGTCTCCGTCAACGTGCCGATCTGGTTGACCTTGATCAGGATGGAGTTGGCGCGGCCGTGTCTGATGCCGTCGGCGAGCCGCTTGACATTGGTGACAAAGAGATCGTCGCCGACGAGCTGGCACTTCTTGCCGATCAGATCGGTGACCTGTTTCCAGCCGTCGAAGTCGTCTTCCGCCATGCCATCTTCGATCGATACGATGGGATAGCGGGAAACGAGCTCGGCAAGGTATTTTGCCTGCTCTTCGATGGAGCGGGTTTTGCCTTCGCCTTCATAGACGTAAGCGCCGTTCTTGAAGAATTCAGTGGAGGCCGGATCGAGCGCCAGCGCCACGTCCTGGCCCGGTCTGTAGCCAGCCGCCTCGATCGATTTCATCACAAAGCTGAGCGCTTCGTCGGCCGACTTGAGATTGGGGGCGAACCCGCCTTCGTCGCCAACATTGGTGTTGTGGCCGGCATCATGCAGTGCCTTCTTCAGCGTCTGGAACACCTCGACACCCATGCGCAAGCCTTCCGAAAAGGTCGGCGCGCCGACCGGCATGATCATGAATTCCTGAAAGTCGATCGGGTTGTCGGCATGCACGCCGCCATTGATGATGTTCATCATCGGCACCGGCAGGGTCCGCGCCGAAGTGCCGCCGACGTAACGGTAGAGCGGCATGTCGCGCGATTGCGCGGCGGCCTTGGCGACCGCAAGCGACACGCCGAGGATGGCGTTGGCCCCTAGCCGGCTTTTGTTCGGCGTGCCGTCGAGGGAGATCATGGTCTCGTCGATCTGGACCTGCTGCTCGGCCTCCATGCCGCCGATTGCGTCCATGATCTCGCCGTTGACGGCGGCGACCGCTTTTTGCACACCCTTGCCGAGATAGCGCGCCTTGTCGCCGTCGCGCAATTCCACCGCCTCATGGGCGCCGGTTGAGGCACCCGACGGCACCGCCGCGCGGCCGAGCGAGCCGTCTTCCAGCACCACATCGACCTCGACCGTGGGATTGCCGCGGCTATCGAGAATTTCGCGGCCAATGATGTCGACGATGGCGGTCATGGGGGCCTCTTCAAGAAAGTGCGATGATGGTTGGCGCTGCTTCTACAGCAAGGCTTGGGGGCGGAAAAGGCCGGGTGACGCGGCCATCATGATTGGCTAAGAGAACGCTATGTCGAAGAAGCCCAGCAAAGTTGCAAAATCGTCCAGCCTGCAGCTTGGCCGCGCGGTCGAATGGCCTAAAACACCTGAAGAAGCCCAGATCGACCGTGTGCCCAATCCGCAAAGCGACACCGATTATCTGGTGCGTTTCACCGCGCCGGAATTCACCTCGATCTGTCCGGTCACGGGGCAGCCGGATTTCGCCCATCTCGTCATCGACTATGCGCCCGGCCAGTGGCTCCTGGAGTCGAAATCCCTAAAACTCTATGTCGCGAGCTTTCGCAATCACGGCGCTTTCCATGAGGACTGCACGGTGATGATCGGCAAGCGGATCGCGGAGGAGATCAAGCCGAAATTCTTGCGCATCGGCGGCTACTGGTATCCGCGCGGCGGCATCCCGATCGACGTGTTCTGGCAGACCGGCAAGCTGCCGAAGGGCCTATGGGTTCCCGATCAGGGCGTCGCGTCCTATCGTGGGCGCGGGTGACGAAAATTCTTGGCGAGCGCGTCGAATGCCATCAGCGTCTTTAACAATTCCTCGAACTCGCGCAGCGGCACCATGTTGGGACCGTCGGAGGGTGCGGAATCGGGATCCGGATGGGTCTCGATGAACACGCCGGCCACGCCGACCGCGACCGCCGCGCGCGCCAGCACGGATACGAATTCGCGCTCGCCGCCGGATGAGGCGCCCCTGCCGCCGGGCTGTTGCACCGAATGCGTGGCATCGAAGATCACCGGTGCGCCCGTGGTGCGCGCGAGTATAGGCAGCGCGCGCATGTCCGAGACCAGCGTGTTGTAGCCAAAGGACGCGCCGCGCTCGGTTACGAGCACTTGAGCGTTGCCGCCTCCCGTGATCTTGGCGACCACATTCGCCATGTCCCACGGCGCCAAAAATTGCCCCTTCTTGACGTTGACGACCTTGCCGGTGGCCGCCGCGGCCAACAGCAAATCGGTCTGCCGGCATAGGTAGGCAGGAATCTGCAACACATCGACAGCCTGGGCGACCTCGGCGCACTGCGCAGTCTCGTGGACGTCAGTCAGTACGGGCAGACCCAGCGATGAACGGATCTCGGCAAAGATCGGCAGCGCCTGCTTTAGTCCGATGCCGCGCGCGGCCGAAACGCTGGTGCGGTTGGCCTTGTCGAACGAGGTTTTGTAAACGAGCCCTATTCTGAGGCGGCCTGCGATCTCCTTCAGCGCGGACGCCACTTCGAGCGCGTGTGCGCGGCTCTCGAGCGCGCAAGGGCCTGCGATGATCGAAATCGGCAAATCATTGCCGAATTTGACCGGTCCTGCGGTGACCACCGGCGTGGCGGAGATATTGGCGTTCAAAGCCGTTCCCTTCATTCGCGGGGACCATGCCGGGCGCAGCCGGATGGATCAACCTCTTTTGGGTGCCTCGAATATCAGGGTTGCGCCATAGCCGGTATTGGGTGGAACGATGGTGCTGCCCATGTGTTCAACGGCAACAATGCCACCCTTCCCGAGCGCTGACGTCACGGCAGCCTGATCGCGCGCGCGCAGGCGTATTGCCGCAAGTCGTGCGCCGCGCGTCAGATCCGGCGGCTCCACTGCGAAATGCTGGCGGTAGGCGGTCAAGTCCATCACCTGAATCTCTCCGCGCGCGGTCTTGATTGCGATACCGTTCGAATTCGACATCACGTCACTCACGCCACAAAACGCGCGCAGGAAGGCGGCGTGATCGGCCGGATTTTCGGCGACCATCGTCACACCCGCGATGCCTGCCACGTCATTTGGATGGGTCTGGAACGCCGGATTCCAGAAGTTCTCCGGATAGTGCTGCTGACAGGTGAAAAAACCGGTGTCCGGCGCCAGCGCATCGCTCGCAAACGCCAGCGAGAATGCAACCTTCACCGTTGCACCGTCCGGGCGCTTTGCCTCGCGCTCGAAATCAAATTGCTCGAAATGACCGATGCCAGCCTTGTGGAAATCCGCGACGTCGGCCGCCGCATCCTCGCCCTCGAGCACCAGCATCGACAGTCCCTGTTCGCGGCCGAGGAACGAGCGCGTGAAATCGCCGAATGAAAACGAACGCGCTGTCGGCGGCACAATGAGTTGCGGCTCGCCGACGGCGATCAATTCGACGAAAAACCCGGGGAACTGGACAATGCGGTTGTGGGTGCCCCAGGGATGACGGTTGCGCGCGCCGACCGTGAAGCCGGCACGACGGTAGAATTCGCCGGCCGCGTCGAGATCGCGGACGGCATGCACGATGTGATCGAGACCGCGGCGCAAGCGGCCCTCACTTGACTGAGGAGAACGCGGTCGGCGCCAGCAGCTGGTTGACGATGTTGCTGACGATCTGGCCGTCTTCCTCGGTCTTGGCGCGCGCCGCAACCCATTCCGGATCGGTCATGAACGCTCCCCACTTCTTCTCGCGCTCCGCAAGCGACTCCCAGGCCAGGAAATAGGTGAGTTCCTGATTGGATTCGCCAACCAGCGTGGTGAAGAAGCCGGCCTGCCTGATGCCATGCTTCTCCCACAGCTTTAGCGTGATGGTATCGAAGCGCTTAAGCAGCGCCGGCAGCCGGCCCGGCAGGCAACGGTAGACGCGCATTTCGTAGATCATGGTGGTCACTCCCTTGGTTATTGTTCTTGCGGTAGCGGGAGCGTTTTGTCGCAACTATTTGCTTGTTCGTCAAAGGCGCTGATGGCCGCCCTCAAACCAGCCGGCTCTGCACCATCGCGGCCTGGATGAAGGATGCAAACAACGGGTGAGGATCGAAGGGACGCGATTTCAGTTCGGGGTGGAATTGCACCCCGATGAACCAGGGATGACCTTCGTATTCGACGATTTCCGGCAGCACGCCGTCGGGCGATGACCCTGAAAACTTCAGGCCGTGCTGTTCCAGCCGGTCCTTGTAGGCGGTGTTGACCTCGTAGCGGTGGCGGTGGCGCTCGGAAATCTCGGTGGCGCCGCCATAGACCTCCGACACCCGGCTGCCGCGCTTGAGCATCGCCGGATACGCTCCAAGCCGCATGGTGCCGCCGAGATCGCCAGCCTTGGAGCGCCGCTCAAGCTCGTTGCCGCGCAGCCACTCCGTCATCAGTCCGACCACCGGTTCACTCGTCGGGCCGAACTCGGTGGAATTCGCCTCCTCGATGCCGACGAGATTGCGCGCAGCTTCGATGACGGCCATCTGCATGCCGAAGCAGATGCCGAAATACGGCACGTCGCGCTCGCGTGCGAACTGCGCCGCGCGGATTTTTCCCTCCGCGCCGCGCTGGCCGAACCCGCCGGGCACCAAGATGCCGTTGACGTGCTCGAGAAACGGCGCGGGGTCCTCGTACTCGAACACCTCGCTCTCGATCCAGTCGAGATTGACCTTCACCTTGTTGGCGATGCCGCCATGCGACAGCGCCTCGATCAACGACTTATACGCGTCCTTCATGCCGGTGTATTTGCCGACGATGGCGATGGTGACGTCGCCTTCGGGATTGCGCACCCGCTCGTTGATGACGTGCCAGCTTTGCAGCGCCGGCGGAATTTTAGGCAAAATCCCGAATGCCGCCAGCACCTCGTCGTCGAGCCCCGCCGCATGATAGGCCTCAGGGACGGCGTAGATGTTGTCGACGTCGCGCGCCTCGATGACAGCACTTTCGCGCACGTTGCAGAACAGGCCGAGCTTGCGCCGCTCCTCTTTCGGGATCTCCCGGTCGGTGCGGCACAACAGGATATCGGGCTGGATGCCGATCGAGCGCAGTTCCTTGACCGAATGCTGGGTCGGTTTTGTCTTCAGCTCGCCGGCACTCGGAATGAACGGCAGCAGCGTCAGGTGGATGTAGATCGCGTGATCGCGCGGCAAATCGTTCTTGAGCTGGCGGATCGCCTCGAAGAACGGCAGGCCCTCGATATCGCCGACCGTTCCGCCGATCTCGCACAGCACGAAATCGTAGTCGTCATTGCCGGAAAGGATGAATTCCTTGATCGCGTTGGTGACGTGCGGGACCACCTGGATGGTGGCGCCGAGATAATCGCCGCGCCGTTCCTTGGTCAGGATGTCCTGATAGATGCGCCCCGTGGTGATGTTGTCGGCCCTGGTCGCGGGCCGCCCCGTAAACCGCTCGTAGTGGCCGAGATCGAGATCGGTCTCGGCGCCGTCGTCGGTCACGAACACTTCACCGTGCTGGTACGGCGACATCGTTCCGGGATCGAGATTGAGATAGGGATCGAGCTTTCGAAGCCGGACCCTGTAGCCGCGCGCCTGCAACAGCGCACCGAGTGCAGCTGAAGCCAGTCCCTTTCCGAGCGAGGAGACCACGCCGCCGGTGATGAAGATGTACCGCGCCATGGGACTTAACCTTTAAGGCCACTGGTGCGATTCGCCAAAGCGAATCGGATGCCGCGGCGAACATTTTGCCGGGCTGTGGGTGAGCTGGAATTTGTTGGTTTATCAGGTTGTTAATGAGGATTATTGATGTAGAACGGTAGCCGCCATCCTGCATAGCCACCCTGCTTTATTGCGAACGCGGCGCCTGCGGGCCCGATGGGGCCTGCTGGTTCTGCTGCTCGTCGACCTTTTTCAGCGTGTCCAGGACGCCGCCTGAGGTCGGGGGAGCGACCGGAGTTGCGCCTCCGGCGGGCTGGGACTGCGAGGCCGGTTGGCCGCCGATGATGGAAGCCGGCTTGCGGTCATAGCTCGCGAGCCAGGACAAAAACAGGCTGGTGATGAAAAATCCCACCGCCAGAACCGCCGTCGTTCGCGTCAAGAGATTAGCGGTGCCGCGGCTCGACATGAAGCCCGCACCGCCCCCCATGCCAAGGCCGCCGCCTTCGGATTTCTGCAGCAGCACGGTGGCGATCAGCACCGCGACAATCATGAGGTGAATGACGATAATGACAGTCTGCATCTCTACCTTCCGTCGCAAACCTATGGCCGCCGGGTTCCGGCTTCAGGCGTTGGGCTTGCGGGATTGCGCGGGTGTTACACGATCGGACGGGGCATTGTCACCCCCGGCGCGGCACCTGTTACATAATCCCTTCCGCGCAAATTTGGAGTGCGGTTTGCGGCGACTTCGATTCAGCTCGTCTCTTGTCTGACCCTCGAAATTCTAATATCATGGACATATGTCCGTTTTATTGGACGACCCCGCCCCCCGGATTGCAGCCCGTTTACGTCTCGAGCGTGACAGCCGCGGCTGGTCGCTTGCCGATCTCGCGGAGCGCTCCGGCGTTTCCAAAGCGATGATCAGCAAGATCGAACGCGAAGAGGTCAGTCCGACCGCCGTGATCCTCGTTCGATTGGCCGGCGCGTTCGATCTCACGCTCGCCGGCTTGCTGTTAAGGGCGGAAAGCCGGGGACGGCTAATCCGCTCGGGTGAACAGCCCGTCTGGCGCGACCCCAAAACCGGCTATCTGCGCAAGCAGGTGTTCAGCCGGCCCGATCATCCCCTGGAGATCATCGAAGTCGAACTGCCGGCCCGACAACGGGTCGTGCTCCCTGCTTCATCTTACGCCCATATCCGTCAGACCGTTTGGGTGCGCACGGGCAGCCTCGTCATCATTGAGGCCGGCGAACGGCACGTCCTTGGAGCGGGCGATTGCCTGGGATTTGGGGCGCCATCCGAGGTGACCTTCAGCAACGAAACCGGCGCGCCCTGCGTCTATGTCGTCGCCCTCGCACGGAGTTGACGCGATGCCGACATTCCAAATCGCGCCACTGAATGCCTCCCCACCGCTCTGCACCACATTGAGCGAGATCCTGATCGAAACGGTGGCGAGCGGCGGGTCGGTCAGCTTCATGCACCCGCTGGCGCTCGAGACGGCGGAAGGTTTCTGGCAGGAATCGCTCGCATCAGCCGATCGAGACGAGCGTATCGTTCTCGGCGCCTTCGACGGCGAGAGCCTGGTCGGAACCGTCACGTTGCTGCTGCACTTGCCGCCAAACCAGCCGCACCGCGCCGAAATCGCAAAAATGATGACCCGTGTCAGTCATCGCGGCCGCGGCGTCGCGACGGCGCTGATGCGCGAGGCCGAGCGCCTGGCCGTGGAGCGCGGGCGCACATTGCTGGTGCTCGACACCGCCGTCGATGGCGGTGCCTCCGGGCTTTACGAACGGTTGGGATTCCAGTTGACCGGCATCATTCCGGACTACGCGCTGAAGCCGCACGGCGGACTTACAGGCACCATGATCTACTGGAAGCGCATTCAGGAACGCACCGATGATTAGTGGCCACTTTCCGAAGTTCGCTTGCGGTGCAGCAACTTCAAATTGGCGGCACTAGCGACAGGCGGCCGCGATCGCAAGGAAATCGGCAGCTTTCAGGCTGGCGCCGCCGACGAGCGCGCCCTCGACGTTGGCGACCGACATCAATTCCGCAGCATTCGACGGTTTTACCGAGCCGCCGTAGAGAATGCGTATCTTGGCCCCCTCGTCGCCAAATCGGCTAATCAGGGACTTGCGGATGAACCGATGAACTTGCTCGACATCTCCTGACGTCGGGGTGAGACCCGTGCCGATTGCCCAGACCGGCTCATAGGCCACCACCAGCTTACCGGCCGTCGATCCGTCCGGCAGCGACCCCGCAAGCTGACCCCCGCAGATATCGAGCGTCTTTCCGGCATCTCGCTCTGCGCGCGTCTCGCCGACGCAGACGATGGCAACGAGGCCAGCGCGCCAGGCGGCCTCCGCCTTCTGCCGCACCAGCGCGTCATTCTCGCCATGATCGGCACGCCGCTCGGAGTGGCCGACAATGATCGCCGTGGCGCCGGCGTCTGCCAGCATCTCCGCGGAAACGTCCCCGGTATGGGCGCCGGCCGCGTTGGGGTGGCAGTCCTGCGCGCCAACCGCGAGCGTCCTTGTGCCCCGCGCCTTTTCCGCAAAAGCCGCAATCAGCGTCGCCGGCGGGCAGACCAGAAGGTCGGCTTTACCGGCAACTTCGGACGCGCCTTTCAGCATCGCCTCGAACTCGGCCGTGGAGGCCTTGAGGCCGTTCATTTTCCAGTTGCCGGCGATCAGCGGCCGGATGACGTCAGCCATGTCGAATTCCAATTAATACAGATGAATATGCGCTAGCAGAGGCCGGGCGCCAGTTCCAGAGACCACCTCGTTAACCGCTTCAATTGGCCCTCTCGCGCGAGGTTGCGGGGGGCTTTCCGCCTCTTTATGATACGGCATCAACTCGGTGATGCCCTTGTGCTGAGGTGCAGCCCGGTTCTCCTCCTAACGACAAGTTGGACC
>Ga0210401_10002174_pt1 | contig 21935 bp, 17 predicted proteins | sample IncBWH32MmetaG_FD_150866 | JGI IMG/M metagenome (GOLD analysis project Ga0210401, IMG submission 150866) | Forest soil microbial communities from Barre Woods Harvard Forest LTER site, Petersham, Massachusetts, United States - Inc-BW-H-32-M | ecosystem: Environmental > Terrestrial > Soil >... | reverse complement strand
AAGTTGTCGAATTTCACGGGATGCAGGTGCCGGCCGCTGGCTTGAACCGCAATGTACTGTTTGGTTCCGATCGCGTATGTCACCGGCGCGCCCTTCAGCGCGGTGCCCACGTTGAACCGCCACAGTTCCTCGAGCGTGTCGTCGTTATACGCCACCACCCAACCGTCCTGCAGAGCGGTGAAGACCAAGCCGCCGGCAGTGACTGTCGCGCCCGACCGAATCTCGATGTCCGTCACCGCCTTGGCGATGACTTTGTGGTTGATGGTGTCGAAGGCCGTCACCGAACCATAGTAGAGGTCACTGTTGTAGGTGCGTTTTTGACTGTTCTTAAAGTCGAGGCCGCCGTCTGGTGACAGAAACTTCATCTCTGCGCCGTTTTGTGAAAAGCAGCCTTCGATGCCCACGCCATAGGCGATGTGCTTGACGGGGTTGTAAGCGGATGGTTGGTGGGCGACGCCGCCGTGCCAGGTCGGGCAGGTCCGCTTCTCAGGGTCGCCACGCAGCGACCGCGCCACCGGATTGTAGATTTGCACATCCAGTTTTGGATTGTAATCGAGCGGCTTCCCGGTCTCCGGGTCGAGACCCTTGGTCCAGTTCAGGTCGTTGACGTACTGGGCGCCCTTGATGAACCTTCCATTCGTGCGGTCCAGAGAGTAGAAGAAGCCGTTGCGGCCGAAATGGCTGACGACCTTGCGGTTCTGGCCGTTGATGACCGTATCGTAGAGCATGTGGACGCCGACCTCGTCGTAATCCCACGAATCGTTCGGCGTGTATTGGAAATACCAAGCCAGCTTGCCGGTGTCGAGATTGAGGGCGACTACTGAATCGGTATAGAGGTTGTCGCCCGGACGCGACTGAGGATCATATTGCGGGACTGGGTTGCCGGTGCCCCAAATGGTGAGCCGGGTGGCTGGATCGTAAGAGCCGGTTTGCCAGATGCCGCCGCCGCCGGTTTTCCAGGCGTTGTTCTTATCCTTCCACGTCTCGCTCCCTGGATCGCCGGGCTTGGGCACCACGTACCAACGCCATATCTCCTTGCCGGTCCTAGCTTCCAGGGCCGCGATCCATCCGCGCGTTCCCGCGTCCCCCGCCCCGTTTGCAATGAGGACCTTGTCTTCGACGGTAATCGGCGCCGTAAAGAATCTCTCCCGATTGCCGAACTCGTTGGTCGCGGCCACCATCTTGTCCCATATGATTTCGCCGGTGTCGCGTTTGATCCCAATTACGCGGCCGTCGGGAAGGTTGGCGATTACCAGGTCTTCCCACACTGCCAGGCCGCGCGTACGCGGCGTGTTGCCCTGGTGTTTCACGCCGGGGTCGGTGACCCAGACGAACTGGCCACGATTCGGATCACGCGCGTCGATTTTATAAACTGTGCCCCAGCCGTCGGTCGTGTACATGAAACCGTTGTCAATCAGCGGATTCAGCTCGTTTTCCGGGCCGTTCTGCCCAACGTCCTGCATGCCGCCGAGCGCAAGCGCCCAGACCATCCGAAGGTTCTTGACGTTTTCCCGGTTGATCTGAGAGAGCTTGGAGTACCGGGTTGCTCCATAATCGCCGTTCATCATCAACCAGTTTTGCGGCTCATTTTGCGCGTTGAGCAACCGGTCCTTGTTGACGGTCATGTTGTACTGTGCAAACGCCACAACAGCGAGCGCCACCGCCAACCCACCGGCGAGAGATACGGTTCTCAAAGGTTTCCGCGCACTAAGTCGCATGATGATCTCCTCCTGACGAGGATAGAGATTCAGGCGCCGCCGGTCAAGCAGGCCAACTTGCGCAAGGCGCTTCAGAGCAACTTGTCGAGAGTAATAGGCAGCTCCCGAATGCGCTTCCCAGTCGCGTGGAAGACAGCGTTCGCAATCGCCGCAGCTACGCCAGTGATGCCGATTTCGCCGATTCCACGGGCACCCAAAGGCGCATGTTCGTCGGGTATACCGGTATAAATGATTTCGATACGCGGCACGTCCAGATTGACTGGTATATGATACTCGGCGAGCGATGGGTTCATGATTCGGCCCCGGCGCTCGTCGAATAAAGTCTCTTCCGTCAGCGCCATGCCGATTCCCATGACAATCCCACCGCGCAACTGGCTGGCGGCTGTTTTTGGATTCACGATTGTCCCGCAATCGAAAGAGCCGAGCCACCTGGACACGCGCACTTCACCCGTCTCTTCATGGACCCGGACCTCGCAAAACTGCGCGCCATAAGATGCCATCGAATATTTCATCATCTCCATTGGAGGGCTGGACGATGTTTCGGCTTCCGCTGAGGCCTGTCCAGCTTTCTGCAGGATGGCAGAATAAGTCTCGCCGCGCGCCATATCCCCAGAGCGAAAGAGTCCTCCATCGTGCGCTTCCACTTCTTCGTATCTGGCGCCCTTCAGCGGTGAATCGGAACGCTTCTGCGCCAGCTTCAATAGTTCACGGTGGACTTGCTCTACTGCCGCTCGGACCGCCGCGAAGGTGGTCGCGGTCTGATTGGAACCGCCCGCCATCATCGGTGTATCGGGCAAGCTGGAATCGCCATATTGAAAAGTAACCCGATGGAGCGGCAAGCCGAGGCGATCGGCGGCATGCTGAATCTGTGCGGTCGCGGTCCCCATTCCCATTTCACTCGCGGGCGCTTGCACAATCGCCGATCCATCCGCGCAGATCCGGACACGAGCCTTCGCTGGAAAACGCAGGAAAGGATAATACGCCGTCGCGACACCTTGCCCTACCAGCCATTTTCCGTCCTGTTGGGACCGCGGCGCAGGATTGCGCGCATACCATCCGAATTTCTCCGCGCCACTCCGGTACGCCTCCGTCAGGTGCCGGCTCGAGAACTCGGTGCCTTTGGTTGGATCTTTTTCGGGCTCGTTGATTCTACGAAGTTCAATCGGATCCATCCGCAATTCGTGGGCGAGCTCGTCCATTGCCGATTCGAGAGCGAAGGTGCCGATCGATTCGCCCGGCGCGCGCATCCATGTGTTGGCGACAGTATCGAGGTAGACGATCTTTTGTCCTACATAGAAATCGGGCGCCGCATAGAGATGGCGCGGCGGAAACGTGCACTGCTCGGCGTAACGCCCGCTCGGAATCGTGGCCGTCAGCCCGGTGTGTATGAGAGCCGTCAGCCTGCCATCCTTCCTCGCTCCCAAAGTGACGTGCTGTTCCGACATCGTGCGGCCGCCGATCATTCGAAACGTTCCTTCGCGCGACAACACCAGTTTTACGGGACGATTGACCGCTTTTGCAGCCGCCACGCAAAGCGCAGTATTGCTCCAGCCAATCTTGCCGCCGAAGCCGCCTCCGAGAAATGGGGCGACCACCCGAACATTTTCCACTTTGAGGTCGAAGATATAAGCCAAGGTATGGGCGGTCAGATTAACGGATTGGGTGGCATCGAACACAGCCACACCGCCGCGGTCATCCCAGACAGCGATGGTCGCGTGCGGCTCAATCGCATTGTGGTTGTAGCGCGGGGTCCGGTAAACATGACCGACACTCACGGCGGCCTCGGCGAAAGCCTTGTTGGCATCGCCGATCTTGATTTCCGGGGGTTCGCCCACGATGTCCTTTGGCGCGAAAGCTCTCGCCTTTGCGTCTTCAAACGATACTTCGGGCGAGTCGACGTCATACTCAACCGAGACCAGGAATGCGGCATGCTCAGCCCGCTCCAATGTTTCAGCCACTACGATGGCCACCGGCTCACCGTCCCAGTGCACGTCGACATTTTGCATGATCGGAAGATCGCTCAATGCAAAGCCTTTGCCGATGTCATGGAAATCCGCAATCGGGGGCGCTTTCATCCTGGGTAAGTTTTGGTGCGTGAGGACGGCTAGCACGCCCGGCGCCTCCTCCGCTGGTCCAGAATTGATCCTGCGAAGTTTTCCTTTGGCGATCGTGCTGTAGACCGGCACTGCGTATGCCATGTTCTCGACCTTGAATTCGGCGGTGAATCGCGCCTCGCCTTGCACCTTGACTTGAGCGTCGACGCGGTCATAAGGCTGGCCGACATAGCCTTTACGGGCAATGAGCGGATCTTCTTTTTTATCGGGAAGAGCCTTCGCAATCGTCTCCATGACGCTCTGTATCACGCTCATCGAACACCTCCTGCTTCAGCCAGTTCGGTCAACACGCTAACAATCGTTCGCTTCGCCAACTCAATCTTGAAGTTGTTATGGCCGTATCCCCGGGCACCCGAAAGCTCTGCTTCGGCAGCGCTCTCAAAAGTTTCCCGGACTGCCTTGGCGCCGAGCATCGTGTTCTCCGCTTTATAAGCCCGCCAAGGCTTGTGAGCAACGCCTCCCAGCGCAAGGCGAATGCCTCTGATCGCACCGGCGCCGGTTTCAAGAGCCGCTGCCACGCTCACCAAAGCGAACGCATAGCTCGCGCGGTCACGAACTTTCCGATACCGGGAGCTTCTTCCGAAAGCTAGCGGAGGAAGATGAATCGCTGTAATCAATTCGTCTGACCGCAGGCTTGTCTCCACGTGCGGTGTGTCTCCGGGCAGATGATGAAAAGAGTTGATGGGAATTGTGCGTTCGCCTCCGTTGCCCTGGACATGCACTGTCGCATCGAGGGCGGCTAAGGCAACACACATGTCCGATGGGTGGGTGGCGATACAACTGTCGGAGGCGCCTAGAATCGCGTGCATGCGATTGAAACCGCCGATCGCATCGCAGCCCGAGCCCGGCATCCGTTTATTACAGCGCGCAGCTCCGTCGTAGAAGTAGTGACACCGCGTGCGCTGCATCAAGTTGCCGCCGGTGGTCGCCATGTTTCTAATCTGTCCGGATGCGCCAAATAAGATGGCCTGTGACAACACCGGGTAACGCTCCCGGATCAAGCGGTCATTTGCCACCGCGCTATTTCGAACCCCCGCGCCGATAAGAACCCCGCCGTCGGGAAGTTCGTGGATCCCACTGTCGCTTCTCCCATCGCGTGACAGGTGCGTGACATCGATCACCGCATCCGGTTGCTCAATGTTTTCACGCATTAGGTCGATGAGGTTCGTACCCCCGCCGAGAAACTTCGAGTTCGCGTTTCGAGAGAGGAGACTAATAGCCCCCGCCACCGTCTCTGCTCGCGCATAGGCAAAATTCTTCATCGCAGCACCCCAGAGTCCAGCGCTTCACGGATGGCATCACAGATGCCTACGTAAGCACCGCAGCGGCATAGATTACCGCTCATTCGTTCTTTGATTTCCTCATCGGAAAGTTCCATGGAGGAAGCGGCAACATCACTTGTCACCGCGCTAGGCATGCCGTCCTGAAACTCACGGATCATCCCGATTGCCGAGCAGATTTGTCCCGGCGTGCAATAACCACATTGAAAACCGTCCTGCTCGACGAACGCGGCTTGCATGGGATGCAGGGAATCTTCGCCCGCCGAACTCGCAGCCAAACCTTCAATCGTGGTGATCGCACGGCCTTCGTATTGCACCGCCAGTGCGAGACAGGAAAGAATCCGCTCTCCGTCAACTAAAACGGTGCAGGCGCCACACGCGCCTTGATTGCAGCCCTTTTTGGTGCCGGTGAAGCTTAAGTTCTCCCGCAACGCATCGAGCAGAGAAACTCGCGGCTCAATCCGGAGGTGGTGGGTTGCGCCATTGATCTGTAACCTTATCTCAACTGTTGAAGAAGGAGAGCCCGTCTCCAGTAGATCAATCACAGATTTCAGTTCAGCCATATGTCCCTTCCTGAAATATACCTCTGGCGTTGGACTGAGGTTCGGAGGCATTAGTTTCGAACTAAGACGTTCTTCGAAGGCAAGCGTCGCCTCTGTTACAAAGCGGTTATAAGTTTTTGCTGTCTCGGGCGAATGGACCGCTGCCCTAAGCAGCCTGAGCAGAGGGGCACCCTGCTACGATAGCCATCAATAAGCGTGATGTTGATTTGCGGTTTGCGCGCAGGAATTCGTCCCGTCAACGGGACAGGAGGATGTAATGAAAAACATCAAGCGAAAGCTCGCGATTGCCGGCCTTACGGCATCGTTCGCCGGGCTGTTGTTTCTGATAACGGCGCGGACAAGTCGGGCGCAATCGAACGATGCGGCTCTGCTTGCCAGAGCCAGAGGCATTCACGAACGCGTCCTCAAACTCGACACGCACAACGATATTGATCCCGCGAACTTCACCCCGGATTGCAATTACACCATGCGCCTGACGACGCAGGTCAATATTCCGAAGATGGTCGAAGGCGGCATGGATGTCTCATTCATGATCGTGTACGTCGGCCAGGGCCCACTGACGCCGGAAGGTTATGACAACGCTTATCGCCAGGCGGTCGCGAAGTTTGACGCCATTCATCGCTTGACGGAAAAAATCGCGCCCGACAACATCGGCTTGGCGTTGTCGCCAGCGGATGTCCTCGCGTTGCACAAAAAGCACTTGCGGATTGCCGTAATCGGCGTGGAAAACGGATATCCGATTGGGACCGACATCCATAAAGTGCAGGAATTCTACGACCGGGGCGGCCGATACATGTCTCTAGCCCACAATGGCAACAGCCAACTCGCCGATTCGAACACCGGAGAAACCCAGGGCTACCTTTACAACAACGGACTGTCTCCGCTCGGGCGGGAAGTCATCGCTGAGATGAATCGCCTGGGCATGATGGTCGATCTGTCGCATCCCTCCAAAGGCGCAAATATGGAGGCCATGCGGCTTTCTCAGGCTCCGGTGATTGCATCGCATTCCGGAGTGCGCGCGCTCGCCGACGTCAGCAGGAATATGGACGACGAGCAGTTGCTGGCTCTTAGGAAGAACGGGGGCGTGATTCAGGTGGTGGGATTCGCATCGTACGTCAAAACGGATTCGAAAGAACGCGTGGATGCGCTGGCGAAGTTGCGTGAAGGGTTCGGGCTGGCGCAGGGCGGAGGACGCGGCGGCGGTGGTCGCGGGCGCGGCGCCGATTCCGCCCGGGTATGCCCCGTAGAGAATGCCGACGCTCCTGCGCCGCAGGGCCGTGGGGCAGGCGGCGGCCGCGGGCGAGGAAATGCCGGTCTCGATGCACTTTCGCCCCAACGGCGCGCGGAATACGACCAGCGGCTGGCTGAGCTTGACGCCAAGTTTCCGCCCGCGGGCCGAGCCACCGTGAAGGACTTCGTGAATCACATCGACTACGCGGTGAAGCTCATTGGAATCGAGCACGTTGGAATTTCGTCGGACTTCGATGGTGGTGGCGGAATCGACGGCTGGAACAGCGCGGCGGAAGCATTCAACGTGACGCTGGAATTAGTTCGGCGCGGTTATACGGAACAACAGATCGGAAAACTGTGGAGTGGCAATTTGCTTCGAGTTTGGGAAGAAGTAGAGCAGGTCTCGCAAAAGCTGCGGAAAAAATAGGGCTGAGCGCGCCCCTCGACCGAGTCGTTTGAAACGTTTCTGTTGATATTGAGTATACGGAGTGGGAGGATATCGAAATCATGGTGCATGAAACGATCAACGGTACGTTTCGACAGACGAACTTGCCGAACGAATCTGGCGATTACCTCGCTAAACGAGAAGAACTCCGTCTGGCGGAGATCGAGTTGATGCGTCAACGAGAACGAGTCGCGGAACTCCGCCGCCGGCTTCCGCAGGGAGCGTCTGTCCAGGACTATGCATTCGAAGAGGGTCCGGCGAACCTGGATGCCGGTAACACTCCGGCCCGAACGGTCCGCTTAAGCGAGTTGTTCACGCTGCCCGATCGGGCGCTCGTGATCTATCACCTCATGTATGGAAAGAAACAGACTAAACCATGTCCGATGTGTACCGCCTGGATCGATGGTTTTAACGGCGTTGCCGATCATCTCGCCCAAAACATCAACTTGGCTATCGTCGCCTCAGCCGATCTGCCAGTTTTGCGTGAGCACGCGCGGGCGCGCGGCTGGAAAAAACTCCGCCTGCTCAGTGCCGGATCAAGCACCTTTAAATTCGATCTGGGAAGCGAAGATCGCGACGGAAAGCAAGATTCAACGATATCGGTGTTCTCCCAAGCCAGTGACGGCACCGTTCGCCACTTCTACAGCGCCCATCCGCGGATGGCGAGCGATATCCCGGAGCGCGGCATCGATCTGCTGAGCCCGATCTGGAATCTGCTGGATCTCACACCGCAGGGACGAGGCGTTTGGTATACGAAGCTAGAATATCCGAAACTGGCGCAGAGGTCGCACGGCTGATTCGCGAGGATCCTTATGGGCGCCGCGGCGCCCCTTCGGGATCATGCGCGCCGCGTTCCGAACCGAAATCGCTTGTGGGCGGATATTTGGCCGCCACTTTCTCATCGATATCGATGCCCAAGCCCGGCTTGTCGTTGGAATAGCGAATGCCGTTGCGGATTTCCGGACAGCCAGGAAAAAGCTCCTGCAATTGTTCGCTGAAAGCGCGCCCCTCGCAGATTCCGAAATTGTAAATGGCCAGGTCCAGATGCATGTTGACGGCATGGCCTACCGGTGAAACATTCGCCGGCCCGTGCCAAGCCGTCTGGACCCCGAAAAATTCGCACGCATATGCAACCTTGCGCGCCAAGTTGAGGCCACCGGCGGCGGAGATGTGCATGCGGATGAGGTCGATATAGCGGTTGGAAACGAGCGGCAGCCATTCGTTCTGATTGACGAACAGCTCGCCCATCGCGATGCCGATCGAGCTTTGTTCGCGCACGATTTTGTACCAGCTCACATCTTCCGGCGCGAAGAGATCCTCGATGAAAAATGGACGATATGGCTCGACCGCCTTGGCCAGCATGACCGCGCCGCGCGGCGTTGGCCGCTCATGCACGTCGTGACCGATTTCGATGTCCCAACTAATATTCTTTCGGATATATTCGAATGCATCGCATAGCTGCTTGATGTAGGCTGTGTCATTCCCATGCACCTGGCCGCCGCCGGCCGCGGCGCGCTGTGCTCCCGGCTCGCGGGCCGGCGCGCCACCGCCCAGATAGATGCGGAAATGATCGTAGCCATCCGCCATCATTTTCCGAATCTGGTCTTCCATCGCCTGGGGCGAGCGTGCCTGGATGTCCCCCAGCATTCGCAGACCGCTGCGAACCTTGCCGCCCAAAAGCGCATAGACCGGCACGCCACAGCGTTTGCCCATGATGTCCCAGAGCGCACCATCGATCGCCGCCATGGCGTTGTTGGCATCCACACTGGCGCGCCAATAAGGCGCCACCCACAATTCCTGCCAGAGCTTCTCAATTTCATCCGCATTACGGCCGACTAACATGGGCTTTAAATATTGCTCGATCGTGTTCGCCACGATGGTCGGACGCTCCGCGTGTGTTCCGCAGCCGATGCCATAGAGCCCCGGCTCGCTCGTATAGACCTTGGCGTTGATCATGTTTGTACCGCCCAGCTTGGTGATGATCACCTTGATGTCGGTAATTTTGAGAGCCGGTAGGCCGCCACTGCGGGCGCGGTCACGGGCCGCTGCCGCCGGCTGGGTTGCGGTGCCTGCGGCTTGAGCAAGTGCCTCCCGCGCCGAACCGAGACCCATAGCCGCGCCTGCGGCACCGCCGACAATAGCCCTAAGTGTTTCGCGTCTGTCCATGACTCTATATCCTTTCAGCGCTATCTTCTCACGTTATGGCGACGGAACAATTTTCAGATCCTTCTGCGCGAGAGCTTGGCGGCGCTGCGCCGCTTCTCAGGCTGGGAGCGATTCACAGTGTCACGCCGGATCGATTCCTATCGAAAGTGCTGCACTTGGAGGCTGAAAAAAACGCTCTTCGGCCACTGCGCGTCGCCGATCATGATTTTCCTTTGCCTCGCATCCGAGATGCCCATGGTCCGCAGTGGAATGCGCACGTCGAAGAAAGTGTCTCTGGCCTGCACCAACGGATTGGGATCTAAACCCGCCCACGCTTGGAAGATCATCTGGTCGGCGCGCTCGAGCATGAGCCAATACGCCACGTAAGGCCGATGACTGTTGGCGCGGCCATTTTTATCAAAGGTCGCCTGGTCTCCGATGTTCGCATTGGCGTGCAACACGAACTCACCAACGCCGGAAACGCCGACTTTCATCACAGGCCATCCGCCAGGCGGCTTCTCCAAGGTGCTGCCAGGCGCAGGGAGCGGCGTCGACGATTCGATCCGAACATATAAATACGACTCATCGTAAGTGGCCCGCACTTGCCAGCCCTGTTTGGCCGCATCCGCCCCATTGAATGCCGGTGCGACGTTCTGCCACGGAGTCCCGGCGCGCTCGAAGGCTCCGGCGCGCGGCGGAATCATTGCGTAAACCGAGTCCGCGTGGTACGGCTTATTGTTCCAGATCTGGTCCTTGATCTTCCAGAGCCCGTCTTCCTTGACCAGGCGCATGCTCAGGAATTGCTCCTCGGCGATTTGTCCCAGCAACACGGCGTCGTCTCCCTGTACGAAAACGTTGGACGAGGTGTAATGAGCATTCGGCCGCGGGCGCAAATAAGGCCGCATCTTTTCCGCATTCGACGCCGATTCCCGTGACCACAACCCGACGAAAGTGTTCGCATCGCCGCTTTGCTCGGCCTTCTCCATCTGCCTGTATACGGCGAGGACCGCGTCCTCAGGACGCTGCGCCCGGCACCCTATCGTCCAGATCAAGAGACAGACAAGAGTCCGCATCTGCTGGATGATATCGGCGGGATTAGCGTTCTGCTTTACTGCAGGACAATGAGAAGCGAGAGTAATCCCGAATTCCACGCTCGGCTCAGGCGCGTGAATCTTTCCACGTGTCAAACTAGGAGAGCTTCAGTATACTCCTAGATAGACTAGGAGCCAAACATAGTGGACAAAACTGCAGACCTACTCCCGGGAACTCTCGACATGCTGATCCTGAAGGCGGTTTCCTTGAAGCCGCTGCACGGATATGGCGTGTTGCTGCGGATCCGGCAGATCTCGGGCGATGCGCTTGAGATCCCGCAAGGGTCTTTATATCCGGCGCTATACCGGTTGGAGCATCACGGTCTCATCGCCGCGGAATGGGGTCAGAGCGAGAACAACCGGCGCGCCAAATATTACACGGTAACCGCTGCAGGACGCCGGCGCCTTCGCGAGGAGACGGCCGGCTGGAACCGGCTGGTATCCGCGATTGCCGCGGCCTTGGACACTACATCGGAGGAGGTGTGACGTGTTTCAACGCGTTCGCGCTCTGTTCCGGGCACTTGCTTCGCGGCGTGATTTTGAAGCTGGTATGGCCGAAGAGCTCCGCTTCCACATCGAGCAATATACCGATGACCTTATACAGTCCGGCATGCCACGCGAGGAAGCGGACCGCCGAGCCCGCATAGAATTCGGCGGTGTTGGCAGGATCCAGGGAGACTGCCGTGAAGCGAGCGGCCTGTATGTGTTCGATGAACTTGAGAGGGAGCTGCGCTATGCCGCCCGGTCACTGCGAAAGGCGCCGGGCTTCACGGTCACCGCTCTGCTCACCCTCGCCATCTGTCTGGGCGCAAATCTCACGATCTTCGCAGTGAGTGACGCAATTCTGCTGCGTCCGCTGCCATTCCCCGACGCTGGCCGGCTGGTGACCGTGTTTAATACCTATCCCAGAGCGGGAGTCGAGCGCGATGGCGCCTCGATAACGAACTACTACGAGCGTCGCGGTCGTATTCCCGCCTTCAGTTCACTCTCGATCTATCGCTTCGGCACGGCGATTATCGGCGAGACCGGCTCAGCGGAGCGTGAGCGGATCACACAAGTGTCTCCGGAGTTTTTTGCAACAGTTGGCGCGAGCCCTGAGATGGGACGCACTTTTACGGATGCCGAGACAACCTATCAAACCGACTATGTCGTTGTTCTTACAGATGAATACTGGCGGCAGCATTTTAACGCCGATCCTGGTGTGATTGGACGGAAGATTCGGGTCGACACTTTTCCTAGAACCGTAATCGGCGTCCTGCCACCCGGCTTCCGCTTTCTCTCCTCCCAATCCCAGCTTTACTTTCCGCTTGCATCACGCCCTGAGGACCGCTCGCCCCAGCAGCGGCATTCTGGCGGGAACGTCATCCAAATGATTGCCCGCCTTAAGCCCGGAGTAACTATCGACCAGGCGCAGTCGCAAATTGATGCGCAAAATACAACATTGGAGAAAGACGACGGCCAAGCCAAAATGATGGCCGATGCCGGATTTCGTTCTCTGGTGGTGCCGCTCCATGCCGACCAGGTCGCGGCGATTCGTCCCACTCTGGTGTTGCTACAAGCAGGCGTGTTCACGCTTCTGCTGATCGGCACCGTCAACCTTGTGAATTTGCTTCTCATCCGCGCCAGCACGCGGTCGAAGGAATTGGCCGTCCGGCAGGCGCTGGGAGCCAGCCGGCGGTTCATCGTGACCGAAGTGGTGGTCGAGACTACTCTGCTGACCTTGATGGGAGGGACACTCGGGCTCGCGGTGGGAGCCGCTGGAATTCGTCTGTTAGCTGCGCTGGGTGCTAGTCGCCTGCCCTTTGGCGCTTACATCACCTTCGATACCAGATCAGCGATGTTCGGTCTCATCGCAGCCATCGTCCTGGGCTTCGTGCTCGCAGCGCCAATCGCCTGGTTTAACCTTCGATTTCATCCGGCTAACGCTCTCCAATCCGAAACTCGCGGTGTAACGGCGGGCCGCGCCGCGCAGGCCTTGCGCCATAGCTTCATCGTCGCCCAGATTGGTCTGGCAATTGTGCTGCTGGCAGGGGCAGGTTTACTCGGGCTCAGTCTCAAACGTGCGATGGCCCTCTCGCCCGGCTTCCAGTCCGACCACGTGATCACCGGGCAGATCTCGCTGGTCGGAAACAAGTATCGCTCACCCGCGGCCGGCCTGGCGTTCACCGAGAGGTTAGTGGACGAACTGGGCCATCAACCGGGAGTGTTATCCGTCGGCGCGGCTAATAATATCCCTTTCAGCGGTGCGAACGGAAAGAGCGCTGCTACGGTGGAGGGCCATGTTCTCCAGCCCGGCGAACCGCCGCGCGGGCACTATTCTTTCGGTGTGGGAGGCGAGTACTTCCGGGCCATGGGGTTGGCGCTGCGAGCAGGGCGATTTCTCACCGGCGCGGATTCCCACCGGAAAGCGCGGGTCTGCGTGGTGGACGAGGATTTCGCTCGGTACTACTGGCCGCACAGCAGCGCTTTAGGCCATCGGCTGTTTCAGGGCGCCACGCGGGGTCCTGATGCCGAGGTATTCACAGTGGTTGGCGTAATCGGCAGCGTAAAGCAAGCGGATCTCACGGACGACGCAGCCCAAGGCGCCGTTTACTATCCCTACATTTATCGCCCGGAGAGTAACATCTTTGTGGCCGTACGCGGCGGCGTCCAGCCGGAATCCCTGGGAATGGCACTGCAACGGGCGGCCCGGCGAATCGATCCGGATCTGGCAGTCAATGACATCCGACCGATGGACGACCGGATTGCCGCCAGCCTGGTGACCCGCCGCTCACCCGCACTGCTCGGCGGCATTTTCTCAGGGATAGCTTTGCTGCTCATCGCCATCGGCACTTACGGCGTCTTAAGTTACGCCGTGACGCAGCGCCGTCGCGAGATCGCTGTGCGCATGGCATTAGGGGCTCGGCCAGAGCAGATTCGTGGGCAATTCTTGTCTCTCGCTGTACGACTGCTTGCCGGCGGCACAATAGTCGGCGTGGCCGGAGCCTGGCTGACTGGCAGAGCCATGCAAGCGCTTCTATTCCAGGTGCCTGCTCATAGCCCAGCTATACTCGCTGGTTCAGCCGGGATTATCGCGGTGGTATCGCTCGCCGCATGCCTGTTGCCCGCTCACCAAGCCGCCCGGATATCGCCGACGCAGGCTCTCGCCGATTAATCTTATTGCCCTCGAAAAGATCGGCCGCTCGCCAGGCATTCCTCCGAGGCCCGCGTTGAAGCGCTTGTCAGGATCTGGCAGTCTCTCGTGAGACCGCGCCGGGCTTCCCATCCACTTCCATTCCTCGGTTATCTCTTTTGCCACGGCAGTGACGCTTCCCGGAAGGTCGGTGATTGACAGCCATCGGCACGGTCACCAAGGTTGCCATGTGGCTTGAATCCGGTTTCATCCAGCTCCTTTTCTCGAAGCTATCGATCGTCCCCCATCGGACGGTTTTGCGAATGCAACCGAGCCTGGAATGCTCAGCTCGATCTCCGTACCGGAATCGGCTTCACTCCAGATCGCCAGCTTACCGCCCAGTAGCTCGGCGCGCTCGTGCAGGCCAGGCAGGCCGTGATGTCCGCGGAGGCCGCCTTCGACCAGAACCTGCGGGTCGATGCCCTTCCCGTCGTCCCGTACCCTTAACCGAAGCCGCCGTTTGTCGTAATGGATGTCCACTTCGATCCGTTCCGCCTGGGCATGTCGAAATGCATTCCGCACCGCCTCGGAGGCAATCCGGTGCACTTCGTCCAGGACGAGCGGCGCGAGATCCCTGGAGGCGCCTTCCACTTGCACATGAAATTCCGGGCGATTCTGGCCGCTATAAGCGGCGAGCTCTTCTCCGAGCGCGCTGATCGCCCGAGCAAGGTCGTTGGTAGCCACCGTGGAGGAGCGCAGCCCCTGCACCGCATCCCGGCCCTCGTTGACCGCCTGCCGAGCCTGCGCGATCACCTTCTCCAGTGTCTGCCGGGCTTCTTCCGGGCGATCCGGGAGCAGGTACGTCACCGCGGAAAACTTCAGCAAGACCCCTTGAAAACTTTGCAACAGGGTATCGTGCAATTCTCGCGCGATTCGCGTGCGCTCGCCCACTCGCTCTTCGAGGCGAAGTTCCAGGATGCGCCGCGCTATGGCCCATCCGAAGAATGCGGCAATGAGAACAGTGGAGATCGCGGTTGCCGGCACGATAAGAAGGATGCTGCGCTGAACATCTCTCATATTCGCAACGGCGTGTGGCAGCTCTTCGTCGAGGTCCCGGTTAATGCTCTTGACGTGGGCGGAAGTAGTAGCCTCGATGCGTTTCAGTTCGTTGTCAAGGCGCAGGCGAACAGCCTCCCAGTCGCCGGCCGTTGCCAGCGCGGCGATGTCCCGGAGCTGGAACGGTAGAGTGATCTCAATCGTGTCCAGAGCGGTCAGAAATGCAGGATCGACACGGAATTCATGCGGCAAGTAGGCAAGAGTAGTCTTAGTTTGCTGAGTCTGTTCCTGAAGGGCTGCACGCAATGGCTCGGCTTCAGTTACCAGGCGTTGCGCATCCTTGGACTGTGCGAGTTCATTCAGCCGCTGATGAAATGACAGAAGACTTTCCTGAAGCCGCAAGACCGCGATCAACTGTTGGCTTACGCCGGTGAGACGATCTGTTTGGAGGCGAGCTCTCTCAAACTGCAAGACCACGAGTCCGTTTCCGCCTAGAATAAGAGCGATTAACAGAGCCAACGTGAGCGTCAGACGCCGGCCAATGTTCAGGTTGTTGCCTCCTGGTGGCTTCATTCGATCTGCTTAGAGCAGCTCCGCCGGAGTTTCTTGCTGGGAGCGGGAAACCAGAACGGGCGCCAACGTCATATCCTTCACCCTAGCGCACGGTCTGGTCCGGCATCTGGGGTGGACCGGCGCTGAAACCGGTGATTTCGATCAGTTGCTTTTCGAGTTCGGCCGCAGCCTTAGGCGCCTGCTTCTGTCCAGTCAAAACCGAATGCACTGCGTCGAAGTAAGCTTTCGAGACTTCCTTATAGGTGCTGCCGGCCGGGACGGAAGGCCGGGCGACTATGCTCGCGCGTCGATTTGTCCCTGACGGAGATAGGTGCGGCTTAGAAATCGACGGTGTCTCTGAGAATTCGGCCTGGATAGAGCTGCCAGTATCGCCCTCTTTTTCGCTCGCCTGCATTAGGGCGCGAAGCTGGAAGCGGAGAAGCGCTATCGCTTCCTGGCGATGAGTCGAATGTAAGGAGACAGCCGTACCGGTACCTCCTAATGTTCCGACCGATCCTGCGACTCCCCCAGGCATTCTCGAAAAACCGGTCTTCACCACCGGGGCCGAGAACGCTCGCCTGCCGATCTGGCGAGCTTGTCCGCTGCTGGTCATCGGCGTCAACAACCAGATGCGGTTAAAGGCGGCCCTGCCCGAGTCAAAGGTGAGTATGGAATCGAGCTCCCGGTACGCCAACACGCCGGGCGGCGAGATCCAGCCAATCCATCGCTTGGCTTGTTGCCAGGCCCGAATCGCCGCCGGATTATTCACGCTGATCGTCCGATCCTGCTCGATGATCCGCCCTCCTCCCGCGGAAGCTTGCCATTCCAGAGCGTTGCAGGTCAAAGCCTCACCGGCTCCTCCCTGCCAGACGTAGCCCCAAAAATCTTTCGTGCCTTTGGCGCGCTCACCTGCCTGGATTCGCCCGGCCATGCTCTCGAGTTCGTTCCACGTCTGGGGAGGATGATCATAGCCGTATTCGCGCAGGAGATCCGTTCGATACTCCAAGCCGCCCAGCGGAACGTTGAAAGGAACAGCCACTAGTTTTCCGTTCACTGTATAACTGGCTAGCAATTGCGGCTCGAGCAGTGAGACTTCAGCCGCCAAATAGGACCGCAGGTCAACCGAATCAGGCTCGATAATCGGGGACCAGATCAAATCGATGTTCAGGAGATCGGGGCCCGAGCCGTTCGTCAGGAGTTGTCGTGCGAGATCAAGGTAGTTGCGAGTGTACTCGGGAACGGGAATACTTTGGACGCGAATCCCCGTTTCCTGGGTGAACTGCTGTAACAGGGCCCTTTCCTGCGGTCGATCTTCGTTCCAGGAATAGGTATATCGCACCGTCACTGGCTCCCGTGGAGACTGCCGGCAACCAATTAGCGCGATACTTAGCAGGAAAATAGTTGAGGTCTTCGCTGTTCCTCGCGAAATCTTGAGTGTAGGCGTCACCGGGAGACCACGGGCGTTACCTTCCATCAGAACTTCCAGATCTTCAAGTTCCCACTTGATTTAATCCATGGTACAGGATTCGCCTCGAAAAGGTCCCGCCGCCCCCGGTTTTGTAGCGGGCCCTTGCGTCGATCAGGCCCTGAGAGTCTCGGCCATGCGCTCGCCAATAATCGTCAGAATCATCTACAAGTGATGACGCTTCAGCCAGCGCTTGAAATCCGGGAAGAACTCCGGCGCCAGATTCGCAAGACCGGACCCGGCGACACTGGTGCCCCAGTTGGTCAGGGCCGTGCTGGCCTTTCGGCTCCCCGGCGGATAATACGCATTGGAAAGACCGGCGCTCGTCGCGGTGCCCAGCACGTTCGCCCAGTTGAACGTCGAACCGCCCGCATCGGGACGAGTAACAACGGAGCGGCTGATCGCATATCCGACTCGCGGCCCGAGCCTATATGATTCACCCTTGCGCCGATAGCGCGTGTCCTCATGAAAGGCGGACGCAAGCACGAAATCGCCCCAAAAATTCTGGCTGACAATATCGCCGATTGAAGCTCCGAAGCGATCGGGATAGGCCGTGGGCCATGGGTGGCGGCCGTAAAGCGGAGCGGACCGGGTCACTTGCGACACGGCGGCGTTGAAGGCGCCCGCGCCCAGCGTGAAGGGCGCTATCGTTTCGGTCCTGAAATATTCCCACTTCTCGGACAAGGATGGCGCCGCCAGCGTGACGGATTCAGAAGGATCTTGAGCGAGCGCTCGGAGAGTGATCGCCATGAGAAAGAACCGGCCAGAATGGCTAATCGGCTTGAACACTTCTGTTATTCACCATAACATTCGAGCCTGGCTTCGGTCGGCACCAGAAGGCTGCGCGATTACACCGGCTTGCCGTTGATGACAACGTTTTTCAGTTCCAGTCCCTCGACGTGCTCGATCGCGTTCGGTTTGGCAGCATGATCGAAAGTGCAATCGGCGACCCGCACGTTGCGAATTGGCGATGACGCGTAACCGCGCAACGAGAGAGCGTCGTCACTTTTCCCGCAGGTCACGTCGCTGATGTAAATGTTCCGAACCGCCGGTTGGAACGGACCACCTTCACCCTCTTCATACGAAAAATCGATCTGCACGGCGTCGTTGACCACTTGCCCGATGGTGACTTTGCGAAACCAGATGTTTTCGATCGCGCCGCCACGATAGGAATTCGTTTTGATGCGTAAAGCCCGCTCCAGATGCGGGCTGCTCATGCGGCACTTGCTGATGAAAACATTGCGCGCGCCACCCGAAATCTCGCTGCCGATACTGACGCCGCCGTGGCCGTCTTTCATCGTGCAATCCGTAATGACGAGGTTTTCGCAAGGAGCCGCCAGCCTGCGGCCATCGCCATTTCGGCCCGTTTTAATGGCGATGCAGTCGTCCCCGGTATCGAAAGTGCAGTTCTGAATCAGCACGCCGTTGCACGATTCCGGATCGCAGCCGTCATTGTTCGGACCGTGGCTGCTGATGCTGACACTCCGCACCGTGACGTTAGAGCAGAGTACCGGATGAATCTCCCACATCGGCGAATTGCGTATAATCACGCCCTCGATCAAAACGTTTTGGCAGTGATAGGGTTGGATAAGTTGCGGGCGCAGGTAGTGACCGGCACCGAAAATGCGGTCTTTCGCCGGCGTGGAAGATTCGCCCAGCTTTTCTAGCGCGGCGCGGTCGTTAGCCTGGTTGGGCTGCCCTTTTTTCCCAACCGCAGCCGGGTTTGCCCTTCCAGCCCCACCAGTGTTCGCAATCCGCTTGGCCATCCAGCACGCCGCCGCCTGTGATGGCGATGTTGTGCTGTTCGAAGGCGTATAGGAAGGGAGAATAATTCATGCATTCGGTGCCCTCCCAGCGTGAAAACACGACCGGCAGATAATGCCGCGGATCCCGGCTGAACCGCAGCGTCGCGCCGTCAGAAACGTGCAGGTTGACTCCCGTTTTCAGGTGAATAGCGCCAGTAAGAAATACGCCAGGTGGGACAATGACGCGTCCTCCACCGGCTTCCGAACAGGCCGCGATTGCTTTGCCGATCGCGTCGGTCGAGAGCAGCGATCCATCGCCGTGGGCGCCATATTCTGTCACATCAAACTCGCGATCCGGGAACTCGGGAGGCCGGATGCGGGCGCGAACGGATGCTTCGGGATCGTTGTCCGCGCCGCGAGCAACCAGCGCGGCAGCAGTGGAAAGAAACGTTCGACGATCCACGAGGAGCGGTCTTACTTTTCGGGCAGCCGGGTGGTTTGACGGGCCACGATCTGCCAACCGTGCGGTCCCGGCCCCTTCAACAAGACCCACAGGATGTTGAGGTGGTTATCATGCATCGCGCCTGGCGTGCCGTTTCGAAGCTCGTTGACGCCTCGCACCAACGCGACATTACCGTAAATCCTGATGGTAGAGTCGTGGAACGTCATGGACTCGGTGACGGCCGGGCCCGCGGCCGCTTTCAGCACTTCAGCCTTGGATTGAAGCATCGCCGACGAGTGGCTGTACGTCAGGTCCGGATGGTAGATCTTGTCGAGGGTCGCGACGTCCTTCTTGATCGTCGCTTGCGCCATGTCTTCGAGAGTGGCCATCACAGCCTTTTCGTCTCTGCTGTCGTTGTTGGTCGCTGGAAGAGCGACTGCCGAGAAGAGTATTCCACAGAGGAGCGTTATTATCCAGTTTTTCATGACCTATATCTTATAGCAAGCCCGGAACAGTGTCTATGGTCGACTCGTCTATGGTCAACTCTTCAAGGTCACTTTCAGCGTTTCCACCAGGTACTTCTTGTGGGAGTCCATATCCTGTTCCACGGTTCCCTCGCCGGGCCGCGGAGCGTCGAAGTCGAGCGTCACCCAACCGGCGTATTCGCGCTCGCGCAGTACACGGAAGAAGGCAGGAAAATCGACGCCGCCGGTTCCGAGACGCTTGTAGAGATTCACCCGATTATGTTCTTCTTCGCTGGGTGCCGGCCCTTTCCAGCCGTTGCCGGCGCTGTACTTCGTTTCGCAGTCCTTGAGGTGTACGGCTGCAATCCGGGAATAGTAATCGCGCAGGCATTTTACGGGATCGATGCCGCCCAGGCTGGCGTGGCCGGTATCGAGCACCAGATAGACATACTTGGGATCGGTAAGGTCCATCATCTTCTTCAACTCCGGCTCGCGCTCCACCAGCGTCCAGCAGTGCGGATGGAAGCCAAGCTTGATGCCCGCGTCCATGGTGCGCTTGCCGGCTTCATTCAAAGTTCGAGCGAGAGCCTTGGCATTTTCGTCAGTAAGGTTTTCCGCGCCGTTACCCACGCGCCGGCTGAGGTTGATCTTGAGGTGCTTGCAGCCGAAATAAGAAATGTAGCGCGCCCTCGCAGCATTGTTCTCGATGGTAGCCGGAATCTTGGCGGGATCCAGATATTGGCCGCCACTCCCCACAGTCGCGAGAGCTAGACCGGATGCATCGAGCACCTTTTTTAGTTCCTCCGGCGGCTGGTCCAGGTACTTAGCGATGTCTTCCTGGAATGGCTCGATTCCCTGATACCCGTACTTAGCAGTCATCTTGATTCCAGCTTCCGGATGCGGCGGAGTATGCCTGAATTCGTGGCCGCTCATGGCAAAACGCATTTTGTCGCTGGTCAGAGCTTGGGCAGCAACGGCGACCGCGGCGCCGGCGCCCGTTCCTAAGAATTCGCGGCGGTTCAACATGGTCAGAACCTCCTCTGAGTTACAGCTAGCATATCAGCCCTACAGATACCAGGGAATGTTGATTACGATCACTCGTTGATCGCCCTTGAACAACAGTAGCGCCTTCAGCACGGTCGAGCGGTTGTTGTGCAGCAAATTGTAATACCAGCGGTTTTCCACCAATTCGGGAATCAACACGGCGATCTGCCGATTGGGGTTGGCGTGCTCCAGGGCAAGTACGTAGTCCAATATCGGCCTCACCACAAAGCGAAAGGGAGATTTGAGTGTCACCAGTTCGGGAACCGGAAGTCCAGCTTCCCACGCTGGTTTTTCCACTTGCTCCCGCCAGCGGTGGCGCATTACTTCTCCTTCCTCTCCGCAATCCACGTGCAATAATCTGATCTCCCGCGAGATACTCCAGCCGAACCGCACCGCTTTCTGTGCAATGACGCTCCAGCGGTCGATCGGTATCACCACTAGCGGCGGATTCAGATTCTTGACATAGACCGGCGTGTCGCTGCGAGTCTCTTCTTCTACGCGATCGTAGTGCCGCTTGATCACGTACATCATCAACATCATCCCGGGAATGAGCAGCACGGTGATCCAGGCGCCCTCAGTGAATTTTGCAATCATGACCACGGCCGTCGTGGCGCCCGTTGCGACAGCGCCCAGGCCGTTCACCAGCATGCTTCTGCCCGCTCCGGCCCCACCCACCCGTTTCCAGTGCATTACCATCCCCGCCTGGGACAAAGTAAACGCCATAAACGCGCCTACGGCGTAGAGCGGAATTAAGCGGTCCGTTACGCCGCCGAACAAGATGAGAAGCCCGCCGGCCAAGCCGGCCAGCATGTAGACGCCCTGGGCGAACACCAGACGCCGGCCCCGCAAGGTCATCCCATGGGGCAAGAATCCATTCTGGGCGATGGCTCTCGACAACCGCGGAAAATCGGCGAAGGCGGTATTCGCCGACAGAGCGAGCACAAAGAGGATCGATCCGATACTCACCCAGTAGAAGAGGCCCTTTCCGGCAACCGCTCCAATCAACTGAGAGAGGACACTGTCGTAGCCTGATTGTCCGGGCGGAGTGGCCGCGATCCCATAAGCTTTGACCAGAAACGCGATGCCGCCGAGCATCACAATCAGAATTGCGATCACGATCGTAAGCGTCAATCGCGCGTACTTGTCACTCGGCTCGCGGAAGGCCATCACGCCGTTGCTGACTGCCTCCACGCCCGTCATAGCCGTGCAACCGCTTGCAAAAGCGCGCAGCAAGAGCCACGCGCCCGCAGTTTCTGTAGCACCCGCCAGCTTGGGTAGCCGGATCACAGGCGTCGGATGCCCGCCGGCCAGCAGGGTCTTCACCACGCCGAGAGCAATCATCCCCAGCAGGCAGAAGATGAATAGATACGTCGGAACCGCGAAAATACCGCCCGTTTCTCGCACCCCTCTGAGATTGATTACAGTTACCAAGATCAGAATGCCGAGGCAAAGAGGCAAGGTGTACCGTT
>Ga0210401_10002173_pt1 | contig 21937 bp, 20 predicted proteins | sample IncBWH32MmetaG_FD_150866 | JGI IMG/M metagenome (GOLD analysis project Ga0210401, IMG submission 150866) | Forest soil microbial communities from Barre Woods Harvard Forest LTER site, Petersham, Massachusetts, United States - Inc-BW-H-32-M | ecosystem: Environmental > Terrestrial > Soil >... | reverse complement strand
GGCGAACGGGCAGGAGATTGTTTCAGGTCTGAATCTCGAGGTGCGGCGCGGGGAAACGCTGGTGCTTTTGGGGCGCAGCGGATCGGGGAAAACGACGACGCTGAAGCTGATCAACGATCTGGTATCGCCCAGTTCGGGGCAGGTGCTGGTTGAAGGCCGGGCTACGACGGAGTGGGATCCGATCCGGCTGCGGCGAGGGATTGGGTACGTGATTCAGGATGCGGGATTGTTCCCGCACTTCACGGTGGAGCGGAACATCGGGCTCGTGCCAGCGATTGAGAAGTGGCCGGCGGAGCGGACGCGGCAGCGTGTGCTGGAGCTGCTGCAGTTGGTGGGACTCGACCCAGGATTGCGATCCCGATTTCCGCGTGAGCTTTCCGGAGGGCAGCGGCAGCGGGTGGGTGTGGCGCGGGCGCTGGCGGCGGATCCTCCGATTCTGCTGATGGACGAGCCGTTCGGGGCGCTCGATCCGCTGACGCGGGCCGACTTGCAGCGCGAGTTTCTGGCGCTGCAGAAGCGGATCCACAAGACGGTGGTGTTTGTGACCCACGATCTGCGCGAGGCGATGTTGCTGGGTACGCGGATCGCGCTGATGGAAGCGGGGAAACTGGTTACGGCGCTGGCGACGGAAGAATTCGTGCGGTCCCACGACCCACTGGTCAAGCGGTACCTGGAGGCTTTCGGAGCACCGACTGGGAACGGATGCGAGGTCCAGCATGAACGTGCTGCAGTTCGTGATTCAGAATCACAATGAGGTGCTCGAGTTGACGCTGGAGCACTTGTGGATGGTGGTCATCTCCACGCTGTTGGCGGTCGTGATCGGGATTCCGCTGGGGATTCTGATTACCCGGCGGCCGGGTTGGAACAAGCCCGTGCTGGGCACCGCGAACATTATTCAGGTTATTCCAAGTCTGGCGCTGTTTGGATTCCTGTTGCCCCTGCCATGGATTGGCGCGAGTTCCGAGCGGCTCGCGGTTCTGGCGCTCACGCTGTACGCGCTGCTACCACTGATTCGTAATACGTATGCGGGGATCAAGGGAGTCGATCCTGCAGTGGTGGAGGCGGGGCGCGGGATGGGAATGACGGATCGACAGTTGCTGCTGCAGGTGGAATTGCCGCTGGCATTGGGCGTGATCATTGCAGGTGTGAGAGTGGCGACGGTGATCTCGGTAGGGCTGGCGACAATTGCGGCGTTCATCGGGGCTGGCGGGTTGGGGGAGTACATCATGCGAGGAGTGGCGATGGTGAACAATCAGGTCATTTTGGCGGGAGCGATTCCGGCCGCTGGACTTGCGCTGTTGGCGGATGTGTCGTTGGGTTGGCTGGAGCGGCGGTTGAGCCCAGCTTAACTTTCGAAGAAGCCGGAAACGCCGTGGGATTCGTAACCATGCCCCGCACATTTTTTATTCTTCTACTCTTAGCCGCGCTCACAGCTTGCGGCCCTCCACGGGCCAACCGAATTGTTATCGGCTCGAAAAACTTCACCGAGCAGGCGGTGCTGGGAGAAATGTTTGCACAAGTCCTGGAAGCGAAAACGAATCTGCAGATCGAGCGGCGGTTTTATCTGGCGGGGACTTTTATTTGTCAGCAGGCGATGCTTTCAGGGCGGATTGATCTTTATCCCGAGTATACGGGGACGGCGCTGACGGCGATTCTGAAAGAGAGGCCGCAGGGAGGTGCGGCCGATGTGTATGGGCGTGTGAAGTCGGAGTATGAGCGGCGGTTTGGGTTCGAGGTCGGGCCTGCGCTCGGATTCAATGACACGTTTGCGATCGAGATCCGGGGTGAAGATGCGCGTCGCTTGCACCTGGAGACCATTTCACAAGCAGCGGCGTATACGCCGCAATGGCGTCCGGGATTCGGATACGAGTTCATGGAGCGCCCGGATGGGTATAAAGGACTGGCGGCGGCGTACGGTGTGCGCTTCGCGGAGCAACCGCGAATCATGGATCTCGGCCTGCTCGCTCGCGCATTGAAGGCAAAGCAGGTGGACTTGATCGCCGGGAACACAACGGACGGGCTGATTCCGGCGCTGGATTTGTTCGTGCTCCAGGATGACCGACACTACTTCCCTCCGTATGAAGCGGTGGCCGTGATGCGCCAGGCGACGCTGGCGCGACATCCGGAGGTGGGACAGGCATTGGACGCGTTGGCGGGCAAGATTTCCGACCAGGAGATGCAGCAATTGAATTATGCGGTAGACGGACAGCATCGCGACGTCAAGGAAGTTGTAGCGGAATTCCTGCGCAAGAAAGGATTGCGGTAGTGCCACAGGCTTCGCGAAAACGGACCGACTACAATGTTGTCCTCATGTCGAACCACGATCTTGATGCGACGTGGAAATATCACAATGGCAGCAAGCATTCCTATTTAAGCCTGCGGGCGAATCCGCATTTTCTTGACTGGGAGAACAAGCCCCTCCTGTTCAAGATTTATCCGACACTGGAAATCACGCGACTGCCGAAAGATTTTCGCCAGAGTGGTGTTACGGCCCTGTCCGCAATCTCCGGCAAAGGAATCAAGGGTCGAGGAAAGATTCTTCCCAGCTTCGACGATGTAGCACAGTTGTTATTTTTTTCGGCCGGGGTGACGCGCAGCAAGAAATTTCCTGGCGGCGAGACCTTCTTCCGGGCAGCGGCTTGTACGGGGGCGTTGTACGAAGTTGAGCTCTATCTGGTATGTGGCGAGCTTCCGGGTCTGGCGGCGGGCGTCTACCATTTTGGCGCGGCGGAATTTGGCCTGCGCCAACTGCGAGCCGGAGACTATCGCGGAACGCTCGTCGAAGCGACGGCCAGCGAGGCTGCGATCACACATGCTCCGTTGATTGTTGTGTGCACGACGACATATTGGAGGAACGCCTGGAAGTACCGGTCGCGGACTTACCGTCATTTTGGCTGGGACAACGGCACGGTGATCGCAAACGCGCTGGCTGTGAGCACGGCGTTGGGGTTTTCGGCGGAACTGGTGATGGGTTTCGTGGATCAGCAGGTGAATGAGTTGCTCGATGTTGACGTTCAGAAGGAAGTCGCATTCTCGATGATTGCGCTTGGGCACACCAAGAAGTTGAAGCCGACCTTGCAGGCAGCAACTCGTTTGGAATTGCCAGTGGTGCCCTACTCCAAGAGTGAAGTGGATTACCCGGCGATGAGGCAGATGCATGCGGCCTCGAGCCTGCTGAGCCGGGATGAGGTCGCAGCGTGGCATAAGAAGCGGGTGGCCCTTCCGGTACCCGAAGCGAAAGGAAAGCTTATCGATCTCAAACCGGTTGCGGAAGCGGCGCTGCCGACGGATACGGTGGAACAGGTGATTCAGCGGCGAGGGTCGGCGCGGCGATTCGCTCGGGATGCAATCTCGTTCGCCCAGCTTTCTACTCTTCTGGAGCGAACGACGCAGGGAATCCCCGCGGACTTTCTGAATCCGTTCGGAGCTGAACTCAACGACATCTATTTGATCGTTCACCGCGTTGAGGGACTGGCGCCGGGAGCGTACTTCTTTCATCGAGAGAAAAAGCAACTGGAACTGTTGAAAGAGGGCGAATTCCGGGATCGCGCGGGTTATCTCGGCCTCGAACAGGAACTGCCGGCCGACGCAAGTGTGGACATTTTCTTTCTCGCGAACCTGCCGAAGATTCTTGAAGCGTTCGGTAATCGCGGATATCGCGCAGTACAGACTGAAGCCGGCATTCTTGGCGGCAAGATCTATCTGGCGGCCTATGCGCAGCGGTTGGGAGCAACCGGGCTGACTTTTTATGATGACGATGTCGTGGCTTTTTTCTCGCCGCACGCGCGAGGCAAGAGCGCGATCTTTCTGGTCGCTTGCGGACTTTCAGCAAAACCTTAGGACCCGCACTGGGAAGGCGCGAAGCTGCAGATCGGGGCCCAGGCCTTCAACCTGTTCAACCATCCCAACTTCGATCAACCGGTGGGCGACATCACCAATCCGCAGTTTGGAAGCATCGTCCGCACGGTCGGTCCGCCAACCAGCGCGTTCGGTTCGTTTCTGGGCGGCGACGCTTCCCCGCGCGCGGTGCAGATCCGCGCTCAACTGACGTTCTGACCTCTGCTGTAGATGACTTCTTGGCCCCGCATGGGGCCGCTTTTTTTCTTCCACATACAGGGCGGAGGGGGTCGGCGGCCAGGAGTGCAGTCATTCCGGGCCTGTGTTCCGCCTCACGAGTATCCGTGATCCGCGTCACACCCCGGTGAGACAAGGACAAGCCATAATTTTTCGAGATTCGGGAGTGCCCAACACTCTCCGATTGGGGGGGCCCGTGGCAAAAGGACGCGTTTCGATCATTGTGGAGCGCTGTAAGGCCTGCGGCTTTTGTGTGGAGTTCTGCCCGACAAAGGTGCTGGCCCTCTCTTCCGCTTTCAATTCCAAGGGCTACCATCCGCCGCACGTGGTCGCGCCGGAGAAGTGCAGCGGCTGCGATCTGTGCGGGATGTATTGTCCCGACTTTGCGATTTACGGACAGAAGCTCACGCCGCCGTCCGCGGAGCAACCGAAGGCGGCGTCGGGCGAGGTGAACCATGCAAGCTGATCCGCGCGGAGTGCTGACGGGCACGCATTTTATTGACGGCGATCATGCCTGCTGCAGGGAGCGCTGGCGGCGGGAGCGCGATTTGCGGCCGGGTATCCGATCACGCCGTCGACAGAAGTGGTCGAGCGCTTTGCGGCGCGCGTACCCGTGGTAGGCGGAACGTTTATTCAGATGGAAGATGAGTTGGCAGCATCGATCACGCTGCAGGGCGCGGTCTGGGGCGGGGCAAAAGCATTTACGGTGACTTCAGGGCCGGGATTTTCTTTGATGATGGAACACATCGGCTATGCGGCGATGACGGAGACTCCCTGCGTGTTCGTGGACGTGCAGCGCGGCGGTCCTTCGACAGGATTGCCGACCCTCCCGGCGCAGGCGGACATGATGCAGGCGCGTTGGGGATCGCACGGGGACTACGAAATTATCGCGCTGTGCCCGAACTGTCCGCAGGAATGTTTTGATCTGACGATCCGGGCGTTCAATTTCTCCGAGGAATTCCGCGTTCCGGTCATGCTGATGATGGATGAGGTGGTGGGGCACATGACGGAGAAGGTCGTGATCCCCGCAGCCGATCAGATTGAGGTTGTGCCACGGCGGCACACGCGGAAATCGATTGAAGATTACCTGCCTTATGCAACGAATGGCGACGGCGTTCCCGAGATGGCGCATGCCGGGGAAGGATACAACTTTCACGTGACCGGGCTGACGCACGATGAGCGCGGGTATCCAAACATGACACCGCAAACGCAGGACAAGCTGGTACGGCGACTGCAAAGCAAGATTCTCGATGCGGCCGATCGCATCACGCTGCTGGACGAAGAGGGACTCGAGGATGCCGAGGTGGTGGTGATCTCGTACGGGATCACGTCGCGCGTCGCGCAGCGCGCGGTTGAACTGGCGCGGGAACAGGGATTTCGGGTTGGGAAGTTGCGGCTGATTACCTGCTGGCCGTTCCCGGAGAAACGCATCCGCGAACTGGCAGCGAAGACGAAGGCATTCGTGGTTCCGGAACTCAACCTGGGGCAGATGGTGCGGGAGGTGGAGCGGGCGGCGGGTGGAAGAGCACGAACGTTCGCCATACCGCATGCGGGTGGAAGCGTGCACCGGCCGGAAGATATTTTGCGAGTGATTGTGGAGGCGACGCGATGAGCATCCTGGACGTGGTGAATCCGGTCGAGCCTTTCCTGCGCACGGACCGCATGCCGCACATCTGGTGCCCGGGATGCGGAATCGGGACGACGGTGAACTGTTTTGCGCGGGCGCTGATCGAGTCGAAAGTGGACTTGCAGTCGATCGCGCTGGTTTCCGGGATTGGGTGCACGGGGCGGGTGGCCGGGTACGTGAAGCTGGATTCCTTTCATACGACGCACGGACGAGCGATTCCCTTCGCCACTGGGCTGAAGTTGGCAAATCCCAAGCTGAACGTCGTGGTGTATTCGGGGGATGGCGACCTGTCGGCGATTGGAGGAAATCACCTGATTCATGCAGCGCGGCGAAATATCGATCTGAAAGTCATCTGCGTGAACAATCTGATTTATGCGATGACGGGCGGGCAGACTGCGCCGACAACGCCGGGGCACGCCATCACGTCGACCTCACCCTATGGGGCGTTTGAGCCGGCGTTCAACTTGCCGCACCTGGTGGAAGCGGCCGGTGCGGTGTACGTGGCGCGCTGGACCACTTTTCACGTGAGGCAACTGGCACGATCGATTCAGGAAGCTTTCCAGAAAAAGGGATTCAGCTTCATTGAGGTGATCAGCCCCTGCCCGACGCTGTATCAGCGGCGCAACCGGCTTGGCGACGGGCTCGACACGATGAAGTACTACAAGGAAAAAAGCAAAGTACGGCATGGGGCGCCAACCGGCGAAGTTGGATTAACGATGACGGGCGAAATTGTGGTGGGCAAGTTCGTGGATCGCGACCGTCCCGACTATCAGGAACTGCTGCGGGCGCAGATGGTCGAATCGCTGGGTGAGCGCTACGTGGAACCTTCGGAGAATGTATGCAGCTGCGGCTAACGGAACTTCGCATCGCGGGATTTGGCGGGCAGGGAGTGATTCTGTCGGCGATCGTGCTGGGCAAGGCAGCGTCGATTTACCAGGGCGCGTACGCGACCATGACCCAGAATTTTGGGCCGGAGGCGCGCGGCGGCGCGTGCAGCGCGCAACTGCTGCTCTCGGGGGAGCCGATTCTTTATCCGTATGTGACGCAACCGGACATCATGGTGGTGATGTCGCAGGAGGCTTACACGCGGTTTGTTCCCGAGTTGAAGGAAGGCGGGACGCTGATCGTCGAGCAGGATCTGGTGCGGGTGACCAATTTGCCGCGCCAGACCAAGGTGTATAGCTGTCCTGCGACGCGACTTGCCGAGGAACTGGGCAAGCGCATGGTGCTGAACTCGGTGATGGTCGGGTTCTTTACTGCAGTGACCCGGTTGCTGGAACCGGAGGCAGTGCGCAAGTCAGTGGCGGATTCGGTGCCGTCGAGTTTCTGCGAGCTGAATTTGAAGGCATTTGCGAAGGGGTATGAATACGGGGTGAAGTCGCTCGAGGAGAGTCCCCACTCGCAGGTGCTCGAGCAGGTAAGTTTCGCGGAGGAGTAGGGTGCGAGGGCAGGATGCCCTCGCGACAGCCGGCGGGACGCCGGCGCTACAGTCTGGGCGCTGCGGTCGGGGGCACTGCCCAGGGAGGACGGGACCCTGGGTGTTTGGATTCTCAAATCACGGAGACGGCAGCTGCACGGTTTAATCAGGTGAGTGACGACGTGGTTGAAGAACGTTACGAAGTGGTTAAAGAACGGAATATCTCTGAGCCAAGGGAAAAAAGTACCGGCAAAAACGTCATCGGGCGAGCAGATTGTAGCGCCGGCGTCCCGCCGGCTGTGTCGGGGGCGTCCCGCCCCCGTTTTGGCGAAGTTATCATCCGCGACCGCGGGCGGCTTCCTCACTGGGAAAAGGAATCCGGCACGTACTTCCTCACCTTTCGACTGAGTGATTCCCTGCCTCGCGTGGTGCTCGATCGCATTGAATTCGAAAAAAGAAACATGGTGATGACCGCATCGCAGGTGGGCCGCGATCTCTCCCCTGACGAACGAAGACGGATGTCTGTCTTGTCCTCGGCTCGCATCGAGCGGTATCTCGACTCTGGCGTGGGCTCATGTCATCTCAGGAAGCTCGAAATTGCTACGCTGGTTCGCAACGCGCTCTTTCATTTTGAGGAGCAGCGGTATCGGCTATTCGCCTGGTGCATCATGCCGAACCATGTGCACGTGGTCGCGAGATTCTTCCCGGGCAATTCGTTGTCTGCTGTACTTCATTCGTGGAAATCGTATACGGCGAAACGTGCGAAAGATCTGCTGGAGATTGATGGAAGATTCTGGCAGCGGGAGTATTACGACCATCTGCTGGATACTGAGGCTGAGTTCGAACGAGCCGTCGCGTATGTGGTTGCGAATCCCCAGAAAGCTGGATTACAGAATTGGAGTTGGGTATGGGTGCGAGGGCAGGATGCCCTCGCGACAGCCGGCGAGACGCCGGCGCTACCCTGACTACCGCTACCCTGACTTACTGGACCACCCTTACGGTCATTTCTTCGGGGGGTTCGCCGCCGGCCATGGCTTGGGCGATGATCAACTGACGGGCTTCTCCACGGAAGACAGGAAGCTGTTTGCCGAACCAGATGGCAGCGGCGATGCTGGCCGCGCCTCCCGTGGCTACGGTGATTGGGGCGCCAAGGCGGTCGGCCAGCGCGCCGCCCAGCAGCGCTCCAAACGGGGCCATTCCCATGAACATCATTGAATAGAGCGCCATGACGCGGCCGCGGAGAGCGTCGGGAACCATGGCCTGGATCAGGGTGTTCGAGCAGGCCATCTGCAGCATGATGAAGAATCCGACGGGGATCAGAAGGACGGCGGACAGCCAGAAGAACTTCGAAAAAGAAAATGCGATCAGGCTGATGCCGAAGCCGGCGCAGCAGATGGAGACCAGACGGCCCAGGCCCTTCACGCCGCTGCGCATGGCTAAGGTGAGGGCGCCGAACAGCGCGCCGACGCCGGTGAAGCCCATCAGAATGCCAAGGCCTTTTGCGCCGCCGTGAAGAATGCGGTCGGCGAAGATGGGCATGAGTACGGTGTAGGGCATGCCAACCAGGCTGACCACGCCAAGCAGCAACAGGAGAGCGCGAATCGGTCCCGTGTGGCTGACCCAGCGGAAGCCTTCGATGATGTCTTCGAGAGGCGAGTCGGATTTCGAGCGGCGCGGGCAGACCACGCTCATCAGGAGTAGTCCGATGATCACGGCGATGTAGCTGACGCCGTTCACAAAGAAGCACCAGCCTTCGCCGATCTTCGCGACCAGAATTCCGGCGATCGCCGGACCGATGACACGCGCGCCGTTAAACATCGAGGAGTTGAGGGCGATGGCGTTCATCAGGTCATCGCGGCCGACCATGTCGACGAGGAAAGACTGGCGGCCAGGGATGTCGAAGGCATTGACGACGCCGAGTAGCGCGGCGAGCACAAAGATGTGCCAAACCTTGACCGTGTGCGTAAGCGTGAGCGCGGCGAGGATGAGGGCGAGAATCATCGAGGCGGTCTGGGTGGCGATGACCACGCGGTGGCGGTTCATGCGGTCGGCGACGGTTCCGCCCAGGGGAGCTACGAGAAATACGGGAATCTGACTGGCAAAACCTACAGAACCGAGGAGCAGTGAAGAGCCCGTCATTTTATAGACGAGCCAGGACTGCGCCACGGTCTGCATCCAGGTGCCGGTGAGGGAGATGAGCTGTCCGGAAAAGAAAAGCTGGAAGTTGCGGTGGGTGAGCGCACGCATTCCGATCGACCAGCGGGATTCGGGCACGGCGGACGCGGGGGGTTCGCTGTTGGGCGGATTGGAAATCGTTGGCTCAGGCACAGTTCTTATTGGATGCTGGAGCAGACTCGGTAGTACTACTATAGCCGACCACGCGAAGACGGCTGTTCTACAATAAAGGACCATGAACAAGGCAATCGTATTGGGAGTCGTGGCCGCGGCATGCTTCGTTGGCTGCAAGAAATCGTCGAGTCCTTCGGCGACGGCAGCAAAGGCTGACGACGCGGTGCAACTCAAGCTGAAGCAACTCGCCGGCCCCGGTGCGACAGACTGCGGGCGATTCGACGTGCACGCCACCAACGAGCAATCGAAGCAAGCGGGCGATTGCGGCACGCAAGCGGCACAAGGCAAACATCCGTTTTATGTGGCGTACGACATGCCGGGCATGACGACCGGGGTCGCGGGGAACGCGGAGGGCAAGCTCTTTGCCGTGGAACTGCAGGGCAGCGGCACTGGCTCGCAGCTGCAAAGCGGGCCTTGCCCGGCGGAGCTGCGTATGGCGCACAGCGGCCGTCTCACTTGCTTCATTCCCGGGACGATGGGGCTGAACCCGAGCGCATCCGATCCGCACAGTGGAATGAATATCTCGCCGGGCGGTTCGCAGGGCGGAATGATTCCGCAGCCTTTCGCGCCAACGACGGACAACTCACGAAAGCCACCACAGAAGAAGGACTAATTGCTCATCTCTGAAGACTTTTTTCACCACAGAGTCACGGAGACACAGAGAAAGGCAAGGCCTGTGAATCGCTTTTGTGGAGCGCGAGAATCGGGTGCCGGGGACGGATTGCTGAGCTCGATCACCAAGTACTTGATTACCTATTCCTTCCGTGTAACCCCGATCTCTCGCGATCGACTCAGCTGGCTTCCAGACTCACTGCCAGTGCTTCCGGAAGCTCCGCTGCAACAGCAGTTTCCTGCGCGTCGACGACAGCGATCGCTGTGACGTTGACGATCTCCTCGACCTCCGCGCCGCGCGCCAGCAGGTGGACTGGTTTGCTCATGCCCATGAGAATCGGGCCGAGAGTCTCGGCGCCACCGAGTTTTGAAAGCAGCTTGTAGGCGATGTTGGCGGAATCGAGATTGGGGAAGATCAGTACGTTGGCGCCACCCTTCAGCCGGCTGAAGGGGTAAGTCTGCTCAAGATCGGGCGAGACGGCGTCATCGGCCATGAGTTCCCCGTCGACCATGAGGGTGGGGTCGGCGCGGTGGAGCAGTTCGACAGCCCGGCGGACCTTCTCACACTGCGGATGCTTCGTGCTGCCGAAGCTGGAGAACGACAGCAGGGCAACGCGCGGCTCAATGTCGAAGCGGCGGGCGGTTTGCGCGGTACATAGGGCGATTTCGACGAGGTCTTCGGCGGTGGGGTCGATGTTGACGCTGGTGTCCGCCAAGAAATAGATATCGCCTTTGCGCGTGATCATGGCGTAGCAGCCGGCGACTTTGTGCAGGCCTTCGCGTACGCGAACGATTTCGAGCGCGGGACGGATGGTATCGGGAAAGTGCTGGCTGACGCCCGAGACCAGGGCATCGGCGTCGCCCATGTGCAGCATCATGGAGCTGAAGACATTGCGGTTGTCGATTTGCTTGCGTGCTTCGGAGAGCGTCATGCCGCGGCGCTGGCGCAGGCGGAACAATTCCTGGATGTAGCGTTCGCGCAGCGGAGAGCCGGCGGGATCGACGACGCGGACGCCGTGGAGGTCGAGCCCGAGTTCGGCAATGTTGTTGCGAATGGCGTGGGCATTTCCGAGCAGGATGGGAATGGCAATGTTCTCCTCGACCAAGGTGTGGCAGGCCCGCAGGATCTTCTCGTGGTCGCCTTCAGGAAAGACGACGTTTTTGGGCTGCGACTGCGCTTTGTGCACCATCATGCGCGCGACTTCGTGAGCTTTGCCGAGACGACGCTCGAGCTGTTCGCGATAGAGATCGAGATCGACAGGCTCCTGGGCGACGCCGCTCTCCATGGCAGCTTTGGCGACGGCAGCGGCCTCCCAGAGCAAAACGCGTGGATCGAAGGGCTTGGGGATCAGGTATTCGGGACCGAACTTGAGGCGTTCGACGCCATAAGCGCGGCAGACAGAGTCCGGGACGTCTTCTTTGGCCAGCGCGGCCAGGGCGCGGGTGGCAGCCAGCTTCATTTCTTCGTTGATGGCGGTGGCACGGACGTCGAGGGCTCCTCGAAAAATGAAGGGGAAACCGAGAACGTTGTTGACCTGGTTGGGATAGTCGGACCGGCCGGTGGCGAAGATGACGTCGTCGCGGCTGAATTTGGCCTCTTCATAGGTGATTTCGGGGTCGGGGTTTGCCATGGCAAAGACGATCGGCCGGGGGCCCATAGAGCGGATCATTTCGGCATTGACCGCGCCTTTCACCGAGCAACCAACGAACACGTCGGCTCCCTGCATGGCCTCGGCAAGAGTACGCAGAGAAGTCTCTTTGGCGAAGCGCTCCTTGTAGGGATTCATTCCGGCGGTGCGGCCTTTGTAGACGACTCCCTTGGTGTCGCAGAGGGTGATGTTCTCGCGTTTCACTCCCATGCGGACATAGTGTTCGGCACAGGCAATGCCGGCCGCGCCCGCGCCATTGAAAACGACTTTGACTGCATCAGTGGGCTTGCCGACGATTTCCAGGGCATTGACCAGGGCGGCTCCGGATATGATGGCGGTACCGTGCTGATCATCGTGGAAGACGGGGATCTGCATTGTCTTCTTGAGGGTCTCCTCGATGTAGAAACATTCGGGCGCCTTGATGTCTTCGAGATTGATGCCGCCAAAAGTGGGTTCGAGTAGCTGGCAAAGCTTGATTGCGTCGTCGGGGTTGTGCGAATTGACTTCCAGGTCGAAGACGTCGACGTCGGCAAAGCGTTTAAACAAGACAGCTTTTCCCTCCATGACGGGCTTGCCGGCGAGGGCGCCGATGTCGCCCAGGCCGAGCACGGCGGTTCCGTTGCTGACGACAGCCACCAGGTTGCCGCGCGCGGTGTATTTGAAGGCGTCATGCGGATTTTTCTCGATTTCGAGGCATGGGATGGCGACTCCCGGAGTGTAGGCAAGGCTGAGGTCCCGCTGCGTACGGCAGGGCTTGCTGGATGTAACTTCAATTTTTCCGGGACGTTGCCCGAGATGATAATCGAGAGCCTGTTGTTTCGTAACCGCCATACCAGCCTCCGTTTTCGAGAGCTCGGTGGGTTCGCGAGCACACAGAATCGCCACTTCCCGCCCGGGAAGCGTGCGTACCCATTGTTTCGGGCCAAGGGGCGGGCGGGCTGTGATTTGGATCACGTTGGATTGTGTCCTGGAGCAGAACTGGAGTTTTGTAAGTTATCCACAGGCCTTTATTTACATCGCAAATTCGTCCACGAAAAACGTTACTTCCCACAGGGACGAACCTGGGGTAAAGTTTTTGGTTGTCCTGGTCCCCCCAACCGGGAACTCACTGCCACGCCGAGGAAACCATGACTACAACCCCTGATTGTCTTGAGCGCCGCTGTGGGCAACGTTTCGAGGTGCAAGTTCCGGTTTCGATAAGGCTGACGGGCTCGCGACACGAGTCCAGCGGATTCACGCAAGACCTGAGCTCTCGCGGCTGTTTTCTGTATACGGATTTCCCGCTGGCGGCGGGAGAGGCGATCGAGGTAAGGCTGGTGATGCCGTCGGCGATTACGCTGGGCGAAAGCATGCCGGTGCGCTGCCAAGGCCGGGTGTTGCGGGTGATGCAGCCCTCGGTGGGAACCCGTCTTGGGGTGGCGGTGCATTTTGCGGGCTACGAGTACCTGACGGAGCCGCAAGTGGAGGAAGGATCGGAGGCGTTCAGCCGTATTTTGGCCCTGCACGAACGCGGGGAAGAGGTTCCGGCGAGAGTTTCGAGTAGCCACCGCGTGGCCTCCTGAAAGGCGCAGGCTGCCCGGGGAAAATCCTCGAATTGCCGCTCCAGCGGCGGAGTTTCAGCGATTTTATCTTCTCAATCGAGGCGGTTTTCGCATAGAATATTGCGCGGTCGGGAAACCCCACTGGGAAGTTTTCCGACGGCTTCTCCCATCTTTTTTTGCCCCGCAAAAGCGGTCGAGTAAAATCAGGATGGTAGTGTCGACCGTGGTTACAAAAGTCACTTGGCTGTGAGGTTTGTCCCCCAATACCATGCAATCGCAGAGAGATTTTAGCGAGAACCAAGTCATGCATGGCATCGCAGTCGCCCTCCTGACGGAGGACCGAGAACAACTGGCGGTGCTCCAGAATCGCCTGGAGAGCACGCATGTCGCGCGCATCGTTTTCAGCAATGTGGGCTTTCCGCTGAGCGCGACCGATTCAGTGATGCGGCAAATGCAGTCGCAGCGCGCCGAAGTTGTCATTGTTGATGTCAATTCCGAGGATCCGCAGCGCGCCATTCACACCATCGAACTCATCCGCGCCAGCACCAGTGACGTTGCCATTTTTGCAGTCGGCGATATGCGCAACCCGATGGCAATCGTGGGCGCGATGCGCGCCGGGGCTGGGGAGTATATCGACCGCATGGCAGGAGCCGAGGGGCTGGCCGATGCGTTTGGACGCTTCACCGCCTCGCGCAGCAAGACCCGCAGCGGCACGGGAAGAGCACGAGTATTCACGGTCATCAATGCAAAGGGGGGCAGCGGGGCGACGACTTTGGCGGTGAACACCGCCGTGGCGCTGCAACAACATCATGGGCAGACGATTCTGGTGGATTTTTCTCCGATCGGTCATGCCGCGCTGCATTTGAATGCGCGCCCGACTTTCAGCGTAATGGATGCGCTGCAGAATCTGCACCGGATGGATGCGTCGCTGCTGGAAGGCCTGATGACCTCGACCAAAGACGGCTTGCATCTGCTGGCAGGGCCGCAACAGCCCTACACAACCGCTCCGGCAGCCGCGGAACTGGCGCGGCTTTTTGATCTGCTGGTGAGTCACTACCGCTACGTGGTGGTGGATTGCTCGGGACGCATGGATCAAACCACCCGGTTGTTGTCGGATCTTTCCAACGTGGTGCTGATGGTGGTGCAGACCGACGTGGTTTCGCTTTGGAGCGCAGGCCGCATTCGGTCATTTCTCGAAGAGAGCAACGGACGCAAGCATCTTCGGCTGGTGATGAACCGCTACAAGAAGATTCCTGGCTTCAGCGAGGAAGACGTTGAGCGTGCCACAACCTGCAAGATATTGTGGAAGATTCCGAACAACTACCAATTGATCGCTCCCGCGATCGACAAGGGCACACCGGTGGCGGCTCACGATTCGCAGGAAGTGAGCCGGGCTTTCCGATCGCTGGCCGACCTGCTGGCGCAGGCACCAACTGCGGCAGAAGAGGGGCTTGACCTGGTTTTCCAGCCTCAGAAGGATGCCAAGAAGGCACCTAACCGCCTGCTGATTTCCCCGCAGTTCCGTACCGGACAGTAGTGCGGCCACGCGGCGTAGGCCTTTGTTCCTGTAGCTTTACAAATCTTTACTCCTAAAGCGCCGGGCTTGGACATCTTGTCATAGCGGCGCTCCATCCAATCCGGTAACCAGAGCGCGCTTCATTTTCGTCAATCCCTGTGCTGTGTGGGCCTCCAATAGGCGGCGCTCGCATTTCCACGCGCACGTAGTACCGGAGCAACTTATGGCATCGATGTGGAATAGAACGCACGCACGGGTTTTCCGAAAGCGGCTCATACTCGCGGCCGGGCTGATCGTTGTCGTTGCGGTGGCGTATGCGGCAAAGCAGTCTGCCGATCAAGCCAAGCCAACCACCTCAGGTGGTGAGGCGCAGGGCCAACCCGCTTTCGCCGGGTGGTGGAAGCTGAACAAAGACGAGAGTGACGATCCCGGGGAGAAGTTGCGATCAGCGGTACAGGACCGGGATCGAAACGGTCCGATGAGCCGACCCGGCGGCATGGGCGGAGGTGGAGTCGGCATCGGTATCCCGGGCGTCGGAATGGGACGGCCAGGAGGTCCCGGCAACGGACCGAGATCAGGGTCGGGCTCCGAGGAAGAGCATGGACGGTTACGCGAGCTCGTGCAGGCCTCCGACCAACTCAGGGTCGCGCAGAAGGGACCGGAGATTGATATGACCGACGACGCAAGTCGGGTGCGCGAACTGTTTACTGACGGCCGCAAGGTCGAAAAGTCCAAGAAAGATAGCCAGCAGATGCAGGTGAAGGCACGTTGGGAACGGGCGACGCTGGTCACGGAAGAAAAGGGCCCGGGTGGGGAAAAAATCTCCCACAGCTACGAACTCACTGCCGAGGGAAAGCTGGCAGATACCTTGACCCTGGAAAGCAAGCACCTCAATACGCCGATTATCGTGCGATCGGTCTATGACAAGTCAGGTGCTGAAAAGAGTGAGTAAGGGCAGAACGCGTCCGTCGAATCAATTGCCGTTGTACACGGGCGGCTCTCCGAGGCTCCCTTTCGCAGGAAGATGGCGGATGTAATCGACGATCTGCCAGATCTCATCGTCGCCCAGGATGCCTTTGGAAGCGGGCATTCCAGAAGGTGCGATGCCGTTGTCGATGATCCACTTCAGCTGACCATCGGTATACCGCTGAACGGCAGGCGATGTCAGCGGGGGGACGGGTGGCGACATGCGGTCGGCGAAGGGCACGCCGGTGTTTTGGGCGTCCAGTCCGTGGCACACCATGCAATAGTGCGAGAAATTCTGCTGGCCTGCGTGGATGTTCTCGGCGGTCGCGGGCAGCGGGTTGGCGTCATTCTTGCCGCCCACGGTGACAGTGCGCTTTATCCCCTGCATAAACGCCGTCTCCACATTTCCAGGCTGCCGTACCTGACAACCGGTGAGGAGAAGCGGGATCGCGATCAGGAGCGCGATCCCTGCCGTTCGAAAACGAAGGCCAGTCATCGCGCGCTACTCCACCACGATCGTCATCTTCATGTTGCCGTGATTGGCTCCGCAGAAGTGATCGCAGATCGTGGTATACGACCCCGGAGTATCGGGCGTGATGGTTACATCGGCGGTTTTTCCGGCTTCGACCTCGGTGTCGATCTTCAGCTTGCGCATGAAGAATCCGTGGGTGACATCTTCACTGTGCAGCCGGAGGGTCACGGTTTCACCCTTCTTCAAGGTGATTTGCTCGGGGGTGAAGCCGAAGCGCTTGGCGGTGATGTCGACGACTCGCGGAGTCGTGGCGTACGCGTTGTGGCCAACCGAGCCGAGCAATAGTGCGAGGGCAAGTGCGGGTGCGGCGATCGCCCAACGAAAACGAGGTTGCTTCTGCGTCATGATTCCATTCCTTTCGTGGCTCTAATTCCTTGGTTTACAGTCCCGGTTCTCGCAGGAGCTGCTGGACACCGTTAATTCCCGAGTACTCGCGCAATGTCAGTTCCACGTCCTGCACCGAAAGCGAGCGCGAAGCGGTCTCGTTCACCGTGCGAATGCCGAGGTTCTTGAAGGGGTGATCCTTGTCAAAGGGATTCGGCTTTTTGTCGGCGACCTTGTCGGGATCGCGAAAGGCAAAGATCAGCGAGCGCGCCGCGTAGTGATGGGCGTGACCTTCTTCGTGCTCGTGGTCGCGGTGAATGTGGCCATAGAGTACGGAGACGTTTTCATAGGGCGCGAGCACGTTCATCACGTCATCGCCGTCGCTGGTGAACCACTCCCATTCCGGTTTCAGGTCGAACAGCGGACGGTGCGTGAAGACGACGATTGGAGCCGTCTTGGGGAAACGGGACAGGTCTTTCTTCAGCCAGGCGAGTTGCTCGGGTCCGATTTCCGGCTTGGCGCGCGAAACATTGTCGAGCCCGATGAAGTGCACACCGCGGTGATCGAACGAGTAGTAGGTTTCCTTGAAGAACTCACGATAGAGCTGGCCGCCGTCGAGGCCGGCATCGTGTTCGCCGGGAACGTACATCACCTTGCCCACCTTCATGCGGGCAGAAATTTCCTTGAACTGCTTCATGCGCTGCGCGTGGACGTCCTTCTCTTCTGTGTCGTGGGTCAGGTCTCCAGTGAAGAGAACGAGTTCGGGGGGCGATGGCAGGGCGTTGATCATCTCGACGGCCCGCTCGAACGCCTTGGTACCCAGCGGATCGGGGGGACCGTTGAAGCCCACGTGAGCATCGCTCAATTGGACAAAGGAAAAGGGAGTCGCTTCCTCGCCGTTGTTCTTTCCCAGCCAGCGCATCATCTCTCCGGCTTCTCCGACGGCGGGCACGGGCAGGGCGGTGTAGAGAACGCCGATGCCCAGCGTTGACCCTGCGATCTTCATAAACGATCTGCGATTGAATGAATCTTTCATGGTTTGCTCCTGTCGCCCGGTCAGCCTTGCGGGTTCAGTGAGGTAACTGCGATGGGCGCCTTCTATTCCGCAGGAAAGAACGGCAAAAAAATTTTTCTGGCGAACGGAATACCAGGAGGATTTCCCGGTTTACTCTAGTGTGCGTGTCGGTCCGCCCCCCACAGCCCGCGACGTTTGAGGAACTGGCCATGCCCCTTTTTGACCAGCTCTACAACTTTGCACACTGGCTAGCGCAGAATCGCGAGGAGGCGGAAGATCTGGTGCAGGAAACCTACACCAAGGCATTGCGGGGATTTGGTTCGTTCCAGCCGGGAACGAATTTTCGGGCATGGATGTACCGGATTTTGCGGAACACGTTTCTGACCTCGCGCACCGGGCTGAAGGCGACCATGACCGTGCCTCTCGAGGATGAGGAAGACGGCGCGAACCTCCCCACCGCCGACACAAAAACTCCGGAAGCGATTCTGATTGACCGCTCGAACCAGGAACTCTTGCGAAGCGCGCTGGAGGAGCTGCCCACCCGCTTTCGGGAGATCCTGTTACTGTGTGAAGTAGAGGAAATGTCGTACCAGGAAATTGCGGAGACACTGGTCATCCCCATCGGGACGGTGATGTCTCGACTGTCAAGAGCGCGCGCGGCACTGCGTGCGGCAGCGCAGCAGAAACTGCAAAAGGTTTGATCGAGGATTCGATGGCCTGCGAAGAATGGCGAGCGCAACTCGATGGATATCTCGACGGCGAGCTTTCCGCCGAGGCAATGCGCTCGCTCGACGCTCATCTTCGTACTTGCCCAGCGTGCGCCGCGGACGGGCTGGCGCGGCTGCAATTCAAGCGGTCGGTGAAGGCCGCGGGAGCCCGTTTTGAGCCTAGCGCTGATTTCCGCAGCAAGGTTCAGCGAAAGATCGCGACCAGACCCCGGCGCTCGTGGAGTCTGGGGTGGACGTTCGCCACGGCTGGCTTGGCCATGCTGCTCGTCGCGGGTCTGATAACCGGCTATATCGGCAGCCAGAATTTGCGCAGGGAGCAGACGTACCGCGAACTGGCGGATTTGCACGTGGCGACTCTGGGGAGCGCGAATCCGGTGGACGTGGTGTCGACTGACCGGCATACGGTGAAGCCGTGGTTCCAAGGGAAGATTCCCTTTACGTTCAGCCTGCCGGAACTGCAGAACTCGGAATTTTCGTTAGTGGGCGGACGGGTCGCTTACCTGGGGCAGACCGCGGGGGCCCACCTGATTTATCTGATCAGGAAGCACGAGATTTCGGTGTTTCTGTTTCCTGAGGATTCCGCGAATCAAGTTTTGGGGAGCGATTCCGGTGTACAGCGACGGCAGACGTTCAACGTCGAAACCTGGACGCAGGGCGGGTTGCGATACATTGTGTTTGGCGACGCCGCGGCGGATGATATTCGGAACCTCAGCAATCTTTTGAAGTCGGCAAGTTGAGTCGGCCCTTCTCGGCGGAAACGTACACAAAAGCTTTCACCACAGAGGCCACAGAGACACAGAGGAAATAAGAAAATGCGTCCGGAGCGGATGCAAATTTCCCCGCGCAGTTCGTCGAGAAATCTCCGCCCTTCGAGCTCGCGGGCTTACGCCCGCATCGCAGGTGTGCCGCCCCTACGGGGCTCGGTCGCCTCTTGCAGCTTACCCCGGGCTTACGCCCGGGGCTTTCTTATGCCGTCCCTCCGGGACTGGGGTTGGAGTGGTGCGAGGCGGGTGACGTGTGGATGGTTCCGCGCGCGCACGCGATTGCCGATCCTCAAACGCTTCCTCAAATCGCAGCAGGTAGGACACTTTCACGAACAACTGGCGGCCCGTTTTCACCACAGAGTCACAGAGACACAGAAAAATCATAGTGGGTTGTTCTCTGTGACTCTGTGTCTCTGTGGTGAAGGAATTTAGTTCCCAAGGCATCCGATCAAACGCTTCTCAGAATCGCAGCAGGTAGGACACTTTCACGAACAACTGGCGGCCCGTTTTCAGCACAGAGTCACAGAGATACAGAGAAATCATAGTGGGTTGTTCTCTGTGACTCTGTGCCTCTGTGGTGAAGGAATTTAGTTCCCGAGGGCATCCGATCAAACGCTTTTTCAGAATCGCAGCAGGTAGGGCACTTTCACGAACAACTGGCGGCACGTTTTCACCACAGAGTCACAGAGATACAGAGAGGTCATAGTAGGTTGTTCTCTGTGCCTCTGTGCCTCTGTGGTGAAGGAATTTAGTTCCCGAGGGCGTCCGATCAAACGCTTTTCAGAACCGCAGCAGGTAGGACACTTTCACGAACAACTGGCGGCCGTCGTTGAGGTAGTGGTTCGAGCGCAGCAGTTCGGTGTAATCGGTGGGTGACGAAGTGAGAACGCGGTTGATATTGGCGAGGTCGGAGTTGTAGCCGACGTAGATTGCGGTGCCGGGATGCACCATATAGGTGAAGAGGACGTCGGCGTTGAAACTCTTTGCATTCTGCAGCGATGTGAACGCCGGATTTGTGATGTTGCCGGTGTACTGTCCAATGACGCGCAGGGAGAAATCGCGCGTGAACTGGTAATTCCACTTGGTGCGCGCGATGTAGTTGTTGATGATGTTCAGGTTCGTGTGCGTATCGCGAAGGGCGTAGTAGAAGAAAGTATTGTCGACGGTCAGGCGTCGACCCGGACGAAACGTCGCCGTCACTTGCGCGAAGCGCGACTTGCCCGGCCCGGGGGGAAGCTGAGTGATTGGGCAAGGGCCAAGCGTGGAGCCGCATTCCACGGGGTCATAGTTGGTATCGCGCCCGACGTTGGTTTCCAGGTTCAGGGTCATCCAGTTGTAGTACTGGCTGTTGAAAAAGAATCCGAACTGATCGTGCGGAATGTCGACGTTGTAGGTCAGTTGCGAATAGTCAGCGGGGCGAAGCCGTTCGTGCCCGTAGTTGGTATAGACGCCGAAGTTGATGCGATTGTTGAAAACCCACCGGTAGTTGACATTGGTGAAGTATTCAATGCGCAGTCCGTTGTGATCCCAGATATTGCGGGTGAAGATACTCGGGCCGTGAAACAGCAGGTGCTTGCCTTCCACGTAGAAACGCCGCTGCGCGAAGTTGCTGAACCAGCGGATGTCGGGCCGCTGAAAAAAGCCGGTGCGAGTTTCGAATCCGGGGGCGTTGTCTTTGTACATTGAATTGAACTCGAGGTTGCGGCTGCTGCGCTCGAGGTAGAGGTAATATCCCGCGCCGGCATCGTAGCTGCCGTCGTTCCAGCGGGTCTCGCTGCCGACCGCTTGCGCATCGAGTTGCCAATTCTTGTTGAACTTGAAGTGCGCATCGAGGCCGCCGACGCGATTGGTGCGGGTCTCGCAGGGATCGGTCGTGCAGGTGGTATTGGCTGGGGAGTCCAGTTCGCGATCGGTGTAAAGCAGTCCGATGTTGCTGCCGTTCTTGTCGATCTCGCGGCTGACGCGCAGGATTCCGAAATATGCCTGCTTCCCCCAAAGCGGGTCGTTGGGCGCAACGCTTTCGCCGGGCGATTGATCATCGGCAAACAGCGTTCCCACTGACCATGGACCTTTCTTCCCGGTGAGACGAATTCCGTACAGTGGGTCGGCGATGCGGCGCGTGAACACGAGGTTAATCGGTGTGGCGAAATAGCCGGAGTTCTCCTGAAAGAACGGACGTTTTTCCGGAAAAAGAACCTCGAAGCGCTGGTTCACCGTGATCTGCGGGTCATCGGATTCCACCTGGCCGAAATCGGGATTGATCGTGGCATCGAGAACGAAGCTGTCTTTGATGACCGCCTTGGCATCGAGTCCGGCTTTGCCTTCGAAGTCTTTCGCTTCGAACGTGGGATTTACCGGGTCGCGCTGATCGACATTGCGGAACGAACGAGCCGAGACATAGGGAATGAACTGGAAGTTCCGACCGGGGGAGATGTTTTGAAATCCGGTTAGAGTTCCTTCCTGGGGAAGGAGGCCCTGCACGTCGGCGGAGTTTCTCGGCGAAAACGAATGCTCGCTGTTGTTATGAGGAATGTCGCGTTCGAGCAGCACGCCCCAGTCCTGCACGGATTTTGTCGATTTGAAGCGCAGCGACTTGAAGGGGATGGAAATGTAGCCGATCCAGCCTCGGTCGAGGACACGCGTGTCGCTTTTCCAGATGGTGTCCCAGGAAAGATCGATATCCTGCTGCCCTTCGAAGTAGGTGCCCTCCTGCTGAACGCCGGCCGGATTGATGAAGAAAAACACGCAGTGCCGGTGGTCGTAAAAGGTATCGAGAAAGATGCCGACCTGGTCTTCGTCGTTGATCTGCTCGCGCCGCACAAT
>Ga0210401_10002172_pt1 | contig 21939 bp, 23 predicted proteins | sample IncBWH32MmetaG_FD_150866 | JGI IMG/M metagenome (GOLD analysis project Ga0210401, IMG submission 150866) | Forest soil microbial communities from Barre Woods Harvard Forest LTER site, Petersham, Massachusetts, United States - Inc-BW-H-32-M | ecosystem: Environmental > Terrestrial > Soil >... | reverse complement strand
AGCCGGTACGCACCGCGACGCTGGCCTATGACGCGGTGGCGCTGACCGCCGCATTGTCGCGAACCCAGGGCGGACAACGCTTCTCCTCCGACGTGCTGCTCAATCCGTCCGGCTTTGCCGGCATCGACGGCCTGTTCAGATTTCGCGCCGACGGCACCAATGAGCGCGGCCTTGCGGTGATGCGGGTCGGCTCGGGAGGCGCGGTGGCGGTCGCCGGTTCGCCGAAGAGCTTTGGGGCGTGATGTCGCCCATGCGAAAGCAGGGGCCATAACCACAGGATTTCATTGTTGCAATAGGCAGGCAACTTCTTGATTGCCCAATCGAGAGACCGCGGCGTATGGGTCCCTGCTTTCCAGGGACGACGGCTGACGGCTACGCCGCGAGATCCGCCACCACCGCATCGAGCACCGGGAATCCTGCCTGGGTGACGCGCAGCCGGCCGTTGTCATCGACGCAGATCGCGCCTTCGTCGCGCAAGATCGCAATACGGCGGGGATCGAGCGGCCGGCCCGACAGCGCCGCATAGGCCTGCGGGTCGATGCCTTCGGCGAGCCGCAATCCCATCAGCAGGAATTCGTCGGCGCGCTCTTCGCTGTTAAGGGAATCGTCGGTGACGACGCCATGGCCGTTGGCCTCGACGCGCATCAGCCACGCTTCGGGCCGCTTCTCGGTCGATATCGCGTGCCTCACCCCGTCGATATCAAGGCGGCCGTGCGCGCCGGGGCCGATGCCGGCATATTCCTGGCCGCGCCAGTAGACGAGATTGTGCCGGCATTGCGCGCCTGCGCGCGCGTGATTGGAGATTTCATAGGCCGGCATGCCCTGGCTGGAACAGACTTCCTGCGTCATGTCGTAAAGCGCGCGCGCCACCGCCTCGTCCGGCGTCTTCAATTTGCCGGCGGCATGCAAACCAAAGAACGGCGTGCCTTCCTCGATCGTCAACTGATAGAGCGACAGATGCTCGGCCGCTTGCGCGATCGCAAGCTTCAGCTCGTCGGCCCACATTTCCGGCGTCTGGTCGGGGCGGGCGTAGATCAGGTCGAAGGAATAGCGCTCGAACGCGGTGCGCGCGATCGCGACCGCATCAAGCGCTTCGCGCGCGCTGTGCAGACGCCCGAGCGTTTTGAGCGAAACATCGTCCAGCGCCTGCACCCCGAGCGAGACGCGATTGACGCCGGCCGCGCGGTAGCCGGCAAATCGCTTCGCCTCGACACTGGTCGGATTGGCCTCCAGCGTGACCTCGACATCACCAGCCACGCGCCAATGCTTGCCGATCGCGTCCAATATCGAGCCGACGGTTTGCGGCCGCATCAGCGACGGCGTGCCGCCGCCAAGAAAGATCGACGTCACCTCACGGAAAGCAGCGCGCGCCGCGGTGGTTTCGATCTCCTGGGCAAATGCGCGCGCAAATCGGTCCTCATCGATCGGAGCGTGACGGACATGGCTGTTGAAATCGCAATACGGGCATTTCGACAGGCAGAACGGCCAATGCACGTAAACGCCGAAGGCACCTTCTGTCCCCTCTCCCGCTTGCGGGGGAGCGCCTGCTCCCGACTTGATCGGGGGGTTAGGGTGGGGGCTGCGGGCGCTAATCAAGGCAGATCTCCGCCAGTTTGACAAAGGCGCGGGCGCGGTGCGACAGCCCCAGGCCGAGCGGCGGCAGGCCGTGTTTCTCGATCGAGGTCATTTCGCCGAAAGTGCGAGTGTGCCCGTTGGGGAGGAACATCGGATCGTAGCCGAAGCCGGCGGTGCCGCGCGGCGGCCACACCAGCGTCCCGTCGACGCGCGCCTCGACCTCCTCGACATGGCCGTCGGGCCAGGCCACGCATAGCGCGGAAATGAAATGCGCTCCTCGCTGTGAGGATTGCTTGGCGCCGCGCTCCTGCAGCAGCCGTTCGATCCGGGCCATCGCAACGGCAAAATCCTTGCTCGCTCCGGCCCAGCGCGCCGAATAAATCCCGGGCGCGCCGTCAAGCGCATCGACCGCCAGTCCGGAATCGTCGGCGAAGGCGGGAAACCGCGCGGCCTTTGCCGCGGCGACGGCTTTGATGCGCGCGTTCGCGGCAAAGCTGTCACCGGTCTCCTCGGGCTCGGCAAGCCCAAGGTCCGTGGCCGATCTGGCCTCGACGCCATGCGGCGCCAGCAGCTCGCGCATCTCGGCAAGCTTGCCGGGATTGTGGGTCGCGATCACGAGCTGGCCTTTGATCCGACGGTGCATGCCTTCAGTCTATCAAACGCGCGAGAGCATGATCCGGAAAAGTGGGAACCGGTTTTTCCGAAAAGATCATGCTCAAACGAAAAGCTGTTCAAAAATCACGCCACGGCCATTTTTTGCAGGTCCACGAGCCGCGCCACGCCTTTGCGCGCCAGCGCCATCAGCGCGAGGAACTCATCCTGCGTGAACGGCGTCTTCTCGGCCGTGCCCTGCACCTCGATGATGCGCCCGTCGCCGGTCATGACGAAATTGGCGTCGGTCTCTGCTTCCGAATCCTCGGCATAATCGAGGTCGAGCACCGGCGTGCCGTTAAAGATACCGCATGAGATCGCCGCGACGTTGTCGCGCAGCACGTTGGCCTTGATCATGTTGCGGGTCTTCATCCAGGAGATACAGTCGGCGAGCGCGACCCAGGCGCCGGTGATCGAGGCCGTCCGCGTGCCGCCATCGGCCTGAAGCACGTCGCAGTCCACGGTGATCTGGCGTTCGCCCAGCGCTTCAAGGTCCACGGTGGCGCGCAGCGAGCGGCCGATCAGGCGCTGGATTTCGACGGTGCGGCCATTTTGCTTGCCGGCGGAAGCCTCGCGGCGGGTGCGTTCGAGCGTCGCGCGCGGCAGCATGCCGTATTCGGCCGTCACCCAGCCGCGGCCCTGGCCCTTGAGCCACGGCGGCAATCGCTCTTCCAAGGTCGCGGTCACCAGCACATGGGTATCGCCGAACTTAACCATGCAGGAACCCTCGGCATATTTTACCACGCCGCGTTCCAGCGATACGGCGCGCAATTCGTCCGGCGCACGGCGGCTTGGCCGCATGGTAAATCCTCCGAATTCGCCAAGGTTTAAAGGCTCGCCGTGCTTGTAGGTGCGGGAAGGGGCAGCGGCAAGGCCTTTTGGCGGTCATTGGCGCTCATTGCCTGCTTGTCACAGGGCTCCTAGATGGAGAGAATTAGCCCCGGTCGTCAGGAGTCTCCATTTGGCCCACCACGAACCGATTGGCCTGATCACATCACACTCAGGGCTCGCCCAGCTCAACGAGCGCTCGCGGGATATTTTCCGCCAGATTGTCGAGAGCTATCTGGCAACCGGCGAGCCCGTCGGCTCGCGCAACATTTCCCGCTTGATCGCCGTGCCGTTGTCGCCGGCCTCGGTGCGCAACGTGATGGCCGATCTCGAGGCGCTCGGCCTGATTTACGCGCCGCACACGTCGGCAGGCCGGCTGCCGACCGAAATCGGCTTGCGGTTTTTTGTCGACGCTTTGATGCAGATGGGCGATCTCACCGAAGCCGAGCGGCAGTCGATCCAGACCCAGCTTGCTTCCGTCGGCAAGGCGCAATCGGTCGAGGCCGCCCTCGGCGAAGCGCTGACGCGGTTGTCAGGTCTCACCCGAGCCGCCGCGGTAGTGCTGACGGGGAAATCCAATTCGCGCCTGAAACATATCGAATTCGTTCGCCTCGAGCCGGAGCGGGCGCTGGTGGTGCTGGTCGGCGAGGATGGCCAGGTCGAGAACCGCGTGCTGGTGCTGCCGCCCGGCGTTCCCTCTTCGGCCTTGATCGAAGCGACCAACTTCCTGAATGCGCGGATCAGAGGGCGGACGCTGGCGGAAGCGCGTCTTGAGCTCGAGACGGCATTGGCGGAAAGCCGAGCCGAACTCGATCAGTTGACGCAGAAGGTGATCGCGGCGGGGATCGCGAGCTGGTCCGGCGGCGAAAACGACGACCGGCAACTGATCGTGCGCGGTCATGCCAATCTGCTCGAAGACCTGCACGCGCTCGAAGACCTCGAGCGGGTCAGATTGCTGTTCGACGATCTCGAGACCAAGCGCGGCGTGATCGACCTGTTGGGCCGCGCCGAGCGCGCCGAGGGTGTACGGATCTTCATCGGGTCGGAGAACAAGCTGTTTTCGCTATCCGGCTCGTCCACCATCATCGCGCCCTATCGGGACGCGGCGGGCCATATCGTCGGGGTTCTCGGTGTGATCGGGCCGACCCGGCTCAATTATGCGCGGGTGATACCGACCGTCGACTATGCGGCCCGCATCGTCAGCCGCCTGCTCGGCGGATGATCTCGCTTGGCCGAAGCCCGGCCCTTCTTTTGAACGACTGCTCGCGCCGGGCGGTACCCACGCCCCGATCAGGCCTCAAGGGCCCTGTCGGAAGATGGCACGGCGCTTGATTTTCTGCGCCTAAAGCACGATATCCCGGCGAGCCATTCCCGACCATTCCCAACCATCCCCAAAGACTTTCCGAGAAGGCAGTGCGATGATCGATCCTAACGGGCAAAAGGACAATCCGGCTAATCCGGCGCAAGGCCCCGAGCCCGTGGTTTCCAAGCCCTACATCATGCCCGACGATCCCGAGCAGGGATCGGCGGAGGCGTTGGTCAAGGAAGCCGCGGAATCGCGCGACAAGATGCTGCGGACGCTTGCCGAGATGGAAAACCTGCGCAAGCGCACGGCGAGGGAAGTCGCCGATGCGCGCCTCTATGGCATCACCGGGTTTGCGCGCGACGTGCTCGACATCGCGGACAGTCTGCAGCGTGCGCTCGATGCGGTTCCTGTCGAGACCAGGGAATCCGCCGATCCCATGCTCAAGACGCTGATCGAAGGCGTAGAGCTGACCGAGCGCTCTCTCCTCAACGTGCTGGAGAAAAACGGCGTCAAGAAATTCGATCCGTCGGGCGAGAAATTCGATCCGAATTTTCAGCAGGCGATGTATGAGGTGCCCGACGCCTCGGTGCCGCCGGGCACGGTCGTGCAGGTCGTTCAGGCCGGCTACATGATCGGCGAGCGCGTGCTACGGCCGGCACTCGTTGCCGTCGCCAAAGGCGGCGCGAAAGTCGGCGCTTCGGAGTAGGAAGGACCCGGGTACCGGCTCCGCTCAGCGCGGCTGAACCCCATCGCGCACCGCACGAAAGCGCGGAAAGGCGGTCGCCCATTGGTCGCGGGGCGCGCTGCCGATGATTCGCAGCGAATACTGACCGCCGAATCGGAACCACTGCACGACGGTGACGGGCGTATTGTCCTTGCCGCTGGTCGCGTCCAGCCGCGTTTCATATCCGGCCATGCCGTCGATGCGCATCGGTTCGGACATCGTGATCCGCGCGCTGCGAACGCCCGGGATCGAGGTCGCGGCCTGGTCGGCAAAACGCCCGCGATCCTCCGGCAGTGTCGGCGTCGCGCCCGTCAGGCCTATCACCACGAAGGGCGCCGCCTCGAAGCCGGATGTTTCGTCGCCATCGGTGAGAAGAACGGCGGCGCCGGGCGTCAACGTACGGACATTCTTGAAGTCACCGAGCTCGCCGACCTTGAACGGCATCAACCCCAGGATCTCCTGGACCGGAACTTCCTTGCGGACGACGGCCGACGCAAACATCTGCCGCACGGCCTCGTCGGTGTAGATCTTGCCGGCGTTCTCAGGCACCTGTACGGCGACATAGCCGGAGAAAGTGCCGCCCGACAGGATCATTGAATAGCGCCGTACGGTGTTCGTGCCGTTCTTGCCGGTTTCGACGGTGTAATAGGCCATTCCCGCCGCGGTTTCGATGCTCTCGGGCTTGACGCCGCTGGCGACCGCCGGGTTGGTCTTGAAGGCATTCATGACCTCGCCATAGGCCTCGGCCGGAAGCTCCGCCATCAGTACCTTGACGCTTTCATCCTCGTTCTGAAAGCCTGCGAATCCCCTTGCCGGGGCAAGCCCCACAAGGGGCACCATCCCGATCCGGATTCCGGGTGGAAAAACCGGGTCCGCGGCCAGTGCCTGACTTGCGGCGAGCCCGAGCACGGCGAGTGCGAAAATGGGTCGAATGCGTTTCATCGGCGATCTATTGGGTTTGCATTAAGGCCGTTCGGTGGTCGGTCGTTACCCGGCCGGGCCTGATCGGCCCGGTCGCTTTTAACGGTTTTGCCATCCCCGCAACAGCCGCGCCGCGATGGCCCGGGCCACCTGCGCCCGGCTTGCCGGCCGGTCCCGAAGCTCTACACGGAAACTATCTTTAAAGGTTGAGGCTTTTGGCGGATTAAGGTTGCGTCCGCCTCCTTGCAGGCCATGCCCACCCTCCTATATGAGGCTCACCGTCGCAATATCGCGAGCATTTGATCGTTGGGGGTTTGGATTGGTGCGCCGTCAGGGCCCAGCCGACCTGCCGCAAAAAGAAGGATATGAGGACCATGGGAAAGGTCATTGGGATCGATCTCGGCACCACGAATTCGTGCGTGGCCGTAATGGATGGCAAAACCGCCAAAGTCATCGAAAACGCCGAGGGCATGCGGACGACCCCATCGATCGTCGCCGTCACTGACGATGGCGAACGCCTGGTCGGCCAGCCGGCCAAGCGCCAGGCGGTGACCAATCCCGAGCGGACCTTCTTTGCGGTGAAGCGCCTCATCGGCCGTCGTTACGACGATCCGATGGTGGAGAAGGACAAGAAGCTTGTCCCTTACAAGATCGTCAAGGCATCCAACGGCGACGCCTGGGTCGAAGCCGACGGCAAGACCTATTCGCCCTCGCAGATTTCCGCGTTCATCCTGCAAAAGATGAAAGAGACCGCTGAAGCCCATCTCGGCCAGAAGGTCGAGCAGGCCGTCATCACCGTTCCCGCCTATTTCAACGACGCGCAACGCCAGGCCACCAAGGACGCCGGCAAGATCGCCGGCCTTGAAGTGCTGCGGATCATCAACGAGCCGACCGCGGCCGCGCTTGCTTACGGTCTCGACAAGACTAAATCCGGCACCATTGCGGTGTACGATCTCGGCGGCGGCACCTTCGATATTTCGATTCTCGAAATCGGCGACGGCGTGTTCGAGGTCAAGTCGACCAACGGCGACACCTTCCTCGGCGGCGAAGACTTCGACATGCGGCTGGTCAATTATCTGGCCGACGAATTCCAGAAGGAGCAGGGCATCAACCTGCGCAACGACAAGCTTGCCTTGCAGCGCCTGAAAGAGGCCGCGGAAAAGGCCAAGATCGAATTGTCCTCGACCACGCAGACCGAAATCAATCTGCCGTTTATCACGGCCGATCAGTCCGGGCCGAAGCATCTGACGATGAAACTGACGCGCGCCAAGTTCGAAGCGCTGGTCGACGATCTCGTCCAGAAGACCATCGAGCCTTGCCGCAAGGCATTGAAGGACGCAGGCCTCACCGCCGGTGAAATCGGCGAAGTGGTGCTGGTCGGCGGCATGACCCGCATGCCCAAGGTTCAGGAAGTCGTGAAACAGCTGTTCGGCAAGGAGCCGCACAAGGGCGTCAACCCGGACGAAGTCGTGGCCATTGGTGCCGCGATCCAGGCCGGCGTGTTGCAGGGCGACGTCAAGGACGTGCTGCTGCTCGACGTCACGCCGCTCTCGCTCGGCATCGAGACCTTGGGTGGCGTGTTCACCCGCATCATCGACCGCAACACCACGATCCCGACCAAGAAGAGCCAGGTGTTCTCGACCGCCGAGGACAACCAGAACGCGGTTACCATCCGCGTCTTCCAGGGTGAGCGTGAAATGGCCGCCGACAACAAGATCCTCGGCCAGTTCGATCTGATGGGAATTCCGCCGGCGCCGCGCGGCATGCCGCAAATCGAGGTGACGTTTGACATCGACGCCAACGGCATCGTCAACGTCTCGGCAAAGGACAAGGCGACCGGCAAGGAACAGCAGATCCGGATCCAGGCCTCCGGCGGTCTGTCGGAGTCCGACATCGAGAAGATGGTCAAGGACGCCGAGGCCAACGCCGCCGAGGACAAGAAGCGCCGCGAAGCGGTCGACGCCAAGAACCACGCCGACGGGCTGGTGCATTCCACCGAGAAGGCGCTGGCCGAGCACGGCTCGAAGATCGGCGACACCGAGCGCCGGGCGATCGAAGACGCCGTCAGCGATCTGAAGGAAGCGCTGAAGGGCGAGGATGCCGAGGCGATCAAGGCCAAGACCAATACGCTGGCGCAGGCTTCGATGAAGCTCGGCGAGGCGATGTACAAGCAACAGGCCGAGAGCGATGCGGCAAAGGACGCGGCAAAGGACGACGTGGTCGACGCGGAGTTTACCGAGGTCGACGACGACAAGAACAACAAGAAGTCGGCTTAAGGGCTGACGTCATGACCCCCATTCTGACGAGCGCGCAAAAGGCGTCTCGAAAGGTGGGGGTTATTTTTCGTTAAGCCGAAGGCGGCATTGTGTGAGCCCATTCCTTCGGGATGAGGATGAACTTCGGGCGGGTTTGACGGATGTCTACCAAGCGCTGTTACTACGAAACCCTTGAAGTCGACCGAAACGCCGACGAATCTAAGCTCAAGTCGGCATTCCGCAAGCTCGCGATGAAGTGGCACCCGGACAAGAATCCGGGCGATGCTGCGAGCGAAATCCGTTTCAAGGAAATCAACGAGGCCTACGAAGTCTTAAAAGACGGCGATAAGCGCGCGGCCTATGACCGGTTCGGTCATGCGGCGTTCGAGCAGGGCGGCGGTGGCCCCGGCTTCGGCGCCGGCTTCGCCTCATCATTTTCGGATATTTTCGAGGATCTGTTCGGCATGGCCGGGCAGCGGTCCCGGGGCGGACGCGAGCGCGGCGCGGACCTGCGCTACAACATGGAAATCACGCTGGAGGAGGCGTTCCAGGGCAAGACCGCGCAGATCGAGATTCCGGTCTCGGTCACCTGCGAATCCTGTTCGGGCACCGGCGCGAAGGCGGGCACCAAGCCGAAGACCTGCGCGACGTGCGGGGGCGCGGGGCGGGTACGGCAGGCTCAGGGATTCTTCACGCTCGAGCGCACTTGTCCCGGCTGCCAGGGTCGCGGCCAGATGATCGAAGACCCATGCCCTTCATGCGCGGGCTCGGGGCGCGTGACGCGCGAGCGCACGCTCGCGGTCAACATTCCGCAAGGAGTCGAGGACGGTACGCGCATTCGTCTGGCCGGCGAAGGCGAGGCCGGCATTCGCGGCGGACCGCCGGGCGACCTCTACATTTTCCTGTCGCTGGCGAACCACGAATTCTTCCAACGTGACGGCGCCGATCTGCATTGCCGCGTGCCGATTTCGATGGTGGCGGCTGCGCTCGGCGGCGAATTCGAGGTGCCGACCATCGACAGGGGCAAGACCAGGGTGAAGGTCCCGTCGGGAACCCAGTCGGGCCGGCGCTTTCGCATTGCATCGAAGGGAATGCCGGTGCTCCGTTCGCGCCAGACCGGCGACATGTACGTCCAGGTCATGGTCGAAACGCCGCAGAATTTGACCAAGAAGCAGCAGGAATTGCTGGCCGAGTTCGAAAAAATATCTTCCGGCGCGACCCAGCCGGAGGCGGCCAGTTTCTTTGCCAAGGTCAAGGACTTTTTCGGCACCCGCGCGAATACCTGAAGCTTAGGCGTCGAAGCGATTCGGTCCGGCGCCAAAACCACAGCGCGTGCATGGCTTTATCGCGGCACAACGGATTCTTTCGAAGGCCTTCAAAGGGGCGTTTGGCTTGACCGAAACGCCCTCTACCTATACCTGTTTATGACTGTTTTCTGACACTGCCGCAAACGCGGTCCCGCCTGGTAGCGACATGCCACTGCAATCGTCCGTGCGTGCGTTGAAAAAACCCCTCCGTCTCGACGACGAGGTTCGTTTTCTTCGGTCATGGATTGAAAAGCCGCTTCATATGGGCGCTGTCATGCCGTCGGGGCGGTTACTCGCCCGCACCATGGCCCAGTATGTCGATATCGATTCCTCAGGCGCGGTTGTCGAACTCGGCCCCGGCACCGGCGCGATCACCAGCGCGCTGATCGATCGCGGCGTCGATCAGAAACGTCTGGTCTTGGTCGAATATAATCCCAGCTTCTGTGCGCTTTTGCGCGACCGTTATCCGCACGCCAGGGTGGTGCAGGGCGACGCCTATACGTTGCGGGACTCGCTGCGCCATGTGCTGAGCGCTCCCGCTTCCGCCGTCGTTTCCGGCCTGCCGCTCGTCACCAAGCCGATGCAGACGCGCCTGAGACTGATCCGCGATGCCTTTGTGGCGCTCGCGCCGGGCGCCCCCTTCGTGCAGTTCACCTATTCGGTTGTGCCGCCGATCCCCAAATCGCTGCCGGGCGTTTCCGCGGAAGCCTCCGAGCGCATCTGGATGAACCTTCCGCCGGCCCGCGTCTGGGTGTATCGGAAGCGCTGAACCGCCCGCTCGCGGGATGGTTCTCGCAGAGCACCGATTTAGATCATGGCCGCGCCAAAAATCCTCGTGATCCCCGGTTCGCTCCGGACCGGCTCGCTCAATGCGAGGCTTGCGGCAGTGGCCGCACATGCGCTTGCGAAAGCCGGCGCCGAGGTCACCAATATCTCGCTCGGCGATTTTCCGCTGCCGATCTATGACGGCGATTTGCAGACCAGGTCGGGCGTGCCGAAGAACGCCGTCAATTTGAAACGCATGATCGGCGCCCATCATGGCGTCCTGATTGTGACGCCGGAATACAATGCTTCGGTCCCTCCGCTGGTCAAAAACACCATCGATTGGGTGACGCGGGTGCAGGATGCGCACGAGGCCCGCGGCGAGGTGTTTCGCGGGCGCTCGTTTGCGATCGCGGCGGCCTCGCAAAGCCGGCTCGGCGGATCGCGATCGCTGGCGGCGCTGCGGCTGATTCTTTCCGCCTGCCAGGCGATGGTAATACCGAACCAGCTCGCACTTTCGTTCGCGGGCGACGCCTATGATGATATGGACAGGCTGAAGCATCCGGCCGATATCGAGGCGTTGGCCGCGTTGGTGCGCCAGTTGATCGACGTTTCGCAACGCTTGATGTGAGGTGACATGCAACCATCGGCCATCGCTCCCCGCGACCGACTGATCGTGGCGCTCGACCTGCCGGGTGTTGAACCGGCGGAAGCGATGATTGCGCGGCTTGGCGACAGCGTGACGTTTTACAAGATCGGCTATCGGCTTGGTTTTGCCGGCGGGCTCTCGCTGGTCCGTCCGCTTGTCGCGGCCGGCAAGCAGGTGTTCGTCGATCTCAAGCTGCACGACATCCGCAACACGGTGGCCGGTGGCGTCGAGAGCCTCAAAGCCCTCGGCGCGACGTTCCTGACGGTGCACGCCTATCCGCAGACCATGAAGGCGGCGGTCGAAGCGCGCGGAGGTGGGAGCGTCTTGAAGATTCTCGCGGTCACCGTGCTGACTTCGTATGACGACGGCGATCTTGCGGCCGCAGGTTATCGCATGGGCGTGTCGGAGCTGGTCGAGGCGAGGGCCAGACAGGCGAAGGCGCATGGCGTCGATGGCATCGTGTGTTCGCCCGAAGAGGCCGGCGCCTTGCGCAAGATCGTGGGCGATCAGATTTGCCTGGTGACCCCCGGCATCCGTCCGGCGGGCGCGGCGACCGGCGACCAGAAGCGCATCATGACGCCGGCGCGCGCGATTTCCGCAGGCTCGGATTATCTCGTGGTGGGACGGCCGGTGACCGAAGCCGAAGATCCGAAGGCGGCGGCGCAAGCCATCCAGGCCGAGATCGCTCACGCGCTGGGCTGAACAGGCAAGGGAGAGATACAAGATGGCGAAAGGCTACTGGATCGCCCGCATCGATGTGCACAACCCGGAGGGTTACAAGGACTATGTCGCGCAGAACGGCCCGGTACTCGCCAAATACGGCGCCAGGTTTCTGGTGCGGGCCGGCAAGCATGTGCCCAAGGAAGGCTCTTCGCCGCCGCGCAATGTGGTGATCGAATTCAAGGATTATGAGACCGCGATCGCATGCTACAACTCCCCCGAATATGTCCGCCTGGTCGCGATCCGCAGCCCCTATGCCGAAGGCGATCTCGTGATCATCGAGGGCTATGACGGTCCGCAGCCAGGAGCCTGACGGGGTACCTGATGGAGTGCCTGATCGGTTGCCGGAACGGCCGGCGGCGGCTATACGGCAAGGGTGAGGCCTGAAACATGTCCGACATGCGCTTGATCGTTGCGGGAGCGGGCGGCCGAATGGGCCGTGCGCTGACGCGCGTCATCTCAGAGACCAAGGGCGCGGTGCTGGCCGGTGCGCTGGAAGCGCCCGGTTCCGAGCTGCTCGGCAAGGACGCCGGTGTGCTTGCAGGCCTGCCCGCCAATGGGGTCGAGCTGTCGGCTGATCTCTGGACGATGTCGGCCAACGCCGATGCCATCCTCGACTTCACCGTGCCCGGCGCAACCATTGCCAACGTCGCGATTGCCGCCGAGCGCGGCATTGTTCACGTCATCGGCACCACCGGGCTCTCCGGATCGGACGATGCCGTGATCAAGAGCGTCACCTCGCGCGCCATCGTCGTCAAGTCGGGCAATATGAGCCTCGGCGTCAACCTTCTGGCCGCGTTGGTCAAGCGGGTGGCGCAATCGCTGGACGAGGGTTTCGACATCGAGATTTTGGAGATGCATCACCGCGCCAAGATCGATGCGCCGTCGGGCACGGCCTTGATGCTTGGCGAGGCCGCCGCCGCGGGCCGCAAGATTGCGCTCGATGCCCATTCGTCGCGGGGACGCGACGGCGTCACCGGCGCGCGCCGCGCAGGCGACATCGGCTTTGTATCGCTGCGCGGCGGCACCGTCACCGGCGACCATAGCGTGATCTTCGCCGGCGCCATGGAGCGCATCGAGCTCACCCACCGCGCCGAGGACCGCACGATGTTCGCGCAAGGCGCGGTGAAGGCCGCATTGTGGGCGCGCGGCAAGAAGCCCGGGCTTTATACGATGGCCGACGTGCTCGGGCTCGGTGATTTCTAACGAAATTTGGTTCAAACGGAACGCAAGAATGAGCGATCGTCTTCTCGTGCTGCTGCGTCACGGCCAGAGCGAATGGAATCTGAAAAACCTCTTCACCGGCTGGAAGGATCCCGGCCTGACGGAGAAGGGCATCGCGGAAGCAAAGGACGCCGGGCGCCAATTGAAGGCGCAGGGATTCGTCTTCGACATCGCCTTCACCTCGGCGCTGTTGCGCGCGCAACACACGCTCGATTTAACACTCGCCGAGCTTGGCCAGACCGGCATTCCCGTCCGCAAGCACCTTGCGCTCAATGAGCGCGACTACGGCGATCTGTCCGGCCTCAACAAGGACGACGCTCGCAAGAAATGGGGCGAGGCGCAGGTGCATGTCTGGCGGCGGTCCTATGACGTGCCGCCGCCCGGCGGCGAAAGCCTGAAAGACACGTTGGCGCGCACGCTGCCCTATTACGTGCAGGAGATTCTTCCCTGCGTGCTGCGCGGCGAGCGCACGTTGGTCGTGGCGCACGGCAATTCGTTGCGCGCGCTGATCATGGTGCTGGAGAAGCTTTCGCCCGAGGGCATCCTGGCGCGCGAACTCGCGACCGGTGCGCCGGTGATCTACCGGCTCAACGCCGACGCCACCGTCGCATCGAAGCTCGATCTGGCGGAATGAGCGAGGGCGGCGGTTGCCGTCATTGCGAGCGAAGCGAAGCAATCCATTGGTGCCGCAAAGAAAGAATGGATTGCTTCGTCGCGTTGCTCCTCGCAATGACGGCGAGGGTCTAATGCATCCCCACCTGACCGGCTTCCCAGCCGATCATCGCCTGCTTGCGGGTGATGCCCCAGTGATAGCCGGTCAGCGCGCCGTTCTTGCCAAGCGCGCGATGGCAGGGCACCACGAACGAGATCGGGTTCTTGCCGACCGCGGCACCGACGGCGCGGGAGGCCTTGGGGCTCTTGATCTTGTTGGCGATGTCCGAGTAGCAGACCGCGCGGCCCATCGGGATTTTCAACAGCGTCTCCCACACCCGGACCTCGAAATCGGTTCCGATCAGCGTGACGCGCAGCGGCTGATCCGGCCGCCAGAGTTTTTTGTCGAAGACACGCTGCGCCAGGGCCGCCGTTCCGGCATGGTCCTCGACATAGGACGCGTGCGGCCAGCGCCGCTCCATGTCGGCGAGTGCTGCCTGCTCCTCGCCGGGATCGGCGAACGCCAGACCCGCGAGACCCCGTCCGCTCGCGATCACGATCGCAGTGCCGAACGGGGAGGGGTGGAAGCCAAAGCGCAGCGTCATGCCGGCGCCGCCGTTCTTCCATTCGCCGGGCGACATCGCCTCATGGGTGACGAACAGATCGTGCAGCCGGCCGGGCCCGGAAAGTCCGGTCTCGAGCGCGGCGTCGAGCACGCTTGCGGAATCGCGCAACAGACCCTTGGCATGGTCGAGCGTCAGCGCCTGCATGAAGGCCTTTGGTGTCAGCCCCGCCCAGCGGCGGAACAGATGGTGCAGTTCGTCGGGCGTGACGCCAGCGGCGTCCGCTACCGACTCGATAATGGGCTGCCGGCGCCAATGCTCCGAGATAAAGGCGATGGCGCGGCGTACCGAATCATAGTCGCGAAGCGCGGCGTTGTATGTGCCGGGCTTGGCGAGGCGGTGGTCATGGATGGCAAGGTTCATCATGCGCCTGATGTAGTTCGGCCAAGGTGTCCAAGCCACCCGATTCCTGATCCTAACATCACGTTAGGGGATTATAGCTCGGGCCGCGCCGGGCGGCCTGGAGCGCCGCCACTAAGGCATTGGCAAAGCTAGATTTTTCGTCAGGACTCAGGAAGCTTCCGATGGCGACCCGGCGGCCCTTCGAGACCAGATAAAGCTTCTCGATGCCGTATTCGGGGTGGCTCTTGCGGTCGAGCTGCACCCATAGCGGATTGAGCACGAATTCCATTACATGGCCGCGGTGGCTTGTTCGGCGGACGCGAAGTTCTGACGGCGTCACCCGGATTTCCTCGCTCGCCTTGGCGCGGCGGAAATTGATCCGGAACGCCCAGTAGATCGCCAGCACGTCGAGGCCGAAAAAACCCAGCACTGGCCACGCGCCCATCCACAGGAACGCAAGCCCGGCGGCGAAGCTGATCACGCTGAGGAACGCCATCACCACCAGAAAGCCGCTGCGATTGAGCGAGCGGTGCGGCGTCAGCAGCGCGGAAAATAATTCCGGCTGTGCGTGAACATCAAAATCGTTGCCTGTGGTCATGGCGTATCAGTATACCCAAAGCATGCCGAAAATCACCCGCCGTCATCAGCCTAAATCGAAGCAAGCCGCGTCCCAACGCGCCAAAAAATACGCCAAGCGAATTGTGGCCAAACCGCAGCGCGAGCGAACGGCGGCAAAAAAGCCAAAACGCTGGACTGCGGCGGAAGTTCACGAAGCCTTTAGCCGCTTTCGAAAGGCCAACCCCGAGCCGAAGGGCGAGTTGGAGCATCTCAACCCTTTTACGTTGTTGGTTGCTGTCGTGCTGTCGGCGCAGGCGACGGATGCCGGCGTCAACCGCGCCACGCGCGCGCTGTTTGCGGTTGCCGACACGCCGCAGAAGATGCTGGCGCTCGGCGAAGAAAAATTGCGCGACACCATCAAGTCCATCGGGCTTTACCGCACCAAGGCCAAAAACGTCATCGCGCTGTCGGAAAAGCTCATCAATGAATTCGGCGGCGAGGTACCGCGCACCCGCGCCGAAATCGAATCCTTGCCGGGCGCCGGGCGCAAGACCGCCAATGTCGTGCTCAACATGGCGTTCGGCGAGCACACCATGGCGGTGGATACGCATGTGTTTCGTGTTGGCAACCGCACCGGGCTTGCGCCCGGCAAGACGCCGCTTGAGGTCGAACTCGGGCTTGAGCGTGTGATCCCGCCCGAATTCATGCTGCACGCCCATCACTGGCTGATCCTGCACGGCCGCTACACATGTCTGGCGCGCAAGCCGCGCTGCGAGGTCTGCCTGATCAACGATCTCTGCCGCTGGCCGGAAAAGACGGTGTGACCGTGCGACCGCTGGCTATTCCTCATCCTGTGAGGAGCCGCGCTAGCGCGGCGTCTCGAAGGATGGCCGCATCGGGGCCTCATGGTTCTCAAGGCGATGCGAAGCATCGTCCGGAGACGCGCGAAGACGTGCTTCCGACCATGTGCGAGTCGTGGCACGCACCCGACGGTTGGACCTTGTCCCCGGAACAGGCCAAGCCTAGGCTCTCCGAAAACGCACCAAGCCCAACTCAAGGGCCGCGTGGATTTCGGGAGGGACGCCATGCGATTGCGGTTCGTATTTGTCGTGGCTTTGACGGCCACGTGCTTTGCCGCGCCTCGCGCGCAGGCACAGGTCTCGGACGACGTCGTCAAGATCGGCGTGCTCAACGATCAATCGGGCCTCTATGCGGATTTGGGCGGTCCGGGCTCGGTGGTGGCAGCAAAGATGGCGGTAGAGGATTTCGGCGGCACCGTGCTCGGCAAGCCGATCGAGATCGTCTACGCCGACCATCAAAACAAATCCGATGTCGGCGCGGCTATCGCGCGCGAGTGGTTCGAAGTCGGCAAGGTCGACATGGTGATCGGGTTTGACCATTCGGCGGTGGCGCTGGCGGTCGAGCAGCTTGCGGCGGAAAAAAACCGGATTGCGATTGCGGCAGCCGTCGGCAGCACCGCCTTCACCGGCAAGTCGTGTACGCCCACCGAAGCGTCCTGGATCTACGACAGTTACGCGCTGACCACGAGCCTTGCGAAAGCGATCGTGGCGGAGGGGCGCGACACCTGGTTCTTCATCACCGTCGACTACGCCTTCGGCCATTCGCTCGAGGCGGATGCGACGGCCGCGGTCAAGGCCGCCGGTGGCAAAGTGCTGGGCAGCGTGCGTCATCCGCTCAACACCGCGGATTTCAGTTCATACCTGCTGCAGGCGCAGGCCTCGGGGGCGAAGGTCGTGGCGTTTGCCAACGGCGGCGGCGACATGGTCAATGCCACCAAGCAGGCGAACGAGTTCGGCCTGACGAAAAATCAGACCATCGTCTCGCTGCTGGTGTTCATTTCCGACGTGCACAGCATGTCGCTGCAGTCGGCCCAGGGGCTGAAATTCGTCACCGCGTTCTACTGGGACCGCAACGACGAAACCCGCTCCTGGTCCAAACGCTTCTTTGAGCGGCACGGCAGGATGCCGACCATGTCTCAAGCAGCCGTCTATTCGGCGATCCGCCATTATCTCGGCGCCATCGCCGCCGCCGGCACCGATGAGGCCAAGGCCGTGATGGCGAAAATGCGCGAGCGGCCGGTCAATGATTTCTACGTCGGGAATGGAAGGCTTCGCGAGGACGGCCGTCTGGTCCACGACATGTATTTCGCGCAAGTGAAAACGCCGTCCGAATCGAAAGGGCCCTGGGATTATTACAAGATCCTCGCCACCATTCCCGGCGATCAGGCGTTCCGGCCGCTTGCCGAAGCCGGTTGCCCGCTGGTGGCGCGTTGATTTGTTTGCTCCGATATTGGCGGTCATTCCGGGATGGTGCGCAGCACCAGACCCGGAATCTCGAGATTCTCCGATGTGCAAGTGCACATCGTAGTTCGATGCTTCGCATCGCCCCGGAATGACGGGTTTGAAGGCATTGTTTGCCGGCTGCATTTGCCTCGCTGCCCGCGAAGCACGGGGCGAGGGAGAAGATCACACCACCGGCATGCCTCTCCTGCGCCCGGGCTCGATCAATTCCGGTCGCGGTCCGCTCAGCCGCTTGTGCATGTGGACCATGAACGCCATGCCGAACAATGGCGTCGCCAGATTGACGATCGGGATCGACACGAAGGTTGCGATGAAGAGACCGGCGGTGAACACGGTCGCGGCGTTATCCCGGCGCATCGCCCTGGCTTCCGCTGGCGTGCGAAATCGCATCGCCGCGAGTTCAAAATATTCCCGCCCCAACAGCCATGCGGTCGCGATGAAGAACGCCAGAAAGCCCGCGCCGGCCACGAACACGAAGGGCAACGCGATCAGATAGACCAGGATGGTCAGCAACGCCGTCTTGACGCTTTGGGTCATGGCAAGTGCGAACGGCAACGCGGCACCGGGGCGCTCGGCCGGATAATGTTCGCGCTCGACGTGGTCGGCGACCTCGTCGACGAATATGCTTGCGACCAGCGAAGTGATCGCGGGCATCAGAAACACGGCGCCCACCACGACACCGAGGCCGGCGGCGATCGACACAATCCAGGCAAGGATGTTGAGCGGCGTCTGGAAGGAGGGGCCGAGCATCACTTCGGCCCAGCCTTCGCCCGAGGTTGCGAGCCAGCTCAACAGCCGTTGCAGGCCGATCGCCAGCACCACGATCAGCACCAGCGCGAGCCCGATCGATCGCCACAGGATCGAACGCATCGGCGGCGAGGTGATTTGCGACAGCGCCTTGACGGCAGCGTCCAGCATGTTGGTCTCGTTCTCTCGCGAAAGCCCCCGCGACAGGTAGACACGCGCTAGTGGTTCGGCAAGAGCCGTCAGGAAGAGCCGTTCAGTTGGGGTTGCTTCGGATACCGGCGAGAGGCGTCCGCAGAGGATTGAAACCCGAAAACCTGGATGATTACGCGACCGAGTCGGACGCCCGCCGCCCGGTGCGGGATTCTGGCCGGGACGCCGGGGCATATTCGATGTCGATCACTTCCGTCACGGTGATGGAATCGACCAGCATCACCTCTCCATCGTCCAGCACTATTTCGCCAATCGGAAGCGGCGCCTCTTCGTCAAGCGCTTCAGGAATGAGCGGCGGCGACCGGACCGTTTCTGGAAACACACCGAATTGGCCCGCTACCTCCTGGAGCGGCTTTTGTTTATCGGCCCAATGCAAGGCGGTGTAATCAAAACCATGCACGATGGTGGGTTTGACGATTTCGAAATAGGGCGAGATATCAAAATCGCGCGGCATGTAGAGCGAGGAATCGCGGATATGCAGGATTTCGCGGCGCGCCTGTCTCGATCCGGCGCGCGTGATCTTGGGCAGGATCGGGTAGCGCACGGCGTCGAACGCCTGCGCGATCAGCGCCGAGCAGATGATCTTGGTGGGATCGCCGGAGCCGAACGCGATCATCCGCCGCCGCCAGCGCTGCGGGATCGGCAGCGGGAACAGAAAGCGCATCAGATCGAGAATATTCTTGGTGTCGTAGCCGAAGCCGATCCGGTTGATGGCATAGCGGCAGACGGTGTTGCGGTCCTCATACATCAGGCCGACCGGCCGGCACAGCCGGGTGTGATAGGAGAAATATTTCGACAGTGGCGCCGAGGTGACGCCCTCGCCGATATTGGCCTCGATCAGCACATGGGGCTCGCCGTCGGGCTCCGACGCGCCGTCGATCGGGCCGACGAACAACGCGGCGTGCGACCATGTCGACTGGGTCAGGTATTTGATGATCCCGGAAACCCGGTTGTTGCCCTCGACCAGCAGCACATCGCCCTGCTGGATGATGCCGCGCAAATGATCGGGGTCGCTCGGCGTGAACGGCTCATAGCCGGGCACTTCCTTTTGAAGATAGGAAGCTATCCATTTGCCGACCGTATCGAGCATCACGCCCATGAAGGTCTTCCCCCCGGCGGCCCTTCCGACCGCATTTTTCGATCCTTATCATGGTCGAAAGCCGTTGCAATTTAGTTCATGCAATTCGGCGATCAATCATGATTGATTCACCATGACGGTTGCCGCTTGGGCCTGGATGCGGCAAGTTCGCGAGATGTTCTCAACCCTTCTCAAAACTCCGGAAACCATGACATGGCAATGACGCGGCGCGATCTCCTGCCGGCCGCGGCGGCCGCCATGGCGCTGGCGCCGGGCCTTGGCAGCCGCGCGTGGGGCGCGCCATTGCCGCGCGAGGCCGATATTGTCGTGATCGGCGCAGGTGCTGCCGGCATTGCCGCAGCGCGGCGTATCCAGGCTGCAAACCGTAAGGTCATCATGGTGGAAGCGGCCGCCCAGATCGGGGGGCGATGCCTCACCGATACCGCGACATTCGAAGTACCGTTCGATCGCGGCGCGCGATGGCTGCACAATCCCGAGACCAACCCGATGATCAAGCTCGCGCGCAATGCGGGTCTCGATATCTTCACAGCGCCGGTCGGCCAGAAAATCCGCATCGGCCAGCGCTACGCGCGCCCCGGGGAAACCGAGGAATTCCTTGCCGCGCTGGTGCGCGCCAACCGCGCCATTGACGACGGCTCGCGCGGCAGGGCCGATGTCTCCTGCGCCTCGGTGTTACCAAAGGATCTCGGCGACTGGGCCGGGACGGCGGAATTCGTGCTCGGCGCCAACGGCACCGGCAAGGACTTGCGGGATATCTCGGTCATGGACAAGGCGCGTGCGCAGGACCGCAATGCGACGATCGGTTGCCGCCAGGGGTTGGGCGTCTTGATCGCCAAGCTGGCAGAGCCCCTTCCATTGGCGTTGGCGACGCCGGTGAGCCAAGTCATCTGGACCGGCGGCCGCGATGTCGCGGTGGAGACATCAGCAGGCAAGATCGCCGCGCGCGCCGCCATCGTCACGGTGTCGAGCAATGTGCTGGCGGCGGGGAATATCAAGTTCACGCCCGAACTTCCCAAGCGCCACCTCGATGCCGCGGCAAAATTGAATCTCGGCAGTTACGATCGCATCACCCTGCAACTTCCGGGCAACCCGTTGGGCCTTTCGCGCGACGACGCCATCATCGAGCAGAGCAATTCCACCCGCACGGCGCTGTTGTCCGCCAATATCGGGGGATCTTCGCTGTGCACGGTCGATGTCGCCGGCTCGTTCGGCCGCGATCTTTCAGGCCAGGGCGAGAAAGCGATGGTCGCATTCGCGGTGGAATGGCTGGGCAAGTTGTTCGGCAGCGATGTCGCGGCTGCCGTCAAGAAGTCGAGTGCGACGCGGTGGAACGCCGCGCCATTTGTGCTCGGCGCGATGTCCGTGGCCCCGCCCGGCGGGCAGCCGTCGCGGAAAATTCTCACCGAGCCGATCGGTAACGTCTTCCTCGCCGGCGAAGCGACCCACGAGACCTTGTGGGGCACGGTCGACGGTGCCTGGGAAAGCGGCGAACGCGCCGCCGAAGCTGCGCTGAAAAAAATCGGCGCGCTCAGCGAACCGGTGACGGCGCCTGTGCGTGCACAGAAAGGGCGCCGTCGCGGTTCGTAACGCAACCGATATTGCAGTTTCCGACTTGACGCTAATATCGCGATATGCGATATCAGCGCATGAGGCCGATCGCCTTCACTGCCACAAGCGCTCGTCAGTGGGCGAAGCTATCGCCTGATATTCGCAGTCGGATCGACAAGCGGCTGACGGAGTATGCGACGACCGGGCACGGTGATGTGAAGCGTCTCAAGGGACGCGAAGGTATGCGGCTTCGGGTCGGTGACTGGCGTGTAATCTTCTACGAGAATCAGGGCACGATCATTGTCGCTGCGGTCGGACGCCGGCGTGAAATTTATGATTGAGAGGCTCTCATGAGTGTTAGATTTCAGAAAACGCCGCGTGGCGAAGTCGCGATTCTTCCGAGAAAGGACTACGAGCTTCTAGTTGCCAAGGCGTCTGAGGCCGATGAGGATGCGGGTACCGCGCGTGTTGTTGCGCGAGCGCGCGAGGAAATTGCCAGCGGAGGTCCGTTGTTGCCAAAAGATGTCGTTGATCGCATTGCCAACGGTGAAAATCCCGTCCGGGTGCTGCGCGAATGGCGCGACGAAACCCAGATGTACCTGCATTTCAAGACGGGCTTAAGCCAAGGGTATATTTCTGATATTGAAAACGGTCGACGCGTAGGCACGGTGGCGGCACTCAGGCTCATCGCTAGCGTTTTGAAAGTGCCGCTTGATCTGCTTGTCCACGAAGATTGAGCCGCTAGCGCAGCACGCCGCCGGTCCTCTTGTTGACCTCGGCCACGATCTTGGTGGCGACCGCCTCGATCTCCTGGTCGGTCATGGTCTTCTCGCGCGGCTGCATCGTCACCGCAATCGCGACAGACTTTTTGCTGTCGTCGATGCCCTTGCCTTCGTAGACGTCGAACACCGTCACCGC
>Ga0210401_10002170_pt1 | contig 21947 bp, 22 predicted proteins | sample IncBWH32MmetaG_FD_150866 | JGI IMG/M metagenome (GOLD analysis project Ga0210401, IMG submission 150866) | Forest soil microbial communities from Barre Woods Harvard Forest LTER site, Petersham, Massachusetts, United States - Inc-BW-H-32-M | ecosystem: Environmental > Terrestrial > Soil >... | reverse complement strand
GCGAACCGTGATTTTCCTCGATCAAGAGCAAGGCGGTCGGATGCTGCCTGAGCAGAAAGCCTACATCTATGCGTGGGTGGACGGAGTGACGCCAGGCGGCTATCGGGCCGGCATTTACGGTTCGGGCATTTCCGCCGCAAAAGAAGGTGGCGAAGATATCGTCACGGCGGACGATATCCGCCAGAATGCCGGCGCAAGAAAGATCGTGTATTGGGTCACGAACGATGCCTGTCCTCCCTCGCCCGGTTGCGCCTTCCCCAAACGCGCGCCAAGTCCCGCCGACAGTGGTGTTCACTTCGCCGAAGTATGGCAATACGCCCAGTCGCCGAAGAGGCCCGAAGTTGCCGCGAGTTGTCCGGCAAATTACAACCCCGACGGGAATTGCTATCCGCCGAACATCGATGTCGCACAACACCTGCACATCGACGTAAATACTGCGACGACGGAGGACCCCTCGCAAGGCAGGACTCGCTAGGTCCGGTTCAGAAATGCGGTAGCGGTGATAAGATTCCGCACCATGCGCCCGCTTCCCAAACAGATCCTCACCTATCTCGCGCTGGTCTTTACCTTCAGCAGTCTGCCCGAGTACGTGATCATCCACGCCGGGCACATTGGCGCCGGAAATGGTCTGGTCGTGGGGCTGGTGATGTGGTGTCCAGCGTTTGCTGCGCTGACGACGTGCTGGCTGTTTCGGGTTGATCTGGCAACCCTGGGCTGGAATTGGCGGCCGGCCAAGTATGAAGCGTGGGCTTACTTCATCCCTATTGTTTATGCGTTGCCGGTGTACATCGCGACGTGGGCGCTAATTCCCAGTTCGTTCGCATTCCCGGCATTCGCCGCTTCGCTAGCCAGCGCCTTCGGCTTCCCACAATGTCCCCGTGCCGTGACCCTCTTGTTAGCGATCCCTTGTTATGCCACCGTGGGCGTAATCAGCAGCATGGCACGCGCGCTCGGCGAAGAAATTGGCTGGCGAGGGTTCCTGCTTCCACGGCTGGTTCAACAAACGGGTTTTACCTGGGGATGCCTGCTGAGCGGTTGTATCTGGGCGGTGTGGCATTATCCAGCGCTATTGTTCGCCGACTATAACTCCGGCACGCGGCCCGCTTTTGCTTTGACTTGCTTCACCCTCATGGTGATCGCGGACAGCTACATCCTGGGTTGGCTCAGGCTGAAGTCGGGCAGCTTGTGGACTGCGGCGGTTCTCCATGCCAGCCACAATCTTTTCATTCAGGCAATTTTCGACCGGATCACCGCGCCAGTGGGGCGGTCGCTCTACATCACCACAGAATTCGGCGCCGGAATGGTGTTGACGGTTGGCGTCTGTGCCTTTTATTTCTGGACGAGACGCAAAGAAGTGGCAACCACCGTTTCGCGATAAGCTTCGCGTCGGCTGGCCGATGAACCGGCTTTAAGTTGCGTTCTGCCTCTCCAACAGTGCACAATAACCCTAGGTACTCAGTCACTTGCGGTGGTTACTTGCGTCGTCCGAAAAAAGCGACGCTTTCTGCTGTCGCTGAGCATCTTAACTATTGTGAAGAGTTAGTGGCTTCAACATCCCCGCCGGTTGGGCGCGGCGTAGTTTCAAACGACGCGTAGTGAATCGGCTGGAGCCGCTGGAAGCTTTCAACATCCCCGTTCCGGAACGAGCGTGAGCCTATTGCGGAATAGCCGCAATTCCATTCTGCATCCGGAGCTGAAGGCGAGACATGACAATGGCAACCGCAGCAGCAGTTTGTAGTCTGGAAAATTACCTCGTCCTCCCCGACCATACGATGGACGACCGCATTGCCGCCGCCCGTGAGGCTTTGGGCCGCGATTGCGTGATTCTCGGACATCACTATCAGCGCGACGAAGTCATTCGCTTCGCCGATTTCCGGGGCGACTCCTACAAGTTGTCGCAAGAAGCGGCGCGCGCCGGAGGGAAGTACATCGTCTTCTGCGGCGTCCATTTTATGGCGGAGAGCGCCGACGTCTTGAGCCGTCCCGGCCAAGTGACGATCCTGCCTGACATGAACGCCGGCTGCTCCATGGCCGACATGGCGGAAATTACCCAGGTGGAAAATTGCTGGGAGCAACTCATCGCCGCCGGCTTGACCTCCGACGCCGGCGAGGGCATCACGCCCATCACCTACATGAATTCCACCGCGGCGATCAAAGCCTTCTGCGGAGAACGTAGCGGCGTAGTTTGCACATCCTCCAATGCGTCGGGCGCTTTCCAATGGGGATTCGCCAAGACGCCCAAACTTCTATTCCTTCCTGATCAGCACCTCGGCCGCAACACCGGTTTCAATCTTGGCATTCCTTTGAACGAAATGGTTGTCTGGGATCCTTATCTGATCAACGGCGGCCTGACTCCCGACCGGTTGCGTGCGGCGAAAGTGATTTTGTGGAAGGGCCACTGCTCGGTCCACCAACGCTTCTTGCCGGAACACGTGGATAACGTTCGCGCCAAATATCCCGGCATTCGAGTGATTGCGCATCCCGAGTGCCGCTGGGAAGTCTGCCAGAAGGCAGATGGCATCGGCTCGACCGAAGGTCTGTTGAAGATGATTCGCAGCGCGCCATCAGGGACGATGTTCGCGGTTGGTACCGAAATCCACCTGGTCAACCGCATGGGCGAAGAGTTTGCCGCCGAAGGCAAGAAAGTCATCACCCTCGACGACTCTGGCTGTCTGTGCACCACAATGTTCCGCATCTCGCCGCAACATCTGTGCTGGGTGCTGGAGAATCTGATTGAAGGCAACGTAGTGAACCAGATCAAAGTGAAAGATGACGTGAAGCACTGGGCGCGAGTTGCGCTCGACCGAATGCTTGAGATTCAGTAACGGTCGTTGGCCGATAGTCGTTGGTCGTTGGCGAAAGCCACCTGATTCTTGGCCGAACCACTAACGGCCCCCGAATGCATTAGAATAGAACATACCCCTATGGCCGACCGAACTTTTACCCTTGAAGAAGCCCAATCTCTCCTGCCTGTTTTGGAGTCGCTGCTGCGCACGGCGATTGACGGCAAAAAACTGATCGAGGCCGTCGACACCGAACTCCAGGAACTCGCTCACCGCGTTTTTCTGCAAGGCGGTCTGCTGGTCAACGTGGTCCACATGGCTCGCCGGAAGGCGGAGCGCGAACGGGCTATCCCGCGCGTGAAAGACGCGCTGGCTGAGATTGACGCGACCGGCGTCCAAGTAAAAGATCTTGATATCGGACTGCTCGACTTTCCCTGCAAAGTGGACGGCCTTATCGTGCTGCTCTGCTGGAAGCTGGGAGAGCATGGGATCAATTACTGGCACGACACGACCGAGGGCTTCGCCGGCCGCAAGCCCATTGACGAGAAAATCAGCAAGGCGAAGAAGACAAACTGAGAAGAAGCACTCAGCATTTAGCCGATGGGGTTCTTGCTAGTGGTCTTTTCCGTCAGCTGAGTGCTGAACGCCAAGTGCTAGCCAAATGCTAACTGCTGATCTACAGCTCCTCCCCTATGGAGTCCACAACCGCCAGCTCGACCCTCGCAAATCCAGACTTGCACCACAGGCTGCTGATCATTTCAGAATGGTCTTCGAGGACGCACCGACCAGATGCGGCGCAGCGGTCTCCCCAAGCTTGGCCGCTGAGCATACAGCATCTCGAAACTGACGAAGAGAAGTAATTAGCGATTCTCGCGATACCCGGCGGACGATCGGGGCTGCAATCCAGCCAAGCGAAATCGGAATGTCCCGGCTCAGAACGATCGCTTCTACTTCGATGTAGACGCCACCATCGCGCTCTTCAAAGCGTGTGATGCTGTAGGTTCTCCAGATCAGGCCCGTGCCTTCGTCCTCCGGCAGCGCGTGCTGGCCATCTGTGCCGTACCCCGCGATTTCTTGGATTCGCGTCGACTCGGAGACGCTATACCAGCGCTGCTCATTTACACGGAAAAAAGAGGATCGGAAATCGCTATCCAGCGCAGTCTTCGAGATGAGCGACTTGTTCATCAACAACATGGAAAACTGGTCTTCCGATTTGCTGGTGGCAATGGCTCTGGAATCGACCACAACCGGTTGGTAGACCTTTTTATAAAACCCGTAATCGCGCACGACTGGCAGGACATCGTGCATTGTCGCGTTCGGGATAAAGGCCTCGCCATTCCAATCGTGAATTAGTCCCGCCGGGACTCGTTTCGGAATATGCGGATCTGCGGGGGAAGCTAGGATTTTACCGCTTCTGAGTGTGACCGCACGACCCCGGTCTTCATCACTCAAAAGAAAAGGATGATCAGGGCTCAGACGTTCCTGCATCTGGGCATTCGCCGCCACGACGTACTCTTCCCAAGCTTTGAGCGTCTCCGGCTTGAGGTTCGTCGCGCTGGCTGTCCCAGAAAAAAGAAAGATCACGAGCGCACTGCGCCAAAGAACCGCTGTCTGAAATGAGTGCCACGTAGAATGCGGCGCGGCGGCAAGAATCCGGTGCAGCTCGGGTGTTCTACTGACAGAAGCCGCATCTGCTTGGGACCGGGCAGGTATTTCTTGAAGATCCGGCCTGGCGGACGGGAAATTGGTCGTCATGAGCCTCTCTCCTTTCGCATGTTCGCGTACGATCAGCATGAGCGGCGCTAAAGGCGGCAGCCACGCCCCAAGGTCCCTGATCGCTTCACTAAATCCTCCTGGACTCGATGCAATTCCTGGTCAGAAAGCCCTGACTTCGGACCACAAGACAGTGCTGTGGTGTGCCTCGAGCGCGAGCCGCCTTCGCAGTGGAACGCTTCGTTTGTATAAGGCGGGATTGCAAAAGCGGCTTGCCTCGTTGCTACATCCTTTTCTGATGCGGTGGCTCAGTTTTGGTTGCGGTTTATTGCCGACCAGACGCACAACAGGCGGTGCGGAGGCTGCTCACGGCCAGGGCTTGTGGCAGAGGCAAGGTTCACGGCGCGGCGCCTGCAAGTCGGTCACATTGGCCGGGTTCACGAGGCACCCGCGACAGGCAGAAGGGGAAGCCATTTTAATCCTTAGCAGCATGATGCGTTCTTTGTGGATTGCATCGGCTGCGTGCTCGGAATCCAACGAGTCGTGCCTGTCACTCAAAGTCGTTGCGCACTTTATCGACCTGCACTCCCAGCCGCACTTCAACTATTGGCCGATTGAGGTAGTATCGGCGAGGTGCTCCAGTTCCTCAACCGCAAGTGGGCGTACCACTTCAGGGCTGCCAACGCACCCATGGCCTTTGCGCCCACCGACTGGCGGAAGTTCTATCGCGACCGTGGGTGGGAGCCACTTGAATTTGAAGAGATGTCACAAACCGCCCAACCGATGAATCGTGAGCCCGGCATGATGAAGTTCTTCCGCATCATCGGCCAGGCATTTTCCGGCTGGGGCGCAAAACAGCGCAGGACTTGGGAATCGGGCGTTGCGTTGCTTCGCCGGGCATAGAGTCCGGGGATGTTCCGCTGTGCCGGGCGGGAGGATTTCGGCGTGCAGGCCCGCTAGTCTTTGAGCGTTAGAGTCCACCCCTCGGAGCTCTCGCACGTAAATGGCAACTGGCAGGTGGAAAGCCCAACTAGTTCGACAGGTTTGCAGGAACTAGGGTTTTTTCCAATCAGTCATGGACTTTAATTCGTCCATGATTTCCTTCAATCTCTGTTCGCGTCTCGCGTGATCGCTCATTGCCACACCGTCCGGTCTGGGCCCTTGCAAATACGCCTGATATTGCTGAAAACGAGCAGAATATTTACTAAGGATAGGTCAGATCCTCTGCAACTCTCTCGGGCTGTGTTCCGCGGGTTCTCATTTCACTCTCAGACACCACAATGCGGCGCGCGTGAAAGTGTGCGTCAGAAGGCGGCGTCTTGCGCTGGTGCCGGGGACGGACGGCAGGAACATCCACGTAAGTAAGCGAATCGTAATCGGAAGATCGTAGGGTATTCCCTGGTCCGGCTTGGACGGAAAGAAACGACCGAGTGCCTCCAACGGCTGCTCTCGGAACTGGTCGATCATGGACACCTGGTGAACGCAGGATACGGTGCAATAGGGCGCACAGGGCTTGACGGTGTGATATTCGCGCTCCAGATCCTCCTGCCCGTACTGCTCGAGCGGTATGCCGGGAAAACCACGTCGCTGCGAACAGTAATGTACTAGTCCATTCTCGCAGATATAGAGATAGCGACTGCCGGCACGACAATGCCAGTCGTTGGAGAGTCCGTGAACCAGATTCTTCTGGAACTGGTTGTAGTACGCGAATGTTGAAAAGGACTTAGTAACTATGCTCACAATCTGCTGGTAGACGTGCTGCTCCTGTTCGCTCAACGGTCGAAGCTGGCCACCACTATCGTGAACGATTCCAACCGTAGTTACGAGACCCAGTTCCGCTGCCCGCCGGGCAACACGAGCAGCATCCTCGGGGTGCTGAACAGATGTTCCGATCACCGAATTGATGTTAACTTGAAATTCTGCAAATTCGGCCAGCCACTGAAGCTTCTTGTCCAGTACTTTTAAGCTTTTCTTCGAAACTTCGTCCGGCGTGGCGTTGTCAATGCTGATCTGAAGATGGTCGAGCCCAGCACGGTTCAGGAGCTTAATGCGGTCTGGCGTGAGCAGGTACCCGTTGGTGATCAGAGTAGCAATGCTGCCTCGACTGCGAATGTGCCGAATGATCAGGTCTAGTTCCGGGTGCAGCAGTGGTTCTCCCCCACTGATTGTGATGACTGTTGTCCCCAGTTCAACGAGTCGGTCCACGCGGCGCAGCATTACGACGGTTGGAACTGGCTGCGAGAAATCGTCATATTCGTTGCAGTAAGTACAGGAGAGATTGCAGCGCCGGATCGGCACAATATGCGCGACAATTGGATGGCGCGGAGAATGCAAGGCTTTTGCGACGACGCGGGCTTGCCGCAGGTGTTGGGAGATTGCGCGAATTTTACGCTTTATGCGAGTCGTGAATGTGGCAAAGTCCAGAGGTGGCAATGATTTAAGTTTATCCATGGTAGTTGCCTACCGACCCCAAGCTGACCGACGATTACCGTGCTCCTACCCAAAGCCAGAAAGTACCAACAAACATCAGGATTGCGACGAGCAACGCGGACAAAACGTCGGCGGCGTAATGGTAGCCGCCCACGACCGTCGCTACAGCTATGCTGAGCGCCACCCAAAGGAAGATCAGACCCACACGGGACTCCAATCGAAGCAGAACGAGGGCTGCCGCGGTCGAAGCTGCTACGTGAGCACTTGGAAACGTAATTGCCTGAATGCTCGCGCGGCGGAGTACCCACCGATTTAAGGCTCGAACGCTGTTGGGCGGGATCTCGAATCTGTCGTAACCGGTCAACGCGCGCGGGGGCAACGCCGGCACGAAGGGGGTCACCGCGAAGCAAGCGTAAGTGGAAAGCAAGACCACCACCCAATAATAATCCGAGTTGTGGCGCATGCCAGCAATATAGAGGGTGGCAAGGCCCATCGGGATAAGGGGATAAACCATCAGATAGGCAAGCTCCAAGTAGACAGCCAGGAGTGGGCCGATTGATGCCTTGGCAGGTTGGATATGAACAGCTCTAAGAAAGGAGAGATCGAATGTAGCAAGCCTGGCTTGCACGCTCTGATTTGGTCCTGTGAAGAACTCACCGATCTGCCAGTACGGTACAAGTAGCAGGGCAGCAGGAAGCCAGTCGCGCGCAACAGAGGAAAAACGCGGGGGCACAAAGTAGAACATGAAACGGGCTGCCAAAATCGCTGCGATCGCAACTGTTGCGAACGCCGTGACCCTTAGTCGCCGCCGACGTGCGAGGGGGCATCTCCAAGCCGCCAACACAAGGATCGAGAAAAAGGCGATCTGAATCCACTCAGCGATTCGCATTTATCAATGCCATGCCACCGCCGGAGCCCCTTTCTAGAGTAGACGTAGCCCGCTGCAGGTCGGAATTGGCCGACTTTACTTGATGCAGTTCCAGTAAGAGCATCCTGCTGTCTGAATAATAGGTCCCGCCGGTGGCCGTTTCTCCCTCGAATACTGGAGCAACGCCATGAAGGTATTCTTCGTGCGCCACCAGACGCACGTCCGCCAAATTGCCGGCAATGAAATCACGCTCCGCGTCCACTTCAGGGTCGATCCTGTGAGTGATTCGGAGTCTCTTCATCTGTATTTGAATTGCAACGTCGTGAGTTGCGGCGCCCACCCATATGGGAGTGCCATCCATTTCGTAATCAGTTCTCCAGATTCGGAGGTGATGGCGCCGGGCCACGATCGACGTCGGGTCAGGCAGGGCATACGAGTAATCCTGTGCTCTCCCGAACACGTAAAGCTTGGCCATGGGCAGCTTGGCATAATGTTCCCGCTGCTGCAATAAGTGCCAGAAAATCGTAGGCTTTGATTGGTCCGTTTTCAGCCAGCCGGCGTGCTTGAACGCTCCTTCCAAATCGTCTTTCTTGGCGATGAAAATAAGATTCAGCATGTCGCCCTCGCGCCCTTCACCATCGACCGTGCGGGAGGGTAGGAAATCGATCATCTCACCGAGTTCTGAAACCTGTGCATTTCCTCCCAACAACTTCGCGGTCTCCACGACAGAATCACCGTTAATGTAGGCCGTCACTTCTGTGCCTTTCAGGACAGTACTGTCGTGGCCGCGGGAAAGCAGGAACACCGGTGTGACCGGCAAGTAAAACAGCCCCGTAATGATCATCTCTGCCACAATAAGCTTGGTACGGGAACTTCCTTTGACTTCTTTGCAGGCTTGTAATGCAACCTCATCACCCGTAGTGAGCTTAACTGAATCGACCTTGATGACTACTTTGCCTCCAATTCCGAGGGGGCGCTTACCCTTAACTCCAAGCACCGAACCGCTGGCGATGGTGCCCGCCTGGATAATCGTGAAACCCCCTAGCATCACGTCTTTTGTGACCACAAGGCCGAGGTGATCTCCTTTTTGAGCGTGCGCAGAGGAGATCGTCCGGACTATTTGAAGTTTGACAGGAGTACCATCCGGAATGACCAGCCGGGTGGGCCTTTCGGGTACTTCCTGGCCCCAAGAACCAGAGGGGAGGAGAAGGAGAAAGAGGAGCATGTAAGCAGGGAAACAGTGATTCGCGCGGGGCATGTGGCGCCGCCTTCCATTGGAGTCAAGCCTCTCAATCGCGAAGGCTCAAGCAGTAGCCATCACGATGGGTCTTCCTCTCACCAAGTATTGGGGATCCTGGGGGCGTTGTCTGGTCAAAATTGCACAATCGCACTGTTCTCCACGAAATTCCTCGGAAGCAATCACTGGATCATGAGCAGCCGTCAAGGGCGGAACGTCGCCCCCAGAGTAGCGGATTCGCGGTAATGTTGGGATTGGAGGACCGCGTGGTCGAGGAACCACCCCGTGACGATTTCCTCACGCTCCGACTTCAGCTAAGTTTTCCATGATCCTGCTGGCTCACAACGGATCATGAAATGCGCCGACGTGGAATCAATCACTTACGGCTATTTTCGAGGGAGGTGAATTATTAGCGATTCTGGGCGGGTTTTGGATGCGCCCAGAGTCTGGAAGTCATAGATCGTGGACGAGAAAAATAATCAACAGAATTACGACAACTGGATTTCATCGAACGGCTTACTGTGTCTTAACGGTTTGTCTCACGCCAGGGGGCAGGCTCAATCGCGCCCGCCCGAATTCGCGCACAAGCTTTAGCACTCCCCTCTCGCGACGCTAATTGATGCTCTACGGTTTTCCCCCCGCATTCCACTTCGGCTGGAAGTCTGAATTCACCAGCCACTCCACAGGCATCAACAGTGATCCTGTCGCTGCATACATGTGCTTGAAGTCGAAATGCGCCAGATCGTCACTGGGCTGGTGATAGTCTCGGTGCAAGCCATAGCTTGATATCGTCTGCGCTACGACGCCCTTTCTTGCCAGAACGAAATTATCGGAGCGCGCAAAGAAGTTCTCACCGGGATGCGGATCAGCGACCAGATGAGCACCATGCGCTGCCAGCGCCGGACCAAGATTTGACCGCTCCCATCCTGTGAGCCAGAGGGTATCGTCTTTCACCGCCGGATCCGGTCTGCCGATCATTTCAAATTCCAGGTTGGCAGCAATCTCTTTCAGCGGCACGGGGGGATGGTTGCGGAAATAGGTTGATCCGATCGCGCCCATCTCTTCGCTGCCAAACAGGGCGAAGAGCACGGTACGCCGCGGACGCTGTCCTCGGCCGAGCACACGTGCGATGTCGAGTACAGCGGTAGTGCCCGAGGCGTCATCGTCTGCGCCGTTGTAGATATTGTCGCCGTTAACCGGAACCCCAATTCCCAAATGATCCAAATGAGCTGAGAACAAGATTGCTCGGTGTTGCAGCGACGGATCGCTGCCTCGCAGTATGCCCACTGCATTCCAGGTGTACCCTTTTTCTTCGGACGACTGCGCGTCGAAGTGCACCATGGTTCCTTCCGGCAGCTGCTCGATTGCGTGGAAAGCATCCTGCTTCAACTCCAGCACGTTGAATTTCTTATCGTCTGCGGAGCCGTCCGTCAACTGGTTCGCCACCTTGGGCAGTTGTTTGGCGACCTCCTCGAAGTGCTTATCCTCGCTATCGCGCGCGCGCGTGAGTATTGCAGACGCGCCAGCCGAAGCTAATGAGAACGCTGTCTGTCTGACTTTGCTTTCATCCCCACCCGCAATGAGCACGACCGCGCCCGGTTCGATGGTTGGATTCCCGGTGCCACTAAGCTCGTCCGCATTTAGTTTTCGCAACGGTCCGGAAAATTTTGTTTGCGTCAGAACCTCGACGAGGAAATCCTTGCCGTACTCCCAAGCCATCGGCTCAGCCGAAGGGTTGCCTCCCAGCGGCGAGATCGTTAGTCGTGGCGGAGACACGATGTTCCGTTGAATGGCTGGCACACGCTGAATGTAGCCGCCATCGTCACCCGCCGGTTCAATACCGTACTGGCGCAGCTGCGACGCCACGTAGGTCGCGGCCACCAGTTCGTCATGCGTGCCGCTGCCCCGTCCCTGCAGCGCGTCCGAGGCCAGGAATTCTTCATGGGCACGAATGCAGCGTTCACAAGCCCTGACGGCGACTCCCAGGTTACCGGCGGGTTGTGGCTTCTGTGAAGGTGTTGCGGCAGCCTGCGCGAGGGCCATCGACGGCAGGAACACGAAGTGAAAGAAAAGCAGCGGGGAGAGGTGACATCGTTTTCTCATGAGAGCCTGTCGAGTTTACAAGGTTTTACCTTCCTTGACGGATTCTTTACCTCGGATTGGCCTTCTCATCGTTACTATATTTGGAGTGGGACCATCTTGAATCGATCGCTAGTGCTGCTCTGTCAGATTGTCCTCCTCATGTGCCCCTCCACGCTGTTGGCCCAGCGTGGGGGGCACGGTGCTGGACGCCCTTCGACGGGCGCATCCAACCCGACGCCCAACACCAGCGACATGACCGATTTCAATCGCGCAATTGCGCTCCAGGCCACCCCGGACCAGGTCGCCCAGTTCCAGCAATTGACCAAGAGCACGGAAACGGCCAGCAAAAAGGCCCAGAATCTTATCCCGCGTCCTGAAAACCAGCCCCCTGAAAATGCAACCGGGCCGAATTCATCCCGCTACACAGATTTAAGCGACACGGTCGACGAGGCACAGACTAACATCCAGCATTTTGTAAGCAGCTTTTCCACGGCGCAGCAGTCAGGATTAAAGCCTCTGATCAAGAAGCTCGGCAAGGCGGACTCGGATCTCTCGAAACAAAGCAAAGCTCTGGCACAAGAGCTAGAACGATCGCAGATCGACTACAAGAACCTTGTCACCGTCACGGAGAAACTGGACAAGGCGCTAACTGGTTTTCGGACGGAGTTGGTCGACCTCGGAAAAGAAATGGGAATTCAGCCCGAGGAACATTCTCCATGATCACAATTCAGGCCATGCGACGAGATCTTGCCCTCGGCCTCGCGCTCATCCTCATGCTATCGGCTCTGTCGCCAGCGCAGGATCACGATGCCCATAGCCAGACCGTCACCACTATGTCGGTTGACGTCAAGGTGGTCACGCTTCCTGTCACTGTTCGTGATAAGAAAGGTCAGATGGTCCGCAATCTGACCAAGGACGATTTCGTTCTTCAGGAAGATGGCCGGCCGCAAACGATCAAATACTTTACGCAGGACACCAACCTGCCTCTTACCCTCGGACTGCTGGTCGATACCAGCCTCAGTCAGCGAAATGTTCTCGATCAGGAGCGCAATGCCAGCAAGCTCTTTCTCGACCAAATGCTTACGGACCCCAAAGACAAGGCCTTCCTCATTCATTTCGACCGCGAGGTGGAACTTCTTCAGGACCTCACGCCATCCCGCGACAAGCTGGAGGCGGCCTTGCAATTGCTAAATTCTCCGCAACTTGAGCGCAACGGTGGCGGACGTTCCGATCCCGGCACTTCCGGATCGGGCCCTTCCGACCCTCAATCTCCCGGCACTGGCCAGCCTCGAATGAGCCGAGGAGCGGGCACTCTGCTTTACGATGCCATCTTCCTGGCCTCGAACGAACTGATGAAGAAGCAACCGGGCCGCAAAGCCCTTATTGTTCTTTCCGACGGGGATGACCGAGGCAGTAAGGAGTCGCTGCAGAGTGCCATCGAGGCGGCCCAACGCGCCGACACCGTGGTTTACTCCATCCTGTTCGCCGACAACCATCAGGACGGCAACGGCTATGGCCACCAGGGTGGTGGAACGGGACGGCACGGAGGAGGCTTCCCGGGTGGCGGAGGCTGGCCGGGAGGTGGCGGGTCCGGAGGCGGCGGTCGCGGACGCTATCCGCAAGAACCCCGCGTAGATGGCAAGAAGATTCTCGATCAGATTTCAGGGGAAACCGGTGGTCGTCTCTACGAAGTCTCCAAAAAGCAGGCGATCGATCAAATCTACGACAGCATCGCCGAGGAGCTGCGGACGCAATACAACCTGGGCTACACCCCGGACAAAGGCAATGCTGAAGCTGCGTATCACAAGATCACCTTGGTAGCCAAACAGAAAGACCTGGTGGTGCAAACCAGAGATGGATATTACGCAGAACGAGAAGGTCAGCACTCAGCACTTAGCAATTAGCACTTAGCCAACCAGGTTTCTTGCCGTACCCGTTCACCACTGAGATGGCTGAATGCTGAATGCTAAGTGCTAACCATCAAAAATTAGCGTGCAACTCCGGCCAGGAACCGACGTTCTTTACTGTGGCGTGACGTGACAGGACAGGTACCGCCGTGTATGAAGCTATACGTTGGCTGGGAATCTTCTCTGCTACAATTTATAGACGCCGCTTGTGAACTGTCCGGAAAGACGGTTTCCCTGAGGGCCTTCCTAACATGCTGAGCAGTAAGAAGAAACTTCAACTCGTGGCTGCCTTCGCGACCCTCTTCCTGTTTGCCGTAGGAGTAGGTTGCAGCGGGTTTTTTGTTGACCCGGTATTAACCTCCATGACGGTCGGTCCGACGGCGACCATTAACCAGGGTGGGACCGTACAGGAGAGCGCCATCGGGACCTACAACGATGGATCCACAAAAATCCTCAGTTCGGGCGTGCAATGGAGCAGCAGTGCGTCCACCACGGCTAGCGTAAGCAATTCAGGATTGGTGACCGGCGTCGCCGCGGGTACAGCAACGATCACTGCAGGTTTTCAGGCAACCAGTGGCACCTCGAGTATCACCGTCAACCTAGGAAACGCGACCGCGCTCAAGATTCAACCCAGTACCGCCAACATCAGTGCGAATGGTGGGATACAAACTTTCACAGCTTTTGCCACCGTGACCGGCGAGAGCGCGCCGGTTGATGTCTCGGCAACAGCGACCTGGTCGTTGAGCGACCAGACCGACTACTCGATAACCCAAGGGGCCGATCCCGCGACGGTCACGGCCCTGTCGACGTCTACGGCCGGACAACAGGTCACAGTAACCGCAACTTACCAAAGCACATCACAGTTGACGGCGACGGCAACGCTTAGGTCGCAGTGACCTATGCCCCAATGTCTGACATCCGCTGTATCGGCATTTGTACCGGAGGCGGAGATGCTCCTGGCCTGAACGCGGTTATCCGTGCGGCTGTGAAAGCCGCCATTCTCAAATACAATTGGCAGGTCATCGGCATTCCCGATGGCTTCGATGGCTTGATCTGGCCGGAGAAATCGCGTCCTCTCACCCTCGAAGATGTCAGCGGAATTCTGCCCCGCGGCGGCACCATCCTCGGAACTACGAATCGCGGCAATCCCTTCCACTACTGCACCGTCGAGAACGGCGCGGAAGTCGTGCGCGATATTTCTGATGAGGTCATCGCCAACTCGCGCCAGCTGGGAATCGATGCCGTGATCACAATCGGCGGCGACGGTTCACAGAAAATCGCACTGCAGCTTTTCAAGAAGGGCATGAACATTGTAGGCGTGCCCAAGACCATCGACAACGATCTTTCCGCCACCGAGGTCACTTTCGGTTTCGATACGGCGCTCGTGACCGCGACCGACGCCGTGGACAAGATCCACACCACAGCTGAGGCGCACCATCGCATCATGGTGGTCGAAGTCATGGGACGGGACGCAGGCTGGATCGCGCTCGAAGCAGGAATTGCCGGAGGCGCCCACGTCATCCTGATCCCCGAGATCCCCTTCACCATTGACAAAATCTGCGAGCAGGTAGCCCTGCGCGAATCCTATGGCAAGCGTTTTACCATTATCGTGGTGGCCGAGGGCATCAAGATGCCCGTGGAATGGCAAGAACATCGTCGGACGGGCGCAGTGGCGAATCGAATCGGCGACGCCGTTTCCAGGGGCGCCAAAAAAGACGTGAGGGTCAGTGTGTTAGGCCACATCCAGAGAGGCGGCTCGCCGACGCCGTTCGACCGCATCCTGGCCACTCGCTTTGGCGTAGCCGCGGTCGAACTGATCGCCGACGGAGGATTCGGCAAAATGGTTTGTCTGCACAAGACCCAAATCGACGCCGTCAGCATTGCCGACGCTATCGGCCAATTGAAAACCGTGGATCCTCACGGACAAATCGTGAACACCGCCCGCGCAATCGGCATCAGCTTCGGCGACTGAGAGCTAGTGTTTGCCGGCAAAGATCCTAGCAGGCACCCTGTCATCCTGAGCGAAGCGAAGGATCTCTGTACCGTGTTTGTAGCGCGAAGTGTTACGCAACGCATAGAACGATGCGACGATTTAGATGTCCGGCCCGAGACCCCGAGCCTCGTGTTCCTCCGGGTTCTTTGCGGAATCTCTCAGCGCCCTCTGCGTTTTAAGATTTTGATCCACCCTGCGCTATAGTGATTTCGTGCTCTCTGTGAAAACGAGTTGGCGTTCCCCGTGCTTCCTGCCATTGCTGGTGGCGCTCTCACTCTTCTCCGGTTGTCGTGGACGAAGCCGGGTGCAGGAGATCGCCTACGTCTCGGCACCGCAGGTGATACTTCGCGACCGGGTATCTGCAGTTTTCAGCAAGACTGGTGTGGTGAAGAACGGAGATAGAGTCCAGATACTCGAGCGCGAAAAGCGGTTTGCCCGAGTACGCACGGCGAGCGGCGTCGAAGGCTGGATGGAGCAGCGCTCTCTGGTGCCGCAGTTTGTTTATGAAGGCTTTCAGCAACTGGCGCAGCAACAGCAAAGCGCCCCGGTCCAGGCTGCCGGCACAACCCGCAACGACACTAACATTCACCTTGAACCTGGCCGCGAAACCGAACATCTCTACCAGTTGAATCAGGGATCCAAAGTTGACATCCTGAAGCGCGCCACCGCCGAGAAGAGCGTGCCTGGCGCGGTCGCAAAGCCCGCAAATCCGAACAAAAACGAATCACCCAAGCCAACCGCCGCGATGGAAGACTGGTGGCTTATCCGCGATCCCGACGGCCGCGTAGGCTGGGTGCTGGGGCGCATGGTGGATATGGACGTGCCCCTCGAAATCGCGCAATATGCCGAGGGTCAACGGACCGTGGCCTTTTTTGTTCTGGACCAGGTCCCCGATGGAGATAAAAAGGTTTCACAATACCTGGTGGCGCTCAGCGAACCCAAGGATGGACTACCCTTCGACTTCAACCAGGTCCGCGTCTTTACCTGGAATGTCAAACGCCACCGCTATGAAACCGCCTATCGCGAACACAATCTGAATGGAGTCTTGCCAGTGACGGTTTCGCAGGAAAATTTCGAGAAAGAAGGAATGCTGCCGGTATTCATACTCCGCGTGAAAGACGACAACGGCAACATAAGCGAGCGCAAGTACAAAATGAACTCGCCAATTGTGCGTCGCGTCCTGGCGCCGGGAGAGGCAAAAGCCACATCTGCACCGAGAAAAAAGACCCGGCATCGCTAGACCCATTTTCCAAGCTTCTACCTAGGCAACTGGGTGCCCCAGGTCTCGCGTGACGCTGGGACATCCGCTGCTCCAGCCGCGTAGCGGCGGGCATCAGAAAGCCCGGCACGGCAGTGCCGGGAAAACGAAAGTGGAACAAACCGAGTCCACTTTAGTGGACGGCACGAGCCTCGTAACAGACTCGGGTTTTCGAGGCCTGGGACTGTTTCCAGAAACCTCAGTTCCACCGCGCTTTATCATTGACTGCGTGCTTGAAGACTGCGTGCTTGAAACTAGATAACCTGTTACAGCATACATTATCTGCAAGATAACGCCCGATCTTTGACAATCTGGCGCGCGATGGAAGAGGGCCTTTGAATTCGCTCCAAATGCTGAATCGGCTCCCAAATGGCACGCAAAAACTCTCAGCCTCGCCATAACTCCCATGTTCTCTAGATTTTGGGCGTAACCCCTGTAAACTCAAAGATCCAGCATATAGGCATAAATTAGATCGTTTGTTTTCTAAATTTTGCAGGCGACAAGGGGGAAGGGTACCGCATACTAGAAAGCAAACCCATGCCAAAATGGGAAAAAGCGACGGTTCCCTTGAAGGGGAGAAATCAACGCCTACGAGTAGAACTCCGCGATACTCTCCACCACGGATTCTTGCTCCGCTTCTGTCAACTCCGGAAATATGGGCAACGCCAGCACTTCCGCCGCCGCGCGTTCCGATTGCGGCAAGTCTCTAGCGCCGTAGCCCAAGTAAGCGAAACAAGGTTGCAGATGCAGCGGGACGGGATAGTAGATCTCGGTGCCTATTTTTCTGTCGCCAAGAAACTTGCGCAGCTCATCGCGGCGCTGAGTCCGAATCACGTATTGATGAAAGACATGAAATGCATGTGGAGAAGTCTTGATTGGTTTGACCGGCGCATCCACTCTTTTCGATGCAAGCCCCGCATCGGCCAACAAGCGATCGTAGGTCGCCGCCCGTTGCCGGCGCTGCTGGTTCCAGGTTTCGATATGAGGCAACTTTACGCGGAGGATGGCGGCTTGGATCGCGTCCATGCGGCAGTTCCACCCGAATTCTTCATGATGGTAGCGGCGAGAGCTGCCGTGATTGCGCAGCTTCCGCATGTGCTCAGCCAAATTTAGATCAGAAGTTGTCACTAGTCCCGCGTCGCCATAGGCGCTCAGATTCTTGGTGGGATAAAAACTGAATGTGGCAGCCATGCCCATTGATCCAGCGCTCCGGCCTCGCCATTTCGCCCCGATAGCCTGCGCCGCATCTTCGATGAGGGATAACTGGAATTCATCTGCGATCTGGTGCAACGCATCCACGTCAGCACACTGGCCGTAAAGATGCACCGGTAGCAGGGCTCGGATCCTGTACGATCCTCCTGCACGGAGCCGAGCTTTGACGCGCTCCGGACTCAGATTCAATGTGTCCGAATCAACGTCCACCAGCACTGGCCTCGCGCCAGCACGCACGATGGCACTGGCCGAGGCAAAGAAGCTGAAGGCCGTCGTGACGACCGCATCGCCGGCCTGAACTCCAGCGCTGAGCAACGCCAGCCAGAGCGCGTCGGTACCTGAAGCGCAACCGACGGCTGCGCTGGCGCCGGTGAAGGCAGCGATCTCGCGCTCGAGGGCTTCGACCTCCGCACCCAAAATGTATTGCTGCGACGAGCACACTCGCTCTACCGCGGCCAGTACTTCTTCGCGAATCTGCTGATATTGCCGATGCAGGTCCAGCAAGGGAATGGGATCGAACTGTCTGGCCGGAGATTGGGACGGGCGCGGCTTTGCTGTGGAAGACTGGGTCACGGGAAAGAGCGATTCTACCACCCGGCGGGTTTCGCAGGCGCAGCGGACGAGGGCGTCCGCTTATCGAGTGATATCGACCCGCGGCAGCGGTGGAAATGGCGTTTCATGGTCGAGAGCTTCGCGCCATTGGCCGAGTGATTGAAGCAGGGCCGCCAATTGAATCTCTCCAAAGCTTCCTGCTGGCTGCGAGAGATTCTTTATGGCGCGCTCCAGCACCGACCGCATACCCACCCGGTTTCCCGTGGAGTAATGATGGAAGGCCACGGCGACCTGTATCAGTCCCTGAAGAAATTTCTTGTTCTCGGGCGGTGCAGCGCGCCAAACATCTTCGAGGGCTTCGTGAGCGTCGAAGAACTCGGCTTCGTTGATGAGATTTATCCCGCGAATGTAATTCTCTGAAGCCACGTTTCATTCTGGCACGGAACTGGCTGAATCAACCAAAGTCCCCAAAAACCTCGCGCCTAGGCGTGACGTGAGCAGGCAGGGAGCGGGCCTAGCGACCGAACATTCCATAATGAGAGCTGACGGCCATGAAAAACAGCAGAGGTACGGATAGGAATAAATTCGTTCGCGACGCCAAGAATGCCTGCCGGGCGAGAACTGCGGCGTTGGTTGGTGGCGTCCCCGCCAGAGTCCCGCGAATGATCTTCTTTTGGTTGGGCCAGATGATCCCCCAAACGTTGAACAGCATAACGATCCCGAAGCCGCCACCGACGCCGATAGAGAGCACGTGATTGTCATCCTGACCCACCGGCGTGTAGTTCACGAACAACCAGGCTCCGGCAATCGCAACCACGGCGACGATGACGCCGAGAACATATCCGGTCGGCGCTTGCTTGATAACGGCAAAGAGAATCGCCCAAGCCGCAATCCAGATGAGCAGGAAGAGGCCAATTGTGCTCAATGGGCTGACCCCCATGCGCGCGGCGTCCGGTCCAACATAGACTTGCCCCCAGTACCAGAAACCGACGAAAACCGTGAGCAGCGCGCTCCAGCGGAACCAGTTCAGGGCGGGCAGGGTCAGGTATTGAAACACCTTCGGCTTCATGCCAGCGTCCACCTGCTTCATGAAAGGGACGTTGACCAGATTGAAAAAGTAAAGCAACCCGACCCAGGTGATCCCCGCAATGAAGTGAAACCAGCGCAGAATGAGCGCCAGGGCTTCTGTGCCCGTGTGCGTGGGCATTACCCATGAGGCTGCGAAAGCGATCAGATGTTGCATCGATATTCCTCCGCCATTCGTGAAGTGCGGCCAAAAATTGCGCTGCTGAACCGTCCAATGACATCGGTTGCGAGCGTTGAAGAATCGACTTCCTGTTTTCAGCTTACTTGCAGCGCACGAATGTTTGCATTTTGCTGTATTTATGTCAACCAGCGAGGCGGCTTGAAAAGTCGAGGGCGAGGACGTATTGTACCGAGAGTTGCTTTGGAGTGCGCTGGCGGAGCGGATGGGCGCTTACGCATCCCGAGCTTTCCCCCTGTTCCTGAGTGCCGCGTTGGCTGCGGCCTGAGGATCTGACCGTGTGCTGTTCAGAAAGCTTTCGCGGTTGAGAAAGCTAAGGAGATCGGCATGGAAAACAAGCCGGCGCAAAATATTCAGGACACCTTCCTCAACACCGCTCGCAAGGAAAGACTGAATATCACCATCTACCTGTTGAGCGGAGTCAAGCTCACCGGACGCATCCGTTCGTTTGACAAATATTCCGTCGTGCTCGAGACCAACAATCAGGAGCAGTTGATCTTCAAGCATGCCATTTCGACGGTAGCCATGGGAAGGGTAGCGCATGGCCACGGCGATAAGCCCACCATGGTTCCACCGCCCGCAGGCCCCGCTACCGACTCTGGTCCAGCACCCAGCGCCTCCGGTACGGACGGATAAGGCAGACAATTTTTGCGCAGTTCAGAGTCCAGAGTGTCAGGCAAGGTTCGGCGCCCGAGGGGTGCCTCGATTTCGACGGCTGCAAATCGTGCTCCGACGGAACGCGCGTTCCTGGTCGGAATTGACTACCGCGTACGCTCGCGTGTCGGGTTAGTCGCCAAGAGCGCGAAAAGCTCGATGACCAGCGGTGCGCAGGCGGCGCGAGACAGCGCCAGCAGTGTGCCCGGAGCGTCGAAGGCGCCTCGCATCCCCGAGTTCAGCGCGGAAGAGTCGCTGGAGGAGTTGCGCTCCCTGGCGACCAGCGCGGGCGCGCAAATTGCCGGAGAGTTCCTGCAACATCGCGATAAGCCCGATCCGGCCACGCTGATTGGGAAAGGCAAACTGGAAGAGATTGCCGGGGCCGCGGCCTCGGTCTCTGCAGATCTTCTTTTGTTTGACCACGACCTCACTGCATCCCAGCAGCGAAATATTGAGAAGGTTGTCAACACGCGGGTCATTGATCGCACGCAACTCATCCTCGATATTTTTGCCAAGCACGCCCGTACCCGCGAAGGCCAGCTGCAGGTGGAACTGGCACAACTTGAGTACATGCTGCCGCGACTCGGAGGCCGCGGCATTGAAATGTCGCAACTCGGCGGCGGGATTGGCACACGCGGTCCCGGTGAAACCCAACTCGAGACCGACCGCCGGAAAATCTACCGTCGCATTCGGCACGTCAAGGAACAAATAGAAAATGTCCGGCGCATTCGGACCCAACAGCGGCAGCGCCGAGAATCGGTTCCGGTGGCGCTGATCGCTTTGGTGGGCTACACCAACGCCGGAAAATCCACATTGTTCAATACGCTGACCCAGGCGGCCGTGCTGGAATCGCCGAAAATGTTCGCGACTTTGGATCCAACGATTCGAGGGGTTACCCTGCCTTCGCGCCGCCAGGTGTTGCTGTCTGACACTGTAGGATTCATTCGGAATCTGCCGCACACGCTGGTTTCCGCCTTTCGGGCGACGTTGGAAGAGGTGCAGCGGGCAGCGCTGATCTTGCAAGTTTCCGACGCGAGCAGCCCTCTTTCCGCCGAGCAGGATGCGCAAGTGGAAAAGGTGCTGAAGGAACTGGAGGCGGAAAAGAAACCGCGCCTGCGGGTGATGAACAAGATTGACTTGCTACCTCCACGACAGCGCGATAGCTTGCGGGACGAGGCCAATACGGTTCACGTCTCGGCCGCCAAAGGCATCGGCATGAGCACGCTTCTGGACCGGATTGACCAGATGCTGCAGGGAGACGCGTTGAGTCGGGTCCATTTGCGCGTGCCGCAAAAAGAAGGAAAGACGTTGGCGCTGCTAGAGGCGCGAGCCCGGATTTATTCGCGCAACTATAAAGACGGGCTGGTGGAGTTGGAAGTCGAAGCGCCGGAGTCGGTGGTGAGGCGGGTGCGGGAGTGGACGGTGGAAGGGTAGCTGCGAGCTCCGACCTGTCCTCGAAACTAAACGGTCCCAATCAGAATTCTTCACCGACTTGATCGAGCTCCTCGATCCCCAAGATTTGGTTGTAGAGTACGCTTCTTGGATTGTGGTTTGGGGCCAACCCGTAGTAGAGGATACCGATGTCTTTTGTCACCATCTTCCGCAGCCGCGTCTCCGCAAAATTCTCATCTGGAGGCTCCCCGGCGTAATGCAACCTCATGCGGGGCGGTCGAGACGACGGCTCCGCCCAGGCTGGTTTGTCTCCAGCCAAACGAAAACTGCCAGTTCTGCGATGTCGGATAGATATCCTCGGAGGTGAAGCCAATCAGGATCTGCTTTGGGTTGTAGGTATGTTCGGGGACGGTGTTTCGCACACTGGCGACGAGTCGCTCCGCCATGAGCTGTCGACGGGAGTCGTCTCGCGTCGCGGGATCCACTGGAATGCTATTCACGACTGCGATTTCCAAGTTATATTTTTGACGGTAGTACTGAATCGGCGGCTCAAGTCGCCGGCGTGGGAAATTGCCGATGGGAACAAAATAAATATTGCTCCC
>Ga0210401_10002169_pt1 | contig 21958 bp, 18 predicted proteins | sample IncBWH32MmetaG_FD_150866 | JGI IMG/M metagenome (GOLD analysis project Ga0210401, IMG submission 150866) | Forest soil microbial communities from Barre Woods Harvard Forest LTER site, Petersham, Massachusetts, United States - Inc-BW-H-32-M | ecosystem: Environmental > Terrestrial > Soil >... | reverse complement strand
GAGCGGAACACGGTGACAGGAACGTCCTCGAGCACTCACCGAGCCTTCGCGGCGCTCAGAGCGTGTGCCGCCGGATGTGCAGCGTCTCGAACGTCTGCTGCGCGAGGTCACCGATCAGCTCGTAGAGCGCAGCGGTCGACGCCGCCAGGGCGAAGGCGTTGGGGGCAAAACTTCGAGGGCGTACCTCCAGCCGCCCATGCGCCCCGACCGGTGCCGGCAGGACGGTAAAGCCGGCGCCACGGAACTCGTGCGCCGCGCGCCACTCGTGATCGGCGCTGGTTACCAGGACGATGCGCGTGATGCCGAGGGGCCTGACTGCGCGTTCTCGAAGGTGTCCCGGGAGCGGTCCTCCACCCAGCGGGTCGCTACCCCGAAATTGCGCGCCAGCGAGGAGCGCATCGCGCGCGTTTCACCGCGATCGCCTGTCACCGCGACCGGCAGTCCGGTGCGTCGCGCCAGGAGTGCACCGTAACTGATCCGCTCGAGCAATTGCAGCGCGGCCGCGGGCTCACCGCCATATTCCGGGGCGTCGAGCCGCTCCCCCGCCCCGCCGAGAATGATCACCGCCTGCGCCTCAATCGGCCGGGTCAGATCGAGCGCGGGGCAACGCTGTGCCGCGCGCCCGAGCGCGTCCGCCACCAGCGGCGTGGCCAGCAGCCACAGCGACGCGAGTGCCGTCGCGAGGAGCGCCCACCCGGTGCGGCGCAGGCGCACGCTGGCAGCCCGGGCGATCAACCAGGCGCCGGCGGTGGCGAGCAGCAGCGGTCCGGCCGGCGGCAGGAGCAGGGTGTGCAGAAGCGTCTTCAGGGCGATGAGCATGGGTTGGCGCGAGCGTCCTCGGTCAGAGGTAGATCGCCTGCCAGGCGCGCGAGCGCCAGCGCAGGAACAGTGTGGTGCCGAGCACCATGATATAGATGAGCACCGCGATCCAGCCGCCGAAGGCGCCCCAGCCGAGCTGCGGCAGGAAGCTCACCCATCCCTGCCCTGGCGCAAAGGTGAGCGCATGCGCGAGCGGCACGAACAGCAGCAGCGACAGCGCCAACACGAGCATCGCCGGGATGCGCACGTCGCCCGCGCCGCGCAGGCACATGCTGCTGCCGAGATTGAGACCATCGAAGAACTGGTAGCCGGCCGCGAGCCACAAGAGGTGCATACCGATCGCAATGGCCTGCGTTGCCTCGGCATCGTGTGCGCCGGTGAAGAACGGCAGCACCCATGGACCACCGAGTGCAATGAGCACGCCGATTCCGCCCATGTAGCAGGCGGCGAGCAGGATCACCCGCTCGCCGACCCGCTGCGCCCAGCCGCGCGCCCCCGCGCCGATCGACTGGCCGACGAGCGTGGTACCGGCGGAGGCGATGCCGAAACCCGGCATGTACGCGAGCGATGTCAGGATCACGACGATCTGCGTGGCAGCGCCGCCCGCGGTGCCGAGGCGTGTCTGCATCATCTGGAAGATCGCGAACCCCAACAGATCTGCCGCAGGCGACAGGCCCATCGGCACACCGAGGCGCAGTTGCTGCACGAGGCGCGCGCGCTGCAGGCGCCATGTCAGGTGCGAGCCAAAGCGGCGGCGGTAAACGGGGCCGAGGAACAGCACGAGCGCGAACGCGAGCCCCAGGAGCTGCGCCACGTTGGTCGCCCACGCAGAGCCGGCGATCCCCCAGCCGAGGTGGAAGATGAATTCCTGGTTGAGCACGGCGTTGGTTGCTGTCGTGACGATGCTGATCAGCAGCGTCGTGCGCGGGCGGCCGATGCCGTTGAAGAAGCCGAGCATTGCCCACACGGCGGCACCTATGCAGGCACCGGCCACGCGCGGGAACCAGAACTCCGCGGCCAGGCGCTCGACCGCGGCATCGAAGCCAAAGGGCGCGAGAATCAGGTGCCGTGCGGCGCCCAGCAGCACGAACAGCGGCGCGGCGCACGCCATCGCCCACAGCGCGGTCCACACGGCCTGCGCCGCGCGCCGGTAGCGGCGCGCGCCGTAAGCCTGCGCCACGAGCGTCTGCACCGCGGTGCCGGCGCCCCCGAGCACCAGCACAACGGCGATCACCAGCCATTGCACCGCACCGACCGCCGCGAGCGCGCGCGTGGATATGCGGCCGATGAACCACATGTCGGTGAGGTTGAGGATGATCTGCACAGCACTGTTGGCCATGAGCGGCAGCGCGAGCGCCAGCACCGCGCGCTGGTCGACATGCGCACGCCCGCTCTCATCCAGGCGCTGCGCCGGCAACCGCCCGGCGGCGGGAGCAAGACGCGTAACGGAGTCCATGGCAACATTCTGTGCAATCGTCGATTCTCGCGCACTGCCCCACAAGGGAGACTTCATCGCCATGGCAACACGCAGCAAGAGGAACGTGCAGCGCACGCGCGCCGGCGCCGGAGCATCGGCTCGCCGCAACCGCGGCCGGCTGGCACCGGGAAAAGCGAGCCGTGGGCTGGATGCGGCAGATGTCGCCATTGCGCTCGATAGCGCCGACATCGCCGCACTGGTAAGCCTGGTGCGTGAGGCCGGCGGGGCACCGATCGGTGCCTACCGCGAGCCGCTCGGTGGCCGTGCGTTGTTGCTCGCGAGTCTGCCGCTCGCGGCCGTGCAACCGACGCCCTTCCAGCGCGACCTGTCGCCGACGCACGCCAAACGCCTCGCCGCAAAGATCGACGAGACTGCGGCGTTTCTCGATCCACTGATCGTGGTGCGCGGCGAGGACGGTCGGCTGTGGACGCCCAATGGCCGCCATCGTCTGGCCGCGGCGAAGGTGCTGGGACTGAAGCAGATCACCACACTCATCTCCCCTGACGAGACGCTCGCTTACCGCATCCTCGCGCTCAACACCGAGAAGGCCCACAACCTCAAGGACCGGAGCCTCGAAGTCATCCGCATGGCCCGTAACCTCGCCAGGCGCCGCGGGAGCGAGCGCGAGAGCAGCTTCAACGCCGAGTTCGAGGCGCCCGAGCTGCTCACTCTCGGCATCGTCTACGAGAAGTCGCCGCGCTTCGCCGGCGGCGCGTACAGCGCTTTCCTGAAGAAAGTGGATCGGTTCAGCGAGCGCAACCTCGAGGCGAGCCTCGCCCAGCGTGCCGACTTCGCCGCGCGTCTCACGGAGATCGACGCGCGGGTCAAGAACATCATCGCCGCCCTGCAGGCGCGCGGTTTCAAGTCACCGTACCTGCGCAACTACGTCGTGGCGCGTATCAACCCGGTGCGCTTCCACAAGGCGAAATCCGGCGACGCCGCTCCACCGATGCCACTGTTACAGGCACTCACGCGCATGGCCGCAGCGGCGCGCGACTTCAAGGTCGCCTCGGTATCGAACTCCGACCTCGCTTGGGTGGCTGTGGGCGCGGGCGAGTGAGCCGGCGCACGATGCTCCTTTTGGTGATAGTTAGGTAAATACCTAACCATCCGCAAATCGCGTGTGCAACACCCGCAGCGGCGCAGCTCTCCGAGCCTGGTGCGCCGCGGGCGCAGGCTTCGTTGCCGGCTCGCCCTCTGGCAACTGAGGCAGATCACCCTCATCGTGATAGCTGAGGCCATAACCGTAGGGGAACAGCGGCGCCTCGCCACGACGCCGACCGACCGCGGGCGGGCGCGGGGAGCCGGGCCAGGAGAAGGACAGACGGCCGCGGAAGTCGTAGCGCACCCCCCCCTCGATCGAGCGAAACAGCACATCGGCAACGCCGCCGCCCTCGGGGCCCGGGAGCCAGGCGGCGACGAAGCTGTCGGCGGCGTTGAGCTCGGCGTTGACCCACAGCGGCCGACCCGAGAGAAACACTGCGACCACCGGTATGTCCTGCGCCCGGAGCCGGCGCAGCAGCGCGAGATCGTGCTTGTCGCCCGGGCTGTATTCCAGGGTCGGCGCATCGCCCGCGAACTCCGCATAGGGGTGCTCACCGAACACCACGATGGCGACCTCGGGACGTGCGGTGAATTCCCCTTCGGCGCTCAGCGTCGCGGTGCCTCCGGCCGCCAGCACGCAGTGCGCGATACCGGCGTAGATCGTCTCGCCGTGCGGAAAATCCTGGTTCGGCTCGGTGCCCTGCCAGTCTATGGTCCAGCCGCCGCTCTGGCGTGCGATGCTGTCGGCGGCATCACCGGCCACCAGCACGTGCGCACGCGGCGAGAGCGGCAGCAGGTGGTGATGGTTCTTAAGCAGGACGAGTGACTCGCGTACCGCCTGGCGCGCGACGCTACGGTGCCCCGGTGCGCCGAGCAACTCGTAATGCCCCGCGAAGGCCCTGGAGGATGGACGTCCCTCGCCGTCGAGGTGCGCGCGCAGCTTGACGCGCAGCACGCGCCGCACGGCATCGTCGAGCCGCATTGCCGGTATCTCCCCAGAGCGTATCTGCCTGAGCAGATTGGCGTGCAACGCGCGCCAGCCATCGGGCGCCATGAGCACGTCGATTCCGGCATTCACGGCGGTGGCGCAACGGACCGCCGTGCAGCCGGGCAGCTGCGCGTGGCCGTTCCAGTCGCCGATCAGCAGGCCGTCGAACCCCATCCGGCCCTTGAGTACGTCGGTAAGCAGCGCACGGTTGCCGTGCATCTTCAGGCCCTGCCAGCTCGAGTAGGAGACCATCACGGTCTGCGCGCCGGCAGTAATGGCGGTCTCGAAGCCCGCCGCATCGATATCCCGCAGCTCGCTCTCGCGGGCAGTGTTGTCCCCCTGGTCGCGGCCGCCCTCGGTGCCCCCATCGCCAAGAAAGTGCTTCGGCGTCGCGAGCACGTGCGCCGCATCGAGGAACTGCGGCGTCCCCGCAACGCCCTGCAGGCCCTCCACCATCGCCGCGGCGTATTCGCGCACCAGGCCGGGATTCTCGGCGTAGCTCTCGTAGGTGCGTCCCCAGCGCGCATCGCGCGCCACCGCCAGCGTCGGGGAGAACGCCCAGTCGAGCCCCGTGACCCGCACCTCGAGCGCGGTGATCTCGCCGATACGGCGGATCAGCTCGGGATCGCGTGCCGCTCCCAGCCCGATATTGTGCGGAAACAGCGTGGCGCCCGGGATGTTGTTGTGGCCGTGCACGGCGTCGGTGCCCCACAGCGCCGGCAGACCCCCGGGTGAGGCAGCCACCGAGGCGTCATAGAACCGGTCCGCAAGGCTCAGCCACTCACTCGGTGCCGCGAGCTTGTCGTCGCGGGGCGAGGAGTTGCCGCCATTCAGGATGGAGCCGAGGGGATAGTGACGCAGGTCATCCGGAGTGATGCTGCCGATGTCGGCCTGGATCAGCTGACCCACCTTCTGCTCGGGCGAGAGAAGCGCGAGCAGCTGCCCGACGCGGGCCTCGAGCAGCGGGTCCCGAGCGAGCGGCGGGTGCAGCTCTGGCCAGTGCTGTGGATGCACGGCGGGCGCTGCCTTCAGGTCCACGGTTGCCGCCGGCACGGCGGCGGCGCACACCGCGAGGGCGCAGGCGGGGAAATAAACCGCCGGCCGAAACGGTCTTCTCCTCATGGGGTTCCTAGGATACACAGCAGAGGATGATGCACATGCTGGAAGCAACTCATAGCGGCCTCGACACCGGCGGCCCACATCTGCGGCGCCCTGTCTCAGGGAGTACCGGGCCGCAGACACTGCCGGACCTGTTGCTGATCGAACGGGCGCGCGCCGGGGAGAGCTCCGCGATCGAGGCATTGATACAGCGTTATAGCGGTCGTCTGTTTCGTGTCGCGCACAGCGTGCTGCTCGACCCGCAGCGCGCCGAAGCCGTGGTGCTCGAGGCATTCCTCGCCGCCTTCGGTGATCTGAGCCGCTACGAGCCGACCGGCAAATTCGCCGCCTGGCTGACCCGGCTCGCCTACCAGCAAGCGCGGGCGCAGCGCACCGGATCCCGCGGCGTCCACTCGACCGGACCGATCGAAGCTGCAGCCGGCGGGTTGTCAGCCGCAGGCGATGGAGTGCGCGAGCGCCAGGAGCTCGAGCAGGCAATCGCCACGCTGCCGGAAGTATTCCGCACCGTGTACGTGCTGCGCATGGTGGAAGGCGTCAGCGGCATCGAGACCGCCGCATCGCTCGGACTGCACGAAACGACGGTTCGCACCCGGCTGTTCCGAGCACACCGGCGCTTACCGCCGGGCACGGCGCAAAAACTGCGCGGCGCACCGGCGCTGCTCGAGCTTTCGCGCGAGCGCGCCGAACGCATCGCGAGCGATGCCCTTGCGCAGCTGCCTCAGGGCTCGATGCTGAGGATCTCCGCTTCGCCGCCCTGAAAGGCGACGCTGTCGCCCGCTTGGCGGCCGAGCAGCGCCTGCGCAAGCGGTGCCATCCAGCTGATGAGACCGGATGAGGCGTCCGCCTCGTCCTCTCCGACCAGGCGAAACGCCGTTGTCGCGCCCGAGGGCAGACGCAGCGTGACGCGCATGCCAAAGCGCACCCGGTCCGACGGCATGGGCTCGACCAACCTGGCGCTCGCACGCCGTGAGCTCCAGTAACGCCATTCGCGCGCGATGCCGGCGCGCTGCGCCGCATCGTCGCGCTCGCGCAGATCCTGGCGCTGCGCTTCGAGCTCGCGCACGCGCGCCTCGATGGCCGCGAGCCCGCGCCTCGTCACGAAGTTCGGGTGCGGACTGATGGGCCTGTCCGGCAGCGGCCCCGGATCGGCGTCGGAATTGCGCACGAAGGCCCGGCTCATGCGACGCTGGGCCCGGTGACAATGCAGTGGCTGGCATTCATACTGTTGCGCGCTGCCTTGAAGCCGGATGGTATATGAAAGGGAGCGAGCGCAGCGTGTTGCGAGCGCCCGCGAAGTGAACGCGGTCGTCAGCGCTTTCCTGCTGACGTTTGCAGCTCTCTTTCCCATCGTCAATCCCCTCGAAGGGGCGCCTTTCTTCCTCGGCCTGACCGCGGGCCTGCCGAGCGCCGAGCGGCGGGTGCTGGCGGGCAAAGCTGCCGTCAACGGTTTTGCGCTGCTGCTCGGCTCGATGGCTCTCGGTCCCTGGATGCTGGAAGTCTTCGGTATCCAGCTGCCGGTGGTGCGCATCGCCGGCGGGCTGGTCGTCGCAGCGCTCGGCTGGAAGCTGCTCACGCAGGATCAGTGGTCGGACCACACGGCGGGCCTGCAGGCGGAGAGCGCACGCAAGGTTGGCAGCTTCTATCCGCTCACCATGCCGCTCACGGTCGGACCGGGCTCGATGTCAGTGGCCATCACCATCGGCAGCCGCAAGCCAGGCTTCACGCGACTGCCAGATCTCGCCGAGCACGCAAGCGGTGCGCTGCTCGGCCTCATCGCCATCGCGCTCAGCATCTACCTCGCTTACCGCTTTGCCGAGAACATCGCGCGGCTCCTCGGTGAGACCGGTCTCGAGGTGCTCGTGCGACTCTCGGCATTCATTCTGATGTGCATCGGCATCGAGATCATCTGGAACGGCTACAGCACGCTGACGAGTGGTGCGCGATGACGGACCATTCATCGACGTGAATCGCTGAGCAGCGTCACCACCGCCGCGCGTGCCGCTGCCGAGTGCACCGGGAGCGCCAGCACGTCACCGGGCTGCGCCCAGGCGAGCGCCGCGTGCACCGCCTCGAGCTCGCTCAAGCGCATCTGCAGAGATGAAGAGGCGATGCCCGCACGCAGCAGCGCCGCGTGGATGAGCCGCGGCACCTCCCCCGGCGGCCGGCCGCGCAGGTGCGCCTCGTTCTCCTTCACGACGATGAGCGATGGGTGAAATTCCGCCGCCGTGGCAGCGAGCGCCTCGAGCTCGGCGTCCTGGCGGTTGCCGGCGTGGCCGAGCAGGAGGCCGAGCCTTCCGCTGCCGCCGCGCACGTGCTCGGCCACCGTGAGCAGCCCGCGCAGCCCTTCGGGGTTGTGCGCATAATCCACGAGAATCCGCACGCCCGCGCGCTCGAAGCGCATCAGCCGGCCGAAGTTGTCTGCCATGCTCGAGCCGAAGCGAGCGAACACCCCTGCGATGACCGCTGGGGATATGCCAAGCGCGGACGCCGCGAGCGCCGCGGCGGCGAGATTCGCGAGGTTATAGGTCGCGCTCCCGCCGACGGTGAGTGGCATCGACGCCACTTCCCCGAGATCGTGCTCTGCGCCCTCCACGTGCAGTACGAGTCGACCGGCCCGCGCGCCGCAGGTCGCGCCATTGCGCGCGCGATGCGCGCCGAGCGCCGGCCGGTCCGCATCGAGCGCAAACCACCGGAGTGTCGGACTGTGGCCGAAGCGGGCTGCGAGACCTCCCGCGCGGCGGGCAAGCTGCGCATCGTCGGCGTTCAGCACCAGCGTGCCCTCATCAGACAAGGCACCGGCGACCGAGAGCTTCACATCCGTGAGACCCTCGAGATCGTCGATGCCGTACTCACCGAAGTGATCCGCGCTGACGTTGGTGACGAGCGCCACGTCTGCACGGGAGACGGCGATGCCGCGGCGCAGAATGCCGCCGCGCGCGGTCTCGATGATCGCGGCGCGTGCGGTGCGCTCGCGCATCACGCGGCGTGCCCCAAGGGGGCCGGAGTAATCGCCGCTCTCGAGCAGCTGTGCGGCGAGAAATACCCCATCGGTGCAGCAGTACGCGGGCAGCCAGCCCGCGGAAACCGCACAGGCTGCGAGCAGCCGCACCGTGGTGGTCTTGCCATTGGAGCCTGTCACGAGCGCCGTCGGGATGTCGTGCAACTCGTCCCACGGCACGTCCGCCGGCTGCGGCAGCGAGGTGAGCGCGAAATCGCGCCCGCCCGCGCCGGCTCCAAGCGTCAGGGTGTCATCGTCCAGAACGTACGGCAGGCCGTGCGCCGCCACCGCCGCCAGCAACGCGCGAACATCCGGGCGCGCCTCGCGCCCGGCAAGCAGCCCGAAGCGCTCGAAGGCGGCAGTTTCCTCGAGCACCGGGAGGATGACCGCCGCGGGATCGGCCGCGTCCTCCAGTGCCGCGGCGGCGAGCGCCGTCTCGAGCGTGCCCCAGCGCTGCGGGTCCTGCGCGAGCAGCGCAGCGCACAGCGCCCACTCGTTGACCTCCGTGGCCACGAACAGCGCATCGACTGGCGCGGCGAGCGCGAGTGATGCGCCGCGCGCGTGCACGCGCGCCACGACGCCCGGCAGGTTCCCTTCTGGGCCGCCCGGCGGGTCCCAGCCCAGGCGTGCGCGGGCGCGCTCGGCGCGCACACGCCAGCCGTCGAGCAGGGCAGCATCGGGCGTGATCCCGACCGTTTCCAGCTGCGCACCGCAGCCAGCGAAGAACAGGTTCGGGCCCGTGAGACGGCGTGAGGCCTCGAACGGCAGTACGAGGGCGGCGTTCAGTCCGCGGCCTCCGGGGCGAAGTGCACGCCGCGCTCATCGCGAACAAGGCCGTCGAGGCTGAAAGCGGGAGGCGGCGCTTCGCCGAGACGCTGAGCGCCGTGGGGTGCAGCGTCGGTCACGAACGAAGGCAGCGGCTGCGGCGGCGCAGCCGAAGCGGCGGGCGCGCCCGCCGGCTTGAACTTGGTGATCTGCTTCCACGAGCGCACCAGCGCATCGGCGAAGATCAGCAGCAGGTCCCCAGGCTGCCCCATGTTCAGTGCCGCGCTGATCGCCTCCTGCTCGTCGGGGATGATGGAGATCGCCTCCTCGTGCACGCCCGCCGCACGGAGCGCCGCGGCCTGGATGCGCGGCACCTCGTCGGGCTTGCGATCGCGCAGGCTGTCGTCGCGGCGGCAGATGTAGTGATCGAACCGCCCCGCCACCGCGCGCGCGATGGCGACGATATCCTCGTCACGCCGGTCGCCGGGACCTGCCAGCACCACGATGCGCCGGCCCATGACGTCGAGGCGCTGCGCGAGATCGGCCATCGCCGCGACCGCGGGCGCGTTGTGCCCGTAGTCGAACAGCACCTTGAAGGCGTGCTCGCTGAACACGTTCATGCGCCCCGGGGCCTGGAAGAAAGTGGAGTCGAAGGTGCGCAGGCCCTGACGGATGGCATCCAGCTTGACGCCGAGCGAGAACGCGATGGCCGCGGCAAACATCGCGTTTTGCACGTTGTGTGTCGCCCGCCCCTCGAGCGTCGCCGGAATCAGATGCGTCCACAGCAGCGGAATGTGGCCGTTCTTCTCATACAGCGTGATCATCTGGCCGTTGACGCCCGCCTCCAGCGCGCAGGCGCGCCCGCCGGCACGGATGTGCTCGCGCACCAGCGTGTGCTGCGGGTTCATGGTGACGTAGCAGATGTGCTTCGCTTCCGTGTAGCCGGACATCCTCAGCACCAGCGCGTCATCGGCGTTCAACACCGCGCAGTCGGTGGCCACCTCGATGACGATGCGCTTGACTTCGGCGAGCTGCTCGAGCGTATCGATGCCCTTCAGCCCCAGATGATCGGGCTGCACATTGAGCACCGCACCGACGTTGACCTCGTTCACCCCCATGCCGGCGCGCAGCAGCCCGCCGCGCGCCGTCTCGAGCACCGCGATGTCGATCTGCGGATCGGCGAGCACCATGCGCGCCGATACGGGACCGGTCATGTCGCCCTGCACGGTGCGCTGGCCGTCGATATAGACGCCGTCGGTGGTCGTGACCCCTGGGGTGTAGCCGGCCATCTTAGTGATGTGCGCCAGCATGCGCGCGGTGGTGGTCTTGCCGTTGGTGCCGGTGATGGCCGCGATCGGCACGCGTGCCGGCGTGCCCGCCGGGAACAGCATGTCGATCACCGGCTCCGCCACAGCGCGCGCCATGCCCTCGCTCGGCGCCACGTGCATGCGGAAGCCGGGAGCGGCGTTCACCTCGCAGATGCCGCCGCCGATCGCGCGGTAGCTCTCGGTGATGTTCTTCGACAGGAAATCGACGCCGCCGACATCGAGTCCGATCGCGCGCACCGCGCGCTCGGCCATTTCGCGGTTGTCGGGATGAATGACATCGGTCACGTCGGTGGCAGTGCCACCGGTGGAGAGATTGGCGGTCGAGCGCAGGGACACCGTGCGGCCCCGCTCCGGCACCGATTCGGGCGTGAGCCCGGCTCGCTCGAGCATCTTGTGGGCCTGCGCGTCGAGCTCGAGCCGGGTGAGTACCTTCTCGTGTCCCACGCCGCGGCGTGGGTCCTGGTTGACGATCTCGACGAGCTGCGCAACGGTGTGCTCACCGTCGCCGACCACGTGTCCGGGCGTGCGCCGCGTGGCGGCGACCAGCTCGCCGTTCACCACCAGCAGGCGATGGTCGTCACCCTCGAGGAAGCTCTCGACGACTACCGAGCGCGAGTGCTCGCGCGCCACGTTGAAGCCGTGCGCCACTTCCTCCTCGGTGGTGAGGCGGATCGAGATGCCGCGGCCGTGGTTGCCGTTGTAGGGCTTGGTGACCACCGGAAAGCCGATGCGCCGCGCGGCGCGCACCGCCTGGGTCTCGTTCTGCACCAGCTCCTGCTGTGGCACCGGGAGGCCGAGACCGGCGAGGATCTTGTTGGTCTCTTCCTTGTCGCTCGCCAGCTCGACCGAGATGTGTGGCGTGCGGCCCGTGACGGTCGCCTGGATGCGCTGCTGGTACTTACCGTGACCGAGTTGCACCAGCGACTGATCGTTCAGGCGCAGCCACGGGATACCGCGACGCTCGGCGGCGTGCACCAGCGCCGCGGTCGAGGGACCGAGCGCGCGACGCTGCGCGAAACGAATGAACTGATCGCGCGCCTCGGGCCAACTCCACCCCTCGGGCACGCTGCCCTCCGGGCGCAGCTCCTCCGGCAGCAGCGAGGACAGGAGGCGCAGTCCCAGCTCACCCGCCGCGATTCCCTCGTCGCGTTGCACGTATTCGTACACCACGGTGTAGACGCCGGGCGCCGCGGCGCTGCGAGTCTTGCCGAAGGTCACCGCCTCGCCGGCGATATTCTGCAGCTCGATCGCCACGTGCTCGAGCACGTGACCGAGCCAGGTACCCTCGCCCTCGCGCATGCGGCGGAAGAAGCCGCCGGGCTCGCGATAGGAGCAGCCGTGCTCGGCGAGCCCCGGGAGCGCGGCGGCGAGGGCGCCGATGAAGCGCTCGCCGAGGCGCGCGGTGGGCCACCCCTCGAGAGCGCCGAGATCCAGCTCCAGCCGGATGACCGGAAAGCGCGCGTACAGCGAGGGGCCGACGTACACGGAACGATCGAGGATGCGCATGGGTGTTGCTCGTCGTAGTAGTTATTCAAGGCAACGGGTCGCGCATGATCGGGCCTGGCTGTCGGTCACTCCTTCGACTGGGTCAGCGCGGTCGCGCTCGCGACCCGCGTCTTCAGGTTGAAGGTTGCACCAGCCACCAGCATATGCAGTCGCAGGTCCAGCATGCACGCGGGCTGGCCGTCCTCGACCGCACCGATAGAGGAGAAACTCACCTCTGATGGGTCGACCAGGGTGACGCTGCCGCTGCCCTCGACCTCCAGCACCTCGTCCGGCCCGATGAAGGCCGCGGTGTCCTCGTCAAGCCCGATGCCCACTGCGAAGGGGTTGTAGGCTACCGCGGTGAGGAGCCTCCCCAGGCGATCGCGCTCGCGAAAATGCTGGTCGATGATGAAGCGGTTGGTCAGCCCCAGGCCGGGCGCGAGCCGCACGCTGCCGGCCACGATGGAGGAGCCCTCATCACCTCCGGCGATCATGTGCTCGCACAGGATGCTGGCGCCGGCGCTGGTGCCGCCGACGGTCACCCCGTGCGCATTGCGCACGCGGATGAGCCTGGCGACCGGAGTGCCACCCAGCAGCGTCGTGAGGCGCAGCTGGTTGCCGCCGGTGAAGAAGACGCCGCTCGCTTCCTCGAGGCGCTCCAGCCGCCCCGGTTCGCGGCAGTCGCGCCGCGTATCGAAATCCATCACCGTCACGCGCGCGGCACCGAGTGCTTTGAAAAGCTGCTCGTAGCGCGGTCCGGTCTCGTGGGCGCGGCTGGCGGTGGGAATCACGACGATATCGGCCTCCTCACCTCCCGAGAGGCGCACGAAGCGCTCGAGGATGCGGCGGTCGTTTTCCTTATTCTCCGCGCCGCCGATCGGGACGATCCATCCGCGCGAATCACCTTCGGGAACTCTGCTCGGCATCCGCTGCTGACTCCTTAAATATGCGTTGCGCCAAGGGTCAAAGTTACCACGGCCGCGGAGCGGCCGCCTGCTGCGGGCAGCGGAGCGGTCAAGTCCTACGGCAGAAGGGAGATGTCTTCACACATCGCTCGGCGCTGTAACGCAAAAATGTCGGCATCTCTGGTGACGTGCGAACATTTGGCGTCAGGCCCGTATCGGGGCTCGACATCGCGACATCAGGGGTGCCCGCGCCCGGCCCGTCCGCACTATGCATTTTTGCCGGCGGCTATGCCTTTTCCCCGCTTGACGTGCCTTCCGCCCTCGGGCTCTATTGCGGCTGGCCGCAGCGCGTGCCGCCGGTGTAACAGCCATCATGAGACCTCGCAGGCGAGATTCCCAGAGAGGCGCGGCAGCCGGACACACAGAGCGCTCGCTCCGCTACCGGAACCTGCTCAATCCCTTCGAGCCGGTGAGAATCTTCTCCGACGATCACATCGAGAGCATGCACGTCGCAGCGTTAGGCATCCTCGAGCGTCAGGGCATGCGAGTGCTCTCGGCGCGCGGGCGCTCGGTGCTGGCGGCAGCGGGAGCTAGCGTCGATGAGGCGAGCCAGATGGTGCGGCTCGATCCGGCGATGGTGAGTCGCGCGCTCACCACGGTCCCTGCCGAAGCCACCCTGATCGGGCGCGACCCGGCACGCTCCTGCCGCGTCGGCGGCCACAATGTGGTGTTCGCCCCGGTCGCCGGACCTCCGAGCGTGAGCGATCTGCAGCGCGGCAAGCGCACCGGCACGATCGCCGACTTCCGCGATTTCGTGCGCCTGTCACAGGCCTTCGATGTGGTGCACGTCTGCGCGCAGACCACCGAGCCGCAGGACGTGCCGGTCAACGAGCGGCACCTCGAGACGGCACTCGCGCAGCTCACCCTCGCCGACAAGGCGCCCAATTTCTACAGCCGCGGCGATGCTCAGCTCGGCGACTGCTTTGCGATGTTACGCATCGCCCACGGCATCGATGAGGCCACCTTCCGGGCGGCACCGCGCTGTTTCAGCATCTGCAACACCAACTCGCCGTTGCAGCTCGATGTGCCGATGACCGAGGGCATCATGGAATTCGCCCTCAACGGGCAGCTCATGATCGTCACGCCCTTCACGCTCGCGGGCGCCATGGCGCCGGTGACGATCCCGGGTGCACTCACGCTCGCACACGCCGAGGCGCTCTTCGGCATCACGCTGTCGCAGACCGTGCGCCCGGGCGCCCCGGTCATGTACGGCAGCTTTACCTCGAACGTCGACATGAAGTCGGGCTCGCCCGCCTTCGGCACGCCGGAGTACGCCAAGGCGGCCTTCGGCGCGGGACAGCTCGCGCGGCGCATCGGCGTCCCGTGGCGCTGCTCGAGCGCGACGGCGTCGAACGCACCCGACGCGCAGGCGGCGTATGAAGCACAGATGAGCCTGTGGGGCGCGCTGCTCGGCGGCAGCAACTTCATATTGCACGCCGCCGGATGGCTGGAAGGCGGACTCACGGCCTCCTTCGAGAAGTTCATTCTCGATGTGGAAATGCTGCAGATGTTCGCGGAGTTGTTCCAGCCGGTGCCCGCTACGGCGGAGGAGATCGGCATCGACGCGGTGGCCGAAGTCGGCCCGGGTGGTCACTTCTTCGCGGCGGCCCACACCATGCAACGCTACCGAGACGCCTTCTACAGTCCGCTGATCTCCGACTGGCGCAACTACGGCGCATGGGTGGAGGCCGGTGCGAAAACCGCGACCGAGCGCGCGGCGAGCGTGTGGCAACAGACGCTCGCAGCTTTTCAACCGCCGCCGATGGACGCCGCCGTGCAGGAGGAGCTGACTGCTTTCCTCGAGCGGCGGCGCGCGGAAGGCGGCGCCCCACCGGCGGGCTAGCGAGGACCAACCCGCAAGCCCGCGGATCCCGTCAGTGGATCCGCAACACGACCTTACCGAGCACGTGTCCGGCTTCCAGCCGCTCATGCGCCTTGGCGGCCTCGGCGAGCGGATATTCCGCCGCAATAGGTACCTGCAGCTTCGACGCGATGATCGCCTGATTCAATCGCTCGAACTCCTGCGTCCCGGGGACGGCGTTATAGCGGATGTCGATCGCCAGCTCTACATGTGGCTTGGGCTCGGGGCTCACTCCCCAGGGGAAGGCCAAGCGACCACCCGGCTTCAGCGTCTCGAGGCAGCGCTCGAGGGCATCACCGCCGGCGAAGGCCAGCACCGCATCGACTCCTCCCGGGGCGAACTGGCGTGCGCGAGCGACGATGTCGCCCTTGCGGCCGTCGACCACCATGTCGGCTCCCAGGCCCTTAACGAAGCTCATGCCATCCTCGCCCGAGGCGGTCGCGAGAATGCGCGCGCCGCGCAACTTCGCGAACTGCAGCGCGAGGCTACCAACGCCACCGGCAGCTCCGTGAATGATCAAGGTCTCACCGGACTTCACGTGCAGGGCATCGTCGATCCCCTGGATCGCCGTGAGCCCGGTCGTGCCGATCGCGCCGGCATCGCGCAGGCTCAGGCCGGCGGGCACGTGACCCACGAGCTTTGCGGGCACCGCCACGTACTCGGCATAGAAGCCACCCTTCGGGTTGTCCCAACTGTAGGAATAGACCTCGTCCCCGAGCTTGAAGCCGCGCACCTGCGAGCCGACCGCGGCGATGGTCCCCGAGCCGTCGGTGCCGAGCACCAGCGGAAAGCGGGAGTGTTTGATCTCCTGAGGGTGCTCGCGAACCGACGCATCCCACACCGCAACCCCGGCGGTGTGCACGGCGATCAGCACCTCGTCCGGGTCCGGCTTGGGCACCGGCAGGGTGTGCAGGGTGATGACCTGCGGGCCGCCAGCCGCATCGATCGCGGCCGCGCGCATGGTTTGCGGCACCGCCGCGCCGGCCGCCTGGCATAAAGCCAGTGCCAGACTGACCGCTGCTGCCACTTGCACTCTCCACATGATGATTGCTCCCTGATTCGCGTTGGTGCCCGCACCGAGACGCGCATGATACGGCGAGAAGCGAAGCTGCATGGCAGCGTCCGGCCGCATCCCCTCAACCCTTCAACGCGTGCCGGGCGGCAGGTGCGCACCCCGGGGTGATCGGCAATAATCCCCACAAAAGACCGCCAGATCGCGCAGGGGCCAGCGGAGTATGAACAGACTGACCGATTTCCCTTTGCTGGTGTTCGTAGTCTCCCTCGCTGCGTTGTGGCTGTGTGCGCAGCTCGGCGCCGTCGTGCGCCGCTCGCGCGAGGCCCGCGGCGAGAAGTCGCCCGAGACCTTCACCGTCGTGCTGAGCGCATCTCTCACGCTGCTCGGACTGATCATCGGGTTCACCTTTTCCATGGCGGTCAACCGCTACGACATGCGCAAGAACTACGAGGAAAGCGAGGCCAACGCCATCGGCACCGAGTACCTTCGCGCCGGACTGTTGCCCGCGAGCGATGCCGCGATGACGCGCCTGCTGCTGCGCAGCTACCTCGACCAGCGGATCCTGTTCTTCCACAGCCGCGACAACGAGCGCCGCACTCAGATCAATGAGCGAACCAGCCAGCTGCAGGCGCAACTGTGGTCGACGGTGCAGAACGCGGCACTCGCACAACCGAGCGCCCTCACCTCCCTCGCCTCCGCCGGGATGAACGATGTCCTCAACGCTCAGGGCTACACGCAGGCGGCGTGGTGGAATCGCATCCCGCCGGCGGCCTGGCTGCTGATGGTGCTGATCGCGCTGATGTGCAACCTCATGCTCGGCTATGCGGTCATCGGCGCGAACACACGCAGTCTGCTGCTCGCCATCCTGCCGGTGGTGGTTTCGGTAGCCTTCTTCCTCATCGCCGACATCGACAGCCCGCGCTTTGGCGTCATCCGTGTGAGCGCGCAGAATCTCCTCAGCCTCGCGGAGGAGATTGCGCACCCCGCCCCCTCGGCGCCGCAGTAACGCACCGCCGGCACGCCTGCGGCCTACAATCGGTTTCGTGACCCTGCTCGCGACCCTCGCCGACACCTCCCAGCGCGTGGGCGCCAGCGCGGCTCGCCTGGCGAAGATCCGCGAGCTCGCCGCGCTGCTCACGCAACTTGCACCCGAGGAGATTGGGATCGCGGTGCACTACCTGTCGGGAGAGATGCCGCAGGGCCGTATGGGCATCGGACCTGCGACCGTGAGCAGCGCCGCAGCGACTCCCGCGGCGCGCGTGCCGACGCTGTCCCTCGCCGAGGTCGACCGGCGCCTCACGGCACTCGCCGCCATCGGCGGTGCGGGCTCTGCGGTACGCCGTGCGGAGCAGCTGCGCGAGCTGTTCGCGCTCGCGATCGCAAGCGAGCAGCGCGTCCTGCTGCAGCTGCTGGTCGGGGAGCTGCGCCAGGGTGCCCTCGGGGGAGTCATGCTCGAGGCGATCGCTGCAGCCGCGCGGCTGGACGTGGCGCAGGTGCGGCGCGCCGCGATGTATGCGCGGGATCTGGGCGCGGTCGCTCACGCCGCACTCTCCGGCGGTGTGCCGGCTCTGGAGAGATTCCAGCTCGAGCTGTTCGTGCCGGTCGCGCCGATGCTCGCCCAGACGTCTGCCGATGTCGGCACGGCGCTGCGCGAGCTCGGGGGCGAGGCGGCATTCGAGTGGAAGATGGACGGAGCCCGCGTACAGGTGCACAAACGTGCGCAGCAGGTGCGCATCTTCACGCGCGGGCTGAATGAGGTGAGCGCGGCGCTGCCGGAACTCGTCGAGCTCGCTCGCAGGTTTCCCGCACACGCGCTGATCGTCGACGGCGAGGCGATCGCGCTCGATGCCGCGGGGCGACCGCACCCCTTCCAGATCACCATGCGCCGCGTCGGGCGCAAGCTCGATGTGGAAGCGCTGCGCGGCGGCTTGCCGCTCAAGGCATTCTTCTTCGATTGCCTGCGGATCGAGGAGCAGAGCATCGCCGACTGCCCGACGCGCGAGCGCTTCGAGGCGCTCACGACCGCCGTTCCTGCCGATGCACTCATGCCGCGGCTCGTCACCACTGCGGAATCCACGGCGCGCGAATTCTACGACGCTGCGCTCGCTGCCGGGCACGAAGGCCTGATGGCGAAATCGCTCGATGCGCCCTACGAGGCCGGCAATCGCGGTGCAGGCTGGCTCAAGATCAAGCGGGCGCACACCCTGGACCTCGTGGTGTTGGCCGCCGAATGGGGCCACGGACGCCGCAGCGGCAAGCTCTCCAATCTGCATCTCGGCGCTCTCGATCCGGCCACCGGTGAGTACGTCATGCTCGGCAAGACCTTCAAGGGTCTCACCGACGCGATGCTGGAATGGCAGACCCGGGAGTTTCTGCTGCGCGAGACTCACCGCGACGACTGGACGGTCTACCTCAAGCCTGAGCTGGTGGTCGAAGTGGCCTTCAGCGACCTGCAGGCGAGCAGCCGCTATCCGGGCGGCCTCGCGCTGCGGCTCGCGCGGGTGAAGCGCTATCGCGAGGACAAAAGGGCCGCGGATGCGGACACCATGGATGCGGTGCGCAGGATCTATGCCGCGCAGAGCGGGCCGCCGCGCGCCTAGCGCGGCGCTGCGCGCGGCCGTAGGCTTGCACCGCGATGAGTGCGGAAAGCTGTGACGTGGTCGTGATCGGTGGCGGGCCCGCCGGCAGCACGGCTGCGACGCTCCTCTCGCGGTGTGCGCACCGGGTGATCGTGCTCGAAAAGGCGCATCACCCGCGCTTTCATATCGGTGAATCCCTGCTGCCGATGAATCTGCCGGTGTTCGAGCGGCTCGGTGTGCTCGATCAGGTGCGCGCGCTCGGTGTGGTGAAGCTCGGCGCAGATTTCGAGGCGGACAACGAGCGCGGCTACAACAGCTTCGCTTTCTGCCGTGCCCTCGGCCACAGCCCGCCACACGCCTACCAGGTGTGGCGCGCGGACTTCGACCGCATGCTGTTCGAGCATGCGCGGGCATGCGGTGCGAGCGCCCGTGAGGGACATGAGGCGGTGCAGTGCGAGCAGCTCGGCCCGCGGGACAGCCGGATCGAGGTGCGCACCGAGGACGGTGGCAGCTATCAGATCCATGCCCGCTACGTGGTCGATGCGAGCGGCCGCGATACCTTCCTCTCGGGTCGCCGCAAGCTGCGGCGCCGTAACAAACAGCACCAGAGTGCGGCAATCTTCGGCCATTTCCGCGGCGCCGAGCCACGGCCGGGCGAGGACGCCGGCAACATCAGCATCTATCGCTTCGAGCACGGCTGGATGTGGATGATTCCGCTGCCGGCCGGAGTCATGAGCGTCGGTGCGGTCTGCCGCCCGGACTATCTCAAGCAACGCCGCGGCCCCGCCCGGGAGTTCCTGCTTGCGACACTGCAGCGCAATGCTGCTCTCTGGCGGCGCCTCGAGCACGCCGAGCTCATCGGCAATCAGGTGCACGTCACCGGCAACTATTCCTACGATTCGCGCCGGATCGGTGGCCCGGGCTGGGTGTTGATCGGTGACGCCTTCGCCTTCATCGACCCGGTTTTCTCGTCGGGCGTCTACCTGGCTATGTGCGGGGCCGAGCAGGCCGCGCAGGCGGTGGATCGCTCGCTGCACGAGCCCGCTGCCGAGAAGGCGCTGCTGCGCAGCCTGGAGAGGCGCCAGCGCCGTGGCATGCGGCGCTTCTCCTTCTTCATCCACCGCTTCAACGACCCGGTGATGGATCGCTTGTTCCGCCAGCCGAGCAACCGCTTGCAGATCGAGCAGGGCATGATCTCCATGCTCGCCGGCGACCTGTTCGATGCACCGCGGGTGCTGTTGCGGCTGCGGTTGTTCAAGCTGGTGTATGCGCTCGGCTGCCTGCGCGACTGGCGCCGCTGGCGTGCCGAGCGCAGTTATCGCCTGGCCCAGGCGCGCACGCGCTTCACCGGCGGCAACACGCCGCTCGATCGGGCATGACGCCCGCGCCGCGACTCGGCGGGGGCTGCCATTGCGGCAACATCGCGGTGAGTGTCGAGCTCACGCGCGCTCCGGGCACTTACCATCCGCGAGCGTGCGACTGCGATTTCTGTCGCAAGCACGGCGCCGCCTGGGTGTCGGATCCGCAGGGCTCGCTGCTGATCGAGCTGCGCGAGGAGCGCAATGTCGGCCGCTACACCCAGGGCGATCGTCTTGCTGAGATGATCCTGTGCCGCACTTGCGGCGTGCTGATCGCGGCGCTGTGGCGGGAGCAGCGGCTTTATGGAGTCGTGAACGCGAGCGTGCTCGATGCGCGTGCTGCGTTCGCCGCAGCACAGGCGATAGCGCCGAAGGAGCTGCCCCCCGATGAGAAGAGGAAGCGCTGGCAGTCGCTCTGGTTCTCCGAGGTTACGCTTACACCCCGTTAGGTCCGCAAGTACGAGGCGCCGTTCACATCCACAATGGCGCCCGTCATGCTCGCCGGTGCATCGAGGGCGCAGTAGCTCACGACCCGTGCGACCTCCTCTGGAGTCGCAACGCGGCCGAGCGGCTGGTCCGCGATTACCGCCTTGTCCTCGACCGATCGGGCCACTCGCTGCGTCGCGACCCAGCCGGGAGCCACGACGAATACGTATACGCCGCGCGGCGCGAGCGCTTTCGCGAGCGACTGGCTGAAGGCATTCAGTCCGGCCTTGCTGGCGGCATACGCCGGCGCGGTGGGCTCGCCGCGAAAAGCGGCACGCGATGAGACACTCACGATGCGTCCACCGCCCGCCTGCACCATGGCTTGCGCGGCACAGAAGGAGAGGTGCGCTGCTCCTACGAGATTGGTCGAGAGCGTCTGCTGCCAGGCCGTTGTCCAGTCTGCGTACGCGGTGCTGAGCGGCGGATGGTCCGGGAAAATGCCCGCGTTATTCACGAGCACATCGACACGGCGATGTGCCGAGAGCTCCTGCCATGCACGCAGCACCTCCCCTGCATCGCCGAGGTCGGCCTGAACGAGAGCATGCCCTTTACCCGGTAACGCACCGCGCACGGCCTCCGCGGCCACCCGGTCGGAGCGGTAGTGCAGCACGAGGGTCGCGCCGCGGCTGGCCAGGACCTTACAGATGGCCGCGCCGATCCCTCCGGAGGCTCCAGTCACGAGTGCCGTCGTCTCGCTCATCGCGGCAAGCGTACCTGCTCGGCTGGACTTGCGCGAGGAACGACAGCGCGTGCCTCGCGTCGCGGAATCGACGAGCCTTCGGCTAGAATCCCTCGGCGCAATCCTCCGGGGTGAATGAAAATGAGAAGTGGAAATCCACTGGTGCTGGCATTCATCCTCCTCTTGGCTCTCGCACTCCAGGGCTGTGTCGCCTCCTCCCAATGCGCATCCGGCGGATGCCAGGGCGATGCAAAGGTCACCGCCGATGTGCAGGCGAAGCTGAAAGAATATCGCGAGCTCGGTGCACCTAACTCGGTCTACGTGCAGACGCGCGATGGCGTCGTCTATCTGACCGGACAGGTAGCGACCGACCTGCAGCGCACGACCGCGGAAAGCGTTGCCGGAAAGGTTCCTGGGGTCGTGCGCGTGGTGAACTCCATCGCCCTCGCTTACGGCGGACGATGAGGACCGTGCCACGCAGCTGGCCAGCGGTGCTGCTGGCAGCGGTCGTGGCTGGCTTTCATCCTGGCGGGCTGCGCTCGCAGGAGCCGGAACAGGCTGCCGACAGCGTTCAGGCCGAGATTTCCAAAGCCCTGAATGCTTACCGTTTCCCGGCACGCCGCTCGTCCGCCGACTATGGCGCTTCGCAGGCGCTGCGCAGCGTTTACGCGCAACGCGCCAACGCCCCCCTCTGGAGCCGTGACGGACGCGAGAGCGCGCAGGCGCAGGCAGTGGTGCGTGAGCTGCAACGCGCTGACACCTACGGGCTCGAGCGGGCGGACTACGCTATCGCCGAGCCCGGGCACTCGGGCCGTTTCGATGTACAGCTGTCCGCGGCGGCCCTGCGCTTCCTGAGCGACCTGCATTACGGTCGCGTCAAGCCCTCGGCGGCGGGCTTCAATCTGCAGGGCACGCACGAGCCGCTGGATCTGGCTGCGGCGCTCACCGGCCTCGCCGCGGCGAGCGATGTGACACAGGCCATCGGTGCGGTC
>Ga0210401_10002168_pt1 | contig 21960 bp, 20 predicted proteins | sample IncBWH32MmetaG_FD_150866 | JGI IMG/M metagenome (GOLD analysis project Ga0210401, IMG submission 150866) | Forest soil microbial communities from Barre Woods Harvard Forest LTER site, Petersham, Massachusetts, United States - Inc-BW-H-32-M | ecosystem: Environmental > Terrestrial > Soil >... | reverse complement strand
CGATAGATTTGGTTGAATCATCATCGCGCTTTAGCTCTTTGATTGAGCATGATCTTTTCGGAAAACCGCTGCACACTTTTCCGGATCATACTCTAGGCGCCGCGCCGTTGCGACGATAGGCCGGCCTAGCGGCTCAGCGTGTTCGGCACATATTTCCGCGCTTTCCAGTCGAACTCGAAATAATCGAGAAGCTGGTTGCCCTTGCTGAACGGCTCCTGCGGCCGCGGCACCTGGTAGAATCGTCCGGTCACCAATTGATCGGTGACCTCGAGCCGCACAAAGCCCCAGTGGTCGTCGCAATATTTCTCGAGCGTGACCGGATCGTTGTCCTTGTCGTCGAACACGACGGGCGCGATCATCTTCTCGCCGTCGACCTTCATGATGCCGTGCAGATTGTGATAGCCGCCATTGCCGGCGATGAGATACGGCACCTGGGTGCCGTCTGTCTGCTGCTTGGTCAGCCTCTGATAGTCATGGACGTGGCCGGACAGGATCATTTCCGGGTGACGCCCGGATTGCTCGATCGCCGTCTCGATCAGCTCTTTCATCCGCGTGCTGCCGGAATGGAATTCGTCGGCCGAGTAGATCGGATGATGCAGCGCCAGGAACACCGGCACGTCTGATGGCAGGGACTTCAGCTCGCTCACCAGCCAGTCGGTTTGCGGCGGCTTGATTTCGCCGCCCTCGGGTACGTTGCTGTAGAGGCCGATGATGTTCACGAGCGGCGTCAGCAGCGTCCAGTAGACATTGGGCTGCGTCATCGCGGTCCGCCCCGACTCCCCGGATTCGGGCAGCTTGACCGGTGACGGCGCGCAGAAATTGCGGACAAACCCATCGAGCGAAGAGCCGGTCGAGAGGTTCTCGCCGTCGTGGTTGCCGGGCACGGCGAAGATCGGCCGCGGATAGTGCTCATAGGGTTCGTAGAACTGCGAATAATATTGCGAGGTCTCGCCATTGAAATAGACGCAGTCACCGGTGATGTAGAGGAACGCCGGATTCTCGCTGGCGTCCCCCGCGGTCGAAATATCGGCCTCCATGCCCCGCGCCACGAGCTCCTGCGGCACGCCATATTTGATGCCGCCCATGTCGCCATTGAGATGAAAGGTGAGCTTCTTCTTCTGCACGATGGCTTGATAATCGGCGGGGCTGATGATCGATTTCAGATCGAGCCGATACGGCGCCCTGCCGCTCGGTGGCGGCAGCGGACGAAAAGAGGTGTTGCGCTCGGCGTCAAGATGCAGCGCAAAAGCGCCGTCCGCACCGGGCCGCGGCCTGCCGAATGAATGGCCGCCGGCAGCTGCCGCGCTGGGACTTGAACCATTGGAGTGTTCCTTCGCTTTCGCGGTCTTTGCCTTCGATGCTTTCTTTGATTTCGCTTTGGCCGATTTCGCTTTCGCCATGAAAACCCCGCCCTTTTAAAAATGCCCGGATCGCATGTGTGAGCTGCCCTCCAACAAGGGTCAATGCACCGGGCGCCATTCAACAAAGGGTTGAATGGTAGCGAATTAAAACCTGAAGGAAAAGCCGTTATCGCAACGAGATCACAGCCCAGCGCGCCCCGATCGAGAGCGCCTGCGCTGCGGGCGCGGGCGGCTATACCGGCGGAAACTGGCTGGCGGGCAACGCAGCACAGTGGTCGTAGATCGCGGACGGCCGGGTGAACCAGACCTTGTCCCTCTCGGGGTGGCTCACGATGTGCTGCAATGCCTCGCGGAGCATGCGCAGCCGGTAGGGCTGGCCGACAATCATCGTGTGCAAGGCGATGCCGCAGACCAGCGGCTGCTTGGCCGACTGGCGCAACAGCTCCTCGAACTGGCCGATGATGAAATCGCGGAATTGCTCCGGCGAATGATGCCGGACCAGGATCTGCGGGCTGTCGTTGATCTCGATCGGGTACGGCACGCTCATGATCGGACCCGCGCGGGTCTTCATCCAGAGCGGCTGATCATCTGCCGGCCAGTCCATCAGGAAATCGAACCCGACTTCCTTCAAGAGATCAGGCGTGTGGTGCGTGGACGCCATCCATGGCGCCATCCAGCCCCGCGGCGGCTTGCCGGAGGCGCGCGTGATCGTATCGTGGATCTCCTGCAGGAAACGCTTCTCATCGGCCTCCCACATGTGGCTGTGCCGCTCGGCGTTGGTGCGGCCATGGCCGATGAACTCATCGCCGCGCGCCTTCAAGGCATCGACGATGCGGGGCGCATAGTCGAAGACGGAGGTGTTGATGAGATGCGCCGCCGGCAGGTTCAGCTCGTCGAACAGTTCGAGGCAGCGCCAGACGCCGACCCTGTTGCCGTAATCCCGCCAGGCGAATGTCCTCGGATCGGGGTTGGCTCCCGCGACCGTCAGGAGATGGCCCTCACCCGCCCCGAACGCGAAATGCTCGATGTTGAGGCCGAGATAGACCGCAAGCCGCTTGCCGTCCGGCCAGGAATAGTCGGGACGGTCGACGATCGGCGAATAGGCATAGCGATGATGATAGGGAAGCTGCATTCAGTTCGAACCTGTCGTGTTGGCGGACGCGCGCAGGATGGTGACCCGCGTTTCGTCGACGAAATTCTTATCGTCCTGTCCGGCCTTGCGAAACAGGCTTCGCTCGATCGTAAGCGCCCGGCCCTGCGTCGTCTTGGTACATTTCTCCTTGACATGAACGCCGCCGACGGACTCCTCGCCGGCCGCGAGGTCTGCCTGGGTGCAGGCCCAGCCATCGGATCCGTAGCGGGCCTTCACCTGCGGGCCGAACAGGAAGGCCTTCTTGCGCAGATAAAGCCGGGTCTTGGGATCGGTATCGATTTTGAGGCCCGCGACGATGCCGTCTTTATCGACCAACGCCGTCAGCACGACCGGATGGCCGGCCACGATGGTCCCGTCCCGGCTCGTCGCCGGATCAAAGCCGAAGCGAAGCGCGTGCAGCCCGTCGGGGCCGGCGGGACAGTCGCGCCAGGCCGACCAGTCGGCAGGCTTGTTATTGGCAGAAGGCTTGGCGTTGGCGTCCGTCGGGCAGGAGAAATCGACATAGCCCTCGGCCGGAAGGTCGGCGACCTTGCCGCCGATCTTGATGTCGCGTACGTCATCGCCTGCGTATTGTTGCTGTGCGTGCGCTTGTTGCAGGGTCGCCAGCAGAAACGCCGCCGGCAACACGCCTCTCATCCAGATTCTCATTTCGGCTGTCCTGTGCTGGTCGCCTGGGTGCCTGACGGCGGCTCGGTCTTGTAGATGTCGCAGACATGCGAGGTGCTACCGAAGAAGTCGGTGCATTCGGCGTAGGTCGGCTCACCCCTGCCCTTGATATGGGTCAGCACATAGTCCGCCACCGTTTCCACATCCTCACGACGGAGGAAGACGTTGGCTTCCGGCGGGATCTGCGCGCCGACCTCCTCGCGGTTCATGCCGTGGCATTTCGTGGCGTCGTAGGCGCCGCGCATGAAGAACGGCATGCCGGTTCCGGGCCGGCCGCATTCCACGGTTTCGACGATCTGGTCCTTTGTCAGTTCGGTCTTGCGCAGCGACAGGGCATCGCCGCCATAACCGCCGCCGCCATTGCCATGCCATTTGTGGCAGCCGAAGCAATTGGCGCGTTTGAACACGGCTTTGCCGGCGTCGGTCGGATCGGCGGACTGAGCGTGAACGCCTGTCGGTATCGCGACAAAAGCGATCACGGCAAGCGCAAGCGTCGCCCCCAAAGGAGTCTTGTTGTTTCGTTTCATCTGGCTGGCCTGAATGGGAAGGGTGAGCGGGCGAATGGCATGCGTTTCCATTCGCCCGCTCGCGATGCGTCAGAGTGCGAAGACGTAGAGCATCGATCCCGGCTGCATTCGCTTCAGCTCGGGCGTGGCGTCGATAAACCACTTGTCCCAGGCGCCGCCGAGGCCGACGAGGATGGCGATATATTGCTTGCCGTCGACGGAGAACGTCATCGGAGGCGCATTCACGCCGCCACCGGTGTTGAACTCCCACAGCTTCTGCATCGTCTTGGCATCGACCGCCTGCACTTCACCGGAAGGCTGGCCGGAGAACACGAGATCAGGGGTAGCGAGAATGCCGCCCAGATTCGGGAACTCGGTCTCGTACTTGCCTGCGATCTTGCCGGTCGTCACGTCGATCGCGGTAATGCTGCCCGTGATCTTGACCGGCTGGCTCGGTCCGCCACCGGTCCAGAACTCGCGCGGCTTCAGCTTCTCTTTCTGCGATTCCTCGACCGTGATCCGGTTGCAGCTCTCAATCACAGGGATGTACCAGAGCTTCAATTGCGGATTATAGGCCGTGGGCGGCCAGTTCTTGCCACCCATGTTGCCGGGGCAGATATCGGTCACCTTGTTGGTCCGGCTCGGTGTGACCGCGGCGTTGTAGACCTGCACCTGCTTGTTCGGATCATATTCGGCCGGTTTGCCGGTCTCGGGATCGAGACCCTTGGTCCATGTCACCTTCTTCACGAAGGGCAGGCCCCAGAGGAACTTGCCGGTGGTGCGGTCGATCGCATAGGCAAAGCCGTTGCGATCAGCCTCGAGTGCGATCTTGGTCGTCGAGCCGTTGGCACCGGGCACATCGGCCAGCACGTTCTCCGCCACGCTATCGTAATCGTAGGGATCGTTGGGCGTGTGCTGATAGTGCCACTGGATCTTGCCGGTATCGGCATCGAGCGCCAGCGAGCTGTCGGTATAGAGGTTGTCGCCGGGCCGATAGGCGTTGTCCCAGTCCGGGCCGGGGTTGCCGACACCCCAGATCAAGGTGTTGGTCGCGGGATCATAGCTGCCGGTCACCCAGGTCGAACCGCCGCCTGTCGCCGAAGCGTTCTGGGAATCCTTCCAGGTGTCGCTGCCGGGCTCGCCCTTGTCGGGAATGGTGTAGGTGCGCCAGACTTCCTTCTGGGAGTTGAGATCGGTCGCCGCGATCCAGCCGCGGATGCCGTATTCGGCGCCGGCCACGCCGCTGATGGCCATATTCTTCACGATCAGCGGTGCGCCGGTGATCACCTCGCCCTTGTTGGGATCGGCGACCTGACGTTGCCAAGCGACCTGACCGGTGTCCTTGTTGGTCGCGATCAAGCGGCCGTCCAGCGTGTGCGAGACGACGAGATTACCCCACAGCGCCACGCCGCGATTGTCAACGCCGCAGCAGGCCACCGCGCCCGCCCAGTCATGATCCGTCTTCGGATCCATCTTCCAGAGCAGCAGGCCTTTGCCACCGTGGGCGTCGATCTTGTAGACCGAGCCCCATCCGTCGGTGACATACATCATGCCGTTTTCGACGATCGGCGTGCCTTCAAGGCCGCCATGCGTCCAGATGCCGCCACCCTCGACGCCGCCGAGTTGCATGGTCCACGCGACCTTGAGGTTCTTCACATTGCCCTTGTTGATGTCAGACAGCGTGGAGAAACGGGTCGCGGAGTAATTCTGGTGGTGCAGAAGCCAGTTGCCCGGTTCTTTGGCCGAATCGAGCAGCCGCTCGGGAGTAACGTCGTCCGCCTTCGCCGGCGCCGACGCAAGCATGGCGGCGGCGGTGAAAGAGGCAAGCATTGCGACGTGCAGCGATAATCTACTTCTCGCGAATGTCTTCATGTTGTTTCCACCTATGGGTTGGCTTTGTTCATTGATCGCTCGCCGACTTCTTTGACCGGTCGGCGATCGCATTTTTTCAGGGAAGGCTTCGTACATTCACCTCCGTTTCGATGGTTCCCGCCTTCTGGAAATCAATGGCGCATGTGAACTTGTCGCCGGCCGCGAGCGGCTGACGGGTTTGCAGCAGCATGATGTGAAAGCCGTCAGCCTTCAGCACCGTGGCGCCGGAAGCGGCAACCGGGATTGAGCGAACGGATCGCATCGCCGGCGCGCCTTCGCCGCGATCGACGGTGTGTCTCTCGGAGAAATTCGCGACCGGACATCGCACGCGCAACAGCGTGTCCTCAGCTCCGGATTCATTTTGAATGGTCAGTGATAGAGGAACGTCCGCGCCGACCTTTTCGGTCGTTGACACCCAGGCGTCGGCGACCTTCAGCGCCGCTTCGCCGCCATGCGCCATCGAGCCGGTCGCCATCGCGATTACGGCAACGATGACCCCGCAGGTTTTCCCCCGCATCGGGACTTCCTTCCGACTTCACCTTATGGGAATCGAGTTGAAGCCGCAATTGCGGCGGCACGTCGGCGACGCGACATAGCGCGCGAAGCGGCGAGAAAAATCCTGCTGCGCTCTCACTCAACGCGCGGATGATCATCCGTAGCTAGTAAACGCAATGCCGCAGTCCGGAATATTGCGTTTGGCTCCGATGGAGGTGCGAATTATCCGTGCGCGTTCGCCACGCACGTTTCACTTGCGTGAAATCCACGAAAGTCGGCAAGATGTATGTTCCGGGAAGGTGCAACGCTTCTACCAACCAATAATAAAATGACAACGCCGGCCGGAGACGCGTCAACTTGAGTGTCCAAAACGGCTACCACTAGGGAGGATACCGATGAACCGCTTCGCATTAGCGGCGTGCGCAACCTTGCTCACACCGCTCGGCGCCCATGCACAATCCGCTGATCAATTGATCAAGGGCGCGACCGACACGTCCAACGTTCTCAACTACGGCATGGGGTACAATCTCCAGCGTTTCAGTCCGCTGACCCAGATCAACCGCGATAACGCCAAGGACCTGGTCCCGCTGTGGAACTACAGCTTCGCCGATGATCGCAGCGAGGAATCCCAACCGCTGGTGTACCAGGGCGTGGTCTACGTCACCACGCACAATGCCACCATGGCGATCGACGCCAAGACCGGCAAGCAGATCTGGAAGAGCAAGATCGAATATCCGGCGGAGACCCCACGCATTGTGTGCTGCGGCATCATCAACCGCGGTGCGGCGATCCAGGACGGCAAGCTGTTCCGCACCACGCTCGACGCCAATGTTATCGCGATCGACATGAAGACGGGCAAGGAGCTGTGGCGGCAGAAGGCAGCCGACATCAAGGAAGGCTATTCGATGACGGTCGCCCCGCTCATTGCCGATGGCGTCGTGCTGACTGGCATCTCGGGCGCCGAGTTCGGTACCCGCGGCTTCATCGACGGCTGGGATCCTGAAACCGGCAAGCACCTCTGGCGCACTCACAGCATTCCGACCCCGGATGAGCCAGGCGGCGACACCTGGAAGGGCGACACCTGGAAGCTTGGCGGCGGATCGACCTGGATCACGGGCTCTTATGATCCCGAGCTGAACACGGTCTATTGGGGCATCGGCAACCCCGGCCCGTTCAATTCGGCGGTGCGCCCAGGCGACAATCTCTTCACCTGCTCGGTGCTCGCACTGGAACCGAAGACCGGCAAGATCAAATGGCACTACCAGTTCTCGCCGAACAACCCGTTCGACTATGACTCGGTCGCCGAGATGGTGCTCGCCGACATGAACGTCGAGGGCAAGCCAACCAAGGTGTTGATGGATGCGAACCGCAACGGCTTCTTCTACGTGCTGGATCGCACCAACGGAAAGCTGCTCTCGGCCAATCCCTATGTGAAGGTGAACTGGGCCACCGGCGTCGACCTGAAGACTGGCCGTCCGATCGAGACCGACGTCACCAAGGACGCTCGCGAGGGCAAGAAGGTCACGGTCTATCCGTCGATCCTCGGCGGCAAGAACTGGGAGCCGATGTCGTTCAACCCGCAGACCGGTCTTGCCTATGCCAACACGCTGTTGTTTGGCGGCCATTACAAGACCGAGCCCGCCACCTACAAGGCCGGCGAATGGTATCTCGGCATGGACCTGACCGATCTCTGGGACTGGGGTGATGGCCCGCGTGGCGCGCTCCGGGCGATCGATCCCATGACGGGCAAAGCCAAGTGGGAAGCACCGAGCGACATTCCGCGCTTCTCGGGCGTGCTGTCGACCGCAGGCGGCGTCGTGTTCTCCGGGCAATTAACCGGCGAGTTCGAAGCGTTTGATGCCGACAGCGGCAAGAAGCTCTGGCAGTTCCAGACCGGCTCGGGCATCGAGGGACAGCCGGTGACCTGGCAGCAAGACGGCGTGCAATATGTCGCCGTGGCTAGCGGCTATGGCGGCGTCTACTCGCTGTTCTCCGGCGACGAGCGGCTGGCGAAAGTGCCCGCCGGCGGATCGCTGTGGGTGTTCGCGGTGAAGTCCAAGTAAGGTAGTTCATACGTGATACGACGAAGTTTCGGCTGGGCGGCGGCTTTCGCCGCCCTTGCCATCCCGGCGATGGCGTTTTCGACTGCGCAACCGGCGACAGCACAGCAGGCTGCTTCCGAGCCAACCAAGACCGAGCCGGCGAACGCCGACTTGGCAAAGGTCGACTTGGCAAAGGTCGATTTGGGCAAGGCGGTCTTTGCCGAGAAATGCTCGCACTGCCACGGCCCCAACATGGTCAATTCCGGCACGGTCACGCCTGACCTGCGCCGGTTTCCCGATGATAATTCGCGTTTCGTTACGACCGTGAAGCAGGGCAAGAACAACAAGATGCCGCCCTGGGGCGACATTTTGAACGACGACGATATCGCTAACCTTTGGGCCTATGTGTCGAGCCGGAGAAGCCAATGATGAATGCGGTGAAGGCGATCGGTGCGGCTGCACTGCTGGCAACGGCATTCGCGGCCGTTCCGGCGATATCGCCCGCCTTCGCTGACGAAACGCTGAAGGTTTGTCTCGACGAAGACCTGCCGCCGCTATCGGTACATCATCGCGGCAAGCCCGGTGCGGGCTTCGACGTCGCGCTGGCGGAAGCGGTGGCGAAACAGCTCGACAGGCCGCTTCAGATCCAATGGTTCGAAAGCAAGCTCGACGAGGATTCCAGCCCTGCGCTGGAGGCCAATGCCCTCCTCTCGGACGGCCGCTGCGCGCTGATCGGCAGCTATGCCCTGACCAGGGATTCGCTGGTCGTGCCCGGCATCAAGACGGCCAAGCTGCCCGATTTCGACGGCGCAACCCGGGATGACCGCAGGCGGCGCGTCGAGCTCGGTGTGCTGACGCCGAGCCAGCCTTATGTGTATTCCGCGCTCACCATCGTGCTCGGCGCCAAGGGGCACGACCGCCAAATCGGCGCTATCGGCGACCTCGACGGGCTTAGCCTCGGTATCGAGAGCGGCACGCTGGCGGATGCCATCCTGATGAACTTCCACGGCGGCCAGTTGATCAACCAGATCACGCATGTGGTTCCGGGGCGACAGGACCTGCTCGGCGCGCTCGAACGCGGCGAATTCGACGCCACGCTGCTGGACCTGCGCCGCTTCGACGCCTATCGCGCCACGCATCCGGATACCAAGCTTGTGGCCTCCGGCTATTACTATCCGATCGGTGCCAACCGCGGCTATGTCGCGTTGTCGAGCGACGCAGCGCTTCTCGCCGCGGTCAACAAGGCGCTTGCTGACCTGCAGGCCAAGGGCACCATCGCCGAACTCGCCCGCAACGCCGGGCTGACATATCTCCCGCCGCGTGAGCCGATGATACTTGGCGACGTGCTGCAGCAAATATTGCAGAAGTGAGGCGCCGCAAGCCTTGCTCGGGTCGCTCGAGCTGGCTAATGCCCCTCGAAACTCATCAGCGTGCGCACCGGCACGTCCATCGCGCGCAATTTTGCAGCACCGCCGAGATCCGGCAGGTCGATGATGAAACAGGCGGCTACTACATTGGCGCCGATCTGGCGTAAGAGCTTCACCGCGCCTTCGGCGGTGCCGCCGGTGGCGATGAGGTCGTCGACCAGGATCACGCGCTCGCCCGGATGCACGGCATCGGCATGCATCTCCATCTCGTCGATGCCGTATTCCAGCGAATAGGCGATGCGCACGGTGGTGTGCGGCAATTTTCCTTTCTTGCGGATCGGCACGAAGCCGGCCGAAACCTGGTGTGCTACGGCGCCGCCGAGGATGAAGCCCCGCGCCTCGATGCCGGCGACCTTGTCGATCTTCGATCCGGCCCAGGGATGCACCAGCTCGTCGACCGCGCGGCGGAAGGCGCGCGCATCCGCCAGCAGCGTGGTGATGTCGCGAAACAGGATGCCCTTCTTCGGATAATCCGGGATGGTGCGGACGGTGCCCTTCAGATCGAGATCAAAAGTCATTGGCTCTCTCTTTTTAACTGTCGTTCCGGGGCGCACGAAGTGCGAACCCGGAATCTCGAGATTCCGGGTCTGGTGCTTGCGCACCATCCCGGAATGACGAGTGTGTAAAACGATTGCATCAATTCATTCCTGCATCCAGCCGGAACGCATTCTCGACAATGCGCAGGCCCACTTCGCCGCCGAGCGACATCAGCGATTCCGGGTGAAACTGCACGCCGCCGACCGGCAAGGTCTTGTGCTCGATTGCCATCGCAACACCGTCCTCGGTCGAAGCGGTAACGTTTAGCACCTCGGGCATGCTATCGCGTTCGACAAAGAGCGAATGGTAGCGGCCGATCACGATCTCGTTCGGCAGGCTCCGCATCAACCGCCCGCCCCTCACCTGCACGCGCGAGGGCCGGCCATGCGCGGGATTGCCAAGCTGACCGAGCTTGCCGCCGAAATATTCGCCGATCGCCTGCACGCCGAGGCAGACGCCGAAGATTGGAAGTTTTTTCGCGATCGCCGTGTCGATGGTCGAGGCGATCTTGAAATCCTCGGGGCGGCCTGGACCCGGCGACAGCACGAGCAGATCCCACTGCCTCTGCTTCAGCATGTCCTGGGCGTGCACATAGCGCACCACGGTGACGCTGGCGCCGACCTGGCGGAAGTAATCCGCCAGCATGTGCACGAAGCTGTCGTCGTGATCGATCAACAGCACCCGCTTGCCCGAGCCGGTGGCATCGGGCGCGAACGCCGACAGCGGCTTTGGTGGATCGCCGCGCAGCGCCTGGAACAGCGCCGCCGCCTTGACCTGGCATTCGCGATCTTCCGCCGCGGGATCGGAGTCGAACAGACACGTCGCGCCGACGCGCACCTCGGCCAATCCATCCTTCATGCGGATGGTGCGGATGGTGAGGCCGGTGTTGATGCTGCCGTCAAAATTGACACAGCCGATTGCGCCGGCATACCAGCGCCGCGGCGAGCGCTCGTGGTCCTCGACGAACTGCATCGCCCATAATTTCGGCGCGCCGGTCACCGTCACCGCCCAGCAGTGCGTCAGGAAGGCGTCGATCGCGTCGAAACCTGGCCGCAGCATGCCCTCGACATGATCGACGGTGTGAAACAGTTTCGAATATGTCTCGATCTGTCGCCGCGCCAGCACCTTGATGGTGCCGGGCACGCAGACGCGTGCCTTGTCGTTGCGGTCGACGTCGGTGCACATGTTCAATTCGAACTCGTCCTTCTCCGAGTTCAGGAGCTGACGGATCTGTTCGGCGTCGCCGATCGCATCCGTGCCGCGCGCGATGGTGCCCGAGATCGGACAGGTTTCGACGCGGCGGCCGTCGGAGCGCACGAACATCTCGGGCGAAGCCGATACCAGGAATTCGCCATCGCCGAGATTCATCAGCGCGCCATAGGGCGACGGATTGATGCGGCACAGCCGTTGAAATACTTCCGCCGGCGAGCGCTCGCAGGGCTCGCCGAACAGCTGCCCCGGCACCGCTTCAAAGAGATCGCCGCGGGCAAAGGCCGCGCGCGCGGTCTCGACCGTCGCCTGATATTCGCCGGGCGCGTGATCGGCAAAGCCCTGCCGCGGCGTTTTCGCGTAGATGCTTTCCGCGGTCTCGTGCGAGGTGCCTGCCGTCGACTTGCCCTTCCAGGCAAACTCATAGCTCAGCATCGCGCCGCGCGAGGTGGCACGGTCATAAGCTAGCAAGCGATCGGGCACGTAAAGCACGATGTCGCGCTGGTCCTGCTCGCGCGCGCGCTTCTGCAGGAGGTCCTCGATCTGGAACACGAGGTCATAGGCGAAAGCGCCGAACAGGCCGAGCATCGCGTCGTCATTCGCCGAAAACGCCGCGATCATGTCACGTACAAGGCTCATCACGCTGGCGCGGCGGGTGCGCTGGTCTTCTTCCACCGGCGCGGCCCCGCGCAGGATGTGGCCGGCGAGCCGCGTGGCGCTCTTTTCTGAGATGACGACACAGGGCTCGCGCAAGGTATCGCCGAGGAAGGCGATCAGGACCTCGCCGCGCGCATTCAGCGCCTTGAGCGCGAAATTGACGCCGGAGGTCTCCAGCACCAGCGGCGGATCGGAGAAGCCGAGGTCAAAACTCTCATAGCGGCCGGGCACGGTGGTCCCCGAGGACAGCACCACGCCGCGACGGCGATCGAGCAGGTCGATCAGCGCGTCGAGCCGGTTGGCGCCGCCGGAAAAATGCTCCACCACGCGCTGCACGGCGAGCCCGCCGCGGGTCACATATTCGCTGCGCCCGGGAAGGGAGAAGACTGTCCTGTTCATGTGTTCCTCTTACGAGACTTGCCGAGGGAACGCCACACAGGACACATCAAGACCGCCTGCGATGGCGGCCCCAGAACGATGAAAGTTTGAACAAATCGCACCGGCCACCTTTTTAGGAGGTGGGCCACCAACGACGAGAGGGGCGGACGACGGTGCTCATGGCACTGGTAAACACCACCGCCATGGGGGCCGTCAAGGAGCCCGTATGGTGGACGTGCTCAAAAAAGGGCGTAGCATGCCGTCCTAAGGCCGCCCGGGGTTAACATCGGATATTGCAGGAGACGCGCCATGATCACGGGATTGGGATATGCCGGGTTCGGATCATCGGCGCTGGAGGACTGGCGGCAGTTCGGCACCAATCTGGTGGGATTCCAGGCCATTGAGCGCGGCAATTCGCTGCTCGCTTTCCGCATGGACGACCGCAAGCAGCGCGTCGTGATCGACCGCGCGCTTGGTGACGGCGCGCGCTTCTTCGGCTGGGAGGTGGCGGACGGCCCGGCGCTCGATGCGCTGGCAGCGCGGCTGGAAGGCGCCAGCGTTACCGTCACCGCCGAACCGCAGACGCTGGCCGACGCCCGGCGCGTGCGCACGCTGATCTCGTTCGGCGATCCCGCGGGCAACCGGCTCGAGGCCTTTCACGGCGCCGAGATTGACAACACCCCGTTCTCACCGGGCCGCTCGATCTCGGGCTTCCGCACCGGGCCGCTCGGCCTCGGGCATGCCGTGCTGACGGTCGAGAATATCGAGCCGGTGATGGCGTTCTACACCAAGGTGCTTGGCTTCGGCCTTTCCGACTACATCGAAAAGCCGTTCCGCGCCTATTTCTTCCACGTCAATCCGCGCCATCACTCGCTGGCGCTGATCGAGACCGGAAAGCATGGCATGCACCATCTGATGGTGGAACTGTTCTCGCTCGACGATGTCGGGCAGGCCTATGACGTCGCGCTGAGCGAGCCCGACCGGATCGGGGTGACGCTCGGCCGTCATACCAATGATTTCATGACCTCGTTCTACGCCAAGACGCCGTCATCCTTCATGATCGAATGCGGCTGGGGCGGCCGCGAAATCGATCCCCAAAACTGGCAGCCGGTCGAGATGCACCATGGTCCGAGCATCTGGGGCCATGAGCGCGTCTGGCTCAAGGAGAAAGACCGCAACATCGCCCGCGACATGCGCATGAATGCCGCCCGCGAGGGCCTGCGCGCCCCGGTGCAGGTGATGGAAGGCAATTACCAGCTGATGTCGGGCACCTGCGCGTGGTGGGATGGGGTTAAGCGCGACAGCTGAAACGCGCTTACGCTGCGTGGATGCGGCTGACAAAACCTTCCACCGCATCGGTCAGATGGGTGAATTGCTGACCCAGTGTCGATGATGCATCGCGTGCCACGCCGGCCGCAACGGTCGACTGGCGCACGGCTTCGCCGACATCGGCGATGTTGGCGGAGACCTCCTGGGTCACGGTGGCAGCCGCCTGCACGCTGCGGGCGATGTCGCGGGTCGCGGAGGTCTGCGCCTCGACCGAAGCTGCGATGTCGGCGGCAATCTTGTCGATCTGCGAGATGGTGCGGCCGATGCCTTGAATGGCAGCAACCGAGCCGCCGGTGGCGTTTTGGATCGCTGCGATCTGGACCGTGATGTCTTCCGTCGCCTTCGCGGTCTGGTTCGCCAGTTCCTTGACCTCGCTGGCGACCACCGCAAAGCCCTTGCCGGCCTCGCCGGCACGCGCCGCCTCGATGGTGGCGTTGAGCGCCAGCAGATTGGTCTGCCTGGCGATGGCCTTGATCAGCTCCAGGATGTCGTTGATGCTCTGGGCGTTGCTGGCCAATCCCTCGACCGAGCTGTTGGCCCGCTCGGCTTCCTTGACCGCCTGCATCGAGATCGCGGCGGAGCGCGCCACCTGCTCCGATATCCCTGATATCGAGGCCGATAATTCCTCGGCCGCGGTGGCTGCGGACTGCACGTTGACGGAGGCCTGATCCGACGCCTGCACGATGGTCGAGACCCGGCTGCGCACCTGCTCGGCATTGCTGGCCATCTGGGCGCCGGTACGCTCCAGCTCCCTGCCGACCGACGAGGTGGTTTGCACCACCGACTTGACGGTGCCCTCGAACACGTTCGCGAGATTGACCATCGAGGCACGGCGTTCGGTCTCGCTGCGCTGCTTGAGCTCGACCTGCTCGGCCTCGAGCCGGATCCGTTCCAGCTCGTTGTTGCGGAAGATGCCGACCGCGCCGGCCATGGCGCCGATCTCGTCGCGGCGGCCGACCGCGGGGATCTCGATGTCGGTCTGACCGTCGGACAGCTTGCTCATCGCATCGGTCATGCGGCGCAGTGGCGTCGTGATCAGGCGAAGTGCTGCTTCCATCGCGGCCATGATGATGGCAAGCGTCAGCACGACCTTGCCGAGGCCGAACAGGAATTGCGAGTAATCGGCGGCTTCGAGATTGGCGGTTGAAAGCCGCAGCACCAGGCTGCCCAACAACTGGCGCTTGCCGCCCTCGACATGGGTGATCTCGGCCTTGCGTTCGATGTATCCGCCGGCGGCCTCCACCTTGCCGTTGGCCGCGATCCGCTTGCCCTTGGGGTCGACGACTTCGGCGGACATGAAGTCCGGGTCTCGCGCCAGCGCAGCGAGCATCGCTTCGATCTGGCCGTTGGCGAGATCCCACAGCAACTGCACCAGAGCGTCGGCCTGAATTGCCACCGCAACCGCGGCGCGGGTATCCAACTGTGCCGCGCGTTCCGCCGAATTGCGCCGAAGCTCGATCTCGTCGGAAGCACCGACAATCACCACCATGATCACCGCGATCGCCAGCAGAGCCTTGGTTTTGACGCTTCGCAGCCAACCCACGCGGGCGACACTACGTTCAGACTTCACGGACCTGACCTCGATTTGATGGCAAATGTGCTGGGGCGTCTTACACCGCGATATCCGGGAGAGAGCGGCGGCGGCCGGAGCCCCCGCCGCCTGCTTTTTACATTCCGAGATTGAGCGAGGAGATGCCGGCGCTCAGCTTGGCGATGGTGGCGTCGTCGACCGACTTGCTGCACATGAAGTGCCGCTGCGCACCCTGCGGAATATCGGGGAATGCGATCTGCGCGAGGTCAGCGGCGTTGGCGCCGGACTGCTTCACCGCGATCGCGAACTCCTCGGGCGCAGCCAGCATGTAGGAGTCCCGGCCAGCGGCGACCTTGGCGACGATCTTGTCGGGCGTCACCACCGCGAGATCGACCTTGTCGCTCATGGTCTTGATTTGCACATCGATCTCGCGGCCATAGGAGAAGCCCTCGATCGCGCCGAGTTTCTGGTTGGCGTCGGCCATCAGATCCATCAGGCCCTTGTGCGCCTTGATCTCGGCTTCCTTCGCCGTGGTGCTGACGACGACGAACGGCTTGTCGCGGTAGAATGCTGCGCTGAATTTCGCGAAGGCTTCACGCTCGGGCGTCTTGTAGATACCGACCGCGCAATAGTTCGCGGTGTCCTGCGCCACCTGCTCGATCAACCGCTTTTGCGGCAGCGCCTGCCAGGTCACTTCGACGCCGGCCTTGGCGACTGCGTCGGCCGCGATCGGAAGAAACGCACCGGCCGGTTTGCCATCGACCATTTCAGCAAAGCCGGGGCGGCTGAGATAGCCGAGCGTCAGAGGTTCTGCAGCGGCGCCATGGATGGCGCCCAGCGTTGCAAACGCGGTGAGAGTGCAAAGGAGCGATTTTGATGCCGTCACGGATGATGCCTCCATTCCACGATTTTGGTTTTACGAAATCGTTCAGGTGGTATCGTTATGCGGCGCAATCGTTTAGATTTCTTTGCGGTCGCAGCGCTCGAAATCGCTCACACGCGAACTTTTTGCGCGAGAATGGCCAATGCATCTCATCCAGTGAAATACGTGGCGTGTTTTTTCCGGCGCGCTGAAAATTAGTTCGTCGCACGCAAGGCATCGTTGACGCTGATTGCGATTTGCGTAACGCGCATCATCATCTCAACCGATGAGATGCGATCCCAACCGATGAGATGAGATGCACCGCGGTTGTACGATGAATTTACGCAACCGCGCCAGCCGCGCGGACCGACATCGCGAAACGCGCGTCATGCCGTCTCCAGCAAAGTCAGCCGAGTGATCCGCCGACGCTTCACGCGCAACAAAAAAGCCCCCGATCGGGGGCTCTTCCGTTTGGCTGAAATGTCCGCGCGATCAGTGCGCGTCGGCCCAGACCTTCTTCTTCGTGAAATACATCAGGAAGGCGAAGATGATCAGGACGACGAAGACCTGCATGCCGAGGTGCTTGCGCGCTTCCATCTTCGGCTCCGCCGCCCACATCAGGAAGGTGGTGACGTCGTGCGCGTATTGCGGCAGCGTCGCCGGCGCGCCGTCGTCGAAGGTGACCTGGCCGTCAGACAGCGGCTTCGGCATCTTGATGGCGTGGCCGGGGAAGTACTTGTTGTAGTAGGAGCCGTCGGGAATGCTGACGCCGGCCGGCGGCTTGTCCTCAAAACCCTGCAGGATCGCGGACACGTAATTCGGGCCCTGCTCCTGGAACTGGGTGAAGAAGTCCCAGATGAAGTACGGGAAGCCGCGCTCATAGGAACGCGCCTTGGTGATCAGCGACAGGTCCGGCGGCAGGCCGCCGCCATTGGCTGCACGGGCCGCCTGCTCGTTCGGGAACGGCGCCGGGAAGTAGTCCGCCGGCCGGCCGGGCCGCTCGAACATCTCGCCCTGGTCGTTGGGGCCGTCCTTGATCTTGTACTCCGACGCCAGCGCCGCGACCTGCGCCTCGGAATAGCCGGGGCCGCCGGCATCGGCGAGGTTGCGGAACGCGATGTAGTTCAGCGAGTGGCAGTTGGAGCAGACTTCCTTGTAGATCTTCAGGCCGCGCTGCAGCGAGCCGCGGTCGTAGGTGCCGAGCGGACCGGAGAACGACCACTTCTGCATCGGCGGCGTGTCGTCCTCGGCGCGAGCGCTCGAGGCGCTGCCAAGGAAGAGACCGCCGGCAATCACGAACGCGACCAGCACCGCCGCGACCTTGCCGCTCTTGGCGAGCACGGCGTCCGCAATCGAGTTCGGCGTCGCCCGCGGCGTCTCGATGACGCTGAGCAGCGGCAGCACGATCAGGAAGTAGGCGAAATAGCACACGGTCAGGATGCGGCCGGCGATCACATAGATGCCTTCCGGCGGCTGCGAGCCGAGATAGCCGAGCAGGATGCAGACGATCACGAACATCCAGAAGAACTGCTTGGCCAGCGGACGGTACTTGCAGGAGCGGGTCTTGGCGGCGTCGAGCCAGGGCAGGAACACCAGGATCAGGATCGACGAGAACATCACCAGCACGCCCGCGAGCTTGTTCGGGATAGAGCGAAGCATCGCGTAGAACGGCAGGTAGTACCATTCCGGCACGATGTGCTGCGGCGTCACGCCGGGATTGGCCGGGATGTAGTTGTCGGCGTCGCCGAGATAGTTCGGCATGTAGAAGATGAAGTAGGCGAAGAGCAGCAGGAACACCGAGACGCCGAACATGTCCTTGATGGTCGCGTGCGGCGTGAATGGCACCGAGTCCTTGTCGGTCTTGATATCGAGACCGTCAGGATTGTTCTGGCCGGCAACATGCAGCGCCCAGACGTGCAGCACGACCACGCCCGCGATCAGGAACGGCAGCAGATAGTGCAGCGAGAAGAAGCGGTTCAGCGTCGGGTTGCCGACCGAATAGCCGCCCCAGAGCAGCGTCACGATGGTGTCGCCGACATAGGGAAAGGCCGAGAACAGGTTGGTGATGACGGTCGCACCCCAGAAGCTCATCTGGCCCCAGGGCAGCACGTAGCCCATGAAGCCGGTCGCCATCATCAACAGGTAGATGATGACGCCGAGGATCCAGAGCACCTCGCGCGGCTCCTTGTACGACCCGTAATAGAGGCCGCGGAACATGTGGACGTAGACGGCGAAGAAGAACATCGAGGCGCCGACGGCGTGCATGTTGCGCAGCAGCCAGCCGAAGTTCACGTCGCGCACGATCAGCTCGACCGAGCGGAAGGCGAGATCGGCGTTCGGCGTGTAGTGCATCGCCAGGATCACGCCGGTCAGGATCTGCAGCCCCAGCATGAAGGAGAGGATGGCACCGAAGGTCCACCAGTAGTTCAGGTTACGCGGCGTCGGATAGGCCACGAAGGACGAATGCATAAGGCTCAAAATCGGCAGTCGCCGTTCGAACCACTGCAACGCTGGATGGCTCGGCTTGTAGTCGGAGGGTCCGCTCATGATGCGATCCTGGAAGTAAAACGACGTGACGGCTTGGAAAGTCCCGGAATGGCTCCGGGGCTTTAGCCGATCTGGATTTTGGTATCGGAAAGAAAAGCGTAGGGCGGGACGGGCAGGTTGAGCGGCGCCGGTCCCTGGCGGATACGACCGGAGGAGTCGTATTGCGAGCCATGGCAGGGGCAGAAGAAGCCGTCGTAATTGCCCTCGTGGGCGATCGGGATGCAGCCCAGATGGGTGCAGATGCCGATCACGACCAGCCACTGGTCGTGGCCGTCCTTGACGCGGGATTGATCGGTGGCGGGGTCCTTGAGGTCGCTAAGCGGGACCTTCTGGGCCTCCTCGATCTGCTTCTTGGTCCGGTGCATGATGTAGATCGGCTTGCCGCGCCAGAACACCTTGATGTCCTGACCGTCAGCGATCGGGGACAGATCGACCTCGATCGGCGCGCCGGCCGCGATGGTCGAGGCGTCCGGGTTCATCTGGGAAACGAAGGGCCAGAGCGCGACCACGCCGCTCACGGCCGCCAACGCCCCGGTGGCAACGAAGAGGAAATCACGGCGTGTCGGATGGTCATCCGAAGTCGCTGTCGTCACGATTCCAAACCCTTTCCTAAAGCTCGCAGCCGGTGGAACCGCCCAGGAAACGTCCAAGGCAAACGCCCAAAACGTGACCAGGTTAGGCTGCCGGCGCCCGCGACCCCCGCGGCGGCAGAAAGACTTGCTTTATCGGCCTGGCGGCCAACCAAGCAGTCCAGAATCGTTCTATTGGCACCCTTGCCGAAAGAGCGCAAGCCCACTCACCGCCTGCAAGCGTGCAATGCACTAAATCAGCGACAGACCGTTGTTTTATTCATACATTCGTGAGACGCCGCCGAGATGGAAATCGCTCTCTTCCAACCCGACATTCCCCAGAATACCGGGACGATTCTCCGTCTATGCGCGTGCCTGGACGTGGGCGCCCATATCATCGAGCCGGCAGGCTTTCCGGTCTCCGATCGGGCGTTCCGCCGGGCCGGCATGGATTATCTCGACCGAGTGCGGCTGACGCGCCACATTTCCTGGACGAAATTCGAGGAATGGCGGCGCGAGAAGGGCTTCCGGCTGGTCCTGTTCACGACCAAGGGAGCCACTTCCTATCTTGATTTCCGGTATGACGCGTCGGACATCCTGCTATTCGGGCGCGAGACCATCGGCGTGACGGACGAGGTGGTGGCCGCCGCCGATATCGGGCTCAAAATCCCGATCAAGGAGGGTTTGCGCTCGCTCAATGTCGCCATGGCGGCAGCCATGGCAGTCGGTGAAGCGCTCCGGCAGACCCGATCCGGTACGTAAAAAGGAGTTTTGGTGAGCTACGCGGTGAAGGAAATCTTTCTGACCCTGCAGGGCGAAGGCGCCCATGCCGGCCGCGCTGCCGTGTTTTGCCGCTTCGCCGGCTGCAACCTCTGGAGCGGCCGCGAGCAGGATCGCGCCGGGGCCATATGTCAATTCTGTGATACGGATTTTGTCGGAACCGACGGCACGCTCGGCGGGCGCTATGCGTCGGCGGATGAGCTCGCCGACATCATCGCGGCGCAATGGACGGGCAAGGACACCAACGAGAATGCCAACCGTTACGCGGTGCTGACCGGTGGCGAGCCCATGCTGCAGCTGGATGGCCCCCTGGTCGACGCCCTTCACGCGCGCGACTTTGCCATCGGTGTCGAGACCAACGGCACCATCCTTCCGCCCGAAGGGCTCGACTGGATCTGCGTCAGCCCCAAAGCCGGCGCCGATCTCGTCCTGCGGCAGGGCCACGAGCTGAAGCTGGTGTTTCCGCAACAGGCGGCGATGCCGGAGGCATTTGCGGGCCTTGCCTTCGAACGGTTCTCGCTACAGCCGATGGACGGCCCAGACGTGATCGAAAACACCGCACGCGCCGTCGACTATTGCCTGAAGCATCCGCAATGGCGGCTCAGCGTGCAGACGCACAAGACACTCGGTATCAGATAGAGCTTTCCTTGATCATGTGGGAATTGACCAAATCATTCCGCTTCGAAGCGGCGCACGCGTTATCAGGCACGACCCTCAATGAGGCCAGCGAGGAGATTCATGGCCATTCGTTCCGCACCGAGGTCACTGTGCGCGGCACGCCCGATCCCGAAACCGGCATGGTGCTCGACCTCGGCCTGCTCGAGCAGCGCATGGCCGAGGTGCAGAAGGCGCTCGACCACAAGCTCCTGAACAGGATCGTGGCGCTCGGCCAGCCGACGTTGGAAAACCTGTCGCGCTTCATCTTCGACCGGGTGCAGCACGCGGGGCGGGTGACACGCGTCAGCGTCCATCGCGACAGTTGCAACGAGAGCTGCACCTATTTCGGACCGCAGGGGTAGACATGCATCCGTCATTGCGAGCGAAGCGAAGCAATCCAGACAGTTTCCGCGGGAACCGTCTGGATTGCTTCGTCGCGTTGCTCCTCGCAATGACGGGAAGACGTTAGGAGCAGGAGCTCGCAATGGACCAATCCCCCGTCGAGACCCGGAAAGAACGCGCGCGCATCTGGTTCGAGGCGCTGCGCGACGACATCTGCACTGCCTTCGAGCGGCTGGAGGACGAGGCGCTCGCCTCGCTCTATCCCGGCTCGGCCGGCCGCTTCGTGCGCACGCCCTGGCAGCGCACCGATGCCGGTGCGCCCGGCGGCGGCGGCGGCGTGATGTCGATCATGCATGGCCGATTGTTCGAGAAGGTCGGCGTGCACTGCTCGACGGTCTCGGGCGAATTCGCCCCCGAATTCCGCGCGCAGGTCCAGGGCGCCTCCGATGATCCCCGCTTCTGGGCTTCGGGCATCTCGCTGATTGCGCATATGAAGAGCCCGCATGTGCCGGCCGTGCACATGAACACACGTTTCATCGTGACGACGAAGTCGTGGTTCGGCGGCGGCGCCGATTTGACGCCGGTGCTGGATCGCCGCCGCACCCAGGACGATCCGGACACGGTCGCCTTTCACGCCGCGATGAAGTCCGCCTGTGATGCCCATGCGAATGTGGCGCCCTATGAAAAGTACAAGAAATGGTGCGACGAATATTTCTACCTGCCGCACCGCAAGGAGCCGCGCGGCATCGGCGGCATCTTCTATGATCATCACGATTCCGGCGACTGGGATGCCGATTTCGGCTTCACGCAGGATGTCGGCCGCGCATTCGCGAAAATCTATCCCGAGCTTATCCGGCGGAATTTTGCGTTAAGCTGGACGGCGGCCGAGCGCGAGGAGCAATTGATCCGGCGCGGACGCTACGTCGAGTTCAACCTGCTCTACGATCGCGGCACGCTGTTCGGCCTGAAGACCGGCGGCAATATCGACGCCATCCTCTCCTCGATGCCGCCGGAAGTGAAATGGCCGTGAGCGTGACGAC
>Ga0210401_10002167_pt1 | contig 21965 bp, 23 predicted proteins | sample IncBWH32MmetaG_FD_150866 | JGI IMG/M metagenome (GOLD analysis project Ga0210401, IMG submission 150866) | Forest soil microbial communities from Barre Woods Harvard Forest LTER site, Petersham, Massachusetts, United States - Inc-BW-H-32-M | ecosystem: Environmental > Terrestrial > Soil >... | reverse complement strand
TGAACAACGGCGTTCCACCGATAAGTGTCCAGCCGTGAGATTGGATCAAGGCGTCGAGCCGGCGGAAGTCGCGGTCCAGGCGCTCCGAAGTCTTCATAGCCCAGTCGCGGTCAAGCAAGGCGCGTCGCCCGATCGCAATGGCTGCGCCCGAGACCGGCCAGGGACCAGCCTGCGCAGCGAGCACGTCGATATCGGCCGCATCGCCCAGCGCAAAGCCCAGCCGCGCTCCGGCAAGCCCGTAGAATTTTCCGAACGAACGTAGGATCAGCAGCCCCGATCGTCCCGCCTCCGGCGCGAGCGACAGTTGAGGTACGGCGTCGGCGAAGCTCTCATCCACGACAAGCCGACCAACGCTGGACAAGAGCGCAAGCAGTTTGTGCGGCTCGTGACGCCTTCCATCGGGATTGTTGGGATTGACGACCACAGCAAGATCGGCGCCGACCAACGATTGGAGATCGGCGACATCCGCGACGTCCCAGCCCGTGGCACGTAGCACCGACGCATACTCACTATAGCTCGGCGCGAGAATCCGCGCCTTCCCCGGCGGCCACAATCGCGGCAGCAATTGAATCGCGGCCTGTGCGCCGGCAATCGCGACAATCGACGCGCGCGTGCCATAGGCCTGGCGTGCCGCTTCATGAAGCGATTCGGTCTCGGAGCGGGAGGGCAGCGCGCTCCACTGCCGCGGCGAAAGTGGCGGCACCGGGTAGGGTTGCCGGTTGATGCCGGTCGACAGATCGATCCAGTCATCGAGACGCCCGCCGAAGTGCCGCAGGGCCAGATCGAGATCGCCGCCGTGCTCCAACATCCGCGCTCCCGTTCAGACCAAGACCAGCATTGCAATGGCCAGCATCACGAGACATCCCACGAGCAAGATCATGGCGCGCGTGAAGATTGCCAACGCCTGCACGACGTCGGCCGCACTAGGATCGCGCGCCGTTTCATTCAGCCAGGGCTCATCCGCGATGCGGCCGTGATATAAGCGCGGCCCGCTCAACCGCACGCCGAGCGCACCGGCCATGGCCGCTTCCGGCCAACCGGCATTGATCGAGCGGTGACGCCGCGCGTCCCTCATCGTGCAGGCCATCGCATCGAACCGTCGCGGCGCGATCAATACGAACAACAATCCGGTCAATCGCGCCGGGACGATATTGGCGAGATCGTCGACGCGTGCGCTGGCCCAGCCGAATGCCTCATGCCGTTCCGTGCGGTGACCGATCATGGAATCGAGCGTGTTAATCGCCTTGTAGCCGATGATGCCGGGCAGTCCGAACAGAGCGCCCCAAAACACCGGCGCGAAGACTCCGTCGCACGTATTCTCGGCGAGGCTTTCGATGGCGGCGCGGGCTATGCCGGCTTCATCGAGTCTTGCGGGATCGCGTCCGACAATTTGTGCCACGGCGACTCGCGCAGCCGCTATATCGCCGGCCCGAAGCGAACGGGCAACCGCGGCCACATGGTCATGCAGCGAGCGCAGCGCGACAAGGGGCCAAGACAAAATGCCGACGATCACGACACGGCTCCAACCGGTGGAAAATTCAGTTTGCAGCGCCCACCCAAGACCCGCTGCGAGCGCAATGACCATGGACGCTGCCGCGATCCCTGCCATACGCCGTAACGCGGGCGCGTCGCCATCCCTGTTGTACCGCGCGTCCAGGACATCGATGACCGCTCCCAGCCAGCTTACGGGATGACCGATACGCGCGAACAGGCCGGCCGGCCAACCCACCAGGGCGTCCATCGCCATCGCCAAAGCCATCGCTCCTGCAAAGCCCACAACCGTCTCCCGCCCTTGTGCCTTCCTGATGCGCAAGAATACGCCCGAAGCGCAAGTGCTAGTTCTCGAAATTGCTCTATCATGCGGCGCCGTTGATGATTTCCAAGAACCAAGGACCGGAGGCCGGCATGAGCATTATCCTCATCACAGGAGGCGCACGATCGGGGAAGAGCATCATAGCCGAATCCCGCGCGCGCGGATTTCCGGGCCAACCAATCTATATCGCCACGGCCGAAGCGCTCGATGCAGAGATGAGCGAACGTATCACGCGGCACCGGACCCGGCGAGGAAACGAATGGGTGGAGCGGGAAGTCCCGCTGGCGCTCGTCGAGGCGCTTGACGAAACCGATGGCGGCGGCGCCCGCCTCGTCGATTGTCTGACGCTGTGGCTCTCCAATCTGATGCATGCAAATCGCGACTGGTCGCGGGAGGCATCGCGTCTGGCAAAGGCGCTCGGCAGCCAGAGGAGCCCGGTCGTGCTCGTGACCAACGAAGTCGGACTCGGGATCGTGCCGGATAATGCGCTCGCGCGCGCCTTTCGCGACGCGGCAGGTCTTACGAACCAGATGATCGCGAAAGTCGCCGACGAGGTCGAATTCGTCGTAGCGGGATTGCCGGTACGGGTAAAATAGCGAGCCCGGGAGCTGGTATTTTCAAACCCGATTCACCGCGACCACGCGCCAAATCTTGCCTATGCGATCCACCCGCGTTAGCGACAGCGGATCAATCACGAACTGCAGTGCGTTGTCGGGTGGCATCTCCAGCGCAAGCGCAAGCGCCGCGCGGATCGTGCCGGCGTGTGCGACGATGATGACATCGCCCGCCGGCAGCGCTTCGATTCCCGCTCTTACCCGCGCGATCTGTTCCACGAAGCTTTCGCCGCCCGGTGGCCGGTTGCCGGCAGCGGCGCGCCAGAACTCGTCGTAAACTGCTTCAGAATCGCGCCGGATCTCCTCATGGGACCGTCCGGTCCAGTCGCCGAAGTCCTGCTCGTTGAACGCGGGATCGGAACTGACGAGGAGTCCCAGCGCCGCCGCGGTTTCGCGGGCTCGCCGTGCCGAGCTTGAGATCGCTACATGTTGGCCGGGAAGCTGTCCGCGCAAGCGTAGCAAGGCCGCCGCATCGCCGACATCGGCGGGCGCATCGATATCGTGGATGATACCGTGCAGCCCGCCAACGGGTGCGTGGCGGATCAGCCAGAGCCGCGACAGCTGCGGCATTTCTAGACCTGGACCACGCGCGCAGCGAACGTCAGAAGCACCGCGACCTCGCATACCTGTTCGGAGGCGCCGAGGACATCGCCGGTCTGTCCGCCGATCTGCCTCTGCGCGAGCGCTGCAACAGACGCCGCGGCAGCTGCCGTGACCAACGCGGCGATCACGACTGTTGCCGCCGGCAGAGCAACAAAAGCGATGATCGCGGCTACGACGCAGGCGATCAAGGCAATCAGGGAGTCTGGTCGCCCGGCAGACGCCGCCAGTCCGTCGGGGCGGGCGTAAGGCATCGCCGCCGCCAGCACTGCGAGTGGCGCGCGCGCCAGCGCATGGGTCGCGATCATGGCAACGAGGACCTCCGATCGCGGCAAGGCGGACAGCGCACCGACCTTGGCGACGAACGCGATCAGGAGGGCCAGTGCGCCAAAGGTACCGAGCCGGCTGTCGCGCATCATTTCGAGCTTCGCGGCTTTGTCTCTGCCGCCGCCAAACCCGTCTGCGACATCGGCAAGCCCGTCTTCGTGGAGCGCACCGGTCAAGATCGCGCCTACCCCGAGCGCGAGCGCCGCGGCGCCGATACTCGGCAGTCCGATCCACAGCAACAAAAGATAGGCGGCGCCGACCATAGCGCCGATCGCAGCACCCAAAAGCGGAAACGCGCGATAGGCGCGCGCGAGATTCGGAGGCGAAGCGCGATATGGAACGGGCACACGCGTCAGAAACGCGGCCGCGGCCAGAAGATCGTCAAGCCAATCGCCGATGAAACTCATGAAATTTCACTTCGCACCAACGCCGCTGGTCGAACATCCAGCCATATCCTTGATATTTCTCGGCCAATTGGCGAAAAGCCCCTTAAGCCTGATCGAAGATAGTAGACTATTTTCCCGTTTGAATTTTGATTGCAAGTACCAGCAACAGGCGCGATGCTCAATCAAAATGCGCCAGAAACGGCGGACGCCGGGAGGAACCATGGCTTCAGGATGGAATCGGCGCGCTTTCATGAGAGGCGCGGCGGGTGTGCTGGCGACGCCCTATCTTTCCCGTGGGGCTCTGGCGGACGACGTGATCAAGCTGCGCTGCTCGCTTGATACGGCACCTTCGCACCCGCGCAACCAGGCAATCGTCGATTATCTCGATAAAATCGACGAGGCAAGCAAGGGCAAGATCAAATCCGAAGTGTTCCATTCCGGCCAGCTGTTCGCCGATCTCAACGTGACCAAGGCGTTGATCCAGGGTCAGATCGACATGGCCGCTCCGGGTACCTGGACGATGACCGGTCTGGTGCCCGACAGCGACTTCTGCCAGCTGCCGGCCCTCTACGGCCATCCGGTCAATGTATTTCGGCGTTGTAGCGATGGTGCTGCCGGAGATCTCGTCGCCAAGCAGATCGAGGCCAAGTTGCGTTCGCACATTCTTGGCCACTGGCTCGAATTGGGCTACGAGAATTGGTACACGACAAAAAGGGCGATTCAAACCCTCGATGATTTCAACGGGCTGAAGGTCCGCAGTCCTGGAGGCGCAGGCATTTCCTGGCGCATAGCATTCGTGCATGCAATCCCCAATGTCACGCCTTGGCCGAACGTGCCGCTCGCCTTGTCGCAAGGTACCTTCGACGGCTTTGTCAGTACCGACGAGAGCTGTACATCGGCCAAACTTTGGGAAGCGGGCGTCAGGTATTCCTACGCGGATCATCAATTCGTCGGCAGTTATATTCCGATGGTCAGCGACACATTCTGGTCGAAGCTGGGGGACACTGAGCGAATGCTGTTGCGCGACGTCTGGGCGGCCAACATCGAGCGCTATCGGACGATGTCGGCGAAATCTCAGGCGGATGCCCGCGAGACAATGAAATCGCACGGCGTCGCGTTCGTTGACCCCTCGGCGGAGCAGTTCGCCGCTGACCGCGCGCGCATGGTTGCAGCGCAAGCTGATCTTATCCGCGACGCCAAGCTTTCAGCGGATATCGTCAAGCTCGTAAGCGATACGGTCGGCAGCCACAGCTGAGTGGAAATTTCCGAGGGGAATTGGCTCTTGCGTGATGCGTTTTGGGACAGGGCCGAACGGTTTCTGATCGGCCTGCTGGGCGCCCTGGCGATGCTTGTCGGGTTGGTGCAGGTCGTCGGCCGCTATGTAGCCCCCAGATACGCCATATCCTGGGCCGAAGAAGTGATTGTCTACCTGATCGTCTGGGGCATCATGCTCGCGGCTTCTCAGCTCGTGCGTACCGACGGTCACGTTCGGCCCGATCTCGTGCTCAGGGCCGTCCCACCTCGCATCCAGCGATGGATGGAGGTGATCAACTGCATTGCCGCGCTGGCGTTTTGCATCGGGCTTGCTTGGTATGGCTGGAGCATCGTCGCAACCTCTTGGCAATTGGACGAGCGCAGTTCGTCGGATCTACAGTTTCCGATGTGGCTTTACTCGGCAGCGATCCCGACAGGGGCCACACTTATGACTGGGCGCTATCTGATCAGGCTCTATCGCTATCTCTTAGCCTTCGATCCCCAGACGATGACGGTTGGTCACATTCCTGAGCACGAACGAACCGGTGGATTGAGCCCGTCTCCGCCGAGAGAAATCTGAGGGCGTCTGGGCGGGCGAGGCGCAGCTTTCATGTTGCTGGTCCTGTTGTTGGTGCTGTTCTTCGGCCTTCTGGCCGTTGGAATGCCAATCTTCCTTGTCCTCGGATTATGCGCCGCCGTTCTCTACATGGCTTCGGGCGAGCCGCTGATCGGCGTCACGCAAGTTGTGATCGATCACCTCAATTCGCCGACACTGATGTCGCTGCCATTGTTCGTCATGGCGGCGACCTTCATGCGACATGGCGGCGTTGCCAAGGCGTTGGTCGACGTTTCCGCCGCATGGCTCGGCGGCGTTCGTGGTTCGCTCGGGCTTGTGACGGTGGTGGCATGCACGTTGTTCGCAGCGATCTCCGGGTCTTCTGTGGCAACCGCCCTCGCCATGGGGACCATTCTGCTCCCGGCCATGATCGAGAAGGGCTATCCGCGCAGTTTCGCGCTCGGTGTCGTCGGCGCTTCCGGCACGATCGGTATCGTAATCCCGCCTTCATTGGCGCTGATCCTGTACGGCATTGTCGCCGAACAGTCGGTGCCGCGCCTGTTCCTTGCCGGTGTGTTGCCCGGTCTGCTGCAAGCTTCGGTATTCTTCGGTTGGGTCTGGTACGACGCGCGGCGGCGGAAATTCCCGGTCGAACCGAAGCTCCCGTTCGCCGAGCGCTTTCGGGTGACGGCGAGAGCAATACCGGCACTGATCGTCCCGGTGATCGTGCTGGTCGGTATCTATGGCGGCATTGTCACCGTGACCGAGGCGGCGGCCATAGCCGCGGTGGCGTCGCTCACGGTCAGTCTCTTCTATTACCGAGGCTTTCATTGGTCGGAAACGTTGTGGGTGGTAGCCGATGCGCTGAAAAGCGCCGGCGCGATCATGTTGATCGTTGCGACGGCGCTCGCATTCGGTCACTGGATGACGGCTTCCGGTGTTCCGGCCGAACTCGTCAAATGGGTATTGGCGCGCAATATGGCGCCATGGCAGTTCCTTCTGGCCATCAATGTGCTGCTGCTTTTGCTGGGTTGCTTTCTTGAGGTCATCGCCACCCTGTTGCTGGTACTGCCAATCCTCGCGCCGGTGCTGCCCGCGCTGGGCGTGGATCCCGTACACTTCTCGATCATTTTCACTCACAACATGGAAATCGCGCTGGTTCATCCACCGGTGGGATTGAATCTGTTCGTGTTGTCGACGATTTCGCACGCGCCGATCAGTGAAGTCGTGCGCGGCGTTCTGCCGTTCCTTATTCTATTGCTGATTGTCCTGATGATCATCACTTACGTGCCCGCACTCACGCTGTGGCTGCCGCATGCGGTATACGGGAGCTAGGCTGGCAGCAGGGTGAAGCGCATTCGGGGAGAATATGATGGCCGATATCGACAAGCCCCGTCTGCGGAACCGATGCGCCGAGAAACCTGCTCCCATCCGGTGCTAGATCGGGGCTTTCGGCGGCACGGGTCCACTCGCCGCGGAGCCGGGCCACGATGCGCTCGCCCAGGCCGGTACCGGGATCAAGAGCGTAAACCGTTTCGGTGGCCGGAACGGTGGCCGACTTGACCGAGGATCGAAATGAGAAGAAAAACCCAATAATTTCTGGTCGGAGTGGCAGGATTTGAACCTGCGACCCCTGCGTCCCGAACGCAGTGCTCTACCGGACTGAGCCACACTCCGACAAGAACGCGGCTTATAGCCTTGGCTTTCGCCCACCGCAAGAAGCCGAATTGAGGACCTAAATCCCCGTGAATGTAGGCCTGAAAACCCCAATTCTGCCGGCCGGCGAGGCCGCCGTGGCGAGGGCCGCGCGTTGCCTTGGCGAGGGCGGTCTGGTCGCGTTCCCGACCGAGACCGTCTATGGACTTGGCGCTGATGCCGGCAACGCGCGCGCGATTACCCGGCTCTATGAAGCCAAGGGCCGGCCGTTGTTCAATCCCCTGATCGCCACTGTCGCGGACCTCGCGGCCGCCACGAAAATTGCCCGTTTCGACGCGACCGCGACCAGGCTAGCCGAAGCCTTCTGGCCCGGGCCGCTGACGCTCGTATTGCCGAAAACGGAACACTGCGCAGTGGCGGAGCTTGCGACCGCGGGCCTCGACACTGTTGCGGTCCGGGTTCCCGCGCACGCGGTCGCGCGCGCGATCCTGCGCGCATTCGGAGGACCGGTGGTAGCGCCCTCGGCCAATTTGTCCGGGCATGTCTCGCCGACCACGGCGGCGCATGTCGAGAGCGACCTTGCCGGACGGATCGATCTGATCGTCGACGGCGGCGCCGTCACAGTTGGAGTCGAATCCACCATCATTGGATGTTTTGAGGCCCCGACGCTGCTGCGTCCAGGGGGACTCGAGCGCGGCGAAATCGAACGCGTGCTGGGCCGGCCGCTGGCTCGGCCACCCGATGATGTCAACAACGAGGCTGGCCAGCCGCTCGCGCCGGGCATGCTGGCGTCGCATTATGCGCCGCGCACGCCAGTGCGGCTCAATGCTGAACGCATCGAAAGCGGCGAGGTGCTGCTGGCATTCGGCCCAATCAGCGTCCCGGGCACGGAGACGGCGAGCACGGTGATGAATTTGTCGGCGCGCGGCGATCTTGCCGAAGCGGCCGCCAATCTTTTCGGATATCTTCGTGCGCTCGATAGCAAGGACGCCCGCGCCATCGCCGTCATGCCGGTGCCGCATCACGGGCTCGGTGAAGCGATCAACGACCGGCTGCGCCGCGCCGCGATGGGACGGGAATAGAGAAGCGCAAGAGAAAAAATGAAGATCGTCAAGCCTACGCCGCTTTCGCCCGACCTGATCGCGCGATTTCGCGCCATCGTCGGCGACAAATACGCGGTGACGGAAGCAGCCGATATCGCACCTTACCTCACCGAAGAGCGAGGCCTGTTCCATGGGCGATCGCCGCTGGTGCTGCGGCCGGCTTCGACGGCGGAAGTCGCCGCTATCTGCAAGCTCGCCAGCGAACACGCAATCGCGCTGGTTCCGCAGGGCGGTAACACCGGGCTGGTCGGCGGCCAGACCCCGCACCATGGCGAGGTTGTGGTCTCGACGCGGCGGCTCGACAAAATTCGCGACATCGATGTTGCGTCAAACACCATGACCTGCGAGTCCGGCGTGGTGCTGCAGGTTGCACAGCAAAGGGCAGGCGAAGTGGACCGGCTGTTCCCGTTGTCGCTGGGCGCGGAAGGAAGCTGCACTATCGGCGGCAACCTCTCCACCAACGCCGGAGGTACCGCCGCGCTCGCCTTTGGCGTGGCGCGCGAGATGGCACTCGGGCTGGAGGTGGTGTTGGCGGACGGGCGCGTCCTCAATGGCCTGTCGAAACTCAAGAAGGACAATACCGGCTACGACCTGCGCAACCTCTTCATCGGTGCGGAGGGCACGCTCGGCATCATCACCGCGGCAACCCTGAGGTTGTTTCCGAAGCCGCGCGCGGTGGAGACTGCCTTTGTCGGGCTCAAATCACCGGCTGATGCGCTGAAACTGCTCTCGATCTCGCAGAACGAGGCGGCCGGCGCGCTCACGAGCTTCGAACTCCTGTCCGACATTGCGGTGGACTTCAGCGTGCGGCACGGCATCGACATTCGCGATCCGTTAGGTCAACAGCACCGCTGGTACGTGTTGATGGAACTATCGTCCCCCCGCGATGACGCCCGCGCCACGCTGGAATCGATCCTCGCGCAGGGGTTGGACCAGGGCATCGTCGACGACGCCGTGATCGCAGCGAATTTGAGCCAGCGCACGGCGTTCTGGAAGTTGCGCGACGAGATGTCGGCCGCGCAGAAGCCGGAAGGCGGCTCGATCAAGCATGACATCTCGGTACCGGTCGCCGCCGTCCCCGAATTCATTGCACAAGCCAATGCGGCCGTCGTCAAACTCATTCCGGGTGCGCGTCCGGTACCGTTCGGCCATCTCGGCGATGGCAACATCCATTACAATGTGAGCCAGCCGATCGGCGCCGACACCGCGGATTTCATGAGACAATGGCACACGGTCAACGCGACGGTGTTCGAGATCGTGCTGCGGATGGGCGGATCGATTTCCGCCGAGCATGGCATCGGGGTCCTCAAGCGCGACGAACTGCCGGATGTGAAGGACAAAGTCGCCATCGAATTGATGCGCGCCATCAAATCGACGCTCGATCCGCTTGGGATCATGAATCCTGGCAAGGTGCTGTAGGCGCCTCTGGGCTGATCGGCTCACGCGTAAAACAAGGAACAGCAATGACCGTTTCCGACCGCATCCGCGTCAAGGATATCCGCGTGCTCTCCGACAATCACTATACGCTGAAGTCAACCACCTTCGAATGGCGGCGCGCCAGCGGCGAGTGGCAGACGCAAGCTCGCGAGACCTACGATCGCGGCAACGGCGCCACGTTGCTGCCCTGCAATCTGGCGCAGCGCACGGTGGTATTGGTTAGGCAGTTTCGTTATCCGGCCTACGTCAACGGTTACGACGATCTTCTGATCGAGGCCGCGGCGGGCCTTCTGGATGACGAAACTCCCGAAGCACGGATTCGCGCCGAGGCGGAAGAGGAAACCGGCTATCGGCTCGGCGATATCAGAAAAATATTCGAAGCCTTCATGAGCCCCGGTTCAGTCACTGAAAAACTGCACTTCTTTGTTGCAGAATACGAGCCGAAGATGAAGATCGGAAGCGGCGGCGGCATCGCTTCCGAAGGCGAGGAAATCGAGGTGCTGGAACTTTCCATCGATCGGGCGCTCGTCATGATAGGCGACGGCCGCATCGCCGACGCGAAGACCATCATGTTGCTGCAATACGCGGCGCTGAATATTTTCCGATAATGCTCGGCGGCAGAGGACATTGACACCCCGCAAGGCTGCGTCCAGATTGAACCAGATGCGCATCGTTCTCATCCATGCACTGAAGCATTCGATCGTTCCGATCGAGGCGTCATTCGCGAGGCTTTGGCCGGACGTGACCCTGATGAACGTGCTCGACGACAGCCTGTCGGCCGACGTCGCGCGCGATGGCCGCCTCACGTCGGCGATGACCGACCGCTTCCTCTCGCTTGGGCGCTACGCGGCTTCCACACGCGCCAACGCCATCCTCTTCACCTGCTCGGCCTTTGGCCCTTGCATCGAGGCGGTGGCGCGCGAGCAGGCGCCGATGCCGGTGCTCAAGCCGAACGAAGCGATGATCGAGCAGGCGGTCGCGCGCGGCCACAGGATCGGCCTGCTCTCGACTTTTGCGCCGACACTGCAGTCGATGCCCGGCGAATTTCCAACTTCCGTCCAGCTCGTGCCGAAACTGGCGGAAGGGGCGCTCGCCGCGCTTGATCGCGGCGATCGCGCCGAACATGATCGTCTGGTCGCGCAAGCCTCGCGCGACTTACGCGACTGCGATCTCATCGCGCTTGCCCAGTACAGCATGGCGCCTGCCGCGGCGATGGTCGCCGCGGCCTCAAGCCTGCCGGTCCTTACGACGCCCGACAGCGCGGTGATGAAGCTGAGGCAATTGCTCGCGGTTACCGGTTGACTTGGGCCGGCGATGGCAGACTTCAAAACAACGAGCCCTGCCCGTCATCCGGCGTGACGGCTGCGCCCTTGCGCGGGCTCGCTCTCTTCAGCGGCTTTGGCGCTTCGGCCTCGCGCTGCTCCGGCGTGATCGGCAGGATCAATTGCGCGTCGTCGTTGGCGACGTGATTGACCCGCGTCGAAATCTCGTGCCAGACGAACTCGCCTTCGTCGGGGCCCCTCATTAACGGCGTGACCGCATCAACGTCATGCGCATTGCAATCAAGCCAGCGCTCGAAATCACCGGTGCCGATGGTCACCGGCACGCGGTGATGAAGAATCGAAAGATCGGCGCTTGCGGGCGCCGTGACGATCGCCACCGTATCCAGTTCCTCGCCGTTCGGGCCGATCCAGGTCTCGGCAACCCCCGCAAGCCCGATCGGACGGCCGTCGCGGCGATGGATAAAATAGGGTCGCTTGCGATGTCCGGATGCCTGCCATTCATAGTAGCCGTCCGCCGGGATCAGACAGCGGCGCCGCACAATCGCATTCTTGAAGGCGGGCTTTTCCCTCACCGTCTCCGCGCGCGCATTGATCAGGGCGGTAAACTTACGGGGATCCTTCGCCCAGGCCGGAATTAGCCCCCAGCGCATCAGGCGAAAATGCCGGGCGCCGTATTCGAGGAGAATCACAGGTATCGGTTGCGTAGGTGAAATATTAAATCTAGGCGGGAAATTTGGCTGCTCCACGTAGCCAAAAATTTGCCTTAGCGCCTCGGGCGGCGAGGTGATGACGAAGCGTCCACACATTCTGTTATCCAAATAGGTATAAGTTGAGCACCTTTTAACCCCACACGCTTAGCACAGCGGCAGATGACGACCACCGCGGCCCAACTGGGGCGATCCAATTCCGAAACCGGCCCCGATACGCAGGCACGGATCGCCCAACTGCGCGCCGCCAACATCAATCCACGCACCGGCCTTGCGACCGACTATCTGAACCATTTCAACGAAGCCGTCATGCTGCTCGAGATGGTTCCGGACTTGCCGGAATGTGCGGAGGATTTTCTCGGCTGGCAGCCGCTGTCCTACGCCGAGCATTTCACGGCCTCCAATTTCAAGGCACGCGATCTCGCGATCGCCGCCTATGAGTCTGCCGACGCCCGCATCCGCACTGAGTTCGACAATATCACCGGTGCCATGACCTCGATCCTCACCGCGGTCGGCGATGCGATGCGCCAGGCCCAACAGGACAAGACCCGCGCCAGATTAGCCCAACAGGCCACCGGCTGGGTCAAGCCGCTGGTGATGCAGGCGGGCGGTATCATCAACGGCGACATCGAGGCCGACGTCGACTACATCATGGCGCATTGACAGCTGCGTCGGATTAGACCCTCGTTGATGTATTCGGCATAATCTCTCCCGAAAACCAATTCCGACTTTTTGGATCGTGCCTTGGCGTCCCTTATTCAACCGTCCCATCCCCAGCTCGCCGTCAGCGCGGCGATTTTCCGCGATGGCAAGATCCTGCTGGTGCGCCGCGCCCGATCGCCGGCCAAGGGCTTTTATTCGCTGCCGGGTGGCCGCGTCGAATTTGGCGAAACCCTCCACGCCGCCCTGCATCGCGAGGTCGGCGAGGAAACCGCGCTGAAAATCGAGATTGTCGACCTCGCCGCATGGCGCGAGGTCGTGCCGGGATCCACGGGAGGCGGGCATTATCTGATCATGTCGTTTGCGGTACGCTGGATCGGGGGCGAAGTGATGCTGAACGACGAACACGACGATTACAAATGGCTTGCGCCCGATGCGTCTACCGAGTTGAAGGTCACCGGTGGCCTGCAGGAGGTCATCCGGTCAGCCCGACGCCTGCTAGCGCCGTAATACCTGTTCCTTCTTGAGGCACATGGGAGTCCCCCGTGCCTTGCTTCCAGCGCATTGAAAAGGCATATCACGGAGGTTTTCCGGATCGATACATGTCAAAGCATTTTCTGGCCGCTCTCCTCATCTTCTCCTGCCTTTCTGGCCCCGCACGGGCACAGGATGCGGCCGCGCCGTTCGACGGCGACTTGCAGCGGCTCGCCGAAATTCTCGGGACGCTGCACTATCTCAGGGGCATTTGCGGCAGCAATGAAGGCGGCAAATGGCGCAACGAAATGCAGGCGCTGATCGATGCCGAAACGCCTTCCGGCGAAAGGCGTGCGCGGATGATCGCGGGCTTCAACCGCGGCTATAACGGCTTCCAGCAGACCTACCGGACCTGCACGCCGGCGGCCTCCGTTGCGATCCGCCGCTATATCGAGGAAGGCTCGAAGATTTCCCGCGACCTCACCGCCCGCTACGCCAACTAGCGTTCCTTCAATTTTCGCACATGCGCCGGGTTCTTGCGCGGCCGTTAACCTTTCCTAAAGAAGTGGTCTAGGCGGCCCCGTCCTGCATGCTAAAGGTTTGGGCATTCGACGCGTTCCGCCCTGGATCACGCGAGACAGCCTGTTGAGTTCATGAACCATCCAGCGTCCTTCACACTCGCCCGCGATCTGCCCGATTACGAACAGAAGCAGGCTGCGCTCAGCTATCTCAGCGAGGCCTGGGCGGAAGCGCGGCACGATGGCGTCGATGGCGACTGCCTGGCGCAGGCGAGCCTGTTTGCAGCCTTCGCCGAACTGGTCAAAACCTACGGCGAAGACGCGGTGGCCAAATTCGTCGAAGGCCTTCCGCTCCGCGTCCGCAACGGCGAATTTTCAACAACGTTGGCGAAGCAGTAATTCCTAAGCCTTCAGCGTTTCCAGAAACCGCACCGGCTCGCCGGTCGATGGCGCGACGATCTCGCTTTGCCACATCACGCGGCGGCCGCGCACAAAGGTGCCGACCGGCCATCCGGTCACGCGCATTCCATCATAGGGCGTCCAGCCTGCGCGCGAGGCGACCCACTTGTTGGTGATGGTCTCGCTGCGCTTCAAATCCACGATGGTGAAGTCGGCGTCGTAGCCGGCCGCGATCCGCCCCTTGCAGGCGATGTTGTAGATCCGCGCGGGACCAGCGCTGGTGAGATCGACTAGCCGCGAAATCGACAGCCGCCCGGCGTTGACATGGTCGAGCATCAAGGGCACCAGCGTCTGCACCCCGGTCATGCCGGAGGGAGACGCTGGATAAATCTTGGTTTTTTCCTCAAGCGTGTGCGGTGCGTGATCGGAACCGAGCACGTCGATGATGCCCTGCTCGATGCCGCGCCAGATGCCCTCGCGGTGATCGGCCGAACGCACCGGTGGATTCATCTGCGCGCGTGTGCCGAGCCGCTCGTAGCATTCGGGAGCGGCCAGCGTGAGGTGATGCGGCGTCGCTTCGCAGGTGGCGACGTCCTTGTGATCCCGCAAATACTCGATCTCCTGTTTGGTCGAGATGTGCAGCACATGGATGCGCTTTCTTGTCTCGTGCGCGAGATTGACGAGGCGCTGCGTCGCCATCAGCGCCGCAGTCTCGTCGCGCCAGACCGGATGCGAGCGCGGATCGTTCTCCAGACGCAGCGGCTTCCGCTCGTTGAGCCGATACTCGTCCTCGGCATGAAACGCGGCGCGGCGACGGATCACCTGGAAAATCCGGCGCAGGCTTTCGTCATCCTCCACCAACAGCGCGCCGGTCGAGGAGCCGACGAACACTTTCACGCCGGCACAGCCGGGCGCGCGCTCCAGCTCCGGCAGGTCCGCCACATTGTCGCGGGTGCCGCCGATGAAGAAGGCAAAATCGCAATGCATGCGGTGATGGCCGCGTTTCACCTTGTCGGTGAAGGCCCGCTCGGTGACGGTCAATGGATCGGTGTTCGGCATTTCGAACACCGCCGTCACGCCGCCCATCACCGCGCTGCGCGAGCCGGTTTCCATATCCTCCTTGTGGGTGAGGCCCGGCTCGCGAAAATGTACCTGGGTATCGATCACGCCCGGCAGGATGTGCAGGCCCTTGCAATCGATCACTTCGGCGGCGGAGGCCTGTCCAAGCCCGCCGATTTCGGCGATGCGGCCGTTGGCGATGGCGATATCGCACACGCCTTCGCCGTCCTGATTGACCACGGTGCCGGATTTTAGAATGGTATCAAATCGCCGATTCATGACGCTGGTTCTTGGGCTCTTCTTCTTGGGTCCCCGGTGCCGGTCCACTGAACAGGTTGTCGCGCGGGCCTTGTTCCCGGCACCTTAGCGTCTTACGTTCCGGTGTGATATGCGACACCGGCGTTTCCCAAAGGAAACTGGCGCAAGAAAACCGGGTGTGTCGCAAGCGAAATTGGCAAAGAACCTGGCAAGAGAACCTGGCATGAAAGCAGCGTTTCTACCCGACCGTGGCGTGGTCAAGGTCGCAGGCAGCGACGCCCGCAACTTCCTCAACGGCCTCGTCACCACGGACGTTACCCTGCTCCGGCCGGGTCTCGGGCGATTCGGCGCGTTGCTGACGCCCCAAGGCAAGATAACGGTGGATTTTCTGATCACCGAGGCGCCTTCCGGCCACGGCGGTGGTTTTTTGATCGATTGCCCAAGGGCGCTCGCGCAGGCTCTTGCCGACAAGCTCGGCTTCTACAAACTGCGCGCCAAGGTCGAGGTCCAGAATCTCTCCGACAACCTCGGCGTACTCGCGGTGTGGGACGGCGAGCCCGCGATCAAGCCCGACCTTGCATTCGCCGATCCGCGCCATACCGCACTCGGTTTTCGAATTCTCCTTCCGCAGGAACTCGCGCAGAAGGCCGCCGATCTGATCGGCGCGGAGATGCTCGACAGCTCTGCCTACGAGGCCCATCGGATCGCATCAGGCGTTCCACGAGGCGGATTGGACTTCATCTATGGCGACGCTTTTCCGCATGAGACCAACATGGACCGGCTGCACGGCGTCGATTTCGACAAGGGCTGTTATGTCGGCCAGGAGGTGGTGTCGCGGACGCAGCATCGCGGCACCGCGCGCACGCGGACGGTCCGCATCGTTCTCGATGGCCCGGCGCCGGAAACGGGAGCGGCGATCCTCGCCGGCGACAAACCGGTCGGCACCATGGGATCGACCGCGGGCGAACGCGGCCTTGCGCTGATCAGGATCGATCGCGCCGCCGACGCGCTTGAGGCCGGCACGCCGCTGACCGCGGGCGGCCTTGCGATTCGCGTTGCCGAGCCCGACGAGTTGCGCTCCACGCCAAGGCAGACCGTGGCATGACCAGAACCGCGCGCCTGCATGTCGACGGCCTGACGCGGTGTCCCTGGCCAGGCGAAGATCCGCTTTACGTCGCCTATCACGACACCGAATGGGGTGTGCCGGAATTTGACGACCGCGCGCTTTATGAAAAGCTCATTCTTGACGGCTTCCAGGCCGGATTGTCCTGGATCACCATCCTGCGCAAGCGCGATCATTTCCGAAAGGCGTTCGACGATTTCCAACCGGAGAAGATCGCCCGCTATAACGGCAAAAAAGTCCGTGCGCTGATGAACGACGCCGGCATCGTCCGCAACCGCGCCAAGATCGAGGGCACGATCGGCAGCGCGAAGTCCTATCTGAAGATCATGGAGGACGGCCCCGGCTTCTCGAAATTCCTGTGGGATTTCCTCGACGGCAGGCCAAAGGTCAATCATTTCAAGACGACGGCAAGCGTACCCGCCGCGACCCCGCTTTCGATCAAGATTTCGAAGGAGCTTTCATCGCGCGGCTTCAAATTCGTCGGCCCGACCATCGTCTACGCCTTCATGCAGGCCACTGGCATGGTCAACGATCATCTGGTCACCTGCTTTTGCCACGAAAGCTGCGCCGGAAAACGCCGCAGCCCCCGCATCAAAGTCAAATGACGGCGAGAAAATTGCCGGAAGGCGCCCGCGTCTGGCAGCGGATGTTGTCGGGGCGTCGGCTCGACCTTCTGGACCCCTCGCCGCTCGATATCGAAATCGCCGATATTGCTCACGGATTGGCGCGGGTCGCGCGCTGGAACGGTCAGACCCACGGCGCCCACATCTTCTCGGTCGCGCAGCACACACTGCTCGTCGAGGCCGTGATGCGCGAGCAAGCCCCGCGGGTCGATGTCAGGTATCGGCTCGCCGCACTGCTGCACGACGCACCGGAATATGTAATCGGCGACATGATCTCGCCCTTCAAGGCGGTGCTTGGCGGGGATTACAAGGCGGTCGAAAAGCGGCTGCTCTCGGCGATCCACATCCGCTTCGGTCTGCCGCCCGTCCTTCCGCCAGAGATCGAGCGTCAGATCAAGGCTGCCGACAAAGGCGCGGCCTACCTCGAGGCTACGGAACTTGCCGGATTTGCGCAGGCCGAAGCCAGGCGCCTGTTCGGCCGCGATCCGGGCCTGCCGGCGGCGACACGGCGGGATTATCTGACGCCGTGGAGCGCCGCCAAGGCCGAGAAACGGTTTTTGGCAAGGTTCAAGACATTGCACGCATGAATGCGTATAATTGGCGCTTCAAAAGGGAAAATCATGATTCACGTCTGCTCGCTCGCAGCGCTTCCTGCCACCGTCAAGACCGTCGGCGCCAGCCATGTCCTCACGGTCATGGCCAATGTCGACCAGGTGCAGCGGCCGGAGTCGGTACTTCCAGCCAATCATCTGAAGGTGCAGATGGACGACATCACCGAGCAAGTTGACGGTTTTGTCGCGCCCTCGGAGACGCACATCGAGCAGGTGCTGAATTTTGTCCGGGGTTGGGACCGCAACGCGCCTTTGGTCGTGCATTGTTATGCCGGGATCAGCCGCTCGACCGCGAGCGCCTTTGCCGCCGTCTGCGCGCTCAATCCGCATCGCGAGGAAATGGCAATTGCTCGGCAAATCCGCGCGGCTTCACCGATCGCACAGCCGAACCGGCTGATCGTCAGTCTGGCGGACAAGGCCTTGGGGCGCGAGGGGCGGATGCTGCGTGCGCTCGACGAGATGGGCCCGGGCAGCATGACGGTCGAAGGCAAGCCCTTCCGCATCGATCTCGAGTGACGTCCGACGGCAGCGGTTGACGGCTGCTGTCGCAAGGTCAATTACTTCACTGATTTGTTGAACTTTTGTCGCCGCAATTTACACTCAGTAGGCGCCGCGGTCGCGGAAGGTGTTCTCGAAACGGGAAACATTGGTGCGGCATACCCCATGCAGGGCCGATCGCCCGGAGGCCGGATGTTTGAATTCTTTGCGGTGGCGATTGCGATTGTCGCGCTGATTGTCGCGCGCAAGACGTTAAATCAAGTCTCGATGCTGCGCGCACGCCTGGATGCAATTGAAGCCTCCGGGCTGGCGGCGCAGCCTGCCCCGCCGCCGTTGTCCCCGCTTGAAGGGCTTGGACAAACACCCGCCCCGGCCCAAGCGGATATGCCGGCGACACCTGCCGAGACTGAACCGGCAGCAGCCTTGCGCGAGACGGAGCCTACCCCACCAGCCATCGGCGTCACTGCGGCGATGCCCCCTCCGCTGCCGCAGGTCGAACCCGGCTTCGAGGAGCGCGTCGGTACCCGCTGGGTGGTGTGGCTTGGCGGCCTGACGCTCGCGCTCGGCGGCTTCTTCATGGTCCGTTACTCGATCGACGCCGGGCTGCTCGGACCCGGCGTGCGAACCCTGCTCGGCGGCGCGTTCGCGCTTGTCTTGCTTGGCGTCGGCGAATGGACCCGACGCAAGGAAGATATCTCGACCATCCAGGCCCTGCCGATCGCGAATATTCCAGCGATCTTGACCGCGGCCGGAACCGCGGTCGCCTTTGCGACCGTCTATGCGGCCTATGCGCTGTACGATTTTCTCGCTCCCGCGAGCGCCTTCATCCTGCTCGGACTGGTCGCGCTTGGCACGCTTGCGGCGGCACTGCTGCACGGCCCGGCGCTGGCGGGGCTTGGCATCGTCGCCGCCTTCGCAACTCCCGTTCTGGTTTCTTCCGAGCAGCCGGATTTCTGGGCGCTCTATATCTACCTCGCCATCGTCACCGCGGCAGCCTTCGGCCTTGCGCGGATCAGGCTGTGGCGCTGGCTCGCGATCACCACCATCGCGTTCGCGCTGCTGTGGACGTTGCCTGCCCTGAAATTCGACCCGCCGATGGTTGGACCCTATGCGTTCCATGTCATGGCCGGGTTTGTGCTCGCGGCCTTGCTGGTCGTGTGCGGCTTCCTGTTCGGTCCGCCCGCTGACGAAGGCCGGATCGAACAGGTCTCATCGGGATCGCTTGCAGCCTATCTGCTCGGCGCCACCATGATCGTACTGGCGAGCTCACATGCCGACGCATCCCTCATCGTGTTCACCATCCTGGTGGCTGCGACCTTGCTCGTGGCATGGCGCGCGCCGGCCGCGACCGGCGCAATTGGCTTTGCGGCGGCCTTTGTCGGCATCGTATTTTTGGAATGGGCGGTGCGCGGCAATCCCGACATGCTGGTGTTGCCGGGCGGGCCGCTGCCGGGCATCGGCCCTTCCGCCACCGAAAGCTCGGTATCGTTGCATTTGATCATGGCGGCGATTTTCGCGGCGGGCTTCGGCGCCACCGGTTTCCTGGCACAGGGCCGCTCGGCGAGCGCCATCATCCCGGTGGTGTGGTCCGCAACCGGCGTGGCTGCGCCGCTGGCGCTGTTGATCGCGCTCTACGCCCGTATCGCGCATCTCGATCGCTCGATACCGTTTGCGATTCTCGCGGTTCTGTTGGCGATGGCCTTTGCCGCGGCGACCGAAATACTGACCAGGCGGGACAGCCGGCCGGGTCTTGCAATTTCCATCGCGTTGTTTGCGACCGGCACGCTCGCGGCCCTGGCGCTGGCGCTGACCTTTGCGCTTGAGAAAGGCTGGCTCACGATCGCGATCGCGCTGATGTCGATGGGATCGGCCTGGATTTCGATGCAGCGGCCGATTCCATTCTTGCGCGTGTTGGCCGCCATTCTGGCAGGCATCGTGGTGCTGCGCATCGGCTATGAGCCGCGCATCGTCGGCGATGCGGTCGGCGCCACGCCGATCTTCAATTGGCTGTTGTGGGGCTACGGCGTGCCGGCGCTGTCATTCTGGGCGGGCAGCCACTTCCTGCGGCGGCGCGGTGACGACGCGCCGTTGCGCGCGGTGGAAGCCGCCGCGATCCTGTTCACGGTGCTGCTGGTCTTCATGGAGATTCGCCATGCCGTGAACGGCGGCGACGTCTACCGCGACACCGCCGGCCTCACCGAGACCGCGTTGCAGGTCTGCGCCGCCCTCGCCATGGCCATTGGCCTTGAGCGATTGCGGATTCGAAGCCGCAGCATCGTCCACAATGTCGGCGCCGTGTTGCTGACGGTCTTTGCCGGATTGGCAACCTTGTTCGGGCTGTTGTTCCTCGACAATCCGGCGCTCTGGCGGATCGAGATCACCAACGATTTCATCAACCAGATCCTGCTTGGCTATGCGCTACCTGCCATTCTCGCACTGCTGTTGTCCTATGCGGTGGCCGGCCAACGGGCCGCGGCCTATGCCAACAGCATTGCAGCCGCCGCGCTGATCCTTGCGCTCAGCTATGTGACGCTGGAAATCCGAAGGCTCTATCATGGGCCGGTGTTGGCGATCAGCCTGCTGAGCCGGATGGCGAGCGACGCGGAGCAATACACCTATTCGATCGCCTGGCTCGTGTTCGGCGTGGCGTTGCTGGGTATCGGCATAGCGGTCAATTCGCAGCGCGCCCGGCTTGCCTCAGCGGCCGTCATCGCGCTGACCATCATCAAGGCGTTCCTGATCGACATGTCGACCCTGACGGGCGTCTACCGGGCGCTGTCATTCATGTGCCTAGGGCTGGTGCTGGTCGCGATCGGCTGGTTCTACCAGCGGGTTTTGTTTCGCCGGCCAAAACCGCCGGCGGCGCCGGTCACGCAGCCGAGCGCATAGCGCTGACGGATTCCTGCGTCGCCGCCGATCACTCGGTCGAGCGACGCAGCTCCAACGCCGTTTCCGGCCTCGCGGGCTCCGGCTTCGTCTCGGAACCGACCGGCTCGATCCTGGCGCTCTCGACCCTCGGCGTCTCGACCCGCGCCGATATCTCCACCGAGCCGGTATGCTCGGGGGCACGCAGCGAACGCGGGTGAGCGACCGCCCGTGCCATCAACATCTGCGCCGCGCCCTGATGATGGAAATCGCAATAGGCGAAACTCATGCCCGAGACCGATCCGCGGAAGCTGCGCTCGTCTTGCTTGTCGAGATTGAAGCAAGGCTCGAACGGAATGCCCCTGAGCGAAGCGCAGACGGCTTGGCCGCGGATTTGAAGGGTATTGCCGGGGAGCCGGACGTGACGAATGGGACCTGAGCCGCTGAACTGCACCGCGCCGGCGGCCCCCATGTCGTCGAGGATGCGACCTGCGCCGCGCGTCCCGTCAAAGCAGGTAAAGGCGAACACCTTGCCTGATACGAACCTGCGGGCCTCCTCGGCGTTCATCTGTCCCGCCAATGCCGGCGCTATCGCCGCACCGGCCACCACCGCCCCCAACACAAAACGCGCAAGCATGCTGCAACTCCAACTTGACCCGAGCGCGGGCAAACGCCTGATGCCTCTTTACCCGCTGCTTACCATACCAACCGTGGCAACATTGGAGCAGCTTGGTTGGTAAAGTCTGAACAAGTCAGCCAATTTTTACCACGATCCGACCGCGAACCTGCCCCGCGAGGATTTTGGCGCCGGCCTCCATAACCCCGCCGAGGTCAATTTCATGAGTAATTTCAGATAGTTTACCGGAATCGAGGTCGCTGGCAAGCCGGCTCCAGGCGGTCTTGCGCAACTCAATTGGGCACATCACTGAATCGATACCCAACAGACATACCCCCCGCAAAATAAACGGCGCCACCGAGGTCGGCAGGTCCATGCCGCCGGCGAGCCCGCAGGCCGCGATGGCCCCCCGGTATTTCGTCATCGACAACAGATTGGCAAGCGTGGTCGAGCCGACGCTGTCCACCCCGCCGGCCCAGCGCTCTTTCGCCAAAGGTTTGGCCGGGCCAGAAAGCTCATTCCGAT
>Ga0210401_10002166_pt1 | contig 21978 bp, 28 predicted proteins | sample IncBWH32MmetaG_FD_150866 | JGI IMG/M metagenome (GOLD analysis project Ga0210401, IMG submission 150866) | Forest soil microbial communities from Barre Woods Harvard Forest LTER site, Petersham, Massachusetts, United States - Inc-BW-H-32-M | ecosystem: Environmental > Terrestrial > Soil >... | reverse complement strand
CACAAACCTACCGTAAGCCTCAGCTACATTCGCCGTCTCTACGCGAGTCCCGCGCCGGAACTCGACATCGGCACGTTCAGGAATAGTGCGTTGATCCTGGTGAGTGACGACCTCGCAGGTTTCCACTTCGACATCAACGGCATTTTTTCCGAACAGACTAAAGGCATAATACGCCGAGGACAATTCGGCCAGACCCTCTCGATTTCACGCCCACTGGGACGGCTGACAGTCGCAGGCGAACTCTGGCACTTCACGCAGCCCCTCACCAGCAGAAATGCCGTTGGGAATTTGTGGGCCGTCTCGTATCCGGTCAGGAAAAATCTTGTACTGGATGCCGGATTCGATCATGGCCTCACTTCTTCCTCGACGCACTGGCAACGGTTTGCGGGCTTCACGTACCTTTTGCCTCATCGACTGTGGGGGGCCCACCACCCAGAATAAATATGACGCGCTAGCAACTTTCCCTTCCACACTTGCAATGGTTCAAGAGACACCTCGGGAACAAAACCGCGCGGGCACCGTTATCAAGCGGCCCCCGCGTCAAGCACCATTGGATATTTATGCCTGGAATTCTTGTGCCGTGAAAGGCGATTTCAAACCCGCTTCAAATCCTCGACTGCCCAATACCAGTCCGCTTCAGGTGATCCGAACGGCCTACCCCGTCTTTCCCAATGATAGTAACCGTGGACAGCGGTCTCCTCCTGTGAGATAACAAGCTCGGTCGAATGGACCGTGGGCGGCGTTAGAATGCTGGCGTAGGCGGTCAGTGTATCCCACATCACGAGTTGGTAGAGTGCGGATAGGCGATCGTCTTGCGGGCCTCCCCTTCGGATTCGCAATCCCGTTCCAGATAGACGGGACCCAAAGCAAAAGCCGCCATCAGTTTACGGACCTCGTCAGGAGTCTCAGTCGGGAAGAAGGCTTCTATTTCGTACGGAGATTCAACAATCCGTCCACCGGCAAGCCAGTACTCGCATCCGCGAACGATCTTCTTCACCACAGCGTGAATGCCCTCAGCCGGTATCGTGATTTGCATCTGTGAACTTACCGTGGCCTCGAGGTGCGGGCCTAGTCCCGGAATTATGTGCGGTTGTATATCGGCTGAGTATGGTCGGGCGTCATTCAGGAGTTTGCGCCGCTGTGCGTCGCGGTGCCGCTTTTCGTCGTCGCTGAGACCCTCCACTCCGATGCCCATAGTTTTTCGCACACGTGCGTACAAAACCTAGCGCAGCGGACTTCGTGGGATTGATGCAGCACGCGAGGAATACCAGTAGTTCCTTCTCCAACTGACCAAAATATCCGTTGCAGCGTTCACAGCCTGGTGCGGTCCATCTTTGGACCTCGTCCGGGGTTGTGTCTGGATACCAAGAACTGGGAAAGACATATCTTTCGTCGCGTCAGTCAGTTGCTTCCGACAATGGATACACCTACCGTCACTCTTCGGACGTGTAATGGCCGGTTGGCGTTGCACATTAGCAGAATGCTCCTTCTGAACGGAGAAACGCAAAAAGACTCATGCGAGAACGCCAACCAGGTAGGAAATCACAGGTGGAAAACTTGGCGGAATTCTTTGAATGGTAGGCCCGAATGGACTCGAACCATCGACCTCATCCGTGTCAAGGATGCGCTCTAACCAGCTGAGCTACGGGCCTACATGGATGGCTGCGTTTCAATTCTACTGGGTGGCGGGTGATTAGGGCAACGTTGGTCGGGGGCGATTTCTCGGTGAGGGTTTTGAGCGCCACGTCTGACTTTGTCAGCCAGCACTGAATATCAGCGGAAATTGTTGATGAGAATAATATCGCTGGATAGCGAGCCACGGGCGACCGCCAACCGGTTCCCGTCAGGCGACCAGTCAAACCCAAAGATCTGGCCCGAAGAAAAATTGGTTGGTTGCTCGTGCGATCTGCTATCAAGTGGATTGCTCCAGATGTTGTCCACTCCGTCGCGGGTTCTTTCCATGGCAAGCGCCCGCCTATCCGTTGTCCATCGGAGTAGGCCCGTCGACGGCATGGGCGGGGGGAAAACTTCACGCCCGTGCTGAGCCTCTAAGCCGGAAACTCAGTACGCGGACGGCAACAAAATCGTAGTGGATTCTCTTGTGGCTTCTGTGACGATCCATAACCGAGGCCTATCACCACGGCATCGGCAGCGTTGTGATCGTCTTCCCATACTGGTTCAACGGCCAAGAAGAAGCAGACCTGGACAGATGTCCCGTTATCAGAACTCAATCCGCAAGAATTCACCGCCGCAGTTAGCCCACGCTGGATCAACTGGAAGCGGGAGGCGTGCGCCTCACCGCCTTGGAGCTCGGCAATGAGATCAACACGCCCGGCTATAACCGTGATATTGCCGCTAGTGGGAAAGGCTGCAGTCAATGATGTTGGCTTGCTTGTGCAGTACAGAGTTGCGGCGCGGCTTGCAGTTGAATCATCAGCTCCTTAGCTTTTTGATTATCTGGCGAAAAAGCGATCACGCGGTTGAGGGCTTGTATCGCGGAGTTCGGCTCGCCGAGCATGCATTCGCCGAGCGCAAGATTGTAGCCGGCCCCGGTTCGCGCCGGATCTTTCTGAGCCACAAGGCGCCAGAGCTGGACTGCCGCCGGTAACTGGCGATCGTTCGCTCGAATCACAGCGAGATTGGCAGCGGCAATGCTGTCGGATGGATCCATGGCGAGCGCGAGCTCATATTCCCGTGCGGCCGCCGAAATGTCTCCGGAAACCAACTCCAGGTAACCCAGCTTGGCGTGCAGATCGGCGTCCTGCGGAGGTCGATCTTGCGGTGCTCCAGGGTTCTTGTATTCCTGCTTCTCGGCCTTTTTCAACAGTTCCTTGCCGCGAACTGAAGCAGAAACATCACCTTCAATCGCGGATTGTGCGTATGCGAGGCCGAGGTCGCGGTCACTTGCCTCGGCACCGCCTACAGCAACCAACTCCTCCTCGTGCGAGGTTTCGGTTGCGAGCCATGCCGAGGGCCGCTTCACGATGAAGTGATCGGTCACCTGCTCATGTGCAACATTCTCGGTTTTCTCCCGCGCCATGTGGCAGAGCGTGCAGTCCGGCTGTTGCGGGTGATGCTGTGTAACGAAGGCCGGATTGCCGTGGCAGGTCAGGCACTTGCTGCGAAAATATTGGACGCGCTCTTTCGGCGGGGGATCGCTGTGCGGATCGTGGCAGGTCATGCAGGTCATGCGGCCGGCACTCTTGCGATAGCAGGCGCTCTGCAGCAGCGCCTCCCATTGGCTGGTCGCACGTCCGCCGGAGCCGATCTCGCCCTGGTGAACGAAGAACCGGACATCCTCAAATAGGTCATCGCCGGGACGGTAGCTGTTCAGCGATCTTCCCGGTTGATTCACGGCTACCTCGGCTTCGAGATGGCACTGTAGACAGATCGAATCGCGGCGGCTGCCGGTGAGGCCGGCAGGATTTAGGATAGGCCCACGGCCATTCTGCGCCAGATGCGCCGAGGCGTTGCCATGGCACGACTCACATGTGACGCCACCCTCTGCGAAAGGCGCATCCGCAAAGTGATTGCGACTACCCGGCAGCGACATGGCCGCGCCGCTGGTATGGCAATGAAGGCAGGTCGAGTCCACCTGCAGGGTGAACGGCATTTCCTTCGCATCCAGCGACTTGGGATTCATGTCCCAGAGCAGTGCTTTCGAGTACCAGTTCACCGGGCTCTCGAACCAGAAGCCGTTTCGCTCGAAGAGATAGGTACGACCGCGATGGCCAGACCCGATGTAGTAGACAAGCCGCTGCTCGCCAGCGAGGGTCATCGCCCCCTTGCCCTGGGGTCTATCGTAAGAGAGCCACACTTCTTTGTGGCGCAGAAAGAGCCGATACTCTATGCCCGATTCATGGTGAAGAAACTCGCCAGGAAGGAATCCCTCGGTTGCATCTCCGCTAGCGCGCGCCATTGGGGTTCGTTCGTAGCTGTCATAGATTTGCTCATGGCATTTTCTGCAGACGAAGTCGGGAGAATCCTGAGCTCCTGCACGAGGAACGATAAACAAGAGAATTGAAAGTGACAGCAACTCGCATAGACGGCCTATCATGCGAAGCTGCGGTCGCGAAACGAACTCACGTCTAACGGAGGAACCCAACCGAGAACAGCGCTTCCTGAGCAGCATACAACGCACTTAGTCAAGGATGCAGCCGCAAGCCGTGGAGATTGCTGCGTGCCACGATCATACGCTTTCCGTGGCATCGCATGCTCTTCCTGCCGCGGGCTGGATCAGGGAACCGTGCGCGAAAACATGAAGACGGGCACTCGGAGCCAAATCCCCACGTGAGGTTCTCAGAAGTTTTCCATCATCCACATGTTGGCACTGAAGTTCCACTGACAGAGCGCAAGGTGGCGTCCGTCTGGGGAAGGTAAGGTACGGCCCAAGGTGTCAAGAATCCGCCGGTAAAAGGCGTGCTGAAACTCTGGATACTTCCCTTTGGCTCCCAAAAGAGGTGAGCGTTGCGTTCTAGATCCACCTGCAAAACCGCCGATCCTTTACTCGTCGTGCTCGTGACGAACACCTCCTTCCCGTCTGCCGTCCAATCCAGGGTTTGCAAGCCCCTCTAACCTTTCACGACAACCTCGGTTGGAGCGCGGCCGCTCAGCGAAAGAAGATGGATTGTTGCTTCCAAACGCTGGGCAATGGCGATGCGCGTGGCGTCAGGAGCAAGATCCCAGGCATACTCGGCGTCGGTCGTCAGTTTGGTATCAAACTGCGCGAGTGCGTGTCCTCGGCCTTGTATTGGGTCGAAGGCGGTGAAGATGAGTCATTTGCGATCCCAAGTAGGCTCACCAATCACACACAGGCGCGCGGGTGACCGGGCGCAACGCAGTGAGCCGACACTGCTGCGCGCTGTGGTTATTACCAACTTATGCGTTCCGCCCGTTATTGGGATCCTCATCAGCCGAACTGTGTTGAGGAACCGCTCTCCTTTGGCATTGACAGATAGAGCACCCAAGCCCCATCTGGACTCACACGCGGGACTAACCCCTCAATGAGTCCCAACGCGGTAGCTTGTTCGGGCCCTTCGTCCAACGACATTGCGACCAGTTGCGGGGCATTGTGGTCCAGCGACCGTTTGTAAATTTCCCTGCGGCCGTTTTGGTTTGATGTAAAAACCAGCGCTTTGCTATCTGCTGTCCACGCCGCTGGTTGGTCTAGCGCCTCGTCTAGCGTGAACGCTCTCGGGGTGGTGATCCGCCTTCCGTTGTCCTGCAGATCAGCAAGATACACACCGCTCTGGGTCGCGGTTCTTCGGAGTGCAACCCGCTTCCCATCGGCCGTCACGCTAGGTTGGTCCATGCAAAATCTAGACCAGTTGGTTAAGCGTCTGCTTTTTTCCGGGGGTTCGCCAGTGCGGCTGTCAATTCGGGTTTGCCAGAAATTGCAAGTATTTGACCTGGAGTTGGCAGGGTCGGGAACTGAAGCGATGATCCGCCCGTCGGGCGACCAAGTCCAGTCTTCCATAGAGAATGGAAACGATATCGCGGTGGTATCAGGGCCGCCTTTCAGGGCGCGGCTTTCAATGCTCAATTCATACTTGTCCGCGATCCGGCGAAATTGGCTAAGGGGAAGAAGAAAGCCGCAAGCTGCCGGGGTTACTTCCCGCTTGCCGACCAACCAGACACTGTCTGGCCAACCATCTCAAATTAGACTGTTACAGGAAATCCGTGCAGTATGGGGCCGCTGCCCAAATGTGAATGTGAGACACAATCAAAGCGAAGAATCTTGCAATCAACGCAGCATTGTTCTTCGGCTGCTTTCAACTTCTACGGAGTCATCTTTACCACGCGAACGGTTCCTTCTGGGTGACGGCACCCGGCTGCAAGCGTCTTGCCATCTGGAGAAAACGCGAGAGCGGAGACAAAGCACGGGATTTTCTCCTTCGCGTGCGGCAGGTTCTCGTTACCGAGTGCAGCCTCTTCCAACGTCATCACGTCGGGCAACTCGATGTCGCGAATCTCCTTCCGCGAAGCCGGGTCGATCAGCTTAATGTGACTTTGCCCACCCAGTGCCATTAACTTGCCATCCTTGGAAAACGCAGCGGAGTTAAATCCGGTTTCGGTTTGTGCAATCCAATCCGTTGCATTCCAGATAACCACTGGTCTAGCTGCCATCATGGTTGCCGCAACCAGCGTCTCACCGTCAGGCGAGAACTCCAAACCAGACACAGGAACGCCTTTGCGAAGGCCCTCCAGAGTGCGCAAAGTCCGGATCTCTGCTTTGGTCGCCAAACTCCAGTGGTGCAGTACGCCGTTTTCGTCTGCGATCATGACAGTTTTGCTGTCGGGCGCAAATGCCGCTGCCGTCAAACGGCTATCCGTCACTGTGAGTTCTGCCTCCACGATCCAGGAACTCGTATTCCAGACCTTCACATGACCATTTGGATGCATTGTGAGCAGATGTTTTCCGTCGGGCGAGAACCCGGTCCATAACGCATCCACTTTTTGATCCGGACCGGCGATGAGTTCTCTTTCCACGGTCCAGGAACTCGTATTCCAGACCTTCACACGATCATTTCTATACGTTGTGATCAGAAGTTTGCCGTCGGGGGAGAACCCGATCCCTAATACGTTCAGTGTGTCATTCCCCCGCGGGCGTGCCTCGAGAACCCGGAGCGGAGCGTCCAACGCGTAGAGTTCATCCACCACCAAAATCGATTTTTCCTTCACCAAAATCGATTCTTCCTTCGGTATCAGCTTACCTGGGTCCGCTGCGTTCCACACTAGCACGCCATAACCGCCCTGCACCGTTACGATCGCTGTCCCGTCCGGGCTGTATGCAAACCCTAGCAGCTCGGGGGTGTGCTCCGTTTCAGTAAGGAACGTGCGTGCTCTGCGGTAATTGGTGGTGTCGTACAACGCCACGGCATAACCGAAGCAGAAACGCGCAAGTTCGCCACCATTGGGCGAGAACCCTAGGGACAGCACCCAGGTACACTCGTCTTTGACGACGACCGGGGCGCTCGGTGTCTGTGCCAAAGCGCCGAAAACGAAAACTGTGAGGAACGTACTGGCAAACTTCACGGGGTGCCTCATCTAGGGACTCAATTTGAATCCCAAATGGATCTCGGAATCCACGTCTACCGGTTCGTTGTTCTTCAGGTATGGTTGATAGCGCCACTGCTCCACAGCCTTTATAGCGGAGGGGATCAGTTCCTCCGGGCCGGAAAATGCTCGCACGTTCCGAAGCTTTCCATCTTTGGCAATTGTGGCGCACAACACGACCGTCCCCTGGATGTGCGCCTTTCGGGCGGCGGGCGGATGCTCGGGCCGAACGCTGTGGATCAGTTTGCCGCCGGACAACTTGCCCGGGGATACCTTGCCTTGAGTCTCGGGGGTCGAGAAACCGCATTGATTACGAGCTCCACCCGTCGCGGGTGCCGAGGGTGTGGCGTATTGTGTCTGCCCGGCCAGCGGATTGTCCGAGGAAGGAGACGAGGACTCGGCGCTTTGTCCAACGAGCCCCAACGAAGAAAACAGAAGCGCCAAGAGCAGTACTTCCCGTCGGACGTATTTGGGAAGCATCGTATCCGTGGACAAAAGTAATGTTGATCGGAAGAATTGCACCCAAGGTCCACAAACTTCTATTGAGTGCCATAACTTTCTCCTCCTGGATCGCCAGTTCAGACGCTCGTCAAAAGCAAGTAACGGAAGCTCAATGCTTTCTGGCAAAAGATTGGTCGGGAAGTCGCGCGGATCGGATCCCAATGTTGCAGTCGAGCTGCGCAGCAACTTCTCGGTCCAGCCGCCAAACTTCTTTGCCTTGCTCATGGCGTTCGCACGAAGCCGTGAAACGCAGAGTTCGCGTCCAGGTAGGTTCCCGTGATCACACCTGCGGCGTTGATGCTGAGGCCTGCGGTTCCTTGAAGTTGGCCCGTCCCTGCGCCCGGAGCTTTGAAAGTGGTTACGTTTCGGTTGGGGGCACGCACGAAGCCGAGAAACACACCGCTCGCTTCCGAGTAGGTTCCCGTGATGTCGCCGGCCGCGTTGAAGCTGAAGGCGCCGGTTACCCGAGCCTGGCTATGAACCTCAAAGGTAGTTATTTTGCCATCGACAGCTCGCACGAAGCCGTGAAGCACAAAGCCCGTCGCAAGGGAGGTTCCCGCGATAGCCCCGGCTGAGTTGATGCTGATGGGGACGGTCCCCTGATGCCCGCCTGTGCCTGCACCGGGAGCCTTGAAGGTGGTTACCTTGCCCTTGGCATCCCGCACGAAACCCTGATACACATTACTCGCGTCAATGTAAGTTCCCGCGATCGCCCCTGCCGCGTTGATGCTGAGGATGCCCGTCCCCTGACCCGCGCCCGTGCCTGCACCCGAAACGTCGAACTTGGTTATCTTGCCCGTGGCGACTCGCTCGAAGCCGTGATACACATTACTCGCGTCAATGTAGTATCCCGTGATAATCCCTAACGCGTTGATGCTGATGGGGAAGGTTCCCTCATTACTGCCTGTGCCTGCGCCCGAAACGTTGAAGGTGGTTATCTTGCCCGTGGAGGCCCGCACAAAGCCGTGGCGCGCACTGTTCGCATCGATGTAGTATCCCGCGATAGTCCCCGCCGCGTTGATGCTGAAAGGGAAGGTCCCCTGATGAAAGCCCTTGCCTGCGCCCCCAGCTTCGAAGATCGAGATCTTGTCATTGACCCGCACGAAGCCGTGACACAGATTGTTCGCGTCAAGGTCGAATCCCGTGACAACCCCTGCGGTGTTGATGCTCACTGGGACGGTTCCTTGACGCATCCCCTTTCCGGCGCCAGGGGCCTCGAAGGTAGTGAGGGTGGGCTTGCTGCCATTCGCGATTCCTGCCGTTTCCTGCTGCGCGGGCGTCCCCACGGCGAAAAGCAAGCACAGGCAAAGAACTTTGATTCTTACAATTCTCCTCCCGATGGAGCGCGGATCCCATTTCGGGCTAAACAACATTCGCGTCGGCTTCGTCATTTCCGTTCTCCTAATCCGTTCTCCTAAGACAATGCGTTCATCATTGCGCCAGTTCTCAACCGGAATTTCCTTTTTGACATGAAAACGACCCCATCGTATGCCTATCTCGCTTTTTCCCAACTTGGTAGGTAACTCTGGGACCCTTGCCGATTGCACGCTGAGGAAGCGCGTCGGCAAGCCTGTGCGCCCCATGGCAGTTCGAAATCACAGCTAGGGGTGACAGGCGCCGTAGTCGTTGGTCACCTTTTTTGCTTCCCAGACAAGCGTCTTGTCGGGGTCCTTCGGCTTTACTTTCTTGCCCTGCAACTTCATTCGATCGCCCGGTTTGATATCTGTCGTGTCGCCGGAAAGTGTGTAAATCTGCTTGTCTTTTTCGTCGATGAGGGTCATCCCACTTTGTCCCGAGACAATGCAACCCGTGATCGCTCTCTTTTTCGAATAGTGAATGACTAGAACCGTCACGACCACCAAGGCCACGGCTGTCACCACGATTCCCACTACGATCGGCCCCCCGGAGGGGCCTACCTGTCCATTTATTAATTGCGCCTCAGCGGGCTTGGCGAGGGCCAGGCCGAGAACGACAATCAGGACTCCACACCACGCGCATTTTGAGGTCATGCTCACTCCTTATATATGCGAAATATATGCGAACGTTTAGTTGCCCCCTACAACCACACCAGCCTCGAGAGCGGCGTGATCCGAAGGCCAGAGTCCGTCGGGCAGCCGGCTTCGCGGGCTGGTCCCAATCAACAATGCTTCCCACGGAGTTACTCTGCCATGAGTTAGCACCAAATCTATCCGCTGATAAAGTTGCGAGACAGGATTGTTGTCCGCTTCATCTTGACAGCACGTTAGTCCCGCGCGCTTCGGAAAGAGCTTGGACCAAACGTCGTTATAGCCAGCCGACATAAAATCCAGATAGGTCGGATCTTGTGGTAAGGGGAAAGCCTGTGCGTTTGAATCCATCGCGATAATCAGCGGTAAGGAAGTGTTTGCCGGCCCTGCGCGCAATTCACCACCTTGCAATTCCCGGATGTTCGCGTCAAAGGACTCAAGATGGGTGTTGATGTAAAGGAAAGCGTGTCCGAAAAACTGCGCATCGACCGAGGCCCACACCCTCGGATACGGCACTGGGCCAATCGGAGTTTGCAAGACGAGTTCATTCATGAATTGTCCGGACTGCGGGTTACTCCATTGGAAGACCCAGGAAGGCAGATCCGTGCGAGCCAGGACAACGTTGTAATCATTCACCGCAACGCAAATGAAAGTAGAAGGCGGAATCAGCCCAGGTGTAGGCGGAAATGCAGTTTGGGTCACCTGCACGGCAACTTCATAGTGCCCGCCCTGAGCGGCCAAGGCACTGAGAAGTTCCTGCATCATATCGTACTCGAGCGTCATAGTTCCGCACGTGCCTGCAACCGGGTCAAAGGTTCCGGAGTACCACTGGTCCACTTCCTGCAGGCTCAGCAACTCCGGTTGGACAGCGAGGATTTGTCGTGCAACCGCCTGCATCCGTTCGGGAGGATTGGTGCCTTGGACCTGCGTAAGTACCTGGCCGACACCAAGCAGGAATTGCTCTTCATTTTGAGTGCCTACTACCTGCAGGAAATCGGTTCCTTCATTGACGTTGTAGGTCATCACAACGCCTATGCCGGGGAACCGTTGGGCCATTGCGGGAACGGCCATTGCTGCCCAAATCGCCAAAACGGAACCGATCACGAACGTTGACCGCGCAATGTTGCGTTTCATGTTAGTTCTCCTGAAATGCTAGTTTCGAAGCCCCAGGACCGATTTGCTCGACATCTGGTTGAAATGAAGTGACATCGCATTTTTCTGCCGCATGTTGTTGCGCTTCGATCGTCAGAATTCGGGAGAACGTCTTTTCCCGATGCTCCCGAGGGCGAGTATCCCCTGGTTTCCGCCGACACTGATGACCACAGTGTCGATCTCATCCCCATTCGCCACCACGACGAAGTTCACGACCACCGTCGGCCGGTTGTCGGTAAAAACGATGGTGAAGGTGCCGGTACAATCGGAGTTCACCGTATAAGTGCCATTGGCGGGACTGTGGGTGAAATCGGACACAACCTCACCGTCAATGGTTACGGTATCGATTTGAGTGAGCCCGCCCTTACCATCAAACTTGGTCATGGCCACGCCCACTTGGGACCCGGTAGGCCCCATTCCCGCCAACTTGTTGCCTTGGAGAGTGAATCCATAGTAGCCAGCAATAAGTTTGTCATTGCAGACATGGGATTTAGTCTGCGCGTATCCTGATCCCAGAGCCGCGAACGTAAGCACGACTAGCGCTGCCGCATTTGTTACCAGCTGTTTCTTCATAACTCTCTCCTTCATCTTCGATTGGATTTTCGCTTTTCGTCCTCAGCCCGTCCGGCTCCTTTCTTAGGAACCGCGGAAGAGTGTGTTTTCGTAACCCGTAAGCCGGACGTGGTCGATTGATCGGGCACAACTTAGTTCCCCCTTGGCGGTTGCGCTTAGTTCCAACGCACCGTAGAATGTGCTGCGAATGGCTTACCAAGCCGCATGCATCCGCGCTCGACGCGAACCGTAATCCATCTGCGGTTTAGAAGTCCTTCCGAAAACGCGAAGAAATCTTGAAGAATTCCTTCCCTGTGCTATGAACGAGAAAACAGGGCACTTCTACTGCTTCGGTCCGTTTCGCCTTGACTCGAGGGAGTGCCTGCTGGTTCTCGACGGCAAGCCCGTGGCGCTCGCGCCTAAAGCTTTCGAAGTCCTACTTGTGCTGGTCGAGAACGCCGGGCACTTGGTGGACAAGGATGACCTCATGAAGCGGCTCTGGACCGGTACCTTCGTGGAGGAGGCGAATGTCGCTAAACACGTCTCCTTATTACGAAGGATATTGAGCGAAGCGACCAACGGGCGGGAGTACATCGAAAACCGTACCCAAACGCGGCTACCGATTTGTGGCGGAGGTTCGGGAGGTAGAAGAGCCAGAGGCTGGCTCCCAACCTCAAGCGATTCCCGGAGCAAACCTGACCGGCAAGAAAAGTTTCCCACTATCGCGTGCTGGAAGTGCTGGGCGGCGGTGGTATGGGCGTCGTGTACAAGGCGGAAGACCTGAAGCTGGGCCGCCTAGTAGCCTTGAAGTTCCTGCCGGAGGAGATAGCCAGCGACGCGAAAGTCTTAGAGCGCTTTGAGCACGAAGCGCGAGCAGCTTCCGCGCTCACCACCCCAACATCTGCGCCATTCACGAATTCGGCGAGCACGACGGTAGGCCCTTCATCGCCATGTCATTGTTGCAGGGACAAAACCTGCGCGAGCGGATTGCCGCGAGAGCAGCCCCGTTTACGACCGACGAATTGTTGAACCTGGCGATTCAGATCGGGGAAGGTCTCGCTGCAGCGCACGAAAAAGGCATTATCCATCGTGACATCAAGCCAGCAAATATCTTCATCACCAATCGGAGCGAAGCCAAGATTCTGGATTTCGGTTTGGCCAACCTGACGGACGCAGGAGATCGCGAAGGCCTCCGCCGTCAAGAAACACGAGCCCGCGAACGCCGATCCCAAGAAGTTAACACCGCGCCAGCCGTTGATCTTAGCCTCTCGCTGACCGGTGTAGCCATGGGTACGGTGCCCTACATGTCACCGGAGCAGGTTCGCGGCGAGAAACTGGATGCACGTACAGATCTGTTTTCTTTTGGTGTGGTGCTCTACGAGATGGCAACAGGGCACCAGGCATTCAGCGGGGATACGGCGGCACTGCACGAGGCGATTCTGAATCGCACTGCCGTCTCGGCACGGGAGTTGAATCCGGAACTTCCGCCCAAGGTGGAAGAGATCATCAACAAGGCGCTGGAAAAAGACCGCAATCTGCGCTATCAGCACGCAACCGACATGCGAACGGATTTGCAACGATTGAAGCGCGACTCTGAGAGCGGACGCAGTTCTGCGGCAATCTCGGGCCCGGCGGTCTTGCTAGAACCGCCTCCGGCTCCGGTTAGAAAGGTCTGGAAAATCGCGGTTCCTGTCCTGCTCATCGCCGTACTCGTCGCGGGCGGCTTTTACTATCGGTGGCATCAGAACAAGCGCCTGACTGACAAGGACACTATTGTTCTCACCGATTTTGCCAACAGTACGGGTGATGCGGTGTTCGACGATACGCTGAAGACGGCTCTCATGTTTCCTTGCGGCAATCGCCTTTCCTCTACGTACTCTCCGACGGCAGAGTCGTGAGGACCTTGCGACTGATGACCCGTCCAGCCAGCACGAAACTCACCCCCGAGGTGACCCGCGAGGTTTGCCAGCGGACGAGCAGCAAGGCTTACATTGCTGGATCGATCGGCAGTCTGGGGAGTGAATACGTGCTGGGGTTGAAGGCGGTGAACTGCCAGAGCGGAGACACGCTGGCCGAGGAGCAGGTGACGGCGGCGTCTAAGGAGAGCGCTGGACGCGCTCGGCAAAGCGGCGTCCAAGCTACGCAGTGAACTGGGAGAGTCGCTGGCTACCGTGCAGAAATTTGATCTTCCAATGGCGGATGCCACCACGTCTTCTCTTGACGCCCTGAAAGCTTACAGCCTTGGCACCAAGATTGCGCACGAGCAGGGCGACGCAGACTTGCAATATTTTCAACGGGCAATCGAGCTGGGCCCGAATTTTGCCATGGCCTAACTTGAAATGGGCCAATATTACGCCCTGCTGAAAGAAGTTCTTCGCGCTGCCATAGAAATCGAAGACCTGCTGCTCATATTCTATTGTCTTGTTGCAATTCCCCTCGAAAGCGAAGGACATCGCCATCGCTCTCTTGGCTGATGCCGTGCCCCCCGGGTGTGTCCGCCACATCGATCGCTTTCGTGAAATACTTCCGGGCCTCATCCCCTTTCCCCATCAGGTCGAGCACGCTCCTAGCCGCGATGTTGGCGGGAACCGAATTCGGCGAGGTCTGAAGAGTCTGGCGATAAAACGCCAACGCCTCCTCAGTCTTTCCATCCCGCATCAACTGTTGCCAGTCCCCGCGGTCTTGTAAGTCGTTGACACGGCGGACGCCAGGAGTTCGAGTCTCCTCGTGCCTACCATTTGTCTCAATCACTTAACCTCTCCGGCCTCTTTCCGCAAGGCTCCAAATGGCTCCATTAGGCGCACCGTCCTGGGGAGGGGAGGTGTTCCACTTTTCCTCGAAGCCGACTTCTGGCCAGCGTCGCCACCTGCTACGGCAAACACTCGAAACTGTGCGGTTTTCGGTGCCCACAAACAGATTGAACCGTAGTTATACCAGTCAGCGAACTGTTAGTTTTTATAGTTCTTGTCCTCGCTACCTCCCCATACGCTTATCAAACGCGCTCAGTATGGTCGCGGCGGCAGGAGAATTGATCAGCCAGCGGCAAACCGCGCCTTGAATGTGAAGGAGATCGAAGATCGGGCGGAGGCTGATCATGGTGAACAACAAGCAGTTTGTTTCGATTCTCTTGAGCGTGAGTCTGGCCTTGGTAACCTGGCCGTTGGACTCGTGCAAGAAGTCAACAGAGTTGGCGCCTCTGACCCACGGCCAAGCCCAGACTCCCGCCACAACCTACGCCGTGCCCACGGCCGATCAGCTTTACCAGCTTGTCGCGCCCATCGCGCTCTTTCCCGATAATCTGGTTGCACAGGTTCTCGCCGCCTCCACCTATCCCGATGAAGTCACGGCCGCAAACACATGGCTCCAACAGAACTCAAGTCTTAAAGATGGTCAACTCATGCAAGCCGCCGACCAGCAATCCTGGGATGCCAGCGTCAAGGGTCTCACGCAGTTTCCTGACGTTCTGAATCAGATGGCGACGAGCCTGTCATGGACTTCGGCTCTTGGAGACGCCTATTTCAACATTCCGCAAGATGTGATGAATGCGGTGCAAGTCATGCGCCAGCGCGCCCAACAAGCGGGTAACCTGAAAAGCAACCAGCAGCAGAATGTCACCGTTGAGAATCAAGCTCCCGGTGCCGCGCCACCACCTGACTCTTCGAGTGCGCCAGCACCCACGATTGTCCAGCCTCCGCCGCAAACCATCATCATTCAACCAGCCCAGCCGCAGGTCGTGTACGTACCGACCTACAATCCGACGGTCGTGTATGGCACGCCGGTTCCCGCATATCCCGGATACTCGTCCGGTGACATGGCACTCGCTAGCGTGATCTCTTTCGGCGTCGGCATCGCCGTGGGCGCCGCGATCGCCAACAACAACAGCTGTTGCGGATGGGGCTGGAATTCGTGGGGATGTGGTTGGCACAATTCAACCGTGGTCTACAACCGCAACGTTTACGTCTCTACCTCCAATACCTTCGTCAATCGCAATAATTACTACAACCGCAACAACGTGAATGTGAACAACTTTAATCGAAACAATATCAACACCAACAACATCAACCGGAACAACATCAACCGCAGTAACGTCAACGCCAACAATTACCGCGCCAACAATTTTAACAACAACGCTCGCAACAGCAACTTCACCACTCCGACTTTCAATCAGAAATACGATCAGCCGCAGTACAGGAACGACCGGGGAAATCTGGGACAGGGCAGCCGTCCCGCCGGCGCCACCCAGCCCAACTTCAATCAGCAGAACCGCGCGGGCGCGAATCAACAGAACCGTGCGGGTTTCAATCAGAATCAGAGCCGCCCCAACAATCTGAATCAAGCCCAGCGCGAGTCGGCTCGCGGTTACGGACAAGAAGCCAATCGAGGCAATAGCAACGGCGCCTTCAGCAACTACAGCCCGGGCGGCAATGCCCGGACTAACAGCGCTCGCGGGCAGCAAAGCCTCGCGGAGAATCGGGCTCCGGCGGGCGGGGGTGGGAATCGTGGCGGGGGATCGCGGCCTCAGCCGCAGCCGCGCGCGAACGGCGGACGCCGCCGATAGCTCAACCGCGGTCAACGTAGCGGTTTGTAGATCACGTGCAGGAGAACGCGCTTATGCAATCTATACGGCACTTCCAGATACGACTTCAATCGCGGTCAGTCGCGATCCTGCGTCAGTTCGCTCCGTTCGCAGCCATCCTGCTGTTTGTGCTGATTGTGCCGTCTTCGCTTGCACAGCAAGGAAATGAAAAGACCTTCGCCACCCCTGGCGACGCCACCCTAGCTCTTTACAACGCCGTCAAATCCAACGACGGTCAGACCGTTGCTGCGATCTTCGGGTCAAATTCGAACGACATCCTCCACACTGGCGACGACGTTGCCGATAAGAACATGGCGGATAATTTCATCCGCCGCTATGAGCAGATGCACCGCGTCGTCATCGAACCTGATCAGACCGCTACTCTATATATCGGCGCAGACAACTGGCCTCTTCCCATTTCGATAGTCAAGAACAGCAGTGGCGCCTGGTACTTCGACACCGAAATCGGCAAAAAGGAAATTCTTCAGCGACGCGTGGGCGCGAATGAGAACGATGCCATCGAAATCCTGCACGCCTTGGTTGACGCCCAACACGACTATGCTTCCGAGACGCATGATGGCGATAAGACAAAACACTATTCATTAAAGTTCATAAGCGATGAGGGCAAGCAGAACGGACTGTACTGGAAAACCGACGACAATGCTCGCCAGAGTCCCATCGGGCCGCTGCTTGTTTCCGCTACTAGCGAAGGCTATAACCCACAACAAGGCAAAGCGAGTCCCTTCCACGGGTATTACTATCGCATTCTCACCAAACAGGGATCTGCGGCGAAAGGTGGCGAGCGCGATTACGTGGTTGACGGCAAGCTCGTTCGCGGCTTCGCATTTGTGGCCTACCCGGCTGAATACCGCAATTCCGGCGTCATGACTTTCATCGTGAACCAGACCGGCGTTGTGTATCAGAAAGATCTTGGTCCGCAAACGTCGGAAACGGCCGCGGCCATGAAAGAGTACAACCCCGACGACAGCTGGGAACCAGTCGATTGAAAAGGCTCCGCCGACGAGATCGAAAATGGAGCAGAACAATACGTCGGACCGGGAACGCCAGTTTTAATCAGGCTCAACTTCTGTTCAATCTTGAAGGAGGTTATGCAATGTCTTGTAATATCTGTTTTCCCGAAGTCTGAACTGTTCGCAACATTGTCCACCTCGCGACCCGCTGTGCGATCGCCATTCTCCTCGCCATCACGCAGCCGTCTAACGTGAACGCACAAGCCAAGAAACCCAACATCCTCGTCGTGTTCGGCGATGACATCGGCCAGACGGATATCAGCGCTTATGGTCTTGGAGCGGTGGGCTACAAGACCCCGAACATTGATCACATCGCCAGAGAAGGAATGATGTTCACTGACTACTATGCGGAAAACAGTTGCACGGCGGGTCGGTCATCCTTCATCACCGGGCAGACTCCGAAACGTGGCGGGATGTCAAAGGTGGGAATACCGGGCGCATCCATCGGCCTTCAGGCGCGAGACGTAACCATGGCGCACGCATTGAAGCCGATTGGCTATGCCACGGGTCAGTTTGGCAAGAACCACCTTGGGGACCGCAACCTGCCCACTGTCCATGGCTTTGACATGTTCTACGGCAATCTAAATCAGCTAAACGCTGAGGAAGAGCCGGAACGTGTCTACTGCCAGAAGAGTGACGCTGCCTATACCAGCGCAAACTCGCCACGCGGTGTACTCCGTTGCACAGCTACGGATAAGGACGATCCAACCGAGCAACCCCACTGGGGGCGAGTTGGCAAGCAGGTGTGTAAAGACACGGGCCCGCTTACCAGTAAGCGCATGGAGACAATCGACGATGAGACGACCGCCGCAGCGATTGACTTCATGAACAGTCAGGCAAAGGCCGGTAAGCCGTTCTTTGTCTGGATGAACACCACCCGCATGCATGTCTTTACCCACGTACGTCCTTCCATGATTGGGCAGAGCGGTGAGGACTGGAAGGCAGTGTTCTGCCAGATGAAAGAGCCCGGAGGATTTCGAGTCTGGTATGAACCCTCTGATTGCCTGCGCATACCCAAGCTCTTCAATCTGCGTATGGACCCATACGAGCGCGCCGACGTCGTTTCCGATCAGTATGACGATTGGCGAGTCAAGAATGCTTTCCTTATGGGCTGGATGACTTTCCACGCTGCTGGATTCCTCGATACATTCGTGGAATATCCGCCCAGTCAAGCCCCGCGAGTTTCACAATCGATCAAATCGAGAAGGAAGTCGAGCGCAAGATTAGAACCATGGCCACGACACCAAAGACTCAATAGCATTTAATCTCAGCCTGCCGATCTGTGAAGGGTCGGTGGGCAGCCCATAGTCATGGTCTGACCCAAAGGAGTTGCAAATCCGCAATATCGCTCGCGTGTCCGCCACAGCCCTGCTACTTTCTTTTGTGACCACCAGCGGAGTATCAGCGCAGGAGACGAAGGCAATGTCGGCACAAGAACTGAACGAACGCACCGTCCAACGCCGCGCAGTAGAAGCGGCAATCTGGGGCGACGAAATCTCTCTCGATTTGAATCTTCCTCACTTTCTCCGTCTCAGGTCTCCAGTCGCGTAGCCGATTGTATCGGTTACGGACGAACCAGCCAAAAGTGACCGAGCCGTCCTTCATGATCTTGCCGCCAAGATTCTGCCGCGTCTGCTTTGCTATTTCTTTTTGCAGTGCCTCTCGGGCCGCGCCTTTTGTCAGCTGAGACTTGAGCCCGAGAATGACGGAAAGTACGTCAGTTTTCTTTTCGTTGGTAATAGGGTCCGGGACGATCTTGCGGTGGTAGCCGTACCACTTTTTCTCGCGTTCAACGACCCAGCCCCTCTGGTGCGATTTAGCCATTTCGTTCCTCAATTTCTGTGGGGGAACAAGTGGATTATGCAATTTTGCACCCAGAGTTTCTGCGCTGAGTATTGGTGAATCGTTCTTGCTCTACGATGAATTCTTCAATCTTGCTTGCCAATAGCGAAGCATTCCCGCTCGTCCAGCACCATCGCCAAAACGGATGATGGGTAGGAGAGGAGTTTTTCTTGAAAAATGATCCCAAACCCAATCCAGCGATGTGTTCAAGCGCTTGGCGACCCGTTCGGGCGTGAGCAACGGATCGCCGTCACGCCACTCGCTTGCAGGTCGGATCGGTTTTGGAATTGCCGCCATGTTTGCAACCGAGTACCGAACGAAGAAAGAGAGTTCGCGTCGGAAGCCCTGCCTCAGGACAGCACGTTATGCGCTACCGGCGCTTTGGGATAAATTTGATCGATTCCTTTAGCCGTGTCCAACAACTTCTCGTCCGCGTGATATTCCTGCTGGGAATATCAGACGGCAGCAAACCGATTTGTCACCTCACATTTCGTTGAATAAATCACTTCGCAGATGCGGAGCGCCCGTTTCAGAAGACTGAGTCAAACAGACCATGACACACTTATCTGCCTCGTTGGCAGGCACTTGGACGCCAATCTGGGGAAAATGAATACGCGCCCGCCACCACAACGCCATCTGCCGTCCAAATAAGGCGTCCTCCGTGTAGCAGTATCCGAGTCGCATTTGCCAACCAATCGCCCTCTGAGGAAAAGTCTTTACACGAAGTGTCGCGCCGCGCTGAGCGATCTACTTGGTCGCGACACACTATTCGTCTGTTATTCCTCCCAGGAATAACAGGGCGACGAGAAGTTGTTGGACACGGTGATTGAGTCAGGTTACGTTTGCGCCACAAGCAGCCGAATTGACGTGCTGCGGGAGGTGCACATGACACCTTGGTTGCGAGTTCATTCCGTTCCCCAAGTCCGACGAATTCTTCAGTCACAGCGCGTGCGTGCGGCCACAGTTGTTCTTGCTCTGTTCTTCCTAATGCCTGTAGCAGTGCTGGCACAAGGTTCACCGTTCGACACCGGCTTTACCGCTATCCAAAACCTGTTCACTGGCACCATTGCGAAGGTTGCGAGTCTGGTCGCAATCGTGATCGGAGGCTACGGCTTCGCGCACGGCGAACCTGGAGCAAAAAAGGCGCTGGCGGGTGTTGCCGCCGGAACGGGTATCGCCGTTCTCGCCGTGAATGTCCTGAGTTGGCTCTGGGGGGTGTAGCGCATTTCCCAAGTACTTGCTGTCCACCTTTAGACGAGGAACTTATGCCAGACAAGCCACAGCAGAAGCAGCGCACAAATCGAGTCTTCAAGAGCCTGCATAAGCCTCTCACGTACCTGGGCGTAGAGCGTACTCTGTTCTACTTCGTTTGCGTCGGAGCGGTGGGGGCCTTCAACCTCTTCGATTCCATCCTTGCGGGTATCGCCGTCTTCATTGGCGGTTTCGCCTTCGGTCATTGGGTCACGAACACCGATCCGGCGTTCCTCCGCATCCTGGCCAGGTCCGAACGCTACGAGCTGCGCTATGACGCCGCGAAGCAGCAAGTCCCCCGCGTGGAGGTGCAGTAATGCTGCGTCTCGACAAGGTCATCAAGCCGCGGAAAGAGAGTGCGGCGCTGAACGACCACATCAGCCTCTGTGGCTTCTGGACTGAGACGGCGTTTCTTACCAAAAGCGACGATCCAGGCATGGTTCTCAGTGTTCCTGGTGTGGACTACGAAAGTCTTGACCATTCGGAACAGGAGTATGCAGTGAAGCGGTTGGAAGCGGCGCTCACAGCGTTTGGCCCAGGCTTCCATGTTTACCAGTACCTCTTCAAATCGAACCGACCCGACATACCGTTCGCAAAATATGAAGACGAACCCACGCGATGTGCTGGTGGACGAATCCAAACAGGCCGACATCGAAGACCTGGGCGATTGCCTTCGTGCCCTGGGCGACGGGCAATCACCTGGCGATTTCTCGCTCACGATTGTGCTGTTTGGCCGGGGGTAATCTGGTCACTCAAGAACGGAACTCGATCAACTCGTGGCCGAGTTCATCGGCGTCTTCACCAATGCGGACGGCAATTTGTTTGCCGAGACCTACAACCAGCTCAACGCCTATTTCGCCACCCTTCCGGGCAACTATGCGATCAACGTCCGCAAGCTGTATCTGCTAAACACGAACTACGCCGACCTGTCTCTTCTCTTTACGATCCTGCCCGGCAAAAAGACGAACGCGCATCTCGGTACGGAGTATCTGGCTGCGCCCGAAACCGACAACAGCACGCCATACTTTCTGAACCTGCATAACGGTGAAGTTGCCCATACGCTAATTCTCGGTATGACGAGAGAGGAAAAACATGAAATTAGAAGAAGTCAACCTCAAAACCAAAGAAGCTGTGGATTATCTGGTGCGATCGCTGGAGTCCGGGCAGAGTGCAGTCCTTAACCAGTATCTCGGCGCAATGGCCAAGTTTCACAACTACAGCTTCGGCAACATCATGCTCATTGCGAGGCAGAAGCCAGACGCTACTCACGTTGCCGGATACCGCACTTGGACTTCGCTTGGCCGCTTCGTCCGGCATGGCGAAAAGGGCATTTTCATTCTCGCCCCAATGGTCGGCAACAAGCGCAAAGACGAGAATGCGGAGCAGAATATCGATGCCAAGGAGAATCAGCGCAGCTTGTACGGCTTCCGGGGCGTGTATGTGTTCGACGTTACTCAGACGGAAGGTAAAGAGCTTCCAAGCCTAACCGAAGTCAACGGCGACGTGAGTGGATACCGCGAACGCCTCTTCAAGTTCGTCGAAGCGCAGAGCGTCGAGCTTAGTTTCTCCGGGAGAATCGCTCCCGCCAAGGGTCTTGCGTCTGGCGGCAAGATCACGCTGCTTTCTGGGATGCAACCTGCCGAAGAGTTTTCCACGCTAACGCACGAGATCGCCCACGAGATGTTACACCGGGGCGACCGTCGCACGCTGACCACCAAACAAGTTCGTGAAACCGAAGCCGAAGCCGTGGCCTTCGTGGTCTGCCAAGCAATCGGGCTTGAGACCGGAACCGCATCCGCCGATTACATTCAGCTCTGGCATGGAGACGCCGATCTTCTGCGCGAGAGCTTGGAAGCTGTCCAGCAAACCGCTGCTGTGATTCTCGGGGGCATTGCCCCATAAGCGCTTCTATGAGAAGGTCATAAAAGTCAAGGCCGACGTGGCGGCCCCTCCTTAATTTGTTTTCCGACGTTAGCATAAACGTCCGATGGTGACTTGCGGGGCTGTCAAG